>Ga0307516_10000291_pt1 | contig 65095 bp, 64 predicted proteins | sample 19_EM_MG_FD_203310 | JGI IMG/M metagenome (GOLD analysis project Ga0307516, IMG submission 203310) | Populus trichocarpa ectomycorrhiza microbial communities from riparian zone in the Pacific Northwest, United States - 19_EM | ecosystem: Host-associated > Plants > Roots > Unclassified | place... | reverse complement strand
GCCGGCGCAGGTCGGCCACCGAGCGCGCCACCTCCACGCGCAGCGGGCGGGCAACCGGGGGCGCCGAGGGCGGCGCAAAGTCAAGGAGCCGGGGTTGCATGGGCAGGGGTACGGCGCAAGCCGCCCGAGGATGATGGGGAGGCGATGTGGGCCCAGGCGGGACGCTGGTACAGGAAGCCCAGCGGGGTGCGGCGCACGGCCCAGAAGAACAGCAGCGCCACCCCCACGCTGACCCCCCAGGTGCCCAGCGCGATGGCGTTGGGCCCCAGGCCCTGGCCCCACTGCGCCACCGCCCAGCGCATCCACAGCATGGGCAGGTAGAAGCCCAGGTAGATGACGATGGAGTTGCGGCCCAGGTAGTTGAGCCAGGCCATGCTGCGCCAGCCCGAGATCAGCCGGCTCAGCAGCACCAGCGCGCTGATGCCCAGGAAGCCCAGCCCCAGCGAGACCACCAGGTGGGCCGACCATTGCAGCTTGACCAGCGCGCCGTTGAACACGGTCCAGGCCAGCAGCGCCGCGATGGCCTTGCGGGGATGGCGCCCGGCCCAGTCGGCCAGTTCGAAGAAGCGGTTCGCGAACACGTGGCCGGCGTAGAAGAACACGAAGTACTCGCCGAACCAGTCGAGCGGGTGGATGCCGGTGTGCGTGGGGAAGATCTTCAGCAGCGCGGCGATGGGCAGCACCACCCACATCGGCACGCGCCGCAGCAGGCGCGTGGCCACGAAGTACACCGGCAGCATCATGATGAACCACAGCGCGCCCACCGGCTTGTAGAGCGCGGCCAGCAGCCAGGTGCCGGCCTGCGCCAGGCTCTCCGGCATGTCCTTCAGCGCCCAGGTGGCGGGCACGATGATGAAGGTCCACAGCACCAGGAAGTACAGGTAGTGCACGACCTTCGTGTCGAGGTAACCGCGCCACGGACGGTCGATCACGCGCGCCAGGAACAGCCCGGAGATGAGAAAGAAATCCGGCATGCGGAACGGCTGCGCAAAGGCCACGAAGTACCAGAGCACGCCGGACTCGTTGTTCATGCCGCGCGAAACCCACATCGCCACCACGGCGATGATGCAGAGCCCCTTGGCGAAGTCGACCCAGGCGTAGCGGTCGGCCGGTGGTACGGGGTAAGAGGGCAGGAGGGTCGTCATGGTGATCCAGTCACATCCAGTCAGCCAGCGAGCACGCTGTCGGCAGTCACTCCGCCCTGGGCCCCGGCAGCGGCCTCCGGGGGTACCTGCGGGGCCGCCCGCGCGGCCAGGCGGCGCTCGTTCCACTGCTTGGCCCGCACGGCCAGGTGCAGCAGCCGGCCCTTGGGGGTGGGGTTGAAGAAGCGGTGCATGAAGACGCGTTCGTGCTGCGGCTTCCACAGGTGGCCCCACGGCGGGTTGGTCACGAAGGAGAGTTCGTTCACCTGCGACTGCGCACAACACCAGCGCAGCGTGCGCTCCATGATCAGGTTGCCGGGTGCGAAGGCCGAATGGGCTTCGTGATAAGCGATCTTCAGCAGGTTCAGCGTGCCGTTCACCAGCAGGCCGAACTGCCCGGCCACGTCCACGTCGCCATGGCGCAGGATGAAGATGAAGCACTCGCCGCGGGCGCCGAAGTGGCGCGCCAGCGTGCGGTAGAACGCCACCAGCCGGGCGTCCTGCATGATGGCGCTGCCCCCGGCCGCCTTCCAGCCCGAGGCCTCGATGGCCAGCCAGCGGGTCAGCGCGTCGTCCAGGTCCTGGGGGGCTGTGTGCACCTCGTGGCGCAAGGGCCCCAGCTCCTCGGCCTTGCGTGTGCGCCGGCGCAGTTCGCGCTTGAAGGAGTTGGAAACCGGCCCGAACGCCGCCTCCTCGCTGCGCGTGTCCAGGTAGGCGCTGGCGCCCTGCACCGCGCTGTCGCCCGGCACCTTGGCACTGCCCGGCACGCAGCCGGACAAGGGGCTGCGCTCGGGCACCTTGTCCAGCCGCAGCACGTCCCAGGGCAGCGCGGTCTGCGACTGCAAGGCCTCCAGGATGCCGGGCATGAGGCGCTCGCCGGCCGGGTTGTCCACGAACAAGCCACCCGACAGCGAGGCATGCGCGTGTTCGACCAGGCTCAGCGTGCGCACCGGCAGGCCCAGCGTGTGCGTGGTCCCCAGGCGCAAGGGCAGCACACCCGTGGTGTGCGGGCCCTCGTGGCAGGTGACGAACACGAATTCGTCGGGGTTGGCCAGCGCGGCACCGAACAAGGCCCGGTACCAATCAGGGTGCTGGAAGAAACGCAGATGCCGGGCCCGCCCCGCAAGGGCTTCCCACGCCGCACTGGTTTCTTCAAACCCAGCCAGGGCGCGGGCAAACTTCACGGACGGATGCATTGCAGAGGCGAGCGCCAGCGATCCTGGCGCAGTTGCTGAAGGTTCCAACGAACATCTCCCTTCAATTCATTACAACGGGCACCTGCTGCAGCCACATGCTGCCGGCACCTCGAAAGAGTGGACGTGAGTTCAACATGAAGCCCCCACGCTCACAATCACTTATCCAAGGGCCGCCGGCGGCCCCCCCATTCAAGCGGGTGCATGTCGGCTGCAGCGGTTACGCTTTGGGCCCCGCCTCCCAACGATCAATCCCGCCATGTCCCCTGAGGTCCTGATCTCGCCCCTCTCGCTGGCCGCCGTCGTGTCGGCCCTGCTGGGCCTGGTCCTGGTGGCCGCCGCGCTGGTGGCCTTGCTGCGTGCCTCGTTCGGTTCGTTCGTCGGCAGGCTGCTGATGGGCTCGCTGCTGCTGTCACTGGGGGTGATCACCGGCGCCGTGACGGTGGGCCTGGAGGGCTACCGGGCGCTCACGCAGGAGAACCTGGCCGCCCGGCTGCGCGTGCGCCCGGTGGGCCCGCAGCGCTTTGCCGCCACCGTGCAGTTCCCGGATGGCCGTGAGCTGGTCTTCGACCTGGCCGGCGATGAGATCTACGTCGACGCGCACATCCTCAAATGGAAGCCGATGGCCGCCCTGCTGGGGCTGCAGACCGCCTACGAACTGGACCGCGTGGGCGGGCGCTACCGCTCGCTGGAGCAGGAGCGTTCCGGCACGCGCACGATCCACTCGCTGGCACGCACCCGGGTGGTGGACTTGTTCGGGTTGCGCCAGCGCTACACATTCCTCGAGCCGCTGCTGGACGCCGAGTACGGCTCAGCCACGTTCATTGCCGCCGACCGGCCTGCCGACCTGGAACTGCGCGTCTCCACCAGCGGCTTGCTGGTGCGCGAAGCCAAGCCCGTCACGAAGTGACACAGGGACGGCGCGGAGCGCGCACCCTGCGGCAGTAGACTGCCGGCCGGCATGAATGATCGGTGAGAACGATGCAGCAGGGCGCATGGCGCCGCGGAATCGCGGCGACGATGAGGGCGATGTGGATAACAACGGGCCTGGCCGGGCCCGTTTGGGCACAGGCATCGGCCGCACCGATCTTCGTGCTCAATTCACTGGATGCCACGGTCAGCGTCATCGACCCGGCCAGCCAGGCCGAGATCAAGCGCCTGGACATCGGCAAGGAACCGCATCACGTCTACCTCTCCCCCGACGAGCGCTCCCTGCTGGTGGGCAATGCGGGCAGCAACTCCATCACGTTCATCGATCCGCGCACGGCCCAGGTCCAGTCCACGCTGACGGGCATCATCGACCCGTACCAGCTGCAGTTCTCGCCCGACATGCGCTGGTTCGTCACCGCCGCCAACCGCCGCAACCACGTGGACATCTTCCGCGTGGAGCGCCCCGCGGCCGGCGGGTTCGACCTGAAGCTGGCCCGCCGCATCAGCGCAGGCGACACGCCCAGCCACATCATGATCGACAGCCGGAGCACGGTGGCCTACGTGTCGCTGCAGGACAGCGACGGCCTGATCGCCATCGACCTGGCCACACAGGCGCAGCGCTGGAAGGTGCCGGTGGGCAAGATGCCGGCGGATGTCTTCCTGACCCCCGACGACCGCACGCTGCTGGTGGGCCTCACCGGCGACTCGGTGGTGGAAGCGTACGACGTGAGCCAGCCACGCCCCAGGCTCATCAAGCGCATCCGCACCGGTGCGGGCGCGCACGCCTTCCGCGCCTGGGGCGACCAGCGCCACCTGCTGGTGAGCAACCGCGTGGCCAACACCATCAGCCGCATCGACATGCAGACGCTGGAGGTGGTGGACACCTACCCCGCCCCGGGCGGGCCGGACTGCATGGAACTCAGCGCCGACCGCAAGACCTTGATGGTGACCTCGCGCTGGGCCCGGAAGCTGAGCTTCATTGACGTGGCCACCAAGACCGTGGTGCGGCAGATCAACGTGGGCCGCTCGCCGCACGGGGTGTGGACGCTGGACCATGTGGCGCGCCGCTGAAAGCCTGCCGCGCCTGGGCGTCGTGCTCTTGGCCTGGGCCCTGGCCGGCGGCGCGCACGCGGGCTGCGACAAGCCGGTCTATCTGACCTTCGACACCGGCCACATGGAAGTGGCCCCGCTGGTGGCCGAGGTGCTGCGCAAGCACGACGTGAAGGTCACGTTCTTCCTGGCCAACGAGCGCACCACCACCCACGGCACGAGCCTGGACGACGAATGGGCGCCGTGGTGGCGCGCGCGCGTGGCCGAGGGCCATCTGTTCGGCTCGCACACCTTCGACCACCTGGTGTGGCAGGGCGACGCCGCGGGCGGGCATTTCCGGTTCAAAGCCACCGCCGGGCCGCAGAACGGCCAGGTGCTGGAGCTGAGCCCGCAGCAGTATTGCGAGCAGCTCAAGCGGCCTGCGGAGCGCTTCAAGGCCATGACCGGGCAGGACATGGCGCCCGTGTTCCGAGCCCCCGCCGGCAAGACCTCGGCGGCCCTGCTCAAGGCGGCTCGCAGCTGCGGTTTCCGCCACGTGCCATGGGCACCCGCCGGCTTCCTGGGTGACGAACTGCCCAGCGAGCGCTATCCCAATGCGCAACTGCTCAAGCAGGCCCTCCACCGCATCCAGGCCGGCGACATCCTGCTGGCCCACCTGGGCATCTGGTCGCGCAAGGACCCCTGGGCCCCCGCCGTGCTGGAACCGCTGATCGTGGGCCTCAAGCAGCGCGGCCTGTGCTTCGCCACGCTGCGCGAGCACCCCGAGTACGCGGGGTGGCTGCGGCGGTGAGCGAGGCGACGCTGACCCTGTTGGCCCCGGCCCAGCAGGCGCTGTTCGAGGCGGTGGTGCAGCCGCTGGTCTTCGCGGCCGGGCAAGGCGCGCTGCTGGAAGACGCGTTCGACGCCACCGGCTGGTTCGTCCTGGGCCTGCTGCAACTCGCCGTGCTGGTGGCCGTGATCGGCCCGCTGCAACGCTGGCGCCCGGTGGAGCCGGTGACCGACCGGCCGGCCATCCGGGTGGACGTGATCTACACGCTGATCCACCGGCTCGGGCTGTTCCGCCTGCTCGTGTTCTTCTCGGTCGATCCGCTGGCGGACACCTTGACGGGCTGGCTGGCCCTGCAGGGCCTGGGTGCCTGGCAACTCGACCAGGTGTTCGCGCCCTGGTGGCCCGGCGTCACCGACACCGCACTGGCCGCGTTCCTCGCCTACCTGCTGGTGCTGGACCTGGCCGACTACGGCATCCACCGCGCCCAGCACCGCTTCGGCTGGTGGTGGGCGCTGCATGCGCTGCACCACAGCCAGCGCCAGATGACGATGTGGAGCGACAACCGCAACCACCTGCTGGACGACCTGCTGCGCGATGGCCTGCTGGCGCTGCTGGCCCAGTTCATCGGCGTGCCGCCGGGGCAGTTCATTGCCGTGGTGGTGTGCGGCCAGTTGCTGGAGAGCCTGTCGCACGCCAACCTGCGCCTGGGCTTCGGCGCAGTGGGCGAGCGGCTGCTGGTGAGCCCGCGGTTCCACCGGCTGCACCACAGCATCGGCCTGGGCCATGAATCACAAGGCCCCGGCAGCCTGGGCGGCCACAACTTCGCGGTGCTGTTCCCGGTGTGGGACCTCATCTTCGGCACTGCCAACTTCGAGCACCGCTACGACCCCACGGGCATCCGCGACCAGTTGCCCGGCCACGGCGGGCGCGACTACGGGCGGGGATTCTGGGCGCAGCAGTGGCTGGGTTTGCTGCGCATCGCCGGGAGGCAATGAAAACAACCGCCCTAAACCCGGCTTGCCCAATACCCTGGCTCGCGCCGCTGGTGGGCGACGGCGTAAATAAAAGGGCCCGCGACCGACTCCCGATACACAGGCGAGTAAGGGAACCGACGGAACGGAAAAACGCGCAAGCCGGCCTTGGACAAGGTCCCAAGGCGTTGGTTTTCTTCCAGGAGTTCGGCAACCCTTTCGAACTCTGTGATGAATGCGCGTGCGACTCGCGGAGTCGCCTCGGAAGCGAGGTACCTGGCTGCCGCGGCGAGTTCCGCTTCAGCCGCAGGATGAAGGTCGTAGCTCACGACAGCTGGGCACGGATCCGAGCCACCGCCTCTCGGCCAGGAACCATGGTCACCTTGCCAGCGAGGACTTCCTGTTCACGGCGGAGAGCCTCGTCCAGCCAAGCCGCTTCGATTGTGGATTCATGATCAAAGCTCTCGATCAGGCGTTCAAGCAGCCGCGCGCGATCGGCGGCAGGCAGGTTGAGAACCTCGGCTTCGAGTTCGTGCAAGGAGGTATGCATAGGTGCTGCTCCCATGGGTGGACAAGTGATTCAAACCGGAGCATGCCACACCGGCGAATGGCAGGACCTGAAGACATCCACAGCCCGCAGATCCTTTTGTGTCCGGTGAAGGGCGGTGGGACTCCAGCTTTGTGCGGTTCGCAAATCCGCGCAGACGCTATCCTCTCGCCATGAGAGATGTGATCGACGCCTTTTGGCGCGCTGCAGCGTACTGCCTGCTCCCCCGCGTGATGCTGCTGTCGCTGCTTCCCTTGCTGCTGGCCACCGCCGTGGGCTTCGGGTTGGCCTGGTTCTACTGGGAGGACGCCGTCAACGGCGTGCGCGAGGGGCTGGACCAGTGGGAGCTGCTGGCCCCCGTGACCTCCTGGCTCAACCACATCAGCGGCGGCGTGTTCCGCAGCGTCATCGGCCCGCTGGTGGTGGTGGCCATGTCGATCCCGGTGCTGCTGATTCTTTCCATGCTGTGCGTGGCCGCCTTCATGGGCCCGTTCATGGTCACGCTGGTGGCGCGGCGGCGCTTTCCGGCGCTGGAGCGCCGCCAGGGCACGCCCTGGTGGTTGGCCATTGTGCTGAGCCTGGGCGCCACCGCGGCCGCGCTGGTGGCCTTGGTCATCTCCATGCCGCTGTGGCTGATCCCGCCGCTGGTGCTGCTGGTGCCGCCGCTGATCTGGGGCTGGCTGGCCTTCCGCGTCATGACCGTGGACGCCTTGTCTGACCATGCCGATTCCGACGAGCGCCACGCCTTGATGCGCGAGCACCGCTGGCGCCTGCTGGGCATGGGCATCTTCACCGGCTACCTGGGCGTGGCGCCCTCGCTGGTGTGGGCGATGGGTGCCATGGCCTTGCCGATGATGCCCGTGCTGGTGCCCGTGTTCGTGTGGCTCTACACGCTGGTGTTTGCCTTCTCGGCGCTGTGGTTCACGCATTACTGCCTGGCGGCCCTCAACGTGCGGCGCGCCCGCATGGCACCGGAGCAGCCGGTGGCGCCCGAAGCCGCGGCCGCCGCCGAAGACCCCCCGCTGCTGCCCCCGCCCCTGGTTCCGCCCGCTGCGTGATGCACACCATGAACTTCGGACTCATCATCGTCGGCGACGAAATCCTCTCCGGCAAGCGCCAGGACCAGCACCTGCCCAAGGTGATCGGCCTGCTGGAAGCGCGCGGCCTGCGCTTGTCGTGGGCGCGCTACGTGGGCGACGAGCGCGAGCGCATCACGCCCGCGCTGCGCGAGGCCTTCGCCAGCGGCGATGCCGTGTTCAGCTGCGGCGGCATCGGCGCCACCCCGGACGACCACACGCGCCAGTGCGCCGCCGCCGCGCTGGGGGTGGAGCTGGAACTGCACCCCCAGGCCCAGGCGCTCATCCTGGAACGCATGCGCGACATGGCCCAGCAGCAAGGCGTGCCGTTCGAGCCCGATCGGCCGGACCAGGTGCACCGGCTCAACATGGGCGTGTTCCCGCGCGGCGCCCGGATCGTCCCCAACCCGTACAACAAGATCCCCGGCTTCTCGGTCGGCGAGGTGCATTTCGTGCCGGGCTTCCCGGTCATGGCGCACCCGATGATCGAGTGGCTGCTGGACCACCGCTATGCCCCCCTGCACGGCAATTCGGCCGTGGCGGAACGTTCGCTCATCGTCCTCGGCAGCATGGAAGCCACCCTCACGCCGCTGATGATCGAGATCGAGGCCTGCTTTCCCGGTGTCAAGGTTTTCAGCCTGCCCAGCTACGACCACCCTCAATATGGCCGCCACATCGAGCTCGGCGTCAAGGGCCTGGGAAACCCCGTGGCGGCGGCCTTCGCCCATCTGCGCCAAGGCCTCCAGCGGCTGGGTGCGGAGCTGGGGCCCGAGATCGTGCGTCAACACATTCCCTAGAGGCACCATGCAGGTGCAATAATTTACTCACCCCGGTGCACAAGGTCACGGTCTCTCGTCACACACGCCGGGCTCCCCTGGGATGTCCCTGCCAGTGCACCGCATCCGGGCAACGGCACGCTTTCTGCTAAATTCCCCGCCGTCCTGGGGTTTGCAGCATCCCTGAGCCCTGGATCCTCCCCGAACAACCCCACCCCCTGCTACTAGGAGCTCTCTGATGGCCAAGACCGTCGCCGACGTGATGAAGCTGGTGAAGGAAAGCGAGATCAAGTTCGTCGATTTCCGCTTCACCGATACCCGAGGCAAGGAGCAGCACGTCACCGTGCCCGTTTCTCACTTCGACGAAGACAAGTTCTCGGCCGGGCATGCGTTCGACGGTTCCTCCATTGCCGGCTGGAAGGGCATCGAGGCTTCGGACATGCTGCTGATGCCGGACCCCAACACCGCCAATGTCGACCCGTTCTACGAAGAACCCACGCTGATCCTCACCTGCGACGTGATCGAGCCGGGCGACGGCAAGCCCTACGACCGCGACCCGCGCTCGCTGGCCAAGCGTGCCGAGGCCTACCTCAAGTCGTCTGGCATCGGCGACGCCGCCTTCTTCGGCCCCGAGCCCGAGTTCTTCATCTTCGACCAAGTGCGCTGGAACGTGGACATGGCCGGCTCGTTCGTCAAGATCGATTCCGGCGAAGCCCCCTGGAGCACCGGCGAGAAGATCGAAGGCGGCAACCTGGCGCACCGTCCCCCGGTGAAGGGCGGCTACTTCCCCGTGCCCCCGGTCGACAGCTTCCAGGACATGCGCTCCGAGATGTGCCTGCTGCTGGAGCAACTGGGCATTCCGGTCGAAGTGCATCACCACGAAGTGGCCGCTCCCGGGCAGAACGAGATCGGCACCAAGTTCAGCACGCTGGTGGAACGCGCCGACTGGCTGCAACTGCAGAAGTACGTGATCCACAACGTCGCGCATGCCTACGGCAAGACCGCGACCTTCATGCCCAAGCCCGTGGTCGGCGACAACGGCTCCGGCATGCACGTGCACCAGTCGGTGTGGAAGGGCGGCAAGAACCTGTTCGCCGGTGAAGGCTATGCCGGGCTGTCCGAACTCGCGCTGTTCTACATCGGCGGCATCATCAAGCACGCCCGTGCGCTGAACGCCATCACCAACCCCGGCACCAACAGCTACAAGCGGCTCGTGCCCGGCTTCGAAGCGCCGGTCAAGCTGGCCTACAGCTCGCGCAACCGCTCGGCCTCCGTGCGCATTCCCTATGTGGCCAGCCCCAAGGGCCGGCGCATCGAAGTGCGCTTCCCCGACCCCACCTGCAACCCGTACCTGGGCTTTGCCGCCATGCTGATGGCCGGCCTGGACGGCATTGAAAACAAGATCCACCCGGGCGAAGCCGCCACCAAGGACCTGTACCACCTGCCGCCGGAAGAGGACGCAAAGATCCCCACCGTCTGCCACAGCCTGGACCAGGCGCTCGAATACCTGGACAAGGACCGTGCCTTCCTCACCAAGGGCGGCGTGTTCACCGACACCTTCATCGACGCCTACATTGAGTTGAAGATGCAGGAAGTGACGCGTTTCCGCATGACGACCCATCCGGTCGAGTTCGACATGTATTACAGCCTGTGACAGCCCACCGGGCCGGCCTGCGGGCCGGTTGCCGGTGATGCATTGCACACAGATGAAGGGGGACGGCCGCAAAGCCGTCCCCTTTTTCCTTGGGCGCCACGTTGAACGGCCTGGGGCCGACCCGGCGCCCTCGGGGATCGGCCGTTGTACCCATCGGCGGAGGGGTCGTCAGGTCTTCCCGCCCTTCGCAGTGCACGGTGTTTGCGGGATACTGGCCGTCACGTTCCGGGCACGGCTCTCAAGGCCATCTCGGACAGGAGTCAAACGGATGAATCGAACCCTGCTGCATGCCGCTTTCAAAGCGCTTGCGCTGCTGGTTGTCTTGCCGGCTGTCTTGCCGCTGCACGCCGAGGAAAAGCCGGTGTATCGCTGCCCAGGCAGCCCACCGCTCTACACCGACCAGATCAGTGCCAAGGAAGCCGCGTCGCGGGGCTGCAAGACCCTCGCGGGTGCACCCATCACGGTGATGCAGTCGGGCAACCCCAAGCGCGAAGGCCCGGCGCCCAAGTCCAACGGTGGCGGAAACACGGCAGGCACCCCGCGGCCGGAAACGCGCATCGACCCGGGTGAGCAGCGCGCCCGCGACAGCGACGCGCGCCAGATCCTTGAATCCGAGTTGCGCCGCGAGGAAGAGCGCCTCGCCGCCCTGCAAAAAGAATTCAACGGCGGTGAACCCGACCGCCGCGGCGACGAACGCAACAACTACGAAAAGTACCAGGAGCGGGTGAACGAGATGCGTGCTGCCATTGGCCGCAAGGAATCCGACATCGCTGCCATCAAGCGCGAGTTGTCCAAGTTGTCCCCCTCGTGAGCACCGGCTCAAGGAGCCCGGCGGTGGCTGCGGCCGACCGCTATGACGCGCTCGACCACCTGGCCACCATGGTGGTGGTGCTGCGGCCCAACGGCCAGGTGGTGTTCGCCAACGCGGCCTTCGAAAACGTGCTGTCGCTGCCGCGCCGCAGCCTGCTCAAGCGCCGCCTGCTCGACCTGTTTGCCGAGCCGGTGCTGCTGGAATCGACCCTGGCAGCGGTGGTGCGCAACGAGTACACCACCGGCCGGCTGGACGGGCTGCTCAAGCGCCCGCAAGGCCCCCAGGCACTGGACCCGATGCCCGTGCACGTGATTGTCACGCAGATCGAGCGCGGTGAACGCATCCTGGTGGAGATCGTGGAGATCGAGCAGCAGGCCAAGCAGGACCGCGAGGCCCGCGCGCTCGACCAGTCGCGCATCAGCAAGGAGCTGATCCGCAACCTGGCCCACGAGATCAAGAACCCGTTGGGCGGCATCCGCGGGGCCGCCCAGCTGCTGGAGATGGAGCTCGAGTCCAAGACCCTGCTGGAGTACACGCGCGTCATCATCCAGGAGGCCGATCGCCTGCAGTTGCTGGTCGACCGCCTGCTGGCCCCGCACCGCCGCCCGCACGTGGTGGCCGATGTCAACATCCATGAGGTGTGCGAACGCGTGCGTTCGCTGGTGCTGGCCGAGTTCCCGCGCGGGCTGCACATCCAGCGCGACTACGACGTCTCGGTGCCGGAGTTCCGCGGCGACCGCGAGCAGCTGATCCAGGCCGTGCTCAACATCGTCCACAACGCCGCGCAGGCGCTGGTGGAACTCCGCAGCGAGGGCCTGGCGCGCATCGTGTTGCGCACGCGCGCGGCGCGCCAGGTGACCATCGACAAGCAGCGCTTTCGACTGGCATTGGAATTGCATGTTGAGGACAACGGTCCAGGGGTCCCGCCCGAGATCCGCGAACGCATCTTCTACCCGTTGGTGTCAGGTCGCGAAGGGGGATCCGGGCTGGGGTTGACGCTGGCCCAGGACTTCATCCAACAGCACCATGGGATGATCGAATGCGAGAGCGAATCCGGTCGAACGTTATTCAGGATCTTGATCCCGCTGCCGTGATCCGTGCGGCGGCCTACGAGCAGATATGCACGCGGCAAACCGCATCGAGAAGTACATGAAACCGATCTGGATCGTCGACGACGACCAATCCATCCGCTTCGTGCTTGAAAAGGCACTGGCGAGAGAAGACCTGCCGGTGCGCAGCTTCACCAACACCCGCGATGTGCTGTCGGCATTGCAGGACGACGAACCCCAGGTGCTGGTGAGCGACATCCGCATGCCGGGCGGCTCGGGCATCGACCTGCTGAGCAAGGTGAAGGAGCGCCACCCGGGCCTGCCGGTCATCATCATGACCGCGTATTCAGACCTGGACAGCGCGGTCTCCGCGTTCCAGGGCGGCGCGTTCGAATACCTGCCCAAGCCCTTTGACCTGCCGCGCGCCGTGGAGCTGATCCGCCGTGCCGTGGAAGAAAGCCTGCGCGAGCAGAGCGTCGAAGACAGCGCCGGCGAAGTGCCCGAGATCCTGGGCACGTCGCCGGCCATGCAGGACGTGTTCCGGGCCATCGGCCGGCTCTCGCAAAGCAACGTCACGGTGCTCATTACCGGCGAGTCGGGCACCGGCAAGGAACTTGTCGCACGCGCGCTGCACCGGCACAGCCCGCGCGGCGACCTGGGCGCCAAGGGGCCGTTCGTGGCCATCAACACCGCGGCCATCCCCAAGGACCTGCTGGAGAGCGAGCTGTTCGGCCATGAGCGCGGCGCCTTCACGGGGGCCCAGGCCATGCGGCGCGGCCGCTTCGAGCAGGCCGATGGCGGCACCTTGTTCCTCGACGAAATCGGCGACATGCCGTTCGACCTGCAGACCCGCCTGCTGCGGGTGCTGAGCGACGGCCAGTTCTACCGGGTCGGCGGCCACCATCCGCTCAAGACCAATGTGCGGGTGGTCGCGGCCACCCACCAGAACCTGGACGAGCGGGTGCGTGAAGGCTCGTTCCGCGAAGACTTGTTCCACCGGCTCAACGTCATTCGCCTGCGCTTGCCGGCGCTGCGCGAACGGCCTGATGACATCCCCTCACTGGCGCGGCACTTCCTGCAGAAGAGCGCGCGCGAGCTGGGTGTGGAGACCAAGCGTTTGTCCGAAAGCGCGCTCGCACAGATCGTGACTTTCGAGTTCCCCGGCAATGTGCGTCAACTTGAAAACCTGTGCCATTGGCTCACGGTCATGGCACCCGCGCAATCCATCGAGGCCAAGGATTTGCCGCCTGAGCTACTGGCCGCGCCCACGGAGTTCAACACCATGTCCGTCAATCCATCCGCAGCGCCTGTGGCGCCCTCTCCCACCTTGGGTGTACCGGCCGCGGCCGGCAACGCCGCTGCCGTGGCCCACATGGTGGGCGGCACCATGCAGGGCCCCTGGCTGACCGACCTCGAACGCCAAGCCCGCAGCATGCTGGAGGCCGGCCAGACGGAGGTGTGGGACCAGCTCACGCGCCAGTTCGAGGGCAAGCTGATCCAGACCGCGCTGGCCCTCACCCGGGGCCGCCGCATCGAGGCCGCACAGCGCCTGGGCATCGGCCGCAACACCATCACGCGCAAGATCCAGGACCTGGGGCTGGACGACTAAGAAGGCTCCGTGCCGCCGGCCTGTCGCAGCCCGTCACACTGCGCCAGGCCCGTCCATGCCCGAGGCGAGCCCCGTCCATGGCATGGACGCCACACCCGTGCGGCATTCGTCTCACCGTGTCCACCCGATGAGGGACGTTCGCCGCGGCACGCCCGGCAAGCCGCCTGGGCGTTCATAGAATTCGGCAGTCCAAATCGAAACGGGAGGCGGCCATGCCGGTACTCGCAGGTGTTCACTTTGCCATTGCGTTGTTCTTTGCGGTGCACGCCATGCGCACCGGGCGGGACAAGTACTGGATCTTCATCCTGTTCAGTTTCCCGGCCGTCGGTAGCCTCCTGTATTTCTTCACCGAGTACCTACGCGACCTGCGCTACACGCGCGGCGGCCGCCGGGCCTTGCGGGTGCTGCAAGGGGTGGTGAATCCGCAGCGCGAGTTGCGCGAAGCGCAGCAGGAATTCGACCGCACGCCCACCGCCTTCAACGAAGCCCGGCTGGCCCGCGCCTGGCTGGCACAAGGCGACGCGGCCAAGGCCGTGGAGATCTACCGGCGCGTGGCGTCCGGGCCGTATGCACGGGACCCCAGCTTCCTCAAGGGCCTGGCCATTGCGCAGCTTGAGGCGGGCCAGGCGGCCGAGGCCGTTGCCACGCTGGACAACTTGTTCACCGCCCACCCCGACCAACGTGCCGGCGACCTGGCCTTGATGCAGGCCGAAGCCCAGGCCGCCGCCCGGCTGCCGCAGGCCGCACACACATTCGAGGCCGTGATCGCCGCCGATGGATCGATCGAGGCACGCTGCAAGTACGGCCGCTTCCTGCTCGCCAGTGGCCGCCAACGCGAGGCACGCCAGGCCTTCGAGCTGGTCCTGGCTGATGCACGACGCGGCAACCGGCATTCGCGCGAGTTGAATACGGAATGGATCCGCGCCGCGCAGGCGGCCCTCAAGCAGATGGAAGACTCAAGCGCCTCGCCAGCCCCTTCAGCTTGAGGCGCGAAACGGCTGGCGCAACCACCGCACCAGCGCCAGCACGATGAGCCCCAGGGCCACATAGATCAGCACCCGCCACGGCCGGCCACCGGCGTGCAGCACTTCAAATTGCTGCACGTAGACCGTCTCACATGCACCGTTGCCGGTGTCGTCGCGCGTGAGACTGGTGCCGCGCTGAAATCCCCCACCAACCTGGTGCGAGTATTCAGACAGGTACCCGGTGAGGTGAACCTGGTCCCCCACGCGCACCCCGCGCAGCCGCCGCACCAGGGCCTTGTCGTCGGCGAGCAGGTGGTTGTTGGCCAGCGCGCGCATCGAGAACGCCTGCCACAGCCGGTCTGAATGGGTTTGCACGAAACACTGGAACTGCCCGCTGGAGTAGTCCAGCCCCTTGTAGGCGCCGCGCTCGGCGTTCTCGGCAAACACCACGCACAGGTCCATCACGTTCAGGTGATCGTTCCAGGCCGCATGGATCCAGTTCCACCAGGTGCTGGTGTCGTGCTGGCTCACGACCAGGCCCCACAGTTCGTACTGGGCCAGCGGCTTGATGGTGTAGGTCACGCCACCGGCGGTGGCCTGGAAGGGCGGCAGGTACACGGGGTACTGCACCGGCTCGTTCTGCAGCAGCGGATCGAGCTGGTCGGCCTCGGGCAAGGACTCGCTGCGCCACAGCGACAACGCCAACAGCACCGAGCCGCACAGCATCAGCAGGTGCCCGATCCGTGACCCCCGGCCTGACACGCGGCCCATTCTGGTGGCTGCCGATCGACTAAACGAACTCGGCGACCACCGGGGCGTGATCGCTGGGCGATTCGTTCTTGCGCATGGCCTTGTCGATGCTGCAGGCACGCAACGGCTGCTTCAAGGCATCGCTGACCAGGATCGTGTCGATGCGCAAGCCCTGGTTCTTGCGGAACGCCAGGCCGCGATAGTCCCACCAGCTCCAGCTCTTGGGCGGCTGCTCGAACACGCGGAACGCGTCGTGCAGGCCCAGCGCCAGCAGCGCCTTGAAGTGCTCGCGCTCCTCGGGTGTGCAATGGATCTGGCCTTCCCAGGCGATCGGGTCGTACACATCGCGGGAGTCGGGCGCGATGTTGTAGTCGCCCATCAGCGCCAGCCGCGGATGCTGGGCCATCTCGGCCGCCACCCAGTCGCGCAGCGCGTTCAGCCACTGCATCTTGTACGCGAACTTTTCGCTGCCCAGCGCCTGGCCGTTGGGCACATAGGCTCCGATGATGCGGCAGCCGTCGACGGTGCCCGCGATGATGCGCGCCTGCGCATCGGTGAAGCCGGGGATGTTGCGGACCACGTCCACCGCCGGTTGCCGGGACAACAAGGCCACGCCGTTGTAGGTCTTCTGCCCGAAGGCCTGCACGTGGTAGCCCGCGGCCTCGATCTCCAGGCGCGGAAACTTCTCGTCCACGACCTTGGTTTCTTGCAGCACCATCGCATCGGGCTGGTTGGCCTGCAGCCAGGCCAGCAGTTGCGGCAGGCGAACGACCAGCGAATTGACGTTCCAGGTGGCGAGTTTCATGGGGCGCCTCTTGCCGGTCAGAGATGGAACCAGGCGAACGCGCCCACCACCACGCCCAGCCCGCCCACGCCCAGCGTGCCCCACTCCAGCCAGCGGCGCTTGGTCAGCAAGGCAATGGCCGCCATCGCAATGGAGATCTGCAAGGCCGTGGTGGCCTGGGCCCAGCGGTGGTGCTGGTGCATCTGCGCCTCGCTGGCGACATCGAGCGCCGTGGAGTCGGCCTCCAGTTGCTTGGCGACGACGTTGATCTCGTTCTTCTCTTTCTCGTAGCGGTCGACCTTGGCCTGGTAGCCGGCCTTCTTGTCGTCGGGCGCCAGGTCGCGCGCGAGTTCAGCCAGCGACTGCTTGGTGCTCTTGGCCTGGAAGTAATTCCATTGGTTGGACGCCTCGGTCTTCTTGATGGCGGCGTCATTCTTGAGCAAGGCCGCATTGGCCTGCGTGGCACCGCCCTGGTAGGAGAACAGTGCCCCGATGGTGGCCAGGATCGCGGTCATCACCGCAAGCTGGCCGGCCATGCCTTCGGGATCATGCTTGGCCGCATGCTCCAGTTCGTGGTCGTGCGGGCCATGGACGTGGAAGCCGTGTTCAGACATGGTGATGCATCTCTCTCAGCGTCGGCGGTCGTAGGTGACGAATGAAAAATTGAAGTGATTGGGCTCGGCCGCGCGGCGGGTGTCGCGGCTGACTTCCACAAAGTCCTGGCGGTCCCATGCAGGAAAGCATGTATCGCCGGCAAAGTCTGCATCGATCTCGGTCACGACCAGGCGGTCGGCCAGCGGCAGGGCCTGGGCATAAAGCTGCGCGCCGCCGATGACCCACACCTCCGCGTCGGCACTGCAGGCAGCCAGCGCCTCATCCAGCGAGGCGCAGCGCTGCGCCCCCGCGGCCGACCAGCCGGCCTGCGTGGTCAACACGATGTTGCGGCGCCCCGGCAGCGGCCGCACGGGCGCCGGCAGCGACTCCCAGGTGCGCCGTCCCATGAGCACGGTTCTGCCTTGCGTGGTGCGCTTGAAATGCGCCAAGTCTTCGGGCAGTTTCCAGGGCAGCGCACCGGCGCGGCCGATGACGCCCTGGCGAGCCTGCGCAAAGATGAGGTGGACGCGGGGCCGGCCCGGCATCACACCGCCACCCCCGCCTTGATCGGCGCATGGTGCTGGTACTCGAGCATCTTGAAGTCCTCGTACTCGTGATCAAAGACCGACGGAGGTCGGTGCGTGAGGGCCGGAGCGGTGGTCTCTGGGCCCTTGCCTGTGGCCCGTCATTATCCAAAAAGCGGTCGTTGATAACGGTAGCGGTCACCGCTCAACAGCAGAAAGTCCACGACGGCCTGGGCGTCGTTCAGGTCCAGCACCGGCAAGGCGGTGGGCAGCGGCAGCAGAGAGGGGCTGTCGGTGCAGATGGCCACCACCTGGGGGTCATGCGGATACTGCGCCGCCTGCTGGGTGGAGGCGCGCCAGACTTCGATCTTCGGCAGCGCGGCCAGCTTGAAGCCTTCCACCAGCACCCAGTCGCACGGGCTCAGTTCCGCGATCAGGTCATGAACCGATGGATCGGCCTGGACCTCGAATTCGCGGATTTTTGCCAGGCGGCGGTTCGAGGCAATCACCACCTCGAACGCCCCCGCCTGCCGGTGCCGCCACGAGTCCTTGCCCTTGTGGTCGATGTCGAAAGCGTGATGCGCATGCTTGACCACCGACACCCGTTGCCCGGCTACCTTGAGGCGCGCCACCAACTGCTCGACCAAGGTCGTCTTGCCCGACCCGGAGAAGCCGCGAAATCCGATCACCTTCATATCACCCTGTGTCATCCGAAAGCTTGCAAGGCGGGCACCACGGCACGCGCGTGGCAGTGTAGAGGGCACTGCCGATAATGAGGCAGTGATGACAACACCCACTCAGAAGCCGGACTTCTGGCCTTCCAGCGGCCACGGCGAGTTGCACCGCACCATGCGCGGCTGGCTGCAACCCTCCGCCGCCTGGCTGCGCCGATGGCTGGTGCGGCCCGAACTGGCGCTGGTCGACGACTCCTGCGCCGCAGAAAAAGCCTTGCATGCGGCACTGGCCGAGCACCCGGAGCGCCCAGTCTCCGCAGCCGAGTTGGCGGCGCTGAAAGACAGCGATGCGCGCTCGAACTACGCCGCCTTCCTGGGCTTCCGCGATGGCCTGGTCGCTGCGGGCAGTTTCGAAGCCTGGTACCTGGCCCAGATCCGCGGCCCGTCCGTGACGGTGGCGCCGGCCTTCTTCACCGCCGTGGTCCATGCCATCGTGCGCGGCCTGCTCGATGACGGCGCGGACGCCTTCCAGGCCCGCGCGGCCGAGCTGCTGTTCCGCCCCCAGCGCGTGACCACCACCGAAGGCCGCCTGCTCAGCGCAGACCTGGAGGTGATCGACATGCTCAACCAGACGGCCGGCCTGGGCGAATTCGGCCGCCTGCTGGTCACGGCCCAGGCGGCGATGCAGCCGATCAACCTGCGGGTGCTGGCCCCCGACAACACGCACGACTACTGGCCGCGCGCCGACCGGCATGAACTGCTGCTGGACCTGACCCACGAGATCAGCAACGACCTGGGCCACGGCCTCACGCTCACGATGGCGCGCACCCATTCCGGCTTGACCGCACTGGCCAAGGTCCTGGAGAAGTGGACCCTGCACTTCCTCGGCGTCGGCGTGAAGATCCGGCCCCTGCCGCGCATCGACGACCCGGCCTGGCGGTGGCATATCGGGCTGGACGTGGAGTCGATGGAACTGCTCAATGACTTGTACGAAGACCGCACCGTGGAGCCGGCACGCCTGGCGCGCCTGATCAGCCTGTTCCGGCTCGACTTCGACAACACTGCCGACATGCGGGCCGATGTGGCCGGGTATCCGGTGTACCTGGGCCTGGCGACCAGCGCCGAGGGCGTGCTGAAGCTCAAGCCGCAGAACCTGCTGCTCAACCTGCCGCTGGCCACCTCGACGTGAGCGCCTTTGCGGAGAGCTTTCACACCGCGGTGGCGCTGGTCGTGCAAGGCGATCCGGTGCTGCTGCGCACGGTGGCGCTGTCGTTGACGGTAAGCGCCACGGCCTGCGCACTGGCGGCCGGCTTCGGCCTGGCAACCGGGGCCTGGCTGGCGGCAACCCCGTTCCCCGGCCGGCGCGTGCTGGTGGCATTGCTCAACACCTTGCTCGCCCTGCCCTCGGTGGTGGTCGGGCTGCTGGTGTACCTGCTGTTGTCGCGCAGCGGCCCGCTGGGCGCATGGGGCATCTTGTTCACCCCGTCCGCGATGGTGGTGGCGCAGACCATCCTGGTGGTGCCGGTGGTCGCCGCGCTGTCGCGGCAACTTGTGGCCGACAGCCTGCGCGATGGCGGCAACCAGTTGCGCTCCATGGGCGCCCGCCCCCTCACCGCGGCACTGCTGATGCTGCTGCATGAGCGCTGGGCGGTGGGGACCATCCTGCTGACGGCATTCGGCCGCGCCATCTCCGAGGTCGGCGCCGTAATGATTGTCGGCGGCAACATCGATGGCGTGACACGCGTGATCACCACCACCATCGCGCTGGAAACCAGCAAGGGCGACCTGCCGCTCGCGCTGGCGCTGGGGCTCGTGCTCCTGGCGATCGTCGGTGTCATCAACGCCTTGATCGCAGCGGCCCAGCGTGCCCAGGGCGCCCAGGGCAGCGTGCCGGCGGGGGCGCGATGAACGCCGTGCTCGGCCTGGATGGCGTGGGCGTGCGCTATGGCCAGGTGCAGGCGCTGCGCGACGTGGTGCTGCACGTGCAACGCGGGGATTTCATTGCCTTGATCGGCGCCAACGGCTCCGGCAAAACCACGCTGCTGCAGACCTTGCATGGCCTGGTGCCGCACACCGGCACGCGCACCGTGGGCCCACGCGGCGCGGCGCAAGTCATGGTGTTCCAGCGGCCCTTCATGCTGAGGCTGTCGGTGTGGAACAACCTGCGCCTGGCGCTGTGGCTGGCGGGCGTTCCCGCCGCGCAGCGCCACGCGCGTGCCGAGCAGGCCCTGGACCGGGCCGGGCTGGTGGCCCTGCGCGCCCGCCCGGCCCATGCCTTGTCGGGCGGCCAGCAGCAGCGGCTGGCGCTGGCCCGTGCCTGGGCCGTGCGGCCCGACGTGCTGTTCCTCGACGAGCCCACCGCCAACCTCGATCCATCAGGCAAGAAGGAGATCGAGGCCCTGCTCGCCGGCTTTGCCGCCGAAGGCATGACCCTGGTGATGAGCACCCACAATCTGGGGCAGGCCAAGCGGCTGGCCACGCGGGTGGTGTACCTCGACCACGGCCTCATCCGTGCCGACCTGCCCACGGCCAGGTTCTTCAGTGAGCATCTGGACGAACGCGCCGAACTTTTCTTGAAAGGTGATCTGAAATGGAACGTCTGACTCGGGCCCTGGTGGCCGCCATCCTGGCCTGCGCGGCCACGCTGGCCGCTGCGCAGGAGCGCAGCATCGTGATGGCCTCCACCACCAGCACCGAACAATCGGGCCTGTTCGCCCACCTGCTGCCGGCCTTCAAGAAAGCCGCCAACATCGACGTGCGGGTGGTCGCACAAGGCACCGGCCAGGCGCTGGACATGGGCCGGCGCGGCGATGCCGACATCCTGTTCGTGCACGACCAGGTGGCCGAGGAAAAGTTCGTGGCCGACGGGTTTGGCCTGCCGCGCCGCGCGGTGATGTACAACGATTTCGTGCTGGTCGGGCCGTCCACCGACCCCGCCGGCGTGAAGGGCAAGGACGTGGTGGCTGCGCTGGCCAAGCTGGCCGCAGCGCCCGCCCCTTTCATCTCGCGCGGCGACAAGAGCGGCACCCATGCGGCCGAACTGCGCTACTGGAAAGCGGCCGGCATCGACGACCCTGCCGCCAAGCCACCCGGCCGGGCGGTGGACTACCGCGCCTGCGGCTGCGGCATGGGCCAGGCCTTGAACATCGCCTCCAGCAGCGACGCCTACGTGCTGGCCGACCGCGGCACCTGGCTGGCCTTCAAGAACCGCGGCACGCTGGCCGTGCTGGTGGAAGGCGACACCCGCTTGTTCAACCAGTACGGCGTGATCGTCGTCAACCCCGCCAAACACCCCCACACCAAGACCGCGCTCGCGCAAGCCTTCTCCGATTGGGTCGTGTCGCCCGAGGGCCAGGCGGAGATTGCCGCCTACAAGATCGGCGGCGAGCAGTTGTTCTTCCCCAACGCACCACGCTGACTACACTGCGGCGATGATCGATCCACAGCACATCACCGGCCTGGTCCTGGCGGGGGGCCGCGGCAGCCGCATGGGTGGCGTCGACAAGGGCTTGCAGCCGCACGCCGGCATGCCGCTGGTAATGCACGCGCTGACGCGGCTGGGCAGCCAGGTGGGCCAGGTCATGATCAACGCGAACCGCAACCTGGGGGCGTATGAGGCCTTCGGCGTGCCGGTCTGGCCCGACACCGTGCCTGACTACGCCGGGCCGCTGGCCGGCTTCCTGGTGGGCCTGGAGCACTGCGAAACGCCCTGGCTGATGACCGTGCCCTGCGACTCGCCGCTGTTCCCCGACGACCTGGTGGCACGCCTGGCCGCCGCGGCGGTGGAGCACGATGCCGACATCGCCATGGCCGCCACCCGCGAAGACGGCGTGCTGCAGGTGCAGCCGGTGTTCTGCCTGCTGAAGGCCGAGCTGATTGAAAGCCTGGTCCGTTTCACGCAGGGCGGCCAGCGCAAGATCGACAAATGGACCGCCCAGCACCGCTGCGTGGAGGTGCCGTTTGACGACGCCCAGGCCTTTGCCAATGCCAACACGCTGGACGAACTGCGGCAGCTGAAACCCCGATGAGCACTGTCCCTTCCCCCTCGCTGCCACCCTCCCTGCAGCACATCGCCTCCTGCATCAGCGGCTATGACCCGAACGCCCTGCCGGTGGCCCAGGCGCAGGAGTTCATTGCCCGCATGGTGCCGCGCGTGGCGGCGGTGGAGAAGATCGCGCTGCGCAGCGCGCTGGGGCGCGTGCTGGCGCAAGACCTGCGCTCTGCCATCAATGTGCCTTCGCACGACAACTCGGCGATGGACGGGTACGCCTTGCGTGGCGCGGACCTGAAGGCCGGTGCGCCCACGGTGCTGCGCGAAAGCGGCAGCGCGTTCGCCGGCCCCTCTGCCAGCCCCCACGGCGGCGCCGGTGCCAGCGCCACGGCGGGCGAGTGCGTGCGCATCATGACCGGGGCCGTGATGCCCGCCGGGCTGGACACCGTGGTGCCGCAGGAGTTCGTCACGGTGGCGGGCCGGCAGGTCACCATCCCGGCCGGCGTGGTGAGCCTGGGCGACAACCGGCGGCTGGCCGGCGAAGACCTGGCCCAGGGCGAGGTGGCGCTGGCGGCAGGCCGGGTGCTGCGGCCGGCCGACCTGGGCCTGCTGGCCTCGCTGGGCCTGGGCGAGGTGCCCGTGCGGCGGCGCCTGCGGGTGGCTTTCTTCTCCACCGGCAACGAGTTGCGCTCCATCGGCGAGCTGCTGGAGCCCGGCTGCGTCTACGACAGCAACCGCTACACGCTGTGGGCCATGCTGCAGCGGCTGGGTGTCGTCGATCTGCTCGACATGGGCGTGGTGCGCGACGACCCCGAGGCGCTGAAAGCCGCCTTCACCAGCGCGGCCCAGGCCGCCGATGCCGTCATCACCTCAGGCGGCGTCAGCGTGGGCGAGGCCGACCACACCAAGCAGGTGATGGCCGAGCTGGGCGACGTGCTGTTCTGGCGCATCGCCATGCGGCCGGGGCGGCCGATGGCGATCGGGCGCATTGCCGGCGGCACGGGGGGCGATGGGCCGGGGGCCGTGTTGTTTGGGCTGCCGGGCAACCCGGTGGCGGTGATGGTGACCTTCTACGCGCTGGTGCGGGATGCGCTGCTGGCCATGAGCGGCAGCACCGGGCAACCGATGCCCACGCTGCGGGCGGTGAGCGTGGAAGGCATCCGCAAGAAGCCGGGGCGCACGGAGTACCAGCGCGGTGTCGTCACGCGGGTGGAGGGGTCGCGGGAATGGCAGGTGCAGATTACCGGGTCGCAGGGCTCGGGGATCTTGCGCAGCATGAGCCAGGCGAATGGGCTGGTGGTGCTGGGGCATGCGCAGGGGAACGTGGCGGCGGGGGAGATGGTGGACGTGTGGCCGTTTGAGGGGTTGGTTTGAGCCGGGGTTTGCGGGGGTGGGCAGGCTGTAAGTGTCGGCTGTGGCCACGGAGCTGTCGGTCAACATCGATGTCGGCGACTGCCTGGTTGCGACCCAAAGCGGAACTTCGCCGAAAAGGGAAGCTGACTCTCGCGCATAGGGAAGCCGCCAGGGATGAGAAGAGTTCGGTAGCCTGTAGCTCAGATCGGGATCTCGATCGCAACCGGTGCCGCAATTTGCTGCGCGACGATCGCGTAGAGGTCCTGCTGGATCTCGGGCGCCTCGATCGACACGACGAGGCTGTACCTGGCGGCCCGCTCGAACCGCCCGTGGCTCGGGCGGTTCCGCCACCACCCCATCGCAGGGAAGACTGCCAACTGTCCGCGGTTGGCGAGCGCCGCGGCGGTTCCCCTCCAGCTGTCGCTGACGAGCGAGCCGCGTGCGCGCGTGCGTTCACCGACGGTCCAGCCGGCGTCGGCGCCACCGGCCGCGGGAAGGCCTTGCTCTTCTGCCACCGCCTGGGCGTTGATGCGGCTGCGAAAGGCTGCCTCGGTTTCCAAGGGGCGCCGCACCGCGAATCGCAGCGCGTGCGACTGGTACGCATATTTGTCGATGCCGCCGCGCTCGCCGGGGTTCGGCTCGATGAAGTATGAGAGCGTGACCCGAAGCGTCACTTGCGCGTCGCCTAGCGCCTGAAGCTGCTCGGTCGGCCAGGGCAGGTCGTGCAGGTGCATATCGCGGGTGCGGACCGCCGAGCCCACCTTCTGGTACGGCTGCAGTTGGTCCTGGACGATCAACGTGAGCGAGTTGCTCGCGCTGTACAACGCCCGCTCAAGACTGGGGACGCCGTATCCGCAATGCCGGAGCAACTGCCGCATGTTGGCCTGGTTGCGAAGCCCGTTCGGGGTGTAGGCGTTGAGCATGGGCTGCGTCCATCGCGCCGAGTGGACCGTCAGCGCTCGGATGGTCTCAGGCCAGAAGTCGGCATACGCGGCTTGGATTCGAGCAGCCATGCCCGCTGCCAGGGCAGTGGATGCGCTCGTCGCCCAGCTCAACGTAAACAGGCGGTCGTGGGGTTGGTGGTTGGTCGTCAGAAGCGACAGGCTATCCATCTGGCTTGTGAAGCCAGTCCCATCGACTGCCGCATTGCCGCCTTCCATCACGAAGTCAGGTTTGAACGGCCAGCCTGCCTGCCAAGTCGACGATGTCGTCGTGTACGGGCTCAGCCCACCGGCTGCCGCGATCGGTGTGTACTCGTGGCCGAAGGCCTCAGAGATCGTCGTGAGCTCAGAGTACGCGCCCACCGTGAGCGCGTTCCAGGCCTGGCCAGGATCGTGCACCAGGTTCGTCGAGAGGCTAGCTGGGTATTCACCCCAGGCATTGGGATCTTGCGTGTTCCCCGCGCAGAGTACAAACAGGCGCGGCGTCTCCCCCTGGCCCTCGTAGTCGCAGGCGAGCCGGTCGACCTCTGCCGACCACGACGAAGGGCGTCCTCGATCGCGGCCGTCGGTGGACGACACTGCCATCGTGAACACACGGCGCCGATCCTGGGCGGTAATCTCAACACGCGCTACGGCTTCCGCCGTTATCGCGCCGTAGGACTGACCGTCGTTGTCGCCTGGGCCCTGCAGGATCTTCACTGACTCGAGGCGATGCGGCACGGACAGCGCGCCATCGTCCGAAAGCGCCGGTGTCAAGTCACCGAACAACGCCAAGCCTGCCAGTTCGGTGCCATGACCATGGTCATCATCGGGTCCCCAGCCGGGCTCCACGGTGTGGCGGTCGCCGTCGTCGACCATCGGAGCCAACAGTGGATGCCGGTGATTGACGCCGGTGTCAAGCAAAGTGACGTACGAGTTGCCTGCATGCAGCGGCACGAGGCGGTCTTGCAGGTTCCCGCCCCACTCAGCTTCTTCCTCCAGCGGGAGCGCAGCGAAGAACTCGGCGGTCGTCTTCGCCCGACGAAGCTCGGCCACCATGTTAAGGACCAGCGAGGACTGAAGCAACTGCGCCTTGCTGCCGTGCATCTGCACGACCGAGCGCTCCGGAAAGTGCAGCGCTCTATCCCGGACGAGCAGACCTGCAAGTTCACCTACCTTGCGGAAGTCCGCAGTGACCTGCGGACGGTTGTCGCCGGCGGGAAGCCACGCTTCCCACCAGATTGCCTCGGCGTCGTTGGCCGGCAGCGCCTCGGCGCTGTCTGTCCACAGGGAGTCGAACGTGGCGACCCGCACCGAGCGGATCGCATCGATCAACGGCTGGTTGTCGAGCAAGCGACCGCCGGCACCGGTTCGGTGTTCTGCGTAGGCCTCGATCAACCTTTCAAAGTGCGTCAGCTTGCCCTGGGGCACGAAAACGGTGGCCAGCACCTGGTTACCCTGCTCCCGCACGTTCATGAGTTCAATGCCCTGGCGATCGCGGGCCAGGCTTTCGGCCGCCAACTCAACCCCCTGTTGGCTCTCGAACTCGATCTGGATGCCGATCGCTGCCTGCACTTCCGCAGCCCTCTGCTCGGCCACGCGCTGAAGCTGAACCGCCTCTACCTGTGCAAGCTGGGTGCGCAGCTCCTGCGCGTGTTGCACCCGCGGCTGAGGCGGTACGGCAGCCTTGACAACGACTACCTTCTTGGCGGTGTATGCCTCGGTGGAACGCGTGTCATGGGGAAAGAGATGCGGGCGCCGCTGTTGGTTCTCGGTGGCCATGCAGAATGATCGCGCCTACTCTTTGCTGCCGGCTGTGCGGCGGCGCGCCGTCTGGCGCTGCTGCAGCAGGGTGCGCAGCGCTTCGGCCGGGACGATCTCCTGATCCTGCATCACGGCCTCTTTGACCGCGTCATCGATCGCTCGCGCGATCTCCGCATGGCTCAGGCCGGTTGCCTCTGTTGCTAGGTCTGCGAGGTCTTTCTTCGACTTGACGTAGACGGCCAAGCGCATTCGCAGCAGCACCTGCACCTCCGCCGTCGATGGCACGTGGTACTCGACCACGTCATCGAAGCGCCTGAAGAGCGCTTCGTCCAGAATGTCTGGGTGGTTGGTCGCGGCGACGATCACGCTGTTGGAATCGTCCTGCTCGATCATGAGCAGGAAACTGTTCAAGATCCGGCGGATTTCGCCCACGTCGTTCGCCATTCCACGCTGGCTGCCAATCGCATCGAACTCGTCGAAGAAGTAGACGCCTCGAGTGGACGCCACGGCGTCGAAGACTTGACGCAGTTTTGCCGCTGTCTCCCCCATAAACTTCGTGATGAGCGCGTCCAGACGAACCACGAACAACGGTATGCCGAGTTCGCCGGCGAGCGCCGAGGCGGTCATTGTCTTGCCCGTACCCGACGGGCCGACGAGTAGCAGCTTGCGCCGCGGGTGCAGGCCGTGGCTGCGCAACTTCGACAGGTGCCTCTGTTCCTTGAGCACGCGTTGCAGGCTCTGCTGCAACGACTCGGACAGCACCATGTCGACCAATCGGCGCGAAGGGTAGGAGACGCTGAGCAGCCCTGCAAGCTCGCCTTTCGGTCTCGCGATCGGGATCGCGCCATCCCCGCCGCTGGCGTTGCGGCGTGCCTTCGCGGCATCAATCAGTTCGCGCAGCTCTTCGGCCAGCTTTCCGTGACCTTGCTTCGCCTCATGGGCGGCCATCTGCATGGCTACCGAGTAGAAATGGCGATCGTCGCCCTCCGCGTAAGAACGCAGCAATGCTTTGAGCTGATCGCCGTTGGCCATGACTGGGCCATTGTCCCGCACTCTGGCGGGTCTGCTCAGTCGCCGTCGCAAAAGGCCGCTTTCAGGGCTTCCAGTCAATGGCGTCTTGTGGCCGAATCCGGCCAGAGCCGGATCATGCCCCGATCCACCGCGACTGTCAGCTAGCCGCTACGAGCTGCCGCCCGCGCCGTCCGGAAGCAGTCGTTCGGATCCGGATGTAGCCCACCCAACCGCTGTCACCGACTGCTTTGGCCACGGAGCGGTCGGTCAAGCTGGACAGCCGCGTCGGGCAGCTTGCGACCCCAAACAGGCTGGCGGTCTGCTCAAGATCTGACGCTCGCTAGAGCAGAGCTGCGAACTGTTTGAATGACGGTTGATCGGCGACGTTCGCCGCTAACGCAAGGCCACCTAGAGTTTCTGCAAGCGCGGGGACTTTGGAGGAATCCATAAGGACTTCAGCTGGGTCATCACCGATTTGAGTAGCCAACAGTGAGAACAGGCTGGACACGACTGGAAGCCATGTGGCCGCCAACCCTTCCACCGTGTTGTTCTTGCTGTTGGAAGCATCGGCAGAGAAGCTCACATGCTCTATGCTGATTTTCCGCTTTAGTGTCGCCTCGAGTGAAGCTGCTACCACTGCCATGAAGAAGTACTTAAACCGAACGCTCCGAGCAATCCGCAATTGCTTCTCCTGCGCCTTGATTAACTTGCCTTCCCTATTCAGCGCCTTCAGTTTGGCCCGCATGTCATCGATTGCTCGTGCGAGTGCGTAGACAAATAGAATGTGCCGCCCGGACTTTCCTTCAAAGGCACGGTTATACGAAGACTTTCGATCGAACACCGTGTTCTTTCCCCGCATGGCATCGTCTAGGGCGCCATCAAATGCTAGCAGCGGCTGCGCCACGACCTCAATGCCAAGGCCAGAAATGGATTGTCCAAATCCACGCTTCAGCGAATACACATGGCCGAGCGCTTGGAACTCGTCAGCAAGGCGTTTTTGGGTTTCCGTATTGCTGTATTGATCCCAGGTTGTTATTTCGTTTTGCGTGTTGTTGTAGCGGACGATGTTCCTGACAGTCTCCTGGCGTCCACACGCAACAACTCGCGCCAACACTCTCACCTTCGAAAGGTCGTGTTTTGCCGCATCGATCTGCCCGAGCGAGCCAGTTGTTTGAGCTCCGTTGATGATGGAACAACCAGTGATGTGCGTGGAGCCGTCTTTCACCGACTTGTAGTCAAGGGTCAGTAGTGTGATGCCGTTGTTGAAGACCCAAAAATCTTCAGGCGAAGTTTCTGCGGTTTGCTTGATAGCGGCATTAATTTTTCTTCGCTTACTAACGCCCAGGAAGCCCCGGTAGTTCGCCGAAAAGAGCGGCTGTCCATACTTGTGAAACTGTTCAAACAGCCAGCTCGCTGGCAGCGAAACCAATGCTGCGCGCCAGTGCGGACCGACCTCTTCGAAAGCGACCTTCGACGGAACCACGATTTCGTCTTTGACCAGAATCCCGCTTTCGCGTGCCACAAAGAGCCGCTCGCACTCCTCAAGCCCAAGTTCTTTGGCAAGGATCTGTATGTCCTGGCCAGCCAGACCCTTTTCCAGATGCTTGTGCGCAGTTTCCAATTCGTCGCGCACGTTCTTCGACTCAGTTAAGTTGTGAACGTAGAGCAGTTCGACCTGGTCGATTTCTCCTTGGTCGATTGCAGCCCGGCACTCTCGTATTGCGTCCGCAAGGTCCTTGGGCACCTTGTCGAGATCGCCTGAGAGCAGCCATGCGGCAGCTGTGTTTAGGTCTGACGCCTTGTTGCCAGGGGCTGTGCCGCCAGTTTTTTCTGAGTAGTATCCCTGGCCGAAGACGACACGGCGTCCATCCTGATCCAGGAAGATGAAGTCTAGCTTCTTGTCGTTGGGGTGATCGGTAAGGCAGTCAACGCCCAGTTGCTCGGGGTCTGGTTCATCGAGATACATCGACATAACCCACACTAGATGTGCGTTTCCGACGCCGAACCGTTTCTTCAACTTCCCCTGCGCCTTGAAATCGTCGATGTGGAGCATTCTGTTTCCCTCGTAAGTCAGATCGGTTCATGCCAACGAACTCGTGGTGGACTCTTGTATCTCAACGTTGAGGTGAATTATGTAGGCAGGGCCGAACTCCAGGGGGTCTCACTCGACGTCCGCTATGGAGCCCGAGTCTCGAAGACCGCTCCTGGCCGATTGTGGAGGCGGATAGGCCCGTAGTCTGTGCAATCTGAACGTCTTCTTCCCGCTAGATGCTGTCGTTGAAGTCAGCGGTTCGGCAATCGTTCCTGACCAACGCCGAACTCCCCCCACTCCCGCCCCAAACCCTCAGCATCAAGTTTCAGCCTTTGGCTGCACGTCCTCGCCCTTCACCCCCTCCCCCACCGGCTGCGACTCAAACCGCCCAAACCCGCTATAGCAGATGAAGTGCCGGTTCATTGCCCGCCCGAACAGTGCCAGCCCCAGCCGCGTCGCCAACTGGTGCCCCATCTGCGTGATGCCGCTGCGCGACACGATGATGGGCACGCCCATCTGCGCCGACTTGATGACCATCTCGCTGGTGAGCCGGCCGGTGGTGTAGAAGATCTTGTCGCCGCCGCCCACGCCGTGCAGCCACATCCAGCCGGCGATGGTGTCGATGGCGTTGTGGCGGCCCACGTCTTCCACGAAGGTCAGCAGCTCGTCCTGCCGGAACAGCGCGCAGCCGTGCACCGAGCCGGCTGACTTGTAGGTGCTCTCCCGCACGCGCATGGCGTTCAGCAGGCCGTACAAGGCAGCCTGGGTGATGCGGGCTGAGGGCTCTTCGGGCGGCGGCAGTTGCAGCTTGTCCACCTCGCCCATCAAGTCGCCGAACACGGTGCCCTGGCCGCAGCCGGTGGTGACCACGCGCTTGGCGGTCTTGGCGTCGAAGTGCTCGATGCCGGCGCGGGTCTTCACCGCCGCGGCGTTCACGTCCCAATCGACGGTGATCGACTCCACGTCTTCCACCGACTCCACCAGCCGCTGGTTGCGCAGGTAGCCCAGCACCAGCAGATCGGGCGAGGCGCCCAGCATCGCAAGCTGATGTGCATCCGACGTCAACGTAGCCGATTCGACGTCGGCGTAGACGAATGGTCTACATTGCCGTCCAATCGGCCACGATCCTCCCATGAACGAATCCGCCCTTGCAGAACCTTGCGGCGGCGTGGCGCGCTTGAGCACTGTTGAGGAAGCAACCGAAGCCGTGGCCCTGGCGGAACCCTACCTCGCCGACGTGGCAGCCTGGTTCGCAACCGCCTATCCCGCCCTGCCGAAGCAGGGACTGGCCCGGTGAAATGGCCGGGGCAGATCACCGGGTCGCAGGGCTCGGGGAGCCTACGCAGCATGAGCCAGGCCAACGGGCTGGTGGTGCTGAGGGGGCATGCGCAGGGGAATGTGGCGGCGGGGGAGATGGTGGATGTGTGGCCGTTTGAGGGGTTGGTTTGAGCGGCCTCAGGGCGCCGAGCGATCCAAGCTGCTCAGGTCAGCGTCCAGCGACCATACCTTGACCCGGCTCATGCGGAATTGCTTGCACTGCGCCTCCCAATCCTTGCGAATCGACAAGTCACCCATGCCATGCCCCTGCATGGCGGCATCGGGAAAGTCGTTCAACCAGATGCCGAGCGTCTCCACGTCCGGAAATCGCATCGGCTTCCAAGGTGCCTGGTCGTTGAGCGCCGATTGGATCGCAGCAACAAAACGCTCGGCGCTCCTGCGCCGCAGGCGGCCATCCGCCAACTGGGCGATGTGATTGCCGGTCTCGAACACCGAAGCCAGGGGAATGAACAGATGCGCCCCGGCGTCCACCCAAGCAGCGAACTCGCTGAGAATGTGTGCACGCCGTTGGTTGAAGCCGGGCACGTCCAGCACATTCAAGAGCACCGACGTATCGACCAGCACGATCGCACTCACTGGTCCTGCCCCTGTTCGCCCGAGCCCAGCGAGGCCAGCCACGCCTTCGCTTTCTCCTTGCGAGCGGCCGGCCCGGGATGGTGCTTGACGAATCGTTCAAGCGCCCCCGAGGTCATCAAATGCCCCAGGCTGCCTTGCACCAGCAGTTCGGGCACGTCTGGCACATCGCCCAAGCGCACCAAGCGGCTGTCGCCCTCAATGGGATCCCGGTAGCAGAACACCACGTCGTTCAGTGCCGTCGTCGGCAAGGCGTCCAGCAAGGCCGGGTTGTGGGTCGAGAGCAGTACCCGCAGTCGGCGGCGCTCGGCGATCGCGTTGATACGCTCAAGCAAATGGCGGGCGCGGCTTGGATGCACGCCGTTGTCGATTTCCTCGATCACCACCAGGCTGTCTTGCGGCGCGGAGAGCATGGCCGCGGCAATGGCCAGGACCCGCAACGTGCCGTCAGACAGCAAGGGGGCGTCATAGGGTTTGAGCGCGCCACCGAAGGTTTCCACCAACTGGACCATCACCTCGCCGCGCGGGCCGGACAAGAAGTCGAGCCGGCTGATGTCCTGCTCGGGCAGGCTTTGAATGAACGACAGGATGTCGGAGCGCTGCCGGGCATAGCTCTCTTCGGTGGCCTGGGCGTCATTGCCCCACAGCGCATGGAGCACGCTGGACAGGTTGGCTCCGTCGCCCTGCAGCTGGCGCTCAGTCGCGAAGCTGTAGTCACGCATGCGCGCAGGGACCGGGTCCAGGAACAGGATGTCCGCCAGCAGCGACTGGTACAACTTCGCCACCTTGGGAATCTCCTCCTGCGCCCGCCTGTGGCTGGGCTGAAAGCTGGCCGGGGTGTCCAACTGGGTGAACACCGCCATCTGGTCGTTCACGGTGATGTGTGGCTTGTTGCCGCCACGCACGAAGTTGTTGTACGCCACCCCGGCGTCGGTGCCAGCGCCCTTGGACGGCTGGTCCAAGTCATACAGCGGAATGTTTTCGACCATGGAAGAGATGCGCTCACCGACGACATGCAACTCTCCATCGCGCAGGTCGATCGTGACCTGCAACTGCGACCACGTCAGCTTGCTATCTGTGAGGGTGATGTGGCACCCCATGCCGAAGCGGGTTTCGCCGGCACGGCACAAGTCTTCCACCCGTCCGCGCACCACTTTGTCTGCGCTGTTGACCGCGTATTTGATCGAACCGAGCTTCTGTCCCTGTGCCAGCCACGACAGAAAGCGCAACGCCTCGATGGCATTGCTCTTGCCCGCCGCATTGGCCCCGATCAATACCGTCAGTGCCCCAAGGGGCAGTTGGGCATCCCGATAGCTCTTGAAATTCTTCAGCGTGAAGGTGTTCAGCATCGGTGCTCCATTCGATCGTCCGGCTGCGACTCAAACCGCCCAAATCCGCTGTAGCAGATGAAGTGCCGGTTCATCGCCCGCCCGAACAGCGCCAGCCCCAGCTGCGTCGCCAACTGGTGCCCCATCTGCGTGATGCCGCTGCGCGACACGATGATGGGCACGCCCATCTGCGCCGACTTGATGACCATCTCGCTGGTGAGCCGGCCGGTGGTGTAGAAGATCTTGTCGCCGCCGCCCACGCCGTGCAGCCACATCCAGCCGGCGATGGTGTCGATGGCGTTGTGGCGGCCCACGTCTTCCACGAAGGTGAGCAGCTCGTCCTGCCGGAACAGCGCGCAGCCATGCACCGAGCCGGCTGACTTGTAGGTGCTCTCCTGCACGCGCATGGCGTTCAGCAGGCCGTACAAGGCCGTCTGGGTGATGCGGGCCGAGGGCTCGTCGGGCGGCGGCAGTTGCAGCTTGTCCACCTCGCCCATCAGGTCGCCGAACACGGTGCCCTGGCCGCAGCCGGTGGTGACCACGCGCTTGGCGGTCTTGGCGTCAAAGTGCTCGATGCCGGCGCGGGTCTTCACCGCGGCGGCGTTCACGTCCCAATCGACGGTGATCGACTCCACGTCTTCCACCGACTCCACCAGCCGCTGGTTGCGCAGGTAGCCCAGCACCAGCAGCTCCGGCGAGGCGCCCAGCGTCATCAGCGTCACGAGTTCGCGCTTGTCGACGAACACCGTCAGCGCGCGCTCTGCGGGGATGGAGATCGGCCGGAGCACGCCAAATTCGTCGAGCACCTCCACCGTGTGCACCAGCGGGGCACTGGCCGAGGTCAAGCGGGGGACGAGGGTCATGGGCGCACTGTAGCCACAAAAAAGCCGCGGCAAACCGCGGCCTTGCCGGGGCCCCGGGGCCCGTGGGAGGCCTTACTTCTTGGCCTTGCCCTGCAGCTCGGCGGCGGTGGCCTTGGAACTGGGCGGCGCCACGGCCGGCGTGGTCGGCGAGTGGGCGCCCGCGGCCTCCAGCGGCGGTGGCGGCACAAAGGGCCCGGGGTTGGCGCAGGGCGGCGTCGCCACCGGGGCCGGCGCGGCCTTGGTGGCCTTGCGGTAGTGCGCGGCGGTGCGGTCCATCGCGCGGCACAACTGGTAGGCGCTTGTCTTGTCGGTCCATGCCGTCTTGGCGGCCACCTCGGCCGCCTTGGCCTTGGCTTCGTCGCTCGGCGGCGGCAGCTTGGCCAGGGCGGGTTGCAGCAGGGCCGGTGCGGCCACCAAGGTGACGAGCAGGGCGGCAAGCAGGGCGGCAGGCAAGGTGGGGTGAGCGGCGCGTTGCATGAAGGGGTCCTCGATCGGCTTCAGTTCTGAGCCACCGGCACCACGGGTGGTTCGGCCGGGGGCGGCGCCGGCGGCGTGCGCTGGGCGGGAATCTTGCCGGCTTGTATGTCTTCGTACCACAGCGCGTGATGCTCCTTGGCCCAGCCTTCGTCCACCTGGCCGGTCTTCATGGCGGCATAGGCGCCCTTCATGCCGATGGTGCCCAGGTAGATGTGGCCCAGGAACAGCGCCATCATCAGCACGGTGGCCACGCCGTGGACCATGTGCGCCACCTGCATGTCGCCCCGCAGGTAGGCCAGGCCCGGGATGACCTTGTCCAGCACCAGCCCGGAGCCCACGACCACCACGCCGAGCAGGAACACGCCGCCCCAGAAGATGAGCTTTTCCCCCGCGTTGAACCGGCCCGAGGGCGGCTCTTCGCCACCGAACAGGCCGCCGGCCTTGCGCAGCCAGTTCAGGTCCACCCGATGCGGGATGTTGTCGCGCACGAAGGTCACGAACACGATCACCAGCGACACGGCGAACAAGGGGCCGCACAGGTTGTGCAAGGTCTTCAGCAGGTAGGCCAGCCAGCCGAACAAGGTGCTGCCCATCACCGGCAACAGCACGAACTTGCCGAACGCCATCACCAGCCCCGAGACTGCCAGCACGCAGAACGCAATGGCATTGGCCCAATGGGCCGCCCGCTCGAAGTGGGTGAAACGCTCGATGCTGCGGCCGGTGTTGGGCTCATGCCCGCCCAGCGGACCGCGCGCGCGGTAGAACAAGGCCAGGGCCAGCAGCGTGATGGCGATCAGCGACCCGCCATAAGGGAGGATCCACTGGTTGCGCACCTGGCGCCAGGCTTCGCCGGCATTGGTGAAGGGCGCGCCGGGGTAGCGCACGAACTGCTGCACCAGCACGCCCTGTTCGGCGCCGGGCAAGCTGGTGACACCCCGCGTGGTGCCGGAGTCATGCACACCCCGCCAGAACGGCGCGTTGTTGCCGGGCTGGCTCTTGGCGCGCTGGGCGTTGCTCTCGTCCGCCCGGGGCTCTGCGGGCGCAACAAAGCCCGCCGGCGGGCCCGCCTGCGCCGACGCTGACGCCGCCGTGCCAGGCGGCGTTTGCGCACAGGCAAGCGCCACCGCCAGGCCGGCAGTCATGCCCAGCAGCGTACGCAGAATCAGGCGTGGCATCGCATGGTCTCCCGGCGGCTCAGCGCACGTAGTCGTTCTGCGCCTGGTTGCGCTTGCGGATCTGCTCTTCCCAGGCTGTCTTGTCACCGGCTTTCCAGCCCGGCGCCTTGTAGGCCGGGTTGGCGGCCTCCGACTCTGTCCACGCTGGCGCATCCGGCTTGCGTGCCGATGCGTCCAGCGTCTGCGCTTTTTCGCAGCCTGCCAGGGTGCCCAGCACCAGCACAGCCACCACCGGCGTCCACGGGCTCATCGCTTCACCTCGGCGGCAGCCGGGGCCGCGGAGGTGGCCTGCGTGGGCTTGCCGTAGGCGGTGCCCCAGCCCCAGACTTCGCTGCCCTTGCCGCGGTTCAGCACGCGGGTGCGGAAGATGTCGGCCACCACGTCGCCATCGCCGCCCAGCAGCGCCTTGGTGGAACACATCTCGGCGCAGGCCGGCAGCTTGCCTTCAGACAGGCGGTTGCGGCCGTACTTGGCGTTCTCGGCCTCGCTGCCGTTGTCCTCGGGGCCGCCGGCGCAGAAGGTGCACTTGTCCATCTTGCCGCGTAAGCCGAACTCGCCGTTGCTGGGGAACTGCGGCGCGCCAAAGGGGCAGGCGTAGGAGCAGTAGCCGCAACCGATGCAGACGTCCTTGTCGTGCAGCACCACGCCGTCATCGGTGCGGTAGAAGCAGTTCACGGGGCACACCGCCATGCATGGAGCGTCCGAGCAGTGCATGCACGCCACCGAGATGCTCTTCTCGCCGGCCACGCCGTCGTTCAGCGTCACCACGCGGCGCCGGTTCACGCCCCAGGGCACGTTGTGCTCGGCCTTGCAGGCGGTGACACAGCCGTTGCATTCGATGCAGCGTTCTGCATCGCAGATGAATTTCATTCTTGCCATATGGGTCTTTCGGAGGCGTCTTTCAATGCGATGGGGCAGGCTGCAGGTCAGGCCGTGGCCTTCTGGACCTGGCACACCGTGGTCTTGGTTTCCTGCATCATCGTCACGCTGTCGTAGCCGTAGGTGGTGGCGGTGTTGATGGCCTCGCCGCGCACCACTGGGTGAGCACCTTCGGGGTAGTGCTCCAGCAGGTCGGCGCCTTGCCAGCGGCCGGAAAAGTGGAACGGCAGCCACACGGTTTCACGGTCCACACGTTCGGTGATCAAGGCCTTGACAGTCAAGCGTGCACCCGTGGGCGTGGTGATCCAGACGTTTTCGCCATTGCGGATGCCGCGGTCGTTGGCAGTGGCCGGGTTGATCTCGACGAACATCTCCTGCTGCAGTTCGGCCAGCCAGGGGTTGGAGCGGGTTTCCTCGCCGCCGCCTTCGTACTCCACCAGGCGGCCCGAACTCATGATGAGCGGGAAGGTCTTGCCGATGTCCTTGTTCTTTTCCTGCACGCTCTTGAAGAGCGTGGGCATGCGCCAGAAGGCTTTCTTGTCGTCGTGCGTGGGGTACTTGGCCACCAGGTCCGGGCGCGTGGAGTACAAGGCCTCGCGGTGTTGCGGGATGGGATCGGGGAAGTTCCAGACCACCGCGCGCGCCTTGGCGTTGCCGAACGGGTGGCAGCCATGCGAGAGCGCCACGCGCTGGATGCCGCCGGACAAGTCGGTCTTCCAGTTCTTGCCTTCGGCAGCCTTCTTCTCTGCCTCGGTGAGGTCATTCCACCAGCCCAGCTTCTTGAGCAGGATGTGGTCGAACTCCGGGTAGCCGGTGGTGATTTCCGAGCCCTTGGAACAGGAGCCGTCCTCGGCCAGCAGGTTGACGCCTTCGCGCTCCACGCCGAAGTTTGCGCGGAAGTTGCCGCCGCCCTCCATCACGTGCTTGGAGGTGTCGTACAGGTTGGGCGAGCCCGGGTGCTTGAGTTCGGGCGTGCCATAACAAGGCCACGGCAGGCCGAAATAGTCGCCGTCGAGCTTGTAGCCGGTTTCCTTGTCCACGCCGCCCTTGGCCTTGAGCGTCTTCACGTCGAAGACGTTCATGTTGCGCATGTGGGCCTTCAGGCGCTCGGGGCTCTGGCCGGTGTAGCCGATGGTCCACATGGCCCGGTTGATCTCGCGCAGGATCGATTCGGGTTCGGGCTCCATCATGCCGCCCTTGCCGGCCACCAGCTTGTGGCTCTTGACCAGTTCCTTGTCAAAGCCCAGCTTGCCCGCAAGCTGGTACATGATCATGTGGTCGGTGCGCGAGTCCCACAGCGGCTCGATCACCTTTTCGCGCCACTGCAACGAGCGGTTGGATGCCGTGCACGAGCCACTGGTTTCAAACTGGCTGGCGGCGGGCAGCAGGTAGGTGGCGCGCTTGGGGTTGAGCTCGCCGTCCTTGCTGGGCATGGCCGCCATGGCCGCGGTGGCTGACGGGTACGGATCGATCACGACCAGCAGGTCGAGCTTGTCCATTGCCGTCTTCATCTCCAGCCCGCGGGTCTGCGAGTTGGGCGCGTGGCCCCAGAAGAACAGGCCGCGCAGGTTGCTGTCCTGGTCGATGAGCTCGTTCTTTTCGAGCACGCCGTCCACCCAGCGCGACACCGTCATGCCGGGCTTGGTGAGCATGCCGGGGGCGTACTGCTTTTTGATCCACTCGAAGTCGATGTCCCAGACCTTGGCGAAGTGCTTCCAGGCCCCTTCGGCCAGGCCGTAGTAGCCGGGCAGCGAATCGGGGTTGGGGCCTACGTCGGTGGCGCCCTGCACGTTGTCGTGGCCGCGGAAGATGTTGGTGCCGCCGCCGCTGACGCCCACGTTGCCCAGCGCCAGCTGCAAGATGCAGGAGGCGCGCACCACCGCGTTGCCGGTGGTGTGCTGCGTCTGCCCCATGCACCAGACCACGGTGCTGGGCCGGTTGTCGGCCAGCGTCTTGGCGGTCTTGTAGCAGGTGGCTTCGTCCACGCCGCAGGCCTCCAGCACCTTGTCGGGCGTCCACTTGGCCATGATGTCGGCACGCACCTTGTCCATGCCGTAGACGCGGTCGGCGATGTATTTTTTGTCTTCCCAGCCGTTCTTGAAGATGTGATACACGAGGCCGAAGATGAACGGGATGTCGCTGCCGGAGCGGATGCGCACGTAGTCGTCGGCCTTGGCGGCGGTGCGCGTGAAGCGCGGGTCGACCACGATCATCTTGCAGCCGGTTTCCTTGGCGTGCAGCATGTGCAGCATGGACACCGGGTGCGCCTCGGCCGCATTGGAGCCGATGTACATCGCCGCGCGGGAGTTGCGCATGTCGTTGTACGAATTCGTCATGGCGCCGTAGCCCCAGGTGTTGGCCACACCGGCCACCGTGGTGGAGTGGCAGATGCGCGCCTGGTGGTCGCAGTTGTTGCTGCCCCAGAGGCTGACCCACTTGCGCAGCAGGTAGGCCTGCTCGTTGCTGTGCTTGCTGGAGCCGACGATGAACACCGAGTCGGGGCCGCTCTGCTTCTTCAACTCCAGCATCTTGGCGCTGATTTCGTCCAGCGCCTGGTCCCAGCTGATCTTCTGGTACTTGCCGTTCACCAGCTTCATGGGCGTACGCAGCCGGTATTCCCCATGGCCATGTTCGCGCAGCGCGGCGCCCTTGGCGCAATGCGCGCCCAGGTTGATGGGGGAATCGAACACCGGCTCCTGGCGCACCCACACGCCGTTCTCGACCACCGCATCGACCGCGCAGCCCACCGAGCAGTGGCCGCAGACCGTGCGCTTGACTTCGATCTTGCGCGCGGAGCCGGTGGCCGGCGCGTCCGCCGCGTGGGCTTTTTTCTGCACCAGCGTCAATTGCGATGCGGCAAGCCCGGCGCCCACCCCCAGGCCGGAGCGGCGCAGGAAGGCCCGGCGGTCCATCGTCGGAATGGCCCGCGACACACCGCGGGAGAGGCTGTTGACGAGGCCGCTGGCGGTCGGGCCGCTGCGGGTGGCGGTGTCGTTGGATTTGCGAGTGAGCAGCATGGCGTCTCTCTTCAGGCGCGCGTGGTGGCGTAGTAACGCAGCACGTGCGGGGACTCCTGATAGCCGCCGGCCATGTCGACCGGCTCAGGGGCGGCGGATGCGGCCGACACGGCTTGCGGGGCCGCGTCCGGCAACGCCTTCACGGCCACCACGGCCGCACCAGCGGCGCCCATACCGATCAACAGGCCCCGGCGCTTCAGCGGACCGGCCGCGGGAAGGGGTTGGGCTTGGCCAGCTGAATCGCTCATGGTTTGTTCTCCGGAAAATTGCGCTCGTGCGGACAGGACACACCGACGGGGCACACCGATGGGACACACGGCCAGCGAGTATCGCTGAATGTATGCAGATCAAGGGGCGGCGTCATCAGGATCAGTCCGTAATCCCAGACCCTGGGACGGTACCGCGGAGCCCGCCGCATGCAAACCCCGTTTGACCGTCTACAACAAGTCGAAGCCCTGCGCCTCGACGGCGAGGAAGTCGCGCGTGAACCCGGCCAAGGCCCGGTAAAAGTCAGCCCGCGGGTGCTGGGCGATGGCGTCGCACAAGGCGTCGCCCCACCCGCGCAGGTGAGCGTTGAAGAAGTGCTGCTGCGAGGCCAGGTTGCTGACCGCCAGGTCGTCGCCCGCGATCAGGTAGCGCATGACCTCGCACATCGCCGCGATGTGGTCCTCGGTTTCCAGCACCTCGGCGGGCCGCTCCAGCCCCAGCGCGGCCAGGTCGTCGCGCAAGGCAACCAAGGGTTTTTCGTTCAGTGCGCCGGCGATGAACCACGAGCCGTTCAACGCGATCTCGGGTTTGCCCACGCCCCCGAACAGGCTGGTGTACTCCTCGCTCACCTCCGCCAGCGCCAGCCGGCGGGAGGCCGCCACCAGTTCGGACCAGCTGGCTTCGAGAAAACCACCGGCGGCCGGCGCCTGGGTGGCAGCGGCACGCACGCGTTCGTAAAGCCCGGCACCCGGTGCAGCGATGTACAGGCTCGCCAGCAGTCCATAGACGTCGGCCCGGGCCAACTCCTCGCCGTCGTCCGGGGTGCTGAAACGCAACGAGGTGGCCGCCGCTTCAGACATCGGTGATCCTCACTTCGTGGGGGTTGGTGTGGATGTCGATCACCCGACAGTCGCCGCACATCCGCAGCCGATCGGCGCCCGCGCCCTGGAACATGGGGTGGGCCGCCAGTTTCGTCACCATCAGTTCGATGGCTTTCAGGGTGCCGAAGGGCTTGCTGCAGCGGATGCAACGGTAAGGCTCGGCCTCGTTCAACACCCGCCGCTGCCCGCGCGCCTTGCCGTCATCGGCCAGCCACAGCCTGGGCTCGAGGGTGATGGCCTGTTCAGGGCAGGTGCTGGCGCACAGGCCGCACTGCACGCAGTTCTTCTCGATGAAGCGCAGTTGCGGCTGGCCGGGGTTGTCTTCCAGGGCGGCCTCCGGGCAGGCGCTCACGCAACTCAGGCACAAGGTGCAGGTGCTGGTGTCGACCCGAAGACTGCCGAAGGGGCTGGCCCCGGACGGCAGGGCAATCGTCTCCGTGGCCGAGGCCGACTGCACCCGCAGATGCTCGATGGCGAGGTCCAGCGTGCCTCGTTTGCCGGCCTGCACGGCAAAGGTGGCGGGCTGCGCCACGCCCTGGGACGGCGCGATGCGCAGCGCCGCATCCAGCGTGCGGGCGTCGCTCGCGTCGAGCAGCGCCAGGTGTTCACCCTTGAATCCCAGGCCCGAGAGGATGGCCTGGGCGACCTGCATCTGCGCCGCCACCGCCCGGCGGTAGTCGGGCGCTTCTTCGTCCGTCATCAGCACCCACACCTGCGACGCGCCGAAGGCCACAGCCGACAGCCACAGGTCGATGCCCACCGACGCGGTGTGCCACACGTCAAGCGGCAACACCCGGGCCGGGACGCCATGCACCTGCGGGTCGGTCCGGGCGGCACGGCCGAGTTCGCCGATCAGCCGCGCCCCAGCCCCCTGGCTGTGGATGAGCAGGGCCGCATCCCTGCCGCCGGCGCGCCGATAGGTCGAGAGCAGGGTCTTGATGCGGCGGCCTTGTTCATCGGGGCGCGGCGTGGCGTATGCAAGAGCCCCACTGGGGCAGACGGTGGTGCATGCGCCGCAGCCCACGCACAGGTGAGGTTCCACGATGATGCCCGGCAGCGCCAGCCCGCCCGAACGGCCTTTCATCGACGCATCGCTGCGGATGGCTTGGGCCGAGCACACGTCGATGCAGGCGGTGCAGCCGATCTGCTCGTTGCGGCTGTGGGCGCAGATCTTCTGCCGGTACTGGAAGAACTTGGGCTTCTCGAACTCTCCCACGCTGTCGCGCAATTCCAGCACCGCAGCCACCAGGGCCGGGTCGTCGGCCGCGTGGAAATAGCCCTGCGGCGGCTGGTGCAGCGTGATCAGCGGCACCTCGTTCAAGTCCAGCACGAGATCGAAGTGTTCGGAGAAGGGCTGCGGATCGCGCTGGAAATCGATTGCCCCCGCCGCCCCGCAGGCACGCACACAATCGCGATGGCTGCGGCACTTGGCCAGGTCGATCTGGTAGCTGAAGTCGATGGCGCCCTCGGGACAGGCATCGATGCAGGCGTTGCAGCGCGTGCACAGGTCCAGGTCGATCGGGTTGCTGCTGCGCCAACTCACTTCGAAGGCGCCCAGCCACCCGCTGATGCCGGTGACCGTGCCCGCATGCACCGGCATCGTCCGCTGCTGCGGCAAGCTGCCCGGGCCCTGCAGCAGCAGGCTCACCATCAACTTGTCGGCCAGCATGCCGGCGGCGCGGCTGGCCCGGTCCGCCGGGCCGATCACCAGCAAGCGCCCCGTCGAGCGGTAGCTCACCGTGGGCACCGGCTCGGGCTCGGGCAACTGCGCCATCGCGATCAACGCCGCGATCTTGGGCGTGGCCGCCGCCGCATCCCTGGACCACCCGCCGGTCTCGCGGATGTTGACGAACCGGATGGGCCGCTCGGTGATGCCGGCTGCGCCCTCGGTCTGCTCGTTCAGCTCAAGGAAAAGGCGGCTCTCCTGCGTGCAGGCGACCAGGAGATCCTCGCCGCTCTTGGCGGCGCGCTGGAACACCCCGGCCTCGCGGCGGCACAAGGTGCTGTGGACGTTCTGCAGGCCAGCGGCGGCCTCAGGCCCCAGCGCCTTGGCCAGGCTCGGGCCGTCCAGCGGCATGGTCTTGTTGCAGTCGCAGATCAGGGTCGTCATCGGGGGTGAACACGGGTTCGGGGTCGGGGGACGCAATCAACAGGTCGGCGCTCTGCGGGGCGCGCTCTTCTTCGTGCTCGAACAGGCCCAGCACCTTGGCCTGGGCCATCTGCCTCAGCATCGTGATCCCGATCGGGTCGGGCTTGCCGTAGTCATCGATGTAGGTATCCAGCCCGTCCATCACGTTGAAGTGCGGGTCGGCAAACAACTTCTTCATGGCCGCGCGCTTCACGCCTTCATCGACGCCAGGCACGACGAAGCGCGAAAAATCGGAGTCGCGGTTGAGCAGGGCCACGTCCGCCAGCGTGGGCAGCGGCGGTGCCGCGGGGGCGGGTTCAAGGGCAGGTACGGACGCGAGTGTGGGCGCGGGCTCCGCGGGCCCCTGCGTCGCGGCCACCGGCCCCGGCTGTGGAGCCGCAGGGGCCAACGCCGGTTCGGCCACCGGCCCGCGTTTCGCCTGCTCCTTGCGCCGCGACCAGCGCGAGAGGAAACCGGTGTCGTTGGTGTTCACTGCCGCTCCCCGGGCGCCAGAAACGACTGAGGCCGGCGCCGCTTCTTGGGTTCCGGCCGATAGTGCTCGTCGGTGTACGACTGCAGCCACGCCACCAGGCCAGCCTGCAGCGGCACGTTGTCGACGCGCTCCTGCGCGTCCAGCCAGCGCCCCGCTTCCGTGTACGACACGCTCACGGTCTCGGGCCAGGCGATCGACGGGTCTTCCTCATCGGTGCGCCAGACGACGAACCAGACGGGTGATCCTGACACGAGATTGAGGTGATAGCCCTCAGCCTCGTCCCGGAACAATTCCAGCGTGAAGCCAGGATGGAGCGTGCGCTGGATCTTGCCGTCGTCGCGCAGCACGCGGGGCGTGGCACCGAAGGCCGGTTCTGCGGGCACCACATCCACCAGCTTGAACCGCCAGGCTTCCCAGGAGTTGGGAGCCGCTTCGCGCTCCATCACCACCGCCACGTGCACGGCGGGCCGGACCGTGTTCACAGAGGGGATCTGGGCAGACATCCGGCGAGTCTAGTGCAGTTGAAAACACGACCCGCCCAGCGCGCGCCTTGCGGGCGCCGGGCGCATTGCCAGCTTTTACTTCGAGATCGGCGCAGAGATGGCGGGGTGCGGGTCGTACCCCACGATCTCGAAGTCTTCGTAGCGGTACCCGAAGATGGAGTCGGGCCGGCGCTTGATGACCAATCGGGGCAGTGGCCGCGGTTCGCGAGTCAACTGCAGGCGCGCCTGTTCGAGGTGGTTCAGGTACAGGTGCAGGTCGCCGAATGAATGCACGATCTCGCCGACTTCCAGGTCGCACTGCTGGGCCACCATGTGCGTCAGGAAAGCCAGCGACGCGCCATTGAAGGGAATGCCCAGGAAACAGTCTCCCGAGCGCTGCGTGAGCATGCAGCTCAGCCGGCCGTCGGCCACGTAGAACTGGTACATCACATGGCACGGCGGCAGGGCCATGCGCCCTTCTGCCGCATTCACCTCGGGGGCCTTGTGCTCGTCCGGCAGGAACGCCACGTTCCAGGCGTTGATGATGTGGCGCCGGCTGTTCGGCTTGGCGCGGATGCCGTCGATCAGGGTCTGGACCTGGTCGATCGATTCACCGTTCGGCCCTTGCCACGCGCGCCACTGCGCACCGTAGACGGGCCCCAGTTCCCCCTCCGGCGTGGCCCATTCGTCCCAGATGGTCACGCCGTGGTCCTTGAGGTAGCGGATGTGGGTGTCGCCGCGCAGGAACCACAGCAGTTCATGCAGGATGGACTTGACGTGCACCTTCTTCGTGGTCAGCAGCGGAAAGCCCTGGCGAAGATCGTGCCGGTACATGCGGCCGAACACCGACATCGTCCCCGTCCCGGTCCGGTCACCCTTCTTGATGCCGTGGGTGAGGATGTCGTCCAGGAGGTTGAGGTATTGCTTGTCCATCGAGATTGCTGCGGGTAGGGCGCGGGGAGCTTGGCAGATGTCCAGATTGTCCATGCTCGCACAAGGAAAAATGCGGACCGTCGTCATGGTCCGCATTTCAGGAGCAGCCCTTGATGGCCGCCTGGAGTGGCGTCAGTTCTTGCTGGCAGCCCCGTGCTGCGTATCCGCCTCACGCAGGAAGATCTCGACCCGGCGGTTGCGCGCGCGGCCGTTGGGCGAGGTGTTGTCGGCCACCGGCAGGTAGGACCCCTTGCCGTCGGTGTCGATGCGGCCGGCGGAGACGCCCTTGTTGACGAGGTAGCTGCGCACGCTCTGCGCGCGGTCCATCGACAAGGGATTGTTGACCGCGTCGGAGCCGGTGCTGTCGGTGTGGCCGATCACGCGCACATGCATGTTCGGGTCCAGGCCTTGCGCAAACTGGTCGAGCACCGGGCGCATCTCGGGCTTCACGTTGGCACGGCCCACGTCGAACGAGAAGTCGCTGGGCACGTTGACCTTGAGTTCGTTGTCAGGCGTGCGGGCCACCTCGATGCCGGTGCCTTGCGTGGCCTGTTCCATGGCCTTGCGCTTGTCTTCCATGCGCTTGGACCACAGGTTGCCGGCCACCGCGCCGACTGCGCCGCCGACCACGGCACCCGTGCCGGCCTTGCCACCCGTGGCCTTGGCGAGCACGGCGCCCGCCACTGCGCCGATGGCGCCGCCGCCGGCGGTCCCCTTTTGGCGTTCACTCATGTCGGCACAGCCTGTCGCTGCCAAGGCTGCCAACAACGACACGGCCAGGGTGCGCAATGTCAAGGAATTCGAAGGGCGAGTATTCATCAATTGCTTCTCCATGAAAGATGTCTGCCAAAGCAGACGCCGCAGTGTGGCCCCGGTTGACCCAGGACACCCGCAACAGAATGCAACCACACCGCCGGAAGTCGCCGGGGCCGCGACTTATGCACACCAGGAGTACCCGTGACACCACGGCAATCGGCATGCCCACCACATGCCCACCAAGCAGTAGAACACGCTGCAATACCCGCGTGCAGCGCACGTGATGGCCCGGCCCCTACTTGCCCGCTGCGGCCACCAGTTCCTTCACGGCCGTCTTGCTGTCGATCTGGCCATTGAAATGGCGCGTGATGACGCCGTAGAACGCACTCTTCACCGTGGAAGGCACCGCATGGCCATGCGCCATGGAGCCCACCAGCGTGTTTTTGCTGCTGGCCTCGGCCAGGTCGGCCATGCCTTTCTTGCCGCAATCGTCGAACGCCGTGTTGGGCACATCGGTGCGTGCCGGCACCGAGCCCTTGACCACACTGAAGGCCGACTGCAAACCAGGCTCCATGAGCGTGCTGGCGAACTTCTTCTGCGCGGCCGCCTTGTCGCCCGCTGCGGCGGTGAACATCGCAAACTGGTCGGCGCTGAACGACACCATGCCTTGTGTGCCCGGGAAGCGCAGGCACAGGTAGTCCTTGCCCGGCACCTTGCGGGCGCCGACGAACTCGCCCTTGGCCCAGTCGCCCATGACCTGGAAGCCGGCCCGGCCATCCACCACCATGGCCGACGCCACGCGCCAGTCGCGGTTGCCGAAGTCCTTGTCCACATAGCCACGCAGCAGCGACATGCGGTCGAACGCCTTGCGCATGGTGTCCGAGCCGAGGGCGCCCTTGTCCTGCAGCACCAGGGCCTTGCGATAGAACTCGATGCCGCCGGTGGACATCACCACGCCGTCGAACAGCGTGGCGTCCTGCCAGGGCTGGCCGCCATGCGCCAGGGCGACCACGCCGCTTTTCTGCACCCGGTCCAGGGCCGACACGAACTCTTCCCAGGTCACCGGTACCTTCACCACGCCGGCCGTGTCCAGCACGGCCTTGTTGACCCACAGCCAGTTGGTGGAGTGCACGTTCATCGGCGCGGCCACCCATTTGCCGCCGCTCTTGGAAAACTGCTGCAGCGCCGCCGGCACGACCTTGTCCCAGCCCTCCCGGACGGCCATGTCGTCGAGGTCGGACAAGGCGCCCTGCCGGGCCCAGTCGTGGATGTCGAAGCCCACCAGGTGCGCGGCAGCGGGCGGGTTGCCAGCTTTCACGCGGGCGCGCAGCGCCGTCATCGCGGCCTCGCTGCCTTCGCCCGCCACCGGCATGTCAGTGACTCTGACGCCGTGCCTTTCCAGGGTGGACTTGAGCACATTCAGTGCGGCGGCTTCGCTGCCCGCCGTCCACTCATGCAGCACCTCCAGGCTTTGTTGCGCGATGGCGCTGCCGCTGGCAAGCACCCATGCGGCAAGCGCAATCCACTTGCGTTTCATCCATGCTCCTTGTTGGTCTTGACGCAGGGCGGCCATGCGGCCGCCCTCCCCCTTCCCATCCGCAGTCAGCGTAGAGGCGAGGTCAGCCAGCGTCAATCATGAAAGCCCTGCAGGTCGAACTGCATGGCTGCGAGCCTGGCATACAGGCCGCCGCGGGCCACCAGCTCGGCATGCGTGCCCGTCTCCACGATGCGGCCGTGGTCGAGCACGATGATGCGGTCGGCACGCTGCACCGTGGCCAGGCGATGCGCGATCACCACGGTCGTGCGGTCCTTCATGGCCGCTTCCAGGGCCGCCTGCACCATGCGCTCGCTCTCGGCGTCGAGCGCGCTGGTGGCTTCGTCCAGCAGCAGCAAGGGCGGGTTCTTCAGCATCGCCCGTGCAATGCTGATGCGCTGGCGCTGCCCGCCCGACAAGCGCACGCCGCGCTCGCCCAGGAAACTGGCATAACCCTGCGGCAACTGCATGATGAAGTCATGCGCAAACGCGGCCCGGGCCGCCGCCATGACCTCGTCGTCCGTGGCTTCCGGCCGGCCGTAGCGGATGTTCTCCATCGCCGTGCTGGAAAAGATCACGCTGTCCTGCGGCACGATGCCGATGCGCTGGCGCAACCCGTCCAGCGCCATGTCGCGCACCTGCACGCCGTCGACCTGCACGCTGCCTTGCTGCACGTCGTAGTAGCGCAGCAACACGTGGAACACCGTGCTCTTGCCCGCGCCGCTGGGGCCCACCAGCGCCACCGTCTCGCCGGCCTTGACCTCGAAGCTGAAGTCGCGCAGCGCCGCCAGGTCCGGGCGCGAAGGGTAGTGGAACGTCACGTGCTCGAACGCCACGGTGGACCCGCCGCGCACCGCCGGCAGCGGCACCGGCTGCGGCGGCGACGTGACCGGCGACTGCGCCGCCAGCAGCTCCATCAGGCGCTCGGTGGCCCCGGCCGCGCGCAGCAGGTCGCCGTAGACCTCGGACAGCACCGCCACGGAGCTGACCAGGATGATCACGTACACCACCGTCTGCCCCAGGTGCCCGGCCGTGATGTCGCCGGCGATCACGGCCCGCGTGCCCTGGTACAGGCCCCACAACAGCGCGCCGAAGGTGGCGGTGATGATGAAGGCCACCAGCATCGAGCGCACCCGCGTGCGCTTGCGCGCAGTCTCGAAGGCGTTTTCGGTCGCGAGCGTGAAGCGCTGGGCCTCGCGCTGCTCCTGCGTGTAGCTCTGCACCACCGGGATGGCATTGAGCACCTCGGCCGCGATGGCGCTCGAATCGGCCACGCGGTCTTGGCTGGCACGGCTGAGATTGCGCACGCGCCGGCCGAAGTACAGCGAAGGCAGCACCACCAGCACCAGGATGCCCAGCACCTGCGTCATGACGTAGGGGTTGGTGATGACCAGGATCCCCAGCGCGCCCAGGCCCATCACCGTGTTGCGCAGCCCCATCGACAGGCTGGAGCCCACCACCGTCTGCACCAGCGTCGTGTCGGTGGTCAGGCGCGACAGCACTTCGCCCGTGCGCGTGGTTTCGAAGAATTCCGGGCTCTGCCGCACCACGTGCGCATACACCGCATTGCGCAGGTCGGCCGTGACCCGCTCGCCGAGCCACGACACCATGTAGAAGCGTGCCGCGGAAAACCCACCCAGCGCCGCGCCAACCAGGAACAAAGCCACGAAATGCTCGCGCAAGGCCATGACCCGCGCGCCCGGATCGGTCGCGACCAGCCCCTGGTCGATGAGCGACTTGAGCGCCACCGGGAACACCAGCGTGCTGGCCGCGGCCATTACCAGGAAGAGCACGGCGAGCACGATGCGGAGGCGATAAGGCCACAGGAACGGCACCAGCCCGCTGAGCGAACGGACACGCTTTGCGGCGGCGGGCTCGCCAGGCGGGGCCAGGGTGGCCGGCACAGGCGTGACGGCGGGGGGAGGAGTGGTCGTGGATGCGGTCATGAGCGGGCGCCAAGCATATCGCCCCCGCCGGTCACTGCCGTGAACAGCGGTGACCGATGAGCCCTGCACAACCCGTTGGGCTTGAGAAGGTGTACCATGCGCGCCGTAGGTATGCACAAGACTGTTGTTTTGCAGGTCTCTACTGTCTGCTTTCGTTTTTGATGACGGGCTCTCGGTTGAACTCCCCAAGTGAACTTCTTGCGTGTGTCTGCACTGTGCCGGCATGTGCTGCGCATTAACTTCCTAGAGGATTTTCAACATGGCTAATCAATCACAGGGTCAAACCCAAACGGGCACCGTCAAGTGGTTCAACGACAGCAAGGGCTTTGGATTCATCGCCCAAGATAACGGCGGCAAGGACTTGTTCGCTCACTTCAGCGAAATCCAGAGCGGCGGCTTCAAGAGCCTGGCCGAAAACCAGCGCGTCGAATTCGAAGTCAAGGAAGGCCCCAAGGGTCTTCAAGCGGCCAACATCCGCATTGTCTAAAGACGCCAGGGCTCTCTGAGCTCTCAAAAACCGCGGCCCAGGCCGCGGTTTTTGTTTGTGCGGCGCTCTTTGCGCCGGCAGCACATCGCTGAACTTCAGCATTCCGTGTCGCAGCGCACAAAAGACAAGGCCCCATTCGGCAGAGGGCGTCAAGGGTTTACCCTATACTGCATCGCAGCACCTAGTGCGAAAGGGACCTTGAAATGAACACTGCCACTCACCCCCGTATTGCCGCCACCATGACTGCCACCGACCGCCAAGCGGGGTGGACCGATCTGTTGGCCAAGATTGTTGACTCTGCGCGCCAGCGCGCCTTGGCCTTGTGGAGCCCGGCAAGCCCCCCCGGCGTCACGGATTCTTCCGCTGCCGTCGAAGCCAACCGCGTTCGCAACCTGGCCATGGACTACATGCGCCACGACCCCCGCTTTGCGGCCGACCTGTTCGCCGCGGCCGACCGCCACGAAGAACTGCACGGGCGCTGAGCGTTCCTTATCTGCAGTGCCTCAGCCTTTTGAGGCGGGGCGCCGCAGGTTGACCAGGGCGATGCCCGCGCCCACCAGCAAGGCGGCCAGCACGAACTGGGTGGACAAGGATTCACCCAGGAACCCCATCCCGAACAGCACACCGAACATCGGTGTGAGGAACGAGAACACGGCCAGCCGCGCGGCCAGGTAGCGCGTCAGCAGCCAGAACCAGGCCAGGTAGCTGGCAAACGCCACCACCACGCTCTGGAACACCAGGCTGGCCACGATGGTGGCATCGACACGAACCACCCCCGGTTCGCCCAGCGCCAACGAGGCGCCCACCAGCACCGGTACCGACACCGCGAGTTGATAGAAGAGTGTCTTCTCGGCCGGCACGCTGGCCAATCTCGTGGCACGGATCAGCACCGTGGTGGCGGCCCACAGGGTGGCGGCCACCACGCCGCAAACATCGCCTGCCAGGGTGTTGCGGAGGGCCGGCGTGCGCAAGCCGTCGGCAAACGCCAGGGCAAGCCCCCCGAACGCCAGCAGCACACCCGCCCACTGCCGGCCGCTCAGCCGTTCGCCGGGCACCCGCCACGCCAGGCCCAAGGCGGTGAGGATGGGCGCCAGGTAGAGGAACACCACCAGGCGTGACGCCGTGGTGCGGTTGAGCCCGAAATAGATGAAGAAGAACTCGGCGCCGAACAGGAGCCCGGCCACCACGCCGGCCGTGAACGTGCCGTCGCGGTTGAACAATGGAATGCCGCGCCAGCGCGCCCAGGCCAGCAGCAGCAGTGCAGCAGCCAGGGAGCGAATCGCCGCCTGGGCCGCAGGCGACACGCCAGGCAGCGCCAGTTTGATGGCCACCTGCTGCAGGCCCCACAGCAGGGTCAACAGCAGCATCAGCATCACGGCCGGCGAATCCAGGGGTTTGCGATCCATGGGGCAGAGCGTACCCGCAAGGCCGGTGGGTCCGTGGTGATGTCTGTTTTCGGTTCGATCCGGTCAGACTCCGGTCCCCGGACCACGCGGCAACAGCCGATCATCCCTGCACAATCCACCCAGGAGATTCATCATGAATTCCGCCTTGCTGATGATCGACGTGCAGCAGTCTTTCCGCCACCGGCCTTACTGGTCCGAAAATGACCTGCCCGGGTTTCTGGACGCCACCGGCGAGCTGATCGCGGGCTGCGTGCGGCGCGGCATCCCCATCGTGAGGGTCTTCCACGTGGACGGGCCCGAGGTGGCGGACAACCCCTTCTCCCATGCCAGCGGGCTGGTGCGGCCGCTGGACGGGCTGGCGCCGTTCGAAGCCACGCTCACGGTGGAGAAACACCGGCACAGCGCGCTGGTGGGCACCGGGCTGCCGGTGTGGCTGCACAGCCAAGGCATCCGGCGGCTCATCGTTGCCGGCATCCGCACCGAACAATGCTGCGAGACCACCACGAGGCATGCCAGCGACGAAGGCTGGAGCGTGGACTTCGTGATCGCGGCCACGCTGACCTTCGACATGCGCACGCCCGCCGGCAGCGTGCTCACCGCGGCACAGATCAAGGAACGCACCGAAACCGTGTTGACCGGCCGCTTTGCGACGCTGTGCACGCCGCAGGAGGCGTTGCAGCGCGACGCATGATCGACGTCCTGTTCGTGGTGCTGCCCGACACGCTGCTGCTGGACATCGCAGGCCCGGCAGAAGCCTTCCGGCTGGCCAACCAACACTTGCGCCGCAGCGGCCGGGCCGACGCCTTTTGCCTGCGTTATGCGGGCCCGCTGCCGGAGGTGCCGTCTTCCGTGGGGCTGGCGCTGGCCGGGCTGGAACCCTTGCCCCGGGCCCTGCGCACACCCACCTGGGTGGTGCTGCTGGGTCGCCCCGGCGGGGTGGTCCGCAACGAACGGGCCTGGTTCCAGGCCCGTGACTGGCTCGCACGCCATGTGGCACCGCTGCTGGAGGCAGAACAGCCGGCGGCCAAGCTGCTGACGGTCTGCGCAGGCGCCCTGCTTGCCGCGGACGCTGGCTTGCTGGACCGGCGGCGCGTCACCACGCATCACGACACGCTGCAGGACCTGGCCCAGCTCGCACCCACGGCCGCGGTGCAGGGCAATCGCCTCTTCGTCGAGGATGGGCCGCTGATCTCCAGCGCCGGCATCACGGCCGGCATCGATCTCGCCCTGCACCTGATCATGCAGACCTGCGGCGCGGCCGTGGCCGCCGCGGTGGCGCAGGTGATGGTGGTCTTTACGCGGCGCGGCCCGCAGGACCCGCAGCGCTCACCGTTGCTGGCGCACCGCGACCACCTGCACCCCGCCGTGCACCGCGTGCAGGACGCCGTGTGCGCCAACCCCGCCGGGCCCTGGCCGGCCGAACGCCTGGCGGAGCAAGCGCACGTGACCCCGCGCCACCTGGCCCGGTTGTTTCGCGAACACGCCGGCTTGAGCCCGCGCCAGTACGTGGAACAAGTGCGCAGCGCCCTCGCCCACCATGCCATCGAGCGCGGCATGGGCACACCGCAGGCCGTGGCACTCACCGGTCTGGGCTCGCGCCGCCGCTTGCGCCAGGCCTTGGCACGGCTGAACTGAAGAACTCGATCAACGCGCCCGCAAGGCCGCTTCGAGCTTGAACTGACCGGCGTCGGCCGCCGCTTGCGCCAGCCACTTGGCCAGCGGCTGCTCCGGCCCCACGGGCAGGCTGTGGACCAGCGTGAGCTTGCGGTCCGCCAGCAGGCCCATGCGGCGCAGCGAGGGGATGTAGACGTAGCGGGTGGCGGCGGGCTTGCCGGTTTCGATGCGGGCCAGCTTGCGGCCGGAAATGCGGTAGAGGTATTGCAGCGACCGGTCCGGCTCGAAGGTCATGGTGCCGGTGAGGATGATCTGGTCCGGGTCGGGCGTGGCCACCGCCTGCGTGGGCACGAAGGGGTCCAGTTCCAGGCGCGTGGTCTCCAGCGTGCCGAGCGCCGTGAACGACAGCACCCCTTGGGCAGAGAACGCTATTCTGCCGTCGGCTGTGACGCCGGCAAGGGCGGCGTCGTAAGACGTCTCGCCGATCTCGCGCTCCTTGAGCCGGCGCACCCCGGCCTCGGGGCCGAAGCGCACCACCTGCACGCGGGCCACGGACCGCGACGTGAAGAGCACGTACTGGTCTTCGGCATCCGGGGCTTTGACGGCTCGCACCGCGGTCCCTTTGGGCCGGTCGAGCGGGAACTGGTGGCCTTGCTGGAAGTCGAGCAGCCAGCCATGCTCACCCGTGGGCGATGAGGCGTATGCCGTGCGGGCATCCAGCCATGTGAACGAACGGGCCGACACGCCAGGCAGCGCCAACACCTCTTCACCGCTGGCAGTCTCGACGATGCGGGTGGAGTCGGGGCCTTCCACCGCGAGCAGCCGGCCATTGGGGCTGAGTGCGCCGTCGTTGCCGCTGCCGCCCTTGCGGGGCACGAGGCGCACCAGCTGGCCGGCATCCATGTCCACCACCTGCAGGCCGGCCTGCACATCGAGCGCCGCCACGCCGGCGTCGAGCGCGAACCGCACGTTGCTGACCGTGGTGTCCGCGCCCAGCGGGGCCTGGATGCCCTCGGGCAAGGGCCGCAGGGGCGGCTGCGCCAAGGTGAGCCCGACCCACAGCATGCCCAGGCCCTCGGCCAACTCGGCATCGGCCATCTTGAAGCAGCCGGTGTCCTGTAGCGAATTGCGAATGTTGTCGCGGCTGGAAAGAAACGTGGGTGAATAGCCGTAAGTGCAACTGCGTGCACGGAACTTCAGGCGAAACGCCACTTCGTTCTGGATGCGCGCGGCCTGCTGCGGATTGGCAACGCTCAAGGCACGCAAGGCCTCCACGGTGCGCCGCGCCGGCGCAGCCAGGGGGACTGCCTCATTGATCCGCTCTTCCCGGCTCTTCCAGGCCTCACAGCCCGTCAGCCACCACAACGACAACAACAGAAGCACGGCGATCAGGGACCGGTGCACAGCGGGGGCCTCCTTGGTGGTTCGCTCTCGGGCTCTCTGCGCCCGTCCGGGTGAGCATACCGCGCGACCTGCTCACGCCGTACGCGGCGTACCCCCTTGGACGAGGGCACCGGCGCTCAACCCTCAGCCGACGCCGGGCCGCCCCAAGGCGGCTAAGCACCCGCTCGGCGGGTGGCGCCGGTACTCCGGTGCCGGGTGCCCACATTCACCTCGGCACGCACCACCAGCGCAAGGCCTGCCAGCACGGCGGCCAGTCCGGCAAAGGCCGCCGCACCCGGCTGCTCATGCACCACCACGATGGCCAGCACGAAGGCCGTGACGGGTTCGCCCAATGCAAGCGTCACGCCTGTGGCGCCGGAGATGTGCCGCAGCGCATGGCTGAACAGCAGGTAGGCCACGCCCGTGGTCACCACCCCCAGGTAGACCAGCACGGCCCAGCCGGACAGTGTGGTGGCGAATGGGCCTGACAGCACGGCAGCCACCGGAACGGCCAGCCCGGCGGCGCAGCCGAACACCCCCCAGGTCACCACGGCGGGCGGGTGGCTGCCCACCAGGCGCTTGTTGATCAAGGCATACGCGGCGTACGACAAACCGGCGGCCAGGCACAGCCCCAGGCCCGCCGGCGTGACCGGCGCGTCATCGCGGCCTTGCAGCACCATGCCGGCCCCGCCGGCCACGGCCAGCAGCGTGCCGGCCCACCAGGCCGGCGGTGGCGGCCGCCGCGACGCCGCCATCTGCAGCAAGCCCGCCCAGACCGGCCCGCTGCCGATGGCAATGGCGGTGCCGACGGCCACGCCCAGGGATCTCACACCGGCGAAGAAGCTCAGGTTGTAGGCCGCCATGCAGGCGCCCGCCAGCAGCACCCAGCGCCACGGCAAGGCGGCCAGGTCGGCGGCCCACCGGGCACGCGCCGACCCCCACCCCACGAAGGCGGCGAAGAAGGCCGTGGCAATGACCAGCCGCAGCGCACCCACCCAGTAGGCCGAGAGCCCGGCCGGTGCCAGGCTTTGCGCGGTGCCGGTGCTGCCCCACAGCACGGCGGCGCCGAGCACCATGCAGATTCCTCCGAGCGCGGGATGTGTCATGCGTGCATGGTGCGGGCTGCCGCGGCCTGCAACTGTCGAGCAACTCTCATGCTGCGGGTGTGGGGATTTCGTGCGGCGCGGGTGCAACTCTGGTGCGGCTACCGGGCCCGCAAGGCCCGGGTGCCCACGCCGCGGTCGCGCTTCAAGGCAAAGGCCAGCGCACTGGCGGAGCGGTAGCCCACCTGCAAGGCGGTGGCCTCCAGAGACAGGCCACACGTGAGATGGTGCGTGGCCTGGTCGAGGCGGTGCCGGCGCAGATAGGCCTGCGGCGTGAGGCCGGTGCGCTCCAGCAGGCGGGCATGGAAGCGCTGCGGGCTCAGGAAGAACAGCGCGGCCATGCGGGCGGTGTCCCAGGGCTCGTGCAGGGCGTGGGCCAGGGCCGCATCCAGGCGCGCCAGGTCCAGGCCGCGGCGGGCCAGGATCGGCGGAGCCTCCAGCATGGCCGCCAGGCTGCAGGCGGCGTCGTGCGGGCTGAGCATGGACCCGCACTGCGGCGTGACCGCGAAGCGCCGCATGCGATCGACGCCCGCCTGGGCCGGCACGTCGACCACCAGCATGCGCACGCTGGGCGGCGCCATGAAACCATGCGCCACGCCGGCCGGGATGATCACGCCGCACGAGGTGTCGGCAAACGCCGCGCGGCCGCCGATCTGCAACTCCATGCGCCCTTGCAGCGCGACCATGAGCTGGGCGTGGTCGTGTTCGTGCTCCGTGTATTCGCCGCTGTAGTGGCGCACTGCGCAGCGGGCTTCGGTGAGGCGGGGGCTCATGCGGGGTGATTTCAGCACAGGCGCCGTGAGAAGCGCCAAAAGCGGCTACCGCGCCCGCAAGCCCTCGATCAGCAGCGTCGTGCACTGCGCCGCCGCATGCTTCACGAACGCGGCGTCCATGCGCATGCCGGGAATGCGCCGCCCCACGATCAGCAAGGCCAGGCCGTGCACCAGCGACCAGGCGCTCAAGGTCAGGTCGCCCACGTCACCGGCACGGATGTCGCCGCTGGCCTGGCCGCTGGCCACGATGCCGGCCAGCGTCTCGGCCAGTTGCCCCGAGGCCTGGGCCAGCCCGGCGTGCGACTCCCAGCCGGTGATCACGCCGCCGAACATGAGCTGCAGCAGGTGCGGCTGCCGCACGCCGAACTCCACATAGGCGCGCCCGCAGGCCTTGAGCTGCTCCAGCGGCCCGCCGCGGGTGGCCGCAGTCACCTGCCGGTTGATGCCGGCCAAGTCGCGGAAGCCCGCCTCGGCCAGGTCGGCCAGCAAGGCCTGCTTGTCGGCGTAGTGGCGATAGGCCGCCGCGTGGCTGACCCCGGCGGCCTGGGAGATCTCCCGCAGGCTCACGGCCTCGGCACCGCGCTGCGCCAGCAGCTTGGACGCCGCCGCCTGCAAGGCGTTCTTCAGGTCGCCATGGTGGTAGCCCTGCCGGGCTGCCGCGGCTCGCGCCGGGGCGGGTTTCCTGGTGCTCATGACGACGCGGAGGCTGAAGTTGACACTGGTTACATGGAGATCTACGATGCGCATGTGGCCACTGGTCACATCGAACCGAATCTTATCCGAAGGGAACCCCGCCATGCCGACCGACGCCTTGCTTGCCTACCTCCACTTCATCGCCATCATCGGCACCGTGAGCTTCCTGGTGGTGGAAGCAGTGCTGTGCCGGCCCGGCCTGGGCAGCGAGTTGGCACACCGGCTCAAGCGGGTGGACGCGGCCTATGCCAGCTTTGCCGTGCTGGCGCTGGTCACGGGCCTGCTGCGCCTCTTCTGGGGCGCCAAGGGCAGTGCCTTCTACACCCCCAACCCGGTGTTCCACGCCAAGATGACCGTGTACGTGGCGGTGGCCTTGTTGTCGATCCTGCCCACGGTGCGCTTCATCGGCTGGTCCAAGGCCGCGCTGGCCACGGGCCGCGGGCCGGACGACGCGGCCGTGCATGCGGTGCGCCGCTTCATCGTGGCCGAGCTGGTGCTGGTGGCGCTGCTGCCGCTGCTGGCCACGCTGATGGCACGGGGCGTGGGGCGGTGAGCCGGGAATGACAGTTGCCGCCACGTCGTCTTCGCCGCACACACCGTGATTTCGCACGGATGGCGCGGTCCGAGCCGGTTGCGGACACACTGCGGCCTTTCGATGAAGGATGAGCATTGATGATGCCCGCAGTTGGCAGGAATGCGGTGGCGCAAGCACCCGACGTGCAGCAACCCGACACAGCAGAAGAGCAATCCTTGGCGCCGCGGAGCATGGCTCCGGCTCATGCCTTCTTCGATCTGCCCAGATTGCCACCAGAACTCCGCGGCGAAGTGGCCCTGCGCCTGACGCCCCGGGCTGCTGCAGCGCTGGTGCAGACCAGCCCCGACATGCGGGCTTCATTCAGCGACGCGGCAACGGCTGCCCGTCTCGGCCACGTGGCGAAAACCGCGGATCTGCCGACCATCGAGCGACTATTGAACGACCCGGCCGGCATTGCGGCATTGCCGGCCGCCCTTCGCACAGGACCTGGTTCTGCCGCATCCGATCGGCTGGGCGACTTGACCACGCAATTGAAGGAGTTGCCGGAGCCCGCACGCACGCCCCCGTTCGACAAGATCCTCCGGTTGGCGAGTCAGCTCTCCGGCCGGGAGCAGGCCATTCCGCTGACCCTGCTGGCTGCCGCCATCCCGCACTTGCCGGAGCCGGATCGGCACGCCAGATTTGCCGCGCTGCTGGACCAGGCGCCACATCTGTCCGACGCGGATCAGTCCATCCTGGAAGCGCAGCTTGCCGAGGTCATACAGACGCTGGCTGCAACACACAGGGCCGATGGCTTCCGGCAAGTGCTCAGGACAGCGGGAGACCGGGCCGGCAAATCCCGACGCAAGTTCATCCAGACTCTCCGCCACCAGTTGCCGCATCTGCCGGCAGCAGATCAACTCACCGCGTTTCGCTCCCTGGTGAACCAGTCACGCGGGCGCGGGACGCAAGGCGCCTGGGAAGTGAATCACCTCATCTCATACTTCGCCGGACTGCCCATGGGGGCAAAACACGAGGCGTTCCGTGCCTTGACCGACCGGCTGGGTTCGCTGCCCGATGACGACCCGATTCGCCTCCAGGCCGCCGTGTCGATGTCCCACCGCATCCAGGATCTGCCACCGGCAAGCCGCGACGAAGCCGCACGCCAGGTCGCAGAAGTACTTCGGCCACTTCACCCGCGCCTTCACATATGGGTGCTGGCAAGGTCCGACGCGGAGGTGCCGCCTGCAGTCAAGAACGCCCTGCGACAAGCCGCTTCCCACGACACCCAGGCAAGGCTCAGCCGCGCAGGAACGAGCGCACGCGCATGAGGTCGCCGATCTTGCGCATGGGCACCGAGAAGGTCTCGCGCCGCTCGGCGGGCTGGTTCTCGTCGAACACCAGCGTGATGCGCGCGGTGATCACGTGGCGCTGGCGCGTCTTCTCGTCGAAGTGATACCCCGCGGGGCCGAAGTTGCCCCAATAGTTGACATACACGTGGTACGCGCCGGCCATGGGCGCGGTCATCGAAAACATCTCGGGTCCAGCGCCATCCACGCTGTCCAGGTCCATGCCACCACCATTGGCCAGCACGGGGTCGCCCCAGAACGCGTGGCCGCCATCGGGTGTGATCACGTGCAGGTCCAGCTCGGCCTGCGGGTCGTCCCAGGCCAGCACGATGCGCACCTGCGCGGTGGTCTTGGTGCGGTTGGCTTCATAGAACTGCACGCGCTTGAGGATGCGGCCGTCGCCGCTGCGCAGCTCGAAGCCGTTGGAGCCGGGGCCAAAGGCATAGGGCCGCGCGAAGGTGCCCTGGGCATCGGTGTACAAGGGCAAGGCATTGCCGTTGACGATGAGTTGCGGCGCCTGGCGCCCGGCCGCGGCAGCGGCCTTGAGCCGGCCCTCGATCAGCGTGCGGTGGCGCTGGCCGCCGCGATCGATGAGGTTGTTGGGGTAGGCATAGCTGACGCGCGAGTCGTCTTCCCTCAGCCGGCGCCGGGCCGCCCCAAGGCGGCTGAGGACCCGCGTGGCGGGTGGTACCGGTACCCCGGTGCCGGGTGCCCACACTGAAGCCGCTGTGCGTCCAACCGCCTGAGGGGCCCTTGAGTTGCACCTCGGGCTCGGCCTGCACGAGGGGCGCTGTGAGAGTGCCGCACAGCAGCGCGGCCAAGGCAATGGCAATGGCAACCGTCTTCTTCATGGCACGTGGAATGAACTCACAAGGGTGAGCTCGCCCGGCTTGCGCAACGGCACGCGGAACACCTGCTGCTTCTCGCTCACGCTGCCTTCGTCCTGCACCACGGCGATCTGCGCGGTGGTGATCACGTCGCGGCGTTCGCCGGCACCGTAGTAATTGACGTACACATGGTAGACACCCGGCACCGGGCTGGGCGTGGCAAAGATTTCGGGGCCGAAGCCGGTGGTCACGTCCACGTCCAGCGCACCGCCGTTGTCGGCCACGCGCGTGCCGTAGAACACGTGCTGCGCGTCCGGTGAGATCACGTGCAGGTCCAGGTCGGTGCCGTCGCTGTCCCAGCTCAGCACCACGCGCAACCGTGCCGGCACGCGGGCGGCCTGGGCCTCGTAGAACTGGGTGCGGCGCGCCGTGCCGTCCGGGGCGCGCACCTCGATGCCATGGCTGCCGGAGCCAAAGGACCAGGGCCGCGCGAAGCTGCCGTCGTCGTCGGTCAGCAAGGGCATGGCAATGCCATCGACCACCAGCTGCGCGGGCTGCCGGGCGGCATCGCCGGTGTCCTTGCCTGCCTTCTTGCGGGTGCTCTTGCGGGCATCGGCCACCCGGCCGCGGATCAGCGCGGCGGCCGAACGGCCATTGACGTTGACGCTGGCCGCGGGGTAGTGCACCTCCTGCAGGAAGTCGCGCTGCTGCGGCGACGCGAAGCGCCAGCCGGCCGGGGGGTCGGACAAGGTCACCTGCGCGTGCACGGCGCCCGCACAGCCCACCAGGAGGCACAGGCCGGCATGTCGAAGTGTGTTCATGAGTCCGCCAATCGTTGCGCCAGGTGTTCGATGAAGCCCTCGTCACGCCCGCTCGGGTGGTGGCGGAACGCGAGATGAAGGTATTCGTGGATCAGCGTCACCCGCCCCTCGCGCGTGAGCCATTCTCGGATGCGGATCACCAGCAGGCGCTGGTCGGAATGCGGCGTGCCGCGCTGCAGGCGGCACACCTGCACGGTGGGGCCGGGGGCCTGATAGCCGGGCAGCGGGTTCAGCACCGCGCGCCAGCGCTGCTGGCGCTGCGCCAGCCATTGCGCGGCCTCCGGCAGCGACTCGCAGTCTGCACCGGCCCGCGCGGCCGCGAACGAGGCCTCGGGATAGGCCTGGCGCAGGATCTCGTCGAACGACGCCCCACCGCGGCCCGCAGCCACCGCGGCCTGCCAGGACATCACCCCCGGGCGGGCCTGGTCGAGGTGATAGCGCACCGGCAGGCCGGCCAGCACCAGGCCTTCGGTGAAATCGGCGGCCGCCCGCGCGGCCGGGGTGGGCGGCTGCGGGCTCACGCGCTGGGCGCGGCTGTCGTCCAGCGTCTGGCGGCAGCCTTCGCCTTCCGAGGCGTTCTGCAGCACGTGGCTGCGCGCGGCCACGGCCAGGGCGCGGGCGGCTTGCGTGTCGCGGGCCGTGCCTTCGCGGTCCACCACGCGGGCCACGTAGTCTTGCAGGGGCAGCCGGGCGGTGATCTGCGGGCCGGTGGAAGTGAGCCGCAGTTGCAGGGCCGGCACGGCGTCGAGCGTCAGTGCAGAGCCGTTCTGGAACACCAGCCGGTACCGGCCGCTCAGGGCACCGGGCAAGGCCGGCTGGCCCTCGTCCCGCGTGACGGTGCGCAGCGGGTAGCGGTGGAAGAAGGCCACCTCGATGCAAGGCTGCGCCGCCACGGCGGCCGGCTCGGGGTGGGCCAGGCCGCGGGCGGCCCAGCGGGCGGCAATCCAGGCCGCATGGGCCTGCAGCGCCGTGCGGCTGGTGCCGGCCGCGCCAAACCAGAACGGCGTGCCGTCGGCCAGCCAGCCGGCTGCACCGCCGGCACGTTCGCCGGCCACCGTCCACGACCAGGTCTTGAAGCGCGGCCCGGTGCCCAGCGCGGGCAGCACGCCAGGCTCTTGCAGGCTGACCGGCAGCAAGGCCTGCCGGGCCGCCTGGCGCTGCGGTGTGGGCAGGGCGCGCAGGGCGGCGAGCAGATCCGCCACCGGCACCTCCGTGGCCGGCTGCAGGGCGGGCAAGGCGGTCAGCCATTCGGGGGCCGCGTGGCCGCGCCAGAACTGCGCCCAGTCTGCCGCCGACAGCCGCAGGCGCTGCGGCTCGAAGTAGGCACCGCAGGAGCGCGCCAAGGCCTCGTCGCGCGTGAGGCTCTCGCCGGGGTCGCAGCAATACTCTTCGCCGGGTTGGCGGCGGATGGCGTCACAGCGGTAGGGCGGCTCCTGCATGCCGCGGCCGTGCAGATAGGCGTGCACGAAGAGCTTCCAGGTGCTGCCCAGCGGGGTGCGTGGGGGGGCGGCTGGGGATGCAGCAGACGGTGCGACACCACGCTGCGCGGTGACCAGGTGGCCGTCGTCCAGCCAGGCGAGCTGGGTCGGCACGGCGGCACCCGCGTGGCGCATCACGGCCCCCAGCACGAGCGCGGTAATGAAGGAGAACCGGTACCTCATGGGCAACCCGCCGTCATGGCCCTGTCGTGCGTGCGGCGGCGCGTCCTGGCGTGGCGGGCGCGCGGCAGCAGGGCCTCACGCGCTGCCGGCTCTCAGCCGTACCTCTGACGTGCGCATCGACATGACGTCGCCCTGGCACTCGATGCCACCGTGCCCGATGAGATCGAGCATGCGAACCTGCATGTAGACGTACGGGAGGTGGGAGAACGTGGCGTCGTAGTCGTCCAGCGACGAGCCCACCACCATGGCAACCTTCTGCCAGCTGTCCGTGCAATGGCCGAGGATCAGTGCATCCACCGCCGCGGCTTCGGCAGGGGTGGCCTGGCGCATCAGGGCCCACTCTTCCGGGCTGGGGTCGTCTTCACCGAGGTCGTTGTCGTCCATGGGGTGGGGTGTGTCTGGGTTCATTGGAGTTCCGTGGATTGAGCGCTTCGCTTGTCGAGCGCAGCGACCAAAAGCTCTTCTTCCTCGTCGGAGAGGCCAGCGCGCCTGGCGGCTGGCGGCGGGTTGCGGTGCAGATCCCAGTTCAAGGTGTCTTCAAGCGTCGCTGCGAGCGCCCGCCTGGACAAGCCCGCTCCGACGGCCGCACGGCTGCTGCGAGCGCAAAAGCCGGCGTAATCGGCCGCGGGCAGCCACAAGGGCAAGGACTTGGGGCCCATCCACGCGGCCACGCCCTGGCCCAAGAGCCATTCCGAGCTGACAAATGCCACCGGGCCCCGATGCTTCGCCACGCGGCGTGCGATCTCAATGTGCTCTTCGAAGCTCGTCGTCTCGCCGGTGGCATTGAAGATGCCAACCACACCGCGACGAGCACAGTCGATGATCCAGGCCGCCAGGTCCCGCACGTCGATCAGTTGCGTCGCCAGCTGGGGCACATCGGGCACGAGCACACGGCGGCCGGACCGGGCGGCTCTTGCAAAACGCAGCGGCCAATACCCTGAACGATCGAATTCGTCGCCCGGCCCGCCGATGAGCCCCACGCGGAGGATGAGCGCGCGGTCGGCCCCCGCGGCATCACGCACGATCTGCTCGCAAGCCACCTTGGCTTGGCCATACTGCTCCATGCTGGCCATGACCTCCGACTGAAGCGGTGGCAACAAGGCCGCGCTTTCGTCCTGGTCCAGCGCTTGATGGTCTGCGTACACGTTTGTCGACGAGATGAAGATGAACGTTGAGCATGCCTTTGCGAGGGCCGCAGCGGCGCTGCGTACCTGGCCGGGTTGGCGGGACAGGTCGATCACCGCATCCCAACGTTGATCCATGACCTCGTCATAAGCGCCCGGCTGGCCACGGTCCGCCTTGACCAGCCGGGCACCGCGAGGGGCGGGACCGGACGTCCCACGGGCGAGGCAGGTGACATCATGGCCTGCCGCGTGGGCGGTCTCGGCCAGATGGCCCCCCAGCCAGGCCGTGCCACCGAGAATGAGGATGCGCATGGGGTTGTTCCTGGGGGCAAAGCAATGTGGCTTGCCCTGCGTTGATATTCATGCCCGGACCAGCTCGAGCTTGATCCACGGTTGCCAACTCGCCTTGCTCCCCCTGAGTTCCCAAAGCCCTCTCAGGCGATTCTTCTCCGCATCGAAGTTGCCACTGAACCGAACCGCCTTTCCGGTGATGCTGAAGCGCCGGCCGTTGAGAGCCAAATCGAACACCTCAACCGTGCCCCGATCGTCATACGACCTTGCAAAGTATTGCTTCTTCAACGCATCGAATCCCATGACTTCCATCGACCGCGCAGGCTCCTTGCCAAAGCGTGCATCCACGTCGTGCACGATGAAGTGCCTACCCGGCAACCATCGATAAGTGTCCGTGGCGGACAACGTACCGGCAGGACTGGCTTCGGTCTCCTGCACGTCCCCTGTCGTGTTCCACGTGCCAATGAACACTTCAAATTTTGACATTCGGTTGGCTGGCAAGGCTCTTTCCTTTCTGCACTGAGCAATCCTTTCACCGCACCTCCACCCGGGCCCACCGCCCCCCCTGCTCAACCCCCTTCCCCTCCGGCTCGTACATCCGGACCACCCGCGCCGGTGGCAGCACGAACACCCCCCGCTGCGAGAACCGCACCAGGTGCCGCACCTGCATGCGGCCCTCGGCCGGCAGCCCCTCCACCGGCACCGCATACCCCTGGGCGGTGGGCACATGCTGTGCCCGCTCCAGCGGCTGCGCCGCGGCGCCTTCGATGTCGATGCCCCAGGTGCCGCTCTCCACGGCTGCCCCTGGAGGCAGCGCTGCCTCCAGCAGGGCCCAGCGCAGCGGGCGCGTGCTGGTGAGCTGGAGCTGGTCCAGGTACAGCGCATTGCTGTCCAGCGGCGTGCCGGGCTCGACCCGTTCGAGCTTCGCTTGCATTCGCCCGTTGTCGCCCGGTGCAGGCGCCTGCGCAGAGGGCGCCTGTCCGGGCCGCGTGCTGGCAGCGGGGGCCTGTGCGGGGGCCGGGCGGGCCTGGGGCACCACGCGCCACAGCGTGCGCTCGATGGTCACCGGCAGCGCGGCCTCCTGCACCTCCCGGCTCTCGTAGCTGACAAAGGCCCAGGCCGCCTTGGCCCCCGCCGGCACGGCCAGGCTGCCCGGCAGCGCCGCGCCGGCCGGCAGCACCCAGGCCACCTCGCCGCTGGGGCTGCTGCTGCGCTGCCACGGCGCCGGCAGGTCGGGCCCGGCGCTCTCGCCCCGCGCCGTGGCCTTGCTGCCCAGGCTGCGCTGGATCCACAACAAGGCCTGGGCCCGGTCGAAGGTGGGCGCGTCCTCGCGCACCCGGCCCAGCAAGGCCACGGCGGCCTCCGGCGCCGTGCTGCGCTGGGTGGCCAGCAGCAGTGCCTGCACCAGAGGCGCCTCGGTCTTGGCCAGGCGGGCAGCGGCGGCATCGGCCGCGGTGCGCTGCGCCGCGCTCAGGGTCACCTTGGACAGGCCCGCGGTGTGCACGGCCAGCACATGCGCCATGTCGCGCGGCACGTCCACCGCGTCGCCTTCCATCATCGCCAGGCTACCGCGGTAGCCTGCGGGCAACGCGGTGTCTCCCACGGCGGGCTCCTGCAGCGCCTCCAGCAACGCGGCCAGCATGGGCGCCACCGGCAAGCCCATCTCCTGCATCCACGACAGCACCAGCGCGCGCTGCAAGGGCGGCAGCTTGACGCCGTTCTTGGCGTACACGTCCAGCAGGCGTTGCCAATGCGCCGGTGGCAGCGGGGCCTTCAAGGCCTGGGTGGCGCGCCAGTCGGCGTAATAGGCGTAGCCGGTCATGAAGGCATCGTCGGCCATGCCGCGGCCCCACCAGCCGAACTGCGCCTGCGGCCCGGCCATCTGCGCCAGCGCGAGCCGGGCCGTGGACAGGCGCTGCATCAGCATGGGCGCCAGGGGCTGCTGCGCGGGCGACAAGGACTGCAGCGCGATGGACAACGGCAGCATGCGGCTGGAGGTCTGCTCCACGCAGCCGTAGGGAAAGTCGATCAAGTCCTCCATCCAGCGGTTGAAGTGGCCGGCCGCCGCGTCCTGGGCAAAGCTGACCCGCACGCGCGTGGCATCCGCCGGCAGCTTGAGTGCGGTGTCGCCGGCCGCGAGGTCCAGCACCTGGCTGCGCGGTGAGCGCCAGGCCACGGGCCACTGCTGCAGCGGGGTGTCCAGGCGGTCCACCACGCGGCCGTCCTGGCGCAGTGTGAGGCCCACGGCGGCGGCACCGCCCGCCGCAGTGATGGGCAAGGTCACGAAATTCACGCCCGGCCGCAGGGTCACGGTCTCCTTGCGCTCCAGGCCCGGGCCCTTGGCCTCCCATTCCACCTTGGCCTCGCGGCCAGTCTGGTTGAAGAGTGCCACGGCGGCCTGCGCCTGGTCGCCTTCGCGCTGCCAGGCGGGGCTGGTCCACTTGGCGTAGAAGGATTTGTCGGAACGCACCCAGGCCTGCTGCTGGCCCACGTTGCCGCGGGCCTCCATGGCCCGCCCGGTGATGCGCCAGCGCGTCAGCGAGTCGGGCATGGTGAAGCGGAAGTGCGCGCGGCCCTGGGCATCGGTGGCCAGGCGCGGCAGCCACAAGGCGGTGTCCACGTTGTCGCGGCGGGGCCGCTCCAGCACCTTGATGGCCCGCGAGTTGACGCGGTTGGCGGCGGGCAGCTCACCCAGCCGGCCGGTGGCCAGGTCGTAGCCGATGAAGGCCAGGCTGGCGCTGGTGCGCACGTTGTTGCGCCGGGGATGGAAGAAGAACTCGTCGATGGCCGGAGCGATCTCCGGCTGCAGCACGTAGATCATCTCGTCCACCACGCTCACGCTCAGGTCGGCGGCCACCGGCTTGCCGGCAAGCAGGGTGCGCACGTCCACCTCCACCACCTCGCCGGGCTCGTACTGGGCCTTGGGGGTGCGGAAGTCCAGCGCGATGCGCGGTTGCTCCACCCGCAGGCCCTGGTTCTGGAACACGTAGTCGCCGTTCTTCACGTAGGCCACCGAGAGCGTCATGTTCGGGCTCATGGCCTCGCGCACCGGCAACTGCAGCTTCCAGGTGGTGGGCGAAAGGCGCTGGCTCTTCACCCA
>Ga0307516_10000290_pt1 | contig 65231 bp, 56 predicted proteins | sample 19_EM_MG_FD_203310 | JGI IMG/M metagenome (GOLD analysis project Ga0307516, IMG submission 203310) | Populus trichocarpa ectomycorrhiza microbial communities from riparian zone in the Pacific Northwest, United States - 19_EM | ecosystem: Host-associated > Plants > Roots > Unclassified | place... | reverse complement strand
GGACACGTCGCCACCGGTCGTGAAGGTCCACTTCACGCCGAGCCGGGACACTTCTTTCACGCCCTTCGGCGCGTTCGCCGTGTTCTGCAGGTTCTGGCCGAACATCGGCCAGTCGTCGTCGCCCGCGATGGCCGAGCCCGAAGCCGCGCCCAGCGCCACCAGGACACCCAGCAAAGCCAAGGTTGTGCGCGCGCTTGTCGCGCGCACCCGATCGATCAGCAGGGCGTGCAGTTTCATGAGTCCTCCGGTTGAATCTTGGCTCCGTGTTGCGGTGGCCAGCGCTTGTAATGCCTTGGTAAATTACAGATACAAGTCAAGGGCAAATATATGAAAACCCGAACATAGGTTGTGCAGACCCCCTATTCAGGGGGGTGCCGGTGATCCCGGGCAAGTGCTCGCGGCCATCTGAAGCAAAGTCGACGGCGCTGAGGCGCCTGTTCGCTCAGATCACCCACTCGAATTCGGCCATGCCATCGGTCGGTGTGGTCACACGCCCGATGTGGCCTTGCAGCGCGATCCGGGTTTCGGAAGTCAGTGAAGCGTGGTTGTTCGACAAGGCGCCGTCGAAGAACATGCGCGCCGGCCGCATGTGTGCCGAACCGGCGATCTCGAGTTGGCGTTGCGGCGCGCGCAGCAGTTGCAGGCCGAGGTGGGCGAGGTAGGCGGCACCGCCCAGCTGGAGCCCGAAGTACAACCATTCCGAAGCCCGGATCAGCGCGCCCAGGCCGAGCGCGGCCACCACCGTGTGCACGACCAGGCCGCTGCACACACCGGTGGCGGTGGCCACGCCCGCCACGGCCCCCTGGGCGATGGAGCGTGACATCACGAGGATCATGTCCTGCCCCGGCGTGACGATGAGCACCAGCGACGCGGCGACGAACAGCAGCCAGTTGACTTCGATCATGGGAATGTCCTGCGGTGTGGGGTGCAGGCACTGTCGTCGGCCGACCTCGGCAGCGTCCCCAAACGGCCCCAAAACTTTCCCAAATCCGCCATGTGTAAAAGTCGCGGTTCACGCAGCGACGCCCCGCCGCTGCCCGGCCCACCAGGAGCGTTACCCATGCCTTCGTCCACCATCACCCTCACCGCTGCCGACGGTTTCAAGTCGCTCGCCTACGTGGCCGAGCCGTCGGGCACGCCGAAAGGCGCGATCGTCGTGCTGCAAGAAATCTTCGGCGTCAACTCGCACATCCGCGGCGTCGCCGATGGCTACGCAGCGGCGGGCTACCTGGCGGTCGCGCCGTCGACCTTCGACCGGGTCGAGCGCGACATCCAGTTCGGCTACGCGCCGAACGACGTGACCGAGGGCATGCGCCTGAAGGCGGCGGTCGAGGCGCTGCCGGCGCCCGGGGTGCTGCAGGACATCCAGGCGGCCGTGGACTACGCGTCGCGGGCCGGCAAGGTCGGCATCGTCGGTTACTGCTGGGGCGGCCTGCTGGTCTGGCGCTCGGCCGAGCAGGTGCGCGGCCTGTCAGCGGCGGTGGCCTATTACGGCGGCGGCATGACGGCCGGCACCGAGCCATCGCGCCGACCCGCAGTGCCGACGATGGCGCATTTCGGCGAGCTGGACACGCACATTTCGGTCGAGAGCGTGAAGGCGTTCGAGAAGGCCCACCCCGAGGTCGAAGTCCATCTCTACGCGGCCCACCACGGCTTCAACTGCGATCAGCGTGGTTCCTGGAACGCCGGCGCCGCGGCGACCGCGCTCGAACGCTCGCTGTTCCACTTCGGCAAACACGTCGGGTAGCCGCGCGGGGCAGGGAAGCTCAGGCTGCGGGTCGGTCCTTGTCGGGCAGCACGATGCCGAGCCGATAGGCCGCGCTCACGGCTTCGGCACGCGTGGCCACGCCGAGCTTGGCGAAGATCGCCGCCAGATGATGGTCGACGGTGCGTGCGGAGCGGCTCAGGCGCGTCGCGATCTCCTTGTTGCGCAAGCCCGAAGCGAGCAGCACCAACACCGCGACCTCCTTGCTCGTCAAGCCCGCCGGGTGCTCCTGTGAGCTTGATCTCGGGCCGCGCCTCAGGCCACGCACGCCCGCAGCCCGCAGGCGTCGGCGCACTCGCTCGACCATCGGGCGCGCGCCCAGAGCCTCGAAGCCGGCAAGCGCTTCGCGTTGTGCGGCCTCGTCGCCATCGGCCAGTGCGCGCGCGGTCTCGAACGGGCAACCCAGCGCTCGCCAGGCCTGCGCCGCCTCATGCCAGCGGCCTGCCGCTTCGAGCGTGAAAGGGTGCTCCGCACAGAACGAAGGGATCTCGATCTGTGCACCGCCGCGCCGACACCAGAGCAACAGCTCCGCAGCGAACACGGCCTGGCGCTTGGCCAGCGCCAGCGGCAGGCTGGCCGCGGCCTCGCGTGCCGCCGCTTCGTCTCGCCCTTCGAGCCACGCAGCCTCGGCGCGTGCCGCGTGCATCGGCGCCAGTCGTTGCAAGGTGCCGGTGCCGATCGCCAGTTGGCGCGCTTCGTCCAGCGTCGACCACACGCCCGGATCACCGCGCCGTGCGCGCAGCTTGCCCAGCGCGATCAGGGCCATGATGCGCGCGATGGTGGTGGCGCGCCGCTCGTTGATGACCTCGTGCGCGGCACGGGCGGCTTCGTCCCAACGGCCCTGCAGCACGCGCACCTGCGCCAGCCACGCCACCTGGTACAGGCGCGCAGCATCCAGGTCGCGTTCGGCGCAAAAGCCGATGCCGCGCAGCAGATAGCGCTCGGCACGCTCCAGCATCAGGAGCTCGCCGCAGCCCGAGCCGAGGTTGGCCAGCGTCTGGCCGACCGACCGGTCGTTGTGAGAGGCGTCGGCCAGCGTGAGGCCGCGTTCCAGATGTGCGACACCTTGATCGACGCGGCCGGAGTTGATGAGCGCGATGCCGATCGTCATCAGCGAGCGCACGGTCGAGCCGGTATCGGCCGTTCGCTCGGCTTCGGCCAGCACAGGCGTTGCCAGGGCGATGGCTTCATCGCAGTCGCGGTCGAGCGCGCGCACCGCGGCGGCACAACCCTGCACCGTGAACGAGGCGGGCGTGGTGGCGCCGGGCCCGACGAGCGCCTGCGCCTCGCGCAACGCGGCTTCGCCTTCGAGGTTGCGGGCGGCCAGTACCAACATCTGCGCCAGACGAGCCAGCGAGACCGCCGCGTTCTCGCCCTTGCCTTGTGCTCGCCACAGCCGCGCGGCCTCGCGCAGCGCGGCGATGGCCGCATCCAGGCCGCCGCTCATCTGCGCCTCGACCGCATACTCGTCGAGCAGCCTGGCGCGCTCGCTGTCGGTTTCGGCGTGCTTCAGCGCGAGGGCCAGATGCTCGGCGACCTGCCGATGTGCTCCGCGCGCCGCGGCTTCGCGCGCCGCCACGGGCGCCCAGCGCCGCACGGCCGCGGCGTCGCCGGCGCCGTCGGCGTGGTGGACCAGGCGGGGCGCACCGGCACCCGGCATCGACAGCAAGGCCTGCAACACCAGACGGTGCAGGCTCATCGAGCGCGTCGGCGTCATCGCCTGCAGCACCGCCTGCCGCGCCAGCTCGTGGCGAAACGAGTACGACCTGTCATCGCCACGCAGCACACCGGTGGCCAGGCATTCGTCGATCGCCTTGCTCTCGGCGGCAGTCAACTCCTGCAGCAACCAGGGTTCGACACGCGGCCCGGCAACCGCGCAGGCATCGAGCACGGCACGCGCCGAAGGCGACAGGCGCGCTGCGCGCGCGAGCACGGCGTCTTGCACGGTGGTCGGCACGCCCTGCCCGCCCGCAGCCAGCGCTTCGGTCACGAAGAACGGGTTGCCGGCGGTCTTGCGGTGTAGCTCCAGGGCGTCGACATCGCGTTCCCCACACAGCAAGCGCACGGCCGACAGCGACAGAGGCGGCGGCACGAGGCGCAACGCACAACTGGTGGCCAGGTCACCGAGCACCGCACGCAGGGGATGCGCCGGGATCAGTTCGTCGCTGCGAAAACTCGCCACCAGCAGCGAGCGCGTGCCTTGTATTCGCCGGCCGGCAAAGCGCAGCAGATCGAGCGTGGACTCGTCGGCCCAGTGCAGGTCTTCGAACACCACCAACGAGGGGCGCTTGGCCAGCAGATCGAGAAATGCAACGAAGGCACGATGGCGCTCCGCCCCCCTGTCCAGCAGCGCCCGCAACTCGCCTTGCGACCGGACGGCGATGTCTTCGAGTGGTCCCAAGGGCCGCGGCGTGAGCATGGCGTCGCAGGCGCCCCAATGCACCGGGGCATCGCCTGGCAACGCTTGCGCAAAAGACCGCAGCAGGGTCGTCTTGCCGATGCCGGCCTCGCCTTCGACCAGGACCAGCCGCCCCGGGCCGGCGCAGGCACTCGACCACTGCGCCCGCAGCTGCGTCAACAAGCCGTCTCGTTCGAGCACCGTCATCGCTGGGCCTTGCGGCGCGCGAATCACCGAGGGGGGTGGCGATGAGAGCACCGTGGCGCCGATGCTAGCAGCCAGGACCTCCTACTTGGCAACGAAGCCTCGGGCCGCCCAGGCGCGCGCTGCGAGGTGAATCGTGCCGTCGGGCTGCAAGGGCAAGCGCTTGGCAATGTGATCGCGCAGGCGCCGGCGCGACGGTTCGGGCAAGCTCATCGCATGCGCCGGCGCCGGCCCCTGGCCACCGAGGAAGGGCTGCCAGTAGTCGTCGAAGTCCGCAAAGCGCATCGGCAGTTCGAGCGCCGCCACCTCCACCTGCCGCAGGCCTGCAGCCGCGAAAGCCGCCGCGAGCGCGTCGGGGCGGCAAATCGGAAAACGTTCGCCTTGATCCTGCCCCTGCGCCAACAGCCCGAGTTGTGCTGCCGCGTTCCAGTAGGTGCGGACCAGGTCCATCTTCTCCGCGTAGTCCCAGACACAGCACGCGAGCCGACCGCCGTGGTTTGTCACGCGCACCATCTCGCGCAGCGCCGCGAGCGCATCCGGTGTGAAGTTCAGCACCAGCGCGGACGCAGCCACGTCGACCGACTTGTCCAGCAGCGGCAGCGCTTCCGCAGCGGCCCGGTGCAGGACCACCCGGGGCGGCAAGACGCTCTTCGCTTTGGCAAGGAATCCCTCGGACGGATCGATGCCGGTGACCGAAACGGGCGCGCAATGCGCGAGGATCGCCGCACTCAGCGCGCCGGTGCCGCACCCGGCGTCGAGCCAGCGCTGCGCTGGCGGCGCATCGAGCCATCGCAGGAAGCCCGGCGCGAGTTGCCGGCTCCACCTGCCCATGTAGCGCTCGTAGGCATCGCCGCTTTGCCACTTGTCGGTCGTCGAGCGGTCGTTCATGGCCGCTCACTCGCCGCCGACTCGCTGCGCCGCGAGCGCGCCGATCCTGCGCCCCATCTCGGTACCGACTTCGGTCGAGAAACGAAAGTGCACACCGGCATAGACCCGGGCATTGCCGACCTCCTGCACAAAGTCTTCCACGCTCGACCAACGCCGCATCGCGCCCTTGGCCGTGGAACTCGTGGTGCTCAACAGCGGCTGCGGGCCACGGCCGATCTCGGCCTGCAGGATGGCGCCGACCGCGCCGGCCTGGATGCAATGTGCACAGGGGTACTCGGGATGCATCGGCGTGTTGATGAACGCGTTCCACGAGGCCTCGCGTTCGGTGGCGTCATTGCCATCGAGATCGCCGTTTCGGATGGCAGTGACCGGGCGCCAGAAGCCGTGGTGGTACTTGGCATCGAAGACCGCGATCATGGCGTCGTCGATGGCTTGCGTCACGGCAGCGAAAAGCCGCGCATTGCGCGTCAAGTCGCGCCCCGGCATCTCGGCCACGCTGCGCACCACGCCGTGGTAGATCGGCGGCAGCGTCGTTTCCCAGAAGCGTGCGATCTCGGTTTGCTCGGCGCTGCGAAGCGTGCTGGTCTTGTTGCCGATGGCCTTGATTTCGTTGTAGTCGCGCGCCCATCGGGCGCTTTCGAGGGCCGGTGGCGGCCCGGGGCGAAACTGCGACGGGCTGCTCATCAGCCAGGGCTTGCGTGTCGGCCACTGCGGCACGGCGGGGATCGTCGTCGGAACGTAGCGACCTGCGGTGGTGGTCGGCCGATACGCTTCGGGCGCATCGGCACCGTCGTCGGCGCGTCGTGCCAGCAGCGCGAGTGCGGCGCGCTCGCCCACCGCGACGCCGGTGGTTTTCGCGACACCGTCGGCGGTTGCCTCGAGGGCCGTTCGGTAAACGTTGTCGATCGCTGCCTGCTGCGACGGCAGCAGGCGACTCAACACCGTGCGCTGCGCCGCCGCGATAGCGGCTTCCACCGACGCCCCCGCAGGGGCTTCGATGCGCACACCGGTGGGCGGGTAACGCTGGGTGATCGCATTGGCGGCTTCGAAGGCGGCGGTGTGCGAGATCGCCATCACGCGGCTCGCCGGTTGAGTGATCAAGCCGGCTGCAGTGACGAACTCGCCGGCTCTCGCGTTCCATTCGGTGACGGCATCGGCACGGGCGATCTGGGCGCCGAGCACGACGGCAAGCACCGCAAGCGGCAGGATTCGTTGGACGGCATGGTTCGGGCGGTGGATGTTCATGGGGGGCTCCTTGGGCAGCACAAGAGTCAGCGAAGCCAATGCGGATGGAGCACCCGCACTTCGGTGATGCGGTCCACGGGCAGGCCGCTGGCGCGCCCAGCGACGCGGATCGCCTCGGGCGAGGGCGCGTCGCAAATGCAGTAGCTGCGGTGACGTTCCAGCGTGACGTAGGAGTGAATCCAGGTCACGCCTGCCTGCGCGTGGGTACGGATCAGCGCGACGCACACGTTGTCGGGTTCCGCCCCGGCCCCGGCAAGCGGGATCCGATCACTCGGGAATGTGCGTTCGACGAGGTAGCGCGGCATGGCGGGTTCCGATTCGAGAGGCGGTACGCGCAAGGTACGGCGCCGTTGCGGCGCGCGATACGGTTGAATCGCCCAGATTGCGGCGACGCCAGGTGAAGGCTTTCGAGCCGGCGGACCCCGAGGCAGAAGTCCTTCTCTGCGCGGCCCGCCACGGATTGTTTCCGGTGGTCCGCCACGCGATGATCCTGCACACTTCGAGCCGTACCGTCGCCCCGTTCCACTGCCGCGCCCATGGAAGCCATTCGATTCCCCACCGCCAAGATCCAGCCACCGCGGCTGCGCCTGTCGCGTGTTCCACGTGCGCAACTCGACGCAGCGATTGCGCGCGCGGTGGCGAGCCACCGTGTCGTGCTGCTGCAGGCGCCTGCCGGGTACAGCAAGACCACGGCCCTGGCCGCCCAGCTCACGCGGCTGCAAGAAGGCGGCGCCAGCGCCTGGGTATCGCTCGATGACGACGACGATGCCGAGCGGTTGTTCGCCTGCCTCGTCGCGGCGCTCGAGCCGCACGACCTGCCCTGGCGCACCTCGCCCGAGGCCCTGATCGCGCTCGCAGGCAGCGGCCACGGCTTGAAGCGCGCCGTGGCCGAACTGCTGAACGCGCTGGCCGACTGCGGCGTGTCTCGCGGCCTGATCGTGCTCGACGACCTGCACCGGGTCGTGTCGAGCAGTGCCTTCACGCTGCTCGACACCTTGATCGAACGCCTGCCGCCGCGCTGGACGCTGCTGCTGTCCAGCCGCACCCCGCCGCCGCTGGCGCTGGCGCGGCTGCGTGCGAGCGGCGATCTGGCCGAGTTCAACCAGGACGACCTTCGTTTCAGCCGCAGCGAGGCCGACATGCTGTTCGCCGCCGAGGCGCCGGCACGCGCCGCCGAGCGTGCCGGTGATCTGTTCGAGCGCACGGCCGGCTGGCCCGCCGGGTTGGGCCTGGCGCTGGTGGCGCTGCGCACGCGGGGCGGCGCGGCGCCCGGCAGTGCGTCGGCGGGCAGTTCCAGGCTCATCGACCGCCACCTGTTCGACTACCTGGCGGCCGAGGTGCTGGACGACATGCCCGCGCCGCTGCACGATTTCCTGCTGCGCACCGCCGTGCTGCGCGAGCTCACCGCCAGCCGTGCGGCGGCTGTCAGCGGCGACGCCCGCGCGGCCGAATGGCTGGACGAGATCGAGCGCCGCGGCCTGTTCGCGACGGCGCTCGACGCGCAGGTACGCACGCTGGTGCTTCACGACCTGTTCCGCGACGCGCTGCTCGCGCGCCAGGCCGTGCGCCTGCCCGGCGAAGGCCCCGAGCTGCTGCGCCGTGCCGCCGCCAGCGAAGGCGACGCGCTGCGCCGCATCGGCTACCTGCTGCGCGCCGGCGAATGGGCGATGGCCGAGAGCGCGCTCGACACTGCCGCGCACGACCTGCTGCTGCACGGCGGCGGCGGCGAGGTGCTGCGCCTGGTGGAGCAGTTCCCAGCGGCGCAGCACAGCGCGCGGCTGTGCCGGCTGGCCGCGACGACGTGCGGCCTGCGCTGGCAGTGGATCGAGATGGCGCGCTGGTCCGAGCAGGGCGTGCGGCTGGCCGAGGCAGCCGGTGACACGGCCGAGCGGCAGCGCGCGCAGGCCACCCTCACCCAGGCGCTGTATCCGCTGGACCGCAATGCCGAAGTCGACGTGCTGGTGGAAGCACTGCGTGGCGACGGCATCGTCCCCGACGCTCGTCTCTTGGCGCTGATGGCCGACTGCTCGCAGTGTTACCGCCGCGGCGAGCACGAGCTGCTGACGGCGCGTTATGCCGAATTGCTGGGCCTGCTCGAAGACTGCGACTCGCTGCTGCTGTGGTGGCTGTGCGTGCCGGTGACGAACTGGACCACGATTGGCGGCATGTCCGCCCTGATCGACCGTTACCTCGCCGGCGTGCGTCCGCGCATCGGCGACCGGCCGCTGCCGATGCGCGGCGAAACCCGCATGCTGCGGGCGTTCCAGGCACTCTGGGCCGGCCGCATCGACGCCGCGCTGGCCGACCTGGGCGAGGCTGAAGAAGACCTGAAGTGGCTCGCCGTGTCGGGTGAACTGGCCTGGTCGGTCGACACGTTCCAGATGTTCTGCGCCGCGATGTGCGGCAACGCCCGCGATGTGCAGGCACGGCTGGAAAGGAAGCTCGCCAACTACGACGACGCGCCCGAGGACCAGCGCCGCTTCTGGCGCCACCAGACGGCGATCTACGGCGTGCGCATGAACGGCACGCTGGGCAGCGACCCGGCGGACTTGCGCCGTTGGGCGGCGATGATTCGCGAGAACCCGCTCGAAGACCGCACCAGCTGGAATCCGCGCGCCTGGGCAGTGCGCGCGCGCTACGCCGCCGCCTGTGGGCGCTGGGAAGAGGCCGCCGAGCATTTCAAATTGCTGCTGCCCAAGCTCCACGAGATGGATGTGATGGGTCAACGCACCGACCTGACGCTGCGCGCCGGCCACGTGCTGCTGCGCCTGGGGCGGCTGCAGGACGCCGCCGCGGTGGTGGCGCCGGTGATGGACCGGCTGATCCAAGAGGGGGTGCGCGGGCAGGCCCTGATGTGCGGGCCGGCCCTGCTGCAGGAACTGGCCGGCGCGAACTGGGGCAACCGTCTCGACGAAGCCCAGCGCGAAGAACTCCGGGCCGCGGCCCAACTGTCGGCCTCGTTGCACCGGCGCGCGCCGGTGGCCGAGCAGGCGGCGGGCAACAACCTGCTCAGCGTGCGTGAGCAAGAGGTGCTCGAGCGCATCGCCGCAGGCGACAGCAACAAGCACATCGCGCGGGCGCTTGACATCAGCCCGCACACCGTGAAGCGGCATGTCGCGAACATCCTCGACAAGCTCGCCCTGAGTTCACGCGGCCAGGCTGCCGCCTGGCACAACAACCGCTGAGCCACGCGACCTGTTCCGGAAGTAATCCCGTCCTACTTCCGGATGCGCAACAAGCTGACCACCGCAACGCGGCTGGCCCCGCAACATGTTCACACCGAATTCCACCCGCAGGAGATGAACCATGGCAAACACTCACGCGCCGAAAGATGCTGTCGCGCTGCTCAAGGCCGACCACAAGAAGGTCAGCGAACTTTTTGGGGCCGCCGAGGCCGCCCGATCGTCCGCAAAGAAGAAGGAATTGGTCAGCCAGATTTGCGAAGAGCTGACGATCCACGCGCAGCTGGAAGAAGAGATCTTCTACCCTGCCGTCAAGGCCGCATTGAAGGACAGGGAACTGGTGCCGGAGGCCGTGGTCGAGCACGCGTCGATCAAGGATCTGATCAGCCAGGTTCAGGGCGCGGACCCGGACGGTGAGGAATACGACGCCAAGGTCAAGGTGATGTCGGAGTACGTGAAGCATCACGTCAAGGAAGAGCAGAACGAGATCTTCCCGAAGGCCGAAGGAACCCGCCTGGACCTGGTGGCCCTGCGCGACGAGATGATGGCCCGCAAGGAAGAACTGCTGGGCGCCATGCATTGATCGTGGCCCAGCTTTCCCTCCACTCGACACACGAGGTGCCCCATGCCTGACGACCTTTCCAAGCGCGGCCCGGCCGACCGGACGCGCATCAACATCAATGAGGCTCACGAGATCGCCTACTGGAGCAAGGTGCTAGCCTGTTCCGAAGAAGAGCTGCGACGTGCGGTGGATGCGGTCGGTGTGATGGCGGCGGATGTGCGCCAGCACCTGGGGACGAAGTGACCGACCTGCTCCAGTTCAGCGTCTCGCCCCTCGAGCTGATCGTGCGGGGCACGGCGATGTACTGGTTCCTGTTCCTGGTGTTCCGCTTCATCATGCGCCGCGACGTCAGAGCCGTCGGGATTGCCGACGTGCTCTTGCTCGTGCTGATCGCAGACGCCGCCCAGAACGCCATGTCGGGCGGCTACACCAGCATTGCCGAGGGTTTTGTCCTCATCGCCACCTTGCTGAGCTGGAACTACGCGCTGGACAGACTGGCCTACTACTCGCCCGGCTTTCGAAAATTCACAGAGCCCAAGCCGCTCCTTCTGATCGAGGGCGGCAGGGTTCTGGCGCACAACCTTCGCCGAGAGTTCATCACCCGGGACGACCTTGACGCGCAATTGCGGCAGAACGGCGTGTCGTCGCTCGAAGCCGTGAAAGCGGCGTATCTCGAAAGCGATGGCAAGTTCTCAGTGGTGCTTCGCACACCCCGGTCGTCGCCCACGACCGCGCGAGAAGATGGCGTTCCCGGGGCGGGCTGACACAGAACGAGTCAAACGACCGGTCTGCGCCGCGGCAGGCGGCCGAGCAAGCTCAGCAGTTCTGCAAGCGAGCTCAGGCCCACGATGTCGTCGGCGGCCCACGAGACCACGCGGCGTTCCTGCAGCACGATTTCGGCGATCCCTTGCAACTCGGGCGGTGCGGCATCGCGCAGGATGCGCAGCGCACCGGAGTCGATGGAGTCGAACGAAGCACGCACCCACGCGGCAAGCGCCTGGTAGGCGGCCGGATGCATGGCGATCGACCCGTTCGCCAGGCCGCCGAGCAGGCCCTCCGCCACCAGCATCTGCTCGGCGATCTGTTTGAGGTTGGGCGTTGAGCACATGGCTCAGTTATCGGCACAAACTGGCGGAAATGAGGCCCAGAAGCAGCGGTTGTCGTTTGGTTACCTGAAGTCACCCTGCAGCTCTCGCTGTGCGGAGTGCCGCAAGCGTTCGACATCGCGGTCGGTACGCTTCCTTGGCCAGCAGTACCGCCGCGTCTTGACTGTCTAGCGACGACTGTGCCAGTCGCGCCAGACTGGTCCTCGGGACAGCGACGACGTGTCGCGGCGATCGGTGAATCAGCCCATGAAGCCGAGGTTGCGCACGCTCGCATTGAAGTTCGCGAGGTTCGGGAAGACCGTCAGCGCATCGGTGTCCGACACGCCGAACCAGCGCGCCAGCGTCGCACCGAGCTGATCGACGGAGGTGCTGGGGAGCAGGCTGCCGTTGCCGATCTGGTTCGGGCTGCTGTCGAACTCGTTGTTGTTCGCGTTCTTCGCGCCCAGCACCGGGACCTTGCCGTAGATGTCGCCGCCCTTGACCGCGCCACCCATCACGAAGTGGTGCCCGCCCCAGCCATGATCTGTGCCGTCGCCGTTGCTCGTGAACGTGCGCCCGAAGTCGCTGGCCGTGAACGTCGTGACCTTGCTCCGCGCGCCCATCGCGCCGAGCGTGGTGTCGAAGTAGCGCATCGCGTGCGCCAGGCGCGCCATCAGGAGATCACTCGAAAGCGGCTGTCCTGACCCGCACCAAATTTCCACAATCTCCGGAGGTCGGCACGTTGCCGGCTACACGCCGAGACAGCTTGACAGGGCGGGATCGGTCGCGACTTCACTGGCACGACCTTGCAACACCGCCTGGCCTTTCTGCAACACCAGTGCGCGGTCGCTTTGAGCGAGTACCCGGCGGTAGTCGCGGTCGACAATCAGGGTGGCGATGCCGCTTGCGCGGATCTGGCCGATGACGCGCCAGATCTCGGCCACGATCAGCGGCGCGAGCCCTTCGGTCGCTTCGTCGAGGATCACGAGTTCAGGATGCGTCATCAGCGCACGGCCGATCGACAGCATCTGCTGCTCACCGCCAGAGAGCTGCGCGCCCAGATTCGTCAGACGTTCCTTCAAACGCGGAAATGTGTCGAGCACCCGCTCGAGCGTCCAGTCGTTGCGGCCATCACTGCCGCGCCGCGCGGCCATCACCAGGTTTTCGCGCACGCTGAGGTTGGGGAACACGCCACGCCCTTCAGGCACGTAGGCGACGCCGAGGCGTGCCACTTCGTGCGGGCGCATCTTCATGGCATCGTGGCCGAGGATCTGAATCTGCCCGTCCCGCTGCGCCACATGGCCCAGCAGCGTACGGATCAGCGTGCTCTTGCCCATGCCATTGCGGCCGAGCAAGCCCACGGTCTCGCCACGCCGAACTGCCAAGTCCACGCCGTGCAGCACGTGGCTCGAGCCGTACCAGGCGTGCACACCCGCCGCCTCGACGATCGTTTCGCTGCGTGCCGCGGTGTTCATGCGTGCTCCCCCAGGTAGGCCGCACGCACCTCGGGGCTGTTGCGCACCGTGTCGGGCGTGTCGCAGGCGATCACCGCGCCATTGACCATCACCGTGATGCGATCGGCAATGCGGAACACCGCGTCCATGTCGTGCTCGACCAGCAGGATCGCGTGCTCGGCTTTCAGCGCCGCCAGCAGGGCAAGCATGCGTTCGGTCTCCTCGGCGCCCATTCCGGCCAGCGGCTCGTCCAGCAGCAGCACCTGTGGTTGTGTGGCCAGGCACATCGCGATCTCGAGTTGCCGCTTCTGGCCGTGCGAGAGCAAGCCGGCCGGGCGCGTGAGCAGGCTCTCGAGGCCGGCGCGCGCCGCGGCCTCGTGCGCCGCGGCGACGCTGGTGTCGCAACGCGCGGCGTCCTGCCACCAGGCCCATGCCTTCTGAGTGCGCGCCTGCGCCGCGAGGCGGCAGTTCTCGAACACGCTGAAGCTCGGGTAGATCGTGTTGCGCTGGTAGCTGCGGCCAAGGCCCGCACGGGCTCGCCGCGGTTGGGTCCACGCGGTCACGTCCTGGCCCAGCAGTTCGACCGTACCGCTCGACGGCGGGATCTCGCCCGACAGCATATTGATCAGGGTCGACTTGCCGGCACCGTTGGTGCCGATGACCGCGTGCACGGTGCCGCGCTCGAGTTCGAGCGAGACCTCGTTCACCGCCACCAGCCCGCCCCAGCGGCGCGTGAGGGACCCGGCGCGCAGCAGAACCTCAGACGGTTTCATGGCTCACCTCCGCAGACACGGCGCTGGTGCGCTCGCCCGTCAGCCGGCCGACGAGCCGCTCGCGCCACTGCCCGGGCAGCCCGATCAAGCCGCGCGGCAGCAAGGCCACGCTCGCGATGATGGTCAGGCCGAGGCCCAGATGCCAGTGCTTGGCGAACCCACCGAAGATCGCCTCGGAGCGGAAGAATTCCTGCAGGAAGGCAAAGGCGAACGCACCGATCAGCGCGCCGCGCAGGTGGCCGATGCCTCCCAGGATGATCATGATCAGCACCTCGCCCGAGAGATGCCAGGCCAGCAGTTCGGGGTTCACGACGCCGTCTTTCACCGCGAACAGGAAACCCGCCATGCCGGCGATGCCGCCCGAGACCGTGAACGCGGCCAGTTTGTACGGGTAGGTCGAGAAGCCGGTCGCACGCGTGCGTTGTTCATTCACGCGGATGCCGGCCAGCACACGGCCGAAGCGCGAACGCAGCAACAGCGCGAGGAACCCGAACGTCGCCACCAGGCAAACCAGCGTGAAGGCATACATCGTCAGCGGCTGGTCGAGATCGACTCCCGCCCACAGCATCGGCTTCACGCTGAGGTAGATGCCGTCGGTGCCGCCGCCGAACGGCGTGTCGTGCACCACGTAGTAGGCCATCTGCGAAAACGCCAGCGTGACCATGATGAAGTAGACGCCCTGCGTGCGCAGCGACAGCGCACCGACGGCCAGTGCATACAGCGCAGCGGCCAGCACGCTGGCGGGCAGCAACCACCAGACCGATGGCGCGGCACTCGGAGCCGAGAGCAGCACCGCTGCATACGCACCGATGCCGAAGAACGCCGCCTGCCCGAAGCAGACCAGGCCGGTGCCGCCGACCAGCAGCTCCAGGCTCAGCGCGAAGATCGCGAAAACCATGATCTTGGTGACGAGGTCGATAGCGTAGCCGCCTGCGCCAAGCGGGAACAGCGCAAGGGCTGCAAACGCGAGCGCAACGAACAGCGCCTTGGAACGAATTGAAGTCAGCATGGGTCAGCCCGCCTTGAACAGACCCGCTGGCTTGACCAGCAGGATCATCGCCATCAGCACATAGACCAGAACCCCTGCCGCCTGCGGCACGAGCACCTTGCCGAAGGTGTCGACCACACCGATCAGCAGCGAGGCCAGCAAGGCGCCCCGGATCGAACCGACACCGCCGATCACGACGACAACGAAGCAGATGATCAGCACCGTGCTGCCCATGCCCGGGTAGACCGACGACACAGGCGCCGCCACCATGCCGGCCAGCACGGCGATCGCGACACCGGCCGCGAACACCACGCGGTAGAGGAACTTGATGTCGATGCCGAGCGACTGCACCATCTCGCGGTTCGTGCTGCCGGCGCGCACCATCATGCCCAGTCGCGTGCGCGTGAACACGAGGTACATGCCCAGCGCAAGTGCCAGGCAGACGCCGGAGATGAAGAGGCGATAGATCGGGTAGGTCATCACGTCGCCGAGTGGCAAGGTGCCGTCCAGGATCGGCGGCGGCTTCACGCCGTACACGTCGTCACCGACCAGCAGGCTGCGCAGTTCTTCGAAGACCAGGATCAGGCCGTAGGTCATCAGCACCTGTTGAAGATGTTCGCGCTCGTACAGGAAACTGAAGAACGCCCACTCGAGCACGTAGCCGAGCAGCACCGCGAGCACCAGGCCGATGCCGAGCGTGGCGAAGAAGCCCCCGCCGAAGGTGGCGCCGACGATCGGCGCCAGTGCGTAGGCCATGTAGGCCCCGATCATGTAGAAGCTGCCGTGCGCCAGATTGATGACGCCCATGATGCCGAAGATCAGCGTCAGGCCCGAGGCGACGAGGAACAGCAGCAGCCCGTATTGCAGCGCGTTCAGGCACTGGATCAGAAAGGTGGCGAAGTCCATGAGCGCAGCCATCGAGCGGCCCCGCAAAGCGGCGGCCGAAATGAAAGAGAAGGGCAGCGCAGCTGCCCGCCGAATGGTGGTGGCGAAGCCTACTGTTTGCAGCCCCGCGCCGGATCGGCGAGCGATTTGCTGGCCACGCTGATCAGCTTGTTCTCCTTGCCGGAGACTTGGCGCAGGTAGATGTCCTGCACCGGGTTGTGCGCCTTCGAGATCGTGAACGCGCCTCGCGGGCTGTCGATCTTCGCCTTCTCGACGGCAGCAGCGAACTCGGCCTTCTTGCCCAGGTCGCCCTTCACGGCGGCCAGGCCCACTGCCAGCATCTGCGCCGCGTCATAGCCTTGCACGGCGTAGACATCGGGCTGCAGCTTGTACGTCTTGGCGTAGGCGAGGCGGAAGGCGGTGTCACGCGGCAGGTTCAACGCGTCGGCGTAGTGCAGCGTCGTCATCAGGCCGTCGGCGTCGGCACCCTGCGCTTCGAGCGTGCCGTCGGTCAGGAAGCCGGCACCGTACAGCGGGATGTTCTTCTTCAGGCCTGCAGCCGCGTAGTCCTTGACGAACTTCACCGCGCCGCCGCCGGCAAAGAAGGTGTAGACCGCATCGGGCTTGGTCGCGGCGATCTCGGTCAGCAGGGCCTGGAACTCGACGTTCGGGAAGGGAAGGTTCAGCTCCTTCACAACCGTGCCACCGCCCTTCTCGAATGCCTCCTTGAAGCCACGCACGGATTCGTCGCCGGCCGCGTACTTCCAGGTGATCGTGACGACTCGTCTGTACCCCTTCTTGGCCATCACTTCGCCCATCGCATAGCCCGGCTGCCAGTTCGAGAACGAACTGCGGAAGATGTTCTGAGCGCACATCGGCCCGGTCACGGCATCGGCGCCGGCGTTCGGCACGATCAACAAGGTCCCCGTGTCCTTGGCGGCCTTGGCCATCGCCATCGCAACGCCCGAGTGCACCGTGCCGACGATCACGTCGACGTTGTCCCGCTTGATCAGTTTGTTGACGTTGTCGGTGGCCTTGGACGGGTCGGACTCGTCATCGATGCGGACGTACTCGATCTCGCGGCCGGTGAGCTTGCCGCCCTGCTCCGCCACGTAGAGCCGAAAGCCGTTGTCGATGGCCGTTCCGAGTGCAGCGAAGGTGCCAGTGGCCGGCAGCATCAGACCGACCTTGAGCTTGGGGGCCGTCTGGGTGTGGGCCATCGGCGCGGCGCAGGCGAGAGCCATTGCGGTGAGGGTGGTGCGAAGGACGTTCAAGTTGTGTCTCCTTGGGTGTTGTGGTGAATGCGCTGGTGATGGCCGGCGGGCGGTGCCGCGGGCCTGTTTCCGCTCGAGCAAGGGCAGGCCTATTTCCCGGCGTCGAGTTCGCGCAGCTTGAAGCGCTGGATCTTGCCGGTCGCCGTTTTCGGCAGGTCGTCGACGAAGGTGATGAAGCGGGGGTACTTGTAGGGGGCGAGGCGCTCCTTCACGAAGGCCTTGAGCTCCTCTTCGCTGACTTGCGACCCTGCCTTGAGCACGACGAAGGCCTTCGTCTTGGTGAGGCCCTCGGCATCTTCCTTGCCGACCACCGCGGCCTCCAGCACCGCCGGGTGCTGCACCAGCGTGGCTTCCACCTCGAACGGCGAGACATAGATGCCGCTCACCTTCAGCATGTCGTCGCTGCGGCCGCCGTAGGTGTAGGTGCCATCCGCGTTGCGCGTGTACTTGTCGCCGCTCTTGGTCCAGCCGCCCTGGAAGGTGTCACGGGTCTTCTCACGATTGCCCCAATACATCATTGCGGCCGATGGGCCACGGATGTAGAGGTCGCCCGGCTCGCCGTCGGCCACCGGCAGGCCGTCGTCACCGCGCAGCTCGATGTCGTAGCCAGGCACCGGCCAGCCGGTCGTGCCATAGCGCACGCGGTCCGGCCGGTTCGACAGGAAGACGTGCAGCATTTCGGTCGAGCCGATGCCGTCGATGACGTCAGTGCCGTAGTGCCGCTGAAAGCGTTCGCCGATGTCCGCCGGCAGCGCCTCGCCCGCCGACGACACGAGGCGCAAGGCCACGGCGTCGCGACCCGGCAATGCCGGCGACGCGAGCATGCCGGCGAAGCCGGTCGGTGCGCCGAAGAAGACCGTCGGCCGGACGCCCGAAGGGCGGCCTTCGCCGCCCTGACCGCCGACCTCGCCCTTCCAGCGTCGGAAGGTCGCATCGGGCGTCGGCCGCTCGGCCATCAGGATGGTCGTCGCACCGACACTCATGGGGAAGGTCAGCGCGTTGCCCAGGCCGTAGGCGAAGAACAGCTTGGCGGCTGAAAAACAGACGTCCTGTTCGCCGATCCCGAGCAGCGCCTTGCCGTACAGCTCGGCGGTCCAGTAGGGGTTCGCATGCGAGTGAACGGTGCCCTTGGGCCGGCCGGTGGAGCCGGACGAGTACAGCCAGAACCCGGGGTCGTCTGCGCCCGTGCTCGCCGGCCGCGCCAGCGGTGCCTGGCCCTGAACGAAGGCCTCGAACTCGACCTCGGCGGGGTGAAGCGGCGCGACCGGCCGCGAGACGATCACCTTCTGCACCTCGTGGTCGGACTTGACCATCCCCGCCGTCAGTGCGGGCAGCAAGGCGCCGGAGACCAGCACGGCCTGTGCACGCGAGTGTTCGAGCATGTAGGCGTAGTCGTCGGCCGTGAGCAGCGTGTTCACGGCCACCGGCACCAGGCCTGCATACATCGCACCGAGAAAGCTCACCGGCCAGTCATTGCAGTCCTGCATGAGCAACAGCACGCGTTCCTCGCGCTTGATACCGACGGCGCGCAGACCGGCGGCAACGCGACGCACGCGCTCTTCGAGCTGCCCATAGCTGAGCGTGCCCAGGTCGTCGATGAACGCGAGCTTGTCGGCACGCGCTGCATTGAGGGCGAGCAAGTGCTGGGCAAAATTGAATCTCACACCGGGAGGCGGTGTTGCTGCTATTGGTGGTGCGGGCGTGGCCATGAAAGATCCTCGTCGTGAAGCGGCGATGGGCCGTCAATGCCGGGACGGCGCGGGGGCCAGCGCCGACAGCACGCCGGTACTGGCCTGCACGGCAGCGCGGCGGTGATAGAAGTTGAGAGCCCGAAGACCGCCGAGCTCTTCGCCGCCGCCGGCGCGGCCGGGGCCGCCGTGCAGCGACTGCGGCATCACGTTGCCGTGGCCGGTGTGCAAGGCCGCTACGTCGGGCGAGATCACGTGCAGGCGCCCATGGCTGTCGGCGAGTTCGAGCGCGGCAGCGGCAAGTGCGGGCGCGTCGCTGCCATACAGCGAGGCCACAAGGGAGCCCTGCCCTCGTCGCACCAGGGCGAGCGCGTGCGCGCCGTCGCGATAGGGCACGAGCGTGGCGACCGGACCGAACACTTCGGTGTCGTGCACGCGGTCGGCGGAGTCCGGCGCGCGACAGCCGAGCAGCGTCGGGCCGACGCAGCACGCGACCGCCGGGTCGGCATCGACCAGCGCGTGCGTCGCGCCGTCGTGCAGGACTTCAGCCTGTGTGCGCAGCAGGCCCAAGCCTTCCCGAACCGCCAAGAGCTGGGCCCGGTTGACCAGCGCGCCCATGCGCACCGAGTCGTTGCGCGGGTTGCCGACGGTCGTCTTCGCGAGCCGCACGGCAATCGCTTCGGCCGCAGCACCGTAGAGTGCCTCCGGCACGAAGACGCGGCGGATCGCAGTGCACTTCTGGCCGGACTTCTGCGTCATTTCCCGCGCCACTTCCTTGACCATGAGGTCGAAGGCTTCACTGCCCGCCGCTTCGCCAGGCAGCAGCAGGGCCGAGTTGAGGCTGTCGGCTTCGATGTTCACACGCACCGAACGCTGAACCACGGCAGGGTGGGAGCGGATCACCGCCGCCGTCTCGGCCGAGCCGGTGAAAGACACCACGTCGAAGGGCTGCAATTGATCGAGCAGGCCCGCCGAGCTGCCGCAGACCACCGACAACGCACCGGGCGGCAGGATGCCCGCGTCGACCACATCACGAACCATGCGCTGCGTGAGCCAGGCGGTCGCGGTCGCCGGCTTCACGATCACCGGAACACCCGACAGCAGAGCCGGTGCGGCCTTCTCCCACAGGCCCCAACTCGGGAAGTTGAAGGCGTTGATGAAGAGCGCGACGCCACGCGTCGGCAGCATCACATGCTGCGATTGGAACAACGGGTCCTTGGCCAGCCGGGCAGCATCGCCGTCGATCAGGAAACGCTGTTCGCCCAGGCCGGCGCCCAGCTTCGCGTAGGTCGACAGCGTGAAGATGCCGCCATCGATATCGACGGCTGAGTCGTTCTTCACCGTGCCGCTGTTGCTCGTGGCAATGTCGTAGTACGCATCTCGATTCGCGTTCAAGACCTTGACCACGGCGGCGAGCATCTCGGCGCGTTGACCGTAGGTCAAGGCACGCAGCGCAGCGCCGCCCTGCTCGCGGGCATAGGTGAACGCCGCCCCCAGATCCAGCCCGGTCGCGTCGACGCGCACGAGTTCGGACCCCAGCACCGGGTCGAACAACGGCGTGCCCGCTGACGTGCCTGCCTGCCACTGGCCGGCCACAAAATTCGAAAGGAGTTCGCTCATGGGAGCCTTGTAGGTGCGAGTTGCTGGCGCGAAAAGGCAGAAGGACCAAGGGCCTTCAGGGCGTGAAGCGGATCTCGCCGTTCGGCAGCAGGTAGAGCACCAGCGCGCGGCCGGCAGACACCGTCGGCCGATGGGCGCTCCCCGGCGGGCAGACCAGCCAGCCGGCCGGCCGGCCGTCAAAACGAGCGTCAGGATCGATCGGCATGATCAAGTCGATCTCGCCGTTCGGGTGGCTGTGGTGCGGGCCGGCGATGTCCTGCATATCGACCACGTCGACCGAGAAGCCGTTGAGGTCGGGAGTGGCCTTGAAGATGCGACCGTAGCGAATGCCGCCGCCTTCGCGATTGCACAGCCAGCCTTCGGCGACGCCGACACGGCAAGTCTCGGCGAGGCCGCGGAAGGTCTCGCTGTCCGGACCGTGTTCCTGGTTCAGCCATTCATCCAGCTGACTGTCGAGAGAGCGCCCGGCGAGCTGCACGGTCAGCGCTGCAATCTGGGTGCGAAGCGAGTCAGGCGACATTTACAGTTCCTTTTGATCTGAGTCAGGCTTGCACGGCAGGCCATTGATGCAGTATTGTGCGCATATGAACTTTATGACCTCATCCGAACCATGTCAAGCAATATAGTGCCTGTTGACGGGTTTGTCCCTAGCCTCCGACTTGCGGAGTCCCCTGAAGCTCAAGACGAAGGCGAGAAGAATCCCGCCCTCGTCGCTCTGGGCACCCGGCTGCGCTCCCTGCGTTCGCGCCGGGGCATCGCGCGCAAGGAACTGGCGCTGACCGCAGATGTCTCGGAGCGCCACCTGGCCAACCTCGAATACGGCGTCGGGAACGCGTCCTTCCTTGTGCTGCTTCAGGTCGCGCGCGCGCTGCAGTGCTCGCTGGCGGAACTGGTTGGCGATGTCACGACCTCTTCGCCGGAATGGCTGCTGATCCGCGAACTGCTGGAGCACCGGGACGAGGCCACGCTGCGCCGCGTTCGCGAGTCGATTGGCGGCTTGCTGGGCACCGGGGGGGCGAATGGCGGGAATGCGCAGCGCAGCTCGCGGATCGCGTTGATCGGGCTGCGCGGCGCAGGCAAGTCCACACTGGGGCGAATGCTGGCCGAAGACCTCGACTTCCCGTTCATCGAACTGAGCCGCGAAATCGAGAAGTTCGCGGGGTGCAGCATCTCCGAGATTCAGGGCCTCTATGGACAGAGCGCGTATCGCCGCTACGAGAGACGCGCGGTCGAGGAAGCGATACAGATCTACCCGGAAGCCGTGATCGCCACGCCCGGCGGCCTGGTCTCCGATGCAGCCAGCTTCAACCTGCTGCTCACCCACTGCACCACGGTCTGGCTGAAGGCGGCTCCGGAAGACCACATGAATCGCGTCATCGCCCAAGGCGACATGCGCCCGATGGGCCACAGCGAGGAGGCGATGGAGGATCTGAAGGGCATTCTCGCGGGCCGGGCAGCCTTCTACTCAAAGGCCGAGTTCGAGCTCGACACGAGCGCCCAGGCGCTGGACGCGACGTTCAGCAGCTTGCGCAGCGTGGTCAGAGGCGCGATCGAGATGCAAGGGTAAACAAGAGCAAATCGACGAACGAAAGTGCTTGAATCGCGCCAATAGATGCACTATCATGCATGCATTGTCTTGAGATACATGCACTTCAATGCCTTACCCCGAGGAGCCTCCCGTGACCCAGCCCGCCCGCGTCGACTATCAGACGACCCCGTCCCAGTATCACCACTGGAAGTTGAAATTCGAGGGTCCGGTGGCCACGCTGGCCGCCGATTTCGACGAGAACGCGGGGCTGCGCCCGGGCTACAAGCTCAAGCTCAACAGCTACGACCTCGGTGTCGACATCGAGCTGAACGACGCGATCAACCGCATCCGCTTCGAGCACCCCGAAGTGCGCACGGTCGTGGTGACCAGCGCGAAGGAAAAAGTGTTCTGCTCGGGCGCCAACATCTTCATGCTCGGCGTTTCCAGCCACGCCTGGAAGGTGAACTTCTGCAAGTTCACGAATGAAACGCGCAACGGGCTTGAAGACTCGTCGAAGCACAGCGGCCTGAAGTTCCTCGCCGCGGTCAACGGCGCGTGCGCTGGCGGCGGCTATGAGCTGGCGCTGGCCTGCGACGAGATCATCCTGGTCGACGACCGCTCGTCCGCCGTCAGCCTGCCGGAAGTGCCGCTGCTCGGCGTGTTGCCCGGCACCGGTGGCCTGACCCGCGTGACCGACAAGCGCCACATGCGTCACGACCTGGCGGACCTGTTCTGCACCAGCGTCGAAGGCGTGCGCGGGCAGAAGGCCAAGGACTGGCGCCTCGTCGACGACATCGCAAAGCCTGCAGTGTTCGCGCAGAAGGTGCAGGAGCGTGCGCTTCAGCTCGCACAGCAGAGCGACCGGCCTGCGGGCGCGAAGGGTGTGGCGCTCACGCCGATCGCGTGCACGCTGGAAGCCGACGCTTTGCGCTACCCGAACGTCACGGTTCAGATCGATCGCGTCAAACGCACGGCGGCCTTCACAGTGAAGGCGCCGGCCGGTGCGCAGCCTGCCGACATCGCCGGCATCGAAGCGGCCGGTGCCGCCTGGTACCCGCTCGCGATGGCCCGCGAACTGGAAGACGCCATCCTGCAGATGCGCACCAACGAACTCGACATCGGTACCTGGCTCATCAAGACCGAAGGCGACGCCTCGGCCGTGCTCGCGATGGATGCGACCCTGCTGGCGAACAAGAGCCACTGGCTGGTGCGCGAAACCATCGGCCTGCTACGTCGCACGTTCAGCCGCTTCGACGTGTCGTCGCGCAGCCTGTTCGCGCTGATCGAGCCGGGATCGTGCTTTGCCGGCTCCTTCCTCGAGCTGGCACTCGCCTGCGACCGCATCTATCACCTCGCCCTGCCCGACGACGAGGTGCGCGCGCCGAAGATCACGGTGGCCGACGCCAACTTCGGCCTGTACCCCATGATCACCGGCCAGAGCCGGCTCGGCCGCCGCTTCTATGACGAGGCGCCTGCGCTCGATGCGGTGCGCGCCAAAGCCGGCCAGCCGCTCGACGCCGATGCCGCGTTCGCGCTCGGCCTGGTCACCAGCAACCCCGACGACATCGACTGGACCGACGAGGTCCGCATCGCGATCGAGGAGCGCGTCTCGATGTCGCCCGATGCGCTGACCGGCATGGAAGCCAACCTGCGCTTCAACGGCCCCGAGAACATGTTCACGCGTGTCTTCGGGCGGCTGACCGCATGGCAGAACTGGATCTTCCAGCGCCCCAACGCCGTCGGCGAAAAGGGTGCGCTGAAGGTCTACGGCAAGGGCGACAAAGCCGCGTTCGACTGGACCCGGGTCTAAACAATCACGACGGAGCAAACAGCATGAGCACCATCAACTACAGCGACAAGATCCCGAACAACGTCAACCTCAGCGAAGACCGCACACTGCAGCGCGCGCTTGAGCAGTGGCAGCCCAACTACCTGAGCTGGTGGGACGACATGGGCCCGGACGGATCGCAGAACTTCGACGTCTATCTGCGCACCGCGATCAGCGTCGACCCCCAGGGCTGGGCGCAGTTCGGCCACGTCAAGATGCCCGACTACCGCTGGGGCATCTTCCTGAATCCCGGCGAGGCCGACCGCAAGATCCATTTCGGCGACCACAAGGGCGAGGCCGCTTGGCAAGACGTGCCTGGCGAATACCGCGCCAACCTGCGCCGAATCATCGTCACGCAAGGCGATACCGAGCCGGCTTCGGTGGAGCAGCAGCGTGCACTGGGCATGACCTGCCCGAGCCAGTACGACCTGCGCAACCTGTTCCAGGTCAATGTCGAGGAAGGCCGCCACCTGTGGGCGATGGTCTATCTGCTGCACAAGTACTTCGGCCGCGACGGCCGCGAGGAAGGCGAGGCGCTGCTCGAACGCCGCTCCGGCCAGCAGGACAACCCGCGCATCCTGCAAGCCTTCAACGAGCCCACGCCCGACTGGCTGAGCTTCTTCATGTTCACCTACTTCACCGATCGCGACGGCAAGTTCCAGCTCTGCGCATTGGCCGAAAGCAGCTTCGACCCGCTCGCCCGCACGACGAAGTTCATGCTCACGGAAGAAGCGCACCACATGTTCGTCGGCGAAAGCGGCGTGTCGCGCGTGATCCAGCGCACCTGCGCCGCAATGAACGAGTTGAAGACCGATGACCCGGTGAAGCTGCGCGCAGCCGGCGTGATTGACCTGCCGACGATCCAGCGCTACCTGAACTTCCACTTCAGCGTCACGATCGACCTGTTCGGGGCCGACGAATCGAGCAACGCCGCGACCTTCTACAGCACCGGACTGAAGGGCCGATTCGAGGAAGGCAAGCGCGTCGACGATCACATGCTCAAGGGCCAGGTCTACAAGGTGCTCGCGGTGCAGGGCAACCAACTCGTCGAACGCGAGGTGCCGATGCTCAACGCGCTCAACGAAGTGCTGCGCGACGACTACATCAAGGATTCGATCGGCGGTGTCGAGCGCTGGAACAAGGTGATCGAGAAGGCCGGCATCCCGTTCAAGCTGAAGGTGCCGCACAAGGCCTTCCATCGCAGCATCGGCGCGCTCGCGGGTGTGAAGGTCTCGCCCGATGGCCGCGTCGTCAGCGACGCGGAATGGAAGGCGAACCTCGATTCATGGTTGCCTTCCGACACCGACCGCGCCTTCGTCGGCAGCCTGATGGGCCGTGTGGTCGAGCCGGGCAAGTTCGCCAACTGGATCGCGCCGCCGGTCATGGGCATCAACCGCCAGCCGGTCGACTTCGAGTACGTGCGCTTCGCCTGAGGAAGCATTCCCCGAATTGTTCGCCAGGGGCCCGCGGGCCCCTGGCGTCCAAATGGGCACGAGGAGACATGAGATGGACATGGCAGTCGACGCAAGCATCATCAAGCAACACCTGATCGACCCGGAGATCTGCATTCGCTGCAACACCTGCGAAGCCATCTGTCCGGTGCAGGCGATCACGCACGATTCGCGCAACTACGTGGTCGATGCGGACAAGTGCAACCTGTGCATGGCCTGCATCTCTCCTTGCCCGACCGGTTCGATCGACAACTGGCGCGTGATGCCCCGCATGAAGGCCTACAACATTGCCGACCAGTTCACCTGGGATACGCTGCCTGCCGAGCTGACGGCCGAGCAACTGGCTGTCGAAGGGGTGACCGCGGCCGCCGTGGAGTTGGGCGATGACCGGGCGGCGGCGCCCACCAGCGACACCAGTGGCGAGACCGCGCTCAAGAGCGCCCAGTACGGCGCGACCCTGCCGCCCTGGTCGGCCGCGCACGCGTACACCAACCTCTACGGCCCGAAGGCGGCAGACAAGAGCATCACCGCCACCGTGGCGGGCAACGTGCGGGTCACCGCCGTCGGCAAAGACTATGACACCCACCACGTCGTGCTCGACTTCGGCGCGGTGCCCTTCCCGGTGCTTGAAGGGCAGTCGATCGCCGTCGTGCCACCGGGTACGGAAGCCAACGGCCGGGCTCACCACCCGCGCCAGTATTCGATCGCCAGCCCGCGCAACGGCGAACGGCCCGGCTACAACAACGTCTCGCTGACCATCAAGCGCGTGCTCGAAGACCACCAGGGCCGCCCGGTCCGTGGCGTCGCCAGCAACTACCTGTGCGACCTGAACGTCGGCGACACGGTGCAGGTGATCGGGCCCTTCGGTTCCAGCTTCCTGATGCCGAATCACCCGAAAAGCCATGTCGTGATGATCTGCACCGGCACCGGCTCGGCACCGATGCGGGCAATGACCGAATGGCGGCGGCGCTTGCGCCAGTCGGGCAAGTTCGAGAGCGGCAAGCTGATGCTCTTCTTCGGCGCACGCACGAAAGAGGAACTGCCCTACTTCGGCCCGTTGCAGAGCCTGCCGAAGGACTTCATGGACACCAACTTCGCATTCTCACGCACCACCGGCCAGCCCAAGCGCTACGTGCAGGATGCGATGCGCGAACGGGCCGCCGACTTGGCACCGCTGCTGGCCGACCCGAACGCGTACTTCTATGTCTGCGGGCTGAAGGCCATGGAAGAAGGTGTGCTGCTGGCGCTGCACGACATCGCGCAGCAGGCCGGCCTCGACTGGGACACGGTCGGCGCTGCGATGAAGAAGCAGGGCCGCCTGCACCTTGAGACCTACTGAATGAACAGCTTGTCGATCACGACGCGCTCACCCGGCGTCGCGCAGATCACGATGTCACGCGCGGCCGTCTTCAATGCCTTCGACGAAACCATGATCGCCGAGCTCGATGCAGCGTTCGCCGCGCTGACGGAAGACAAGTCCGTGCGCGTGATCGTGCTCGCCGGCGAGGGCAAGCACTTCAGCGCCGGTGCCGACTTGCAATGGATGCAGCGCGCGAGCGCCGCCAGCGAGGAATGGAATCTGGAAGACGCGCGCCGCTTCGCAGCCATGCTGGCGCGTATCGAGACCTGTCCCAAGCCCACCGTCGCACGCGTGCAAGGCGCCGCACTCGGGGGCGGCGTGGGACTGGCCTGCGCTTGCGACATTGCGATTGCCGCGGACAACGCCAGCTTCTCGGTCAGCGAAGCGAAGTTCGGCATCCTGCCTGCGGTGATCGGACCGTATGTCACCAACGCGGTCGGCAAGCGGCAGGCACGGCGCTTGGCGCTGACCACGGCGCGAATCAACGCAGCCGAGGCGCTGGCGATCGGTTTGGTGCAACAGATGGTGGCGGTTGAGGCACTCGACGCCGCAGTCGACGCGACCGCACACGAACTGCTCGCGGGTGGTCCGCAAGCGCAGGCCGAGATCAAGCAGTTGTTCGCGCAACTGTCGGTTGGACCCATCACGTCAGAAGTGCGGGAGCTGACGGCTCGCACCATCAGCCGTGTGCGTGGCACCGCGGAAGCGCGCGAAGGCTTCGCGGCCTTCCTGGGCAAGCGTCCGGCGAGCTGGATTCCGCAATGAGCGCCAGGTCGCTCGAGGGCGCCACGGTGCTGGTCATCGGCGCCGGCATCATGGGCGCCGGCATTGCGCAGGTGGCGGCGCAGGCCGGGCACCGCGTGCGCCTGTACGACAGTCGTGACGGCGCGGCGGCGGACGCGAAGCGAAAGCTCGCAGCGACCTTCGATGGCCTGGTCGGCAAAGGCAAGATCGCGGCCGAGGCCGCAACAGCCACACTGGCCCGCATCGACACCATCGCCGCGCTGGCCGAAGCGCAGGACAGCGGCCTGGTCGTCGAAGCCATCGTCGAGAACCTGGAGGTCAAGCGCAGCCTGCTGAAGCAACTTGAAGCCCTGGTCGCGCCCGACTGCGTGCTCGCCACCAACACCTCGTCGATCTCCGTCACCGCGCTGGCCCATGGCATGGCGCACCCGGAACGGCTGGTCGGCATGCACTTCTTCAATCCGGTCCCGTTGATGAAGCTGGTGGAAGTCGTCTCGGGGCTGCACACCGACGCGGTCGTCGCCGATGCCATCTTCACACTCAGCAAGTCGTGGGGCAAGATACCGGTGCACACGACATCGACCCCCGGCTTCATCGTCAACCGCATCGCACGGCCCTACTATGCCGAGACCTTGGCGCTGTTGCAGGAGCGCGCTGCCGAACCGCAGGTGTTCGACGCGTGCCTGAAGGCTGCGGGCTTTCGCATGGGGCCGTGCGAGCTGATGGACCTGATCGGCCACGACACCAATTTCTCCGTCACGAACTCGGTGTACGAAGCGAACTTCTTCGACAAACGTTTTGTGCCGTCGTTGGTGCAGCGCGAGCTGGTCGATGGCGGGCTGCTCGGCCGCAAGAGCGGGCGCGGCTTCTACCGGTACGGCGAAGGCGCTGTGGCGACGGGCTTGCCGGTGGCCGTGCATGAAGCGCCACACACCGCACGCGAGGTCACCGTGCATGGCGATGGTGCGATTGCCGACTGGCTGGAACAGGCCGCCACCGCCGCACTGGCCGCGCAAGGCTGGGGCCCCGCGCGCAATCCTGGAAGTGGCTGGGTCGGGCTGGTCATCGACGGCGCACACCTCGTTCTGACCGACGGGCGACCCGCTCACGAACTCGTCGCCGTCTTGGGCACCGACGACGTGGCGGTGTTCGACCGCCCCATCGTGCTGCCAGTTGCGCCGGGGACCGCGCTGGCCTGCGCGCTGGCACCGAGCGCATCCGAACACTGGCAATCACAAGCACCGGCCTGGCTCGCGGCCTTGGGATTCGCGCCGCAGCGCATCGCGGACGTGCCCGGCCTGGTGGTCGCACGAACCGTCGCCATGCTCATCAACGAAGCGGCTGACGCCGTGCAACATGGCGTGTGCACACCGCAAGGCGCGGACACGGCCATGAAACTCGGGGTCAACTACCCTGCTGGCCCGTTCGAGTGGCTGGCGGCTTGGGACCGACGCGAAGTCATGCATGTCCTCGATGCGCTCGATGCCACCTACCGCGGTGAACGCTACCGTGTCAGCCCATGGTTGCGCCGGGGTGCGATGTGAACACGGCATGAAGGTCGCCGACTTTCACGCCGGCTTCGGCGCCGAGATCGACTGCAACGCATCGGGTGCGATCGTTCAATCGTGGCTCTCAGGCGCGACCCGTCAGCCGAGAGCGGGTGCTGGTAGCGCATCTGCCCTTGGCGGTCGATCGCGCCGATGTCGACCTTGCGCCGCCGTCTGCGACGAACGCCTCGGGAACTGCGTCCGCGGCTGAGCGCCGGCCTCCGCTCGGCCTTGGAGCGGACTGGGCGACAGCGTCTCGACGAGGAGGGTGACGCCGGTGGCGGCATCGACGGCGAGGCGGCTGGCGCGGCCCGCCGTGGTGGGTGAGGCTCTCAGCTCGGCGGGCCGGCCGGCCCGGTTTCGGGCCAGACAATCTGGCGCCCTTCGCCCCAGCGCAGCTGGATGACGCCGGCCTCCACGCCGGCGCGCAGGTCTAGTCCAGCACCACCTTCCCGGGCCGGCGGCGCCGCTTGGACGATGACGCCGACCCACAGGTCGCGCCCGCTCGACTTGGCGACGTAAAGGCATTGGTCGGCGATCGACACGGTGTCGTGCCAGTCGACCAGCTGGCCGGCGCTGTCCTGCGATGGGTAGGAGGCGAAGCCGATCGAGCAGGTCTTGTGCAGCTCCTGCCCGTCGTCGAGGGTGAAGGCGTGCGCGGCGATGCTCGCGCGCAGACGCTCAGCCAGCACATGCACTTCTTGCACGTTGGCTTGGCGGGCCAGCACGAGGAATTCTTCGCCGCCCCAGCGCACCAGCGTGTCCGACTCGCGCAGCTGCCGCTGCAACACGGCCGCGCACTGCTTGAGCACCGCGTCGCCGGCGGCATGGCCGTGCACGTCGTTGACCGCCTTGAAGTGGTCGATGTCAATCATCATGAAGACGAGGTCGGGATTGGGTCGGGCGTCGTTGCGCTGGCGCCGCGCCAGGCCCAGATCGGCTTCGATGGTGTTGATGAGATGGCGGCGGTTGGGCAGGCCGGTCAGCGCATCGGAGAAGGCCATGTCGCGCATGGCGCCATACGCCCGCTTGACGTGGTAGCGGCTGATGCCCGCGATCACCGCCGACGCCAGGCCCGCCGCGGCAGCCAAGGCCAGCACCCAACGGAAGCGGTGCTGATGCCGCTGCTCTTGTTCAAGCACCTCGATCTGGAGTTGGCGCTTGTCGGCCTCGTACGCGGCATTGGCCTCGGCGATGCGCTTGTGGTCGGCGGCTTTGCGCACGCCGTCGGTGAGGCGTTTGAACTGCATGGCGGCCTCAAAGGCGCGCTCGTGGTCGTGGTTGAAGGCGAGCTCTTCGGCGAGCATGCCGTGCGCTTCCGCCACATTGCTTTCCATGCCCGGTGTCGCGGCGAAGGCAGCAATGGCCTTGCGGATCCAATCGATGCCGCCCGGCTGGCCCAGCCGGTTCAGCGCCGTGCCCTTGTTGATCCAGGCGATCCACAGGGACTCCTTGTCGCCGGTTTGCTCCACCAGCGGGATGGCCTCGTTGCTGTAGGCCAGCGCTGCCGGATAGTCCTTCTTCTGCAAGGCGACGTCGGCCAGGTTCGTGACGGCGACGGCGAGGTCGTAGCTCATCAACTCCTGCTGGGCGAGCGTCCTGGCCGTGAGCAGCGCCGCCTGCTGCTCGTCCGGCCGGCCGAGCAGGCCCAGCAGATGGGCCTTGCCCAATTGGTAGCCCGACAGGCCAGAACGCTCGTTGGCTGCCTCCGACAAGTCGATGGCACGTTGCACCGTGTGCAGCGCCTGCTCGGGATTGCCCGACTTGGCATGCACCAGTGCCATGGCGGCGAGCGTCTGCGAGGTTTCGTACACCGCCTGCGAACGCTCGTCGAACACGCGCAAGGCCTGCGTGAGGAGCTGGATGCTTTCGGGCAGCTTGCCGAGCCGCATCAACGCCGTGCCGGCCAGCCGCCACGCGTTGGCCACATCCATGGGCACAGCGCCATCCTGGGTGTCGCGCGCAAGCGGCACCAACTGCGCCGCGAAGCCCTGATAGCGCTTGACCACTTCTTCATTGCGTTGGGCGTCGCCGAGCGTCATCAAGGCCAGCACGTCGAAACGCAGCTGTTCCTTGGGGTCGCGGGCCTCTGTGCGGCCAGCCTGAGCCTGTGCGAGCGCTTCGTCGTGGCGGCGCATGCGCACCAAGTCCTCGATCAGCTGCGAGCGCAGCCAGCGGCGGTCCTCGGGCGCCGGCGATGCCTGGGCCAGCGCCTGCTGCGCGAGCCGGATCGACAGTTCCGGGCGCCTGCGGTCGTCCTGCACGATACGCGCCTTCAGCGCGTCGAACTCCGGCGAGGGAACCGATGCGGGCTGGCCGGCGGCACCCATCGCCCACAACGTGCCGCACAACAGGACGGCACCAAGCGCGAGGGAAGCGGGTCGCTGCGGGCGCTGCAAACCCGATCGAGAACGTCCCGGCCGATCTCGGATGCTGTTGTGGTCCATGGATGGCCGATCATGCCCGACCCGAGGGTCGCGCCGCGTTGCCCGGCACGCGGCTACAGCACGAGTCGGACGGCGTGCCGGTCCGAGCGACTGCTTCCCGCGTGGTGGACCTCGGTCGGCTCCAGGGCGAGGCCGGCCAAGGCATCACTACTTGAAGTACGTAGCGAAAAAGCGGCGACACCGCCCGACCAATTTGGCAGCGGTCGGGGTCTGCACCGCGCTTCGATCAGATCTCAGTTTGTTCGGAGATCTCAAGAGCATCGTCTACCTCGATGCCTGCGGCCTTGTACCCTGCCAAATCGGGTCGGCCCGCGGCCCGCCGATTCAGTGTCGATTCGGTGGCGCAGTCGATTGCCGGACGATCAGCTCGGTCGGAAGAGTGACCTGCGAGCAGGCTGCGTCGAGCCCGGACAGCAGCGCCAGCAAGGTGTTGACCGCCGAGCGCCCGAGTCCCTCGATCGGCTGCCGCACTGTGGTCAGCGCAGGGTGTACCTGAGCTGCGGCAGGCAGGTCGTCGAATCCCACGACCGAGATGTCTTCGGGCACCTTGACGCCGTACGACTGCAAGGCGGTGAGCACGCCGAACGCGCTCACGTCATTGCTCGCGAACACGGCTGTCGGGCGCTTGCGTTTCATCCTCGCGATGCTCTCGCCTGCCGCGTGCCCGCCGGCCAGCGTGTGGTGCCCCTGCAGCACCAGCGGCTCCAGGCCCTGGATGGCCACGGCGTCGTCGTAGGCGCGGTGTCGGGCCCGGGCCGATTCGAGCTTTTCTTCGCCCGCCACAAAGGCGATGCGCTTGTGGCCCAGCTCGCCCAGGTAGGCCAAGGCCTTGCGGGCGCCACCGTAGTCATCGGCCCCGATCGACACGAAGCCCGTCTGCTCGCTGGGCGTGTCGATGGTGACGACCGGCACCTGCCCCTGCGACAGCATCTCCATGAAACCCTGCTCATAAGGCAGCACGGCGATCACGCCATCGGTGAATTGCTGCAGCAATTTGGGCACGTTGCCGGTGGGGCGACGGTCGCGGTCGACGAGCGAATAGATCAGCACTTCGGTGGCCGCGGCCGCAGCGGCACGAACCACGCCGGCCACCACACTGCTGTTGTAGGGCTTGTCGAGATCAGTCACCAGCACGCCGAGCACGCGGCTCTGGCCGGTGGAAAGCTTCTGCGCCATGCGATTGGGCGCATACCCCAGTTGGGCCGCGAGCAGCTGCACCCTGGCACGGGTGGCGTCGGACACGCCGCGTTGGTTGTTGACTGCCCGCGAGGCGGTCATCGTGGAGACCCCTGCGGCTGCTGCGAGTTCAGCGAGGGTGAGCGCCTTTCGGATCATGGTGTTCTTTTCGAAGCGACGCGACAGCATACCGTTCGAAGGAGTCTCAACTACCGTTAGCTAGGGGTTTATATCGATTTGAACGAAAAACGTTAGCGATAACGTTGCATCGTCGGCTTCACAGCACCGACCAGGCACCGCTCGCCGAAGAGCGCCCTCCATCGACCGCCAGAGAGCGAAGCTCCGGCACACCCGGGAGACACCATGAGCCATAGCCCGCGCCCTACCCGCCGCCAGATCGCGCCCTGAGCCATGCGTTACGAGCTCGACTTCGCTGCACCGCTGGCCTACTGGCCGGACCTGCTGCTGGGCGCGGCGACCACCCTGGGTTTGTCGATCACCACCACCGTGCTCGGCTTCGGCCTCGGTGTGGTCTGCGCCGTTGCGCGCAGCGGCCGCACCGGCGCAGCCGCCCGGGTCGCCGGCGCCTATGTCGAGGCGATCCGCAACACGCCACTGCTGGTGCAGATCTTCATCGTCTACTTCGGCCTGGCGTCGGTCGGCTTCAAGCTCGGCGTATTCACCGCCGCGACCCTGGCGCTGGTCATCAATGTCGCCGCCTATACGGGCGAGATCGTGCGCGCGGGCATCGAGTCGGTTCCGCGCAGCCAGCTCGAAGCCGCGCAATGCCTGGGGCTCGGCCGCTGGCAGGTGCTTCGGCACGTGGTGCTGCCGCCGGCGATCGAACGGGTGTGGCCGGCGCTGACCAGCCAGTACGTGCTGCTGATGCTGGCCACTTCGATCACCTCGCAGATCTCGACCGAGGAGCTGACGGCGGTCGCCAACCGCATTCAGTCCGACACCTTTCGCTCGGTCGAAATCTACCTGATCGTCGCCGCCGCGTACCTGGCGCTGTCGCTGCTGATGCGCGTGCTGTTCTGGGCCGTGGGAAGCTTTACCTTTCCGCGCCGGCGCCGGCTGGGGACACCGCTGTGATCGGCTTGACGCCCGAGCAACTGCTGTTCCTGCTGCGCGGTTTCGGCTGGACCATCGTGCTGTCGCTGCTGGCCTTCGCCGGCGGCGGGGTGCTGGGCTTCGTGCTGGCGCTGACACGGGTCTACGCGGCACGTCCGCTGCGCGTGCTGGCGATGCTGTACATCCGGTTGATCCAGGGCACCCCGCTGCTGATCCTGCTGTTCCTGACCTACTTCGGCTTGCCGGCGCTGGGCCTGGTCGTCGAACCGATGCTCGCGGCAGCCATCGGCCTGTCGACCTACGTCTCGGCCTACCTGGGCGAGATCTGGCGCGGCAGCCTGGAAGCGGTGCCGCGCACGCAGGAAGAGGCCGCCGCGTGCCTGGGCTTGAAGTGGCGCCAGCGCCTGATCCACGTGATCCTGCCGCAGGCGTTGAAGATCGCCACGCCGCCGACGGTGGGTTTCATGGTGCAGATCGTCAAGAACACGTCGCTGGCATCCACGGTCGGCTTCGTCGAACTGGTGCGCGCCGGTCAGATGATCAACAACGCGACCTTCCGCCCGTTCATCGTCTTCGTGTTGATCGCAGCGCTGTACTTCGCGCTGTGTTATCCGCTGTCGGCCTGGAGCCAGCGCTTGGAGCGGAGGTTCGATGTCGCCCATCGTTGAAGTCACCGGGGTGTGCAAGCGCTTCGGCGCGGTCAGCGTGCTCGAAGGCGTGTCGTTCCAGGTGCGCCCGGGGTCGGTGGTGGCCATCATCGGTCGCAGCGGCTCGGGCAAGAGCACGGCGCTGCGCTGCATCAACCGCCTGGAGACGATAGACGCCGGCCAGATCAGGGTTTGCGGGCACGACGTCACGTCGCCGAAGCTGGACGTGAACCGCCTGCACCGCGACGTCGGCATCGTGTTCCAGAGCTACAACCTCTTCCCGCACCTCACGGCCGAAGAGAACGTCATGCTCGCGCCGCGCCTCGTGCTGAAGATGCCGCGCAGTGAACAGCGCGAACTTGCGGCCCACGTGCTGGCGCAGGTGGACCTGGCGGACAAGGCGCAGGCCTATCCGTCGCAGCTTTCAGGCGGGCAGCAGCAGCGTGTGGCGATCGCACGCTCGCTGGCGATGAAGCCGAGCCTGATGCTGTTCGACGAAATCACATCGGCGCTGGACCCCGAGCTCACCGGCGAGGTGTTGAAGGTGATCGAGGGCCTGGCGAGCAACGGCATGTCGATGATCCTGGTCACCCACGAGATGGCCTTCGCGCGCAAGGTCGCCGACCACGTGATCTTCATGCACCGCGGCAAGGTCTGGGAAGAAGGCCTCGCTGAAATGCTCGACGCTCCTCGCACTCAGGAACTGGCCCAGTTCCTGGGTACCGAGCTGAGGCCTGCGAAGGCCGATGTTGTTGTCCCCCAACCATAAGGAGACTCTCGATGATCCGCCGTTCCACTTTGCTGAAGGCCGCGCTCGCTTTCACCGCCGCCGCCGCGATGGCCAGCGCCCATGCCGATCTGCTCGACGACATCAAGGCGGCGAAAAAGGTCCGCATCGCCATCGACCTGGGCACGCCGCCGTATGGCATGACCGACGGCCAGATGAACGCGACCGGCTCCGACGTCGAGACCGCGCGCCTGCTGGCCAAGGACCTGGGCGTCGAGCTCGAGATCGTGCAGACCACGGGCGCCAACCGGATCCCGTTCCTGCAGACCGGCAAGGCCGACATCGTCGTCTCCTCGTTGTCGGTCACGCCCGAGCGCGCGCAGGTCATCGATTTTTCAGTGCCCTATGCGCAGATCCTCTCGGTGGTGGTGGGGCCGAAGGCCGAAGCCATCAAGAGCTTCGACGACCTCGCGGGCAAACGCGTCGCCACCACGCGCGGCACCACCAACGACAGGTTGGCGACCGAGGGCGCCAAGGGGGCGCAGATCGTGCGCTTCGACGACGACGCCACGCTCCTCACCGCCGTCTCCAGCGGCCAGGTGGAGATCGCAGCCACCGCGCCGGCGATGATCAAGGTCCTCCGTAACAACGCGCCGCATCGCGACATCGAGGTCAAGTTCGTGATGAAGGCCTTCCCGCTGGGCATCGGCATGCGCAAAGGCGAAGCGAAGCTGCAGAAGTGGATCAACGACTGGATCCAGGCCAACACCGCCAACGGCCAGTTGACGGCGATCCAGAAGAAATACCACGACTGAGGGCCGGCGCCGTGCTCACTGTCGTCTGCGAATCGCCTGGCACGCTGAAGGCCGAGGACCGTCCGGTGCCGGTGTCAAGGCCATCATCGAATGCTGAGCTTGGACACAAGGAGCGGTAACTGAATTCGACTCGCGGCGGTGTGTCGTGTTCGAGGCACCGCCGGGTACGACCTCACGCCGACGCGGATCGCGTCGGCACAGGGACGTTGGACTCTTTTTTCTCGAGCACGAGCCTGATCAAAAACCCGATAAGGAGACGGAGATGATGCAGACAATGAGGAAAGGCTTCCTAAGCTGGACCGTAACGGCGGCGGCAATGATGAGCATGACGTACCTGCCCGCCGCAAGCGCACAAGACGATGAAAGTGCACTGCGCAGCGCCGTCGAGCACGCCGAACGCCAGGCCTCGCCCGGCAAGCGGCCCATAGTCGATACCCACATCCACTTCTGGCAGGTGACGCGGCCAGGCGGTGTGCCGTGGCCGACGCCGGCAGAAGGGCCGATCTTCCGCGACATACTGCCGCAGCACTACACGGCCATGGCCAAGGCCAACGGCGTGGTGGCGGCGGTGATCGTCGAAGCCAGCGGCATCGTCGAAGACAACCAGTGGAGGCTCGACCTGGTCAAGCACGACCGGTTCTACCCGGCCTCAGTCGGCAATCTGGAAATCGGCGCACCGACCTTCGCCAGTGACCTGGCGCGCTTCGCACGCGACCCGCGTTTCGTCGGCATCCGCGGCTACCTCAGCGGCCCGGCCGAAGGCATCACGCTGAGCCCGGCGCAACGGGCCAGCCTCAACGACCTGGCACAGCGCGGCATGACGCTGGACATCATCAGCCGGGGGGACAAGAACCCGAAGGATCAGGTGCAGGCGCTGTGCACTGCGGTGCCCAAGCTGCGCATCATCATCGACCACCTGGGCGGCGCCAAGGGGCCGCCGCCGGTCGACTCGACGTGGGAGCTCGAGATTCGCCGGCTTGCCGATGTATGCCCGAATCTGTACATGAAGTTCTCGTCGTTCTATGACATGTACGCGCCTGGCGACGTCGTCTTCCCGACCCCCACCGACCTCGCCTCCTACAAGGCGCACTTCGACGTGCTGATGACCGCGTTCGGCGCGGATCGCCTGATCTGGGGCAGCAACTGGCCGGTGATCACTCTGCACGGCACGTTCGAAGCTCAGATCGCCATTGCCGAGGAGTACCTGACGCCGTTCGGCCACAAGGTGCGTGACAAGGTCATGTTCAAGAACGCCCTCGAGTTCTACCGCCGGCACAAGCCGTCGCATCACCACGACTGATAGTCAGCACCCGCGGTGCACGGCGGCCACTGGCCGGGCACCGCGGATGCAAGACCAGATTCCTTCAGCGCGACAGGCCACGCTGCTGGCCTGGCAGACGCGCGTAGACATACGCAGGACTCCCTTCCTCTCTTGAACCAAGACGTGACCTCTTCACAGCGCTCGCCGACCGCCACTGTGGCACCGGCCTTTACTCACGCCCCTCGACGCCAGGCCCTGGCCCCGTCCGCCTGGCGGCCCACCTCGCTGGACCGACTGCTGATCGGCACGCCGCACTACCCGGAGCATGTCGACGACAGCTACCTGGAGCGCGATGCCGAGCGCATGGCCGAATGCGGCTTCAATGTGATCCGCCTGGCCGAGTTCGCGTGGCACCTGATGGAGCCGCGCGAAGGCGCCTTCGACTTCTCTCTCTTCGATCGCACCATCGAGGTCTTCGCCCGCCACCGCATCTCGACGGTGATGTGCACGCCCACGGCCACGCCGCCCCGCTGGCTCACCGCGGCCTACCCCGAGGTGCTGCGCGTCGACACCCATGGGCGCCCGGCCCGGCACGGCTCACGCCAGCAGGCCGACACCACGAGCCCCGTGTACCGCGAGCACAGCCGTCGCATCACGCAGGCGATGGCGAGCCACTACCGCGACCACCCGCACGTCATCGGCTGGCAGACCGACAACGAGCTCAACACCACGGTCTCGGAGTCGTATGCGCCCAGCACGGCGCGCGAGTTTCGCCGCTATCTCTTGGTCCGCTACCAGACCATCGCCGCCCTCAACCACGCCTGGGGTACCGACTTCTGGGCCCAGCGCTATGACAGTTTCGAGCAGATCGACTTGCCGTTCGAGCACGCCCCGTCGTTTGCCAACCCTACGCAGGTGCTGGACTACCACCGCTTTCTGGCCTGGGCCACCGCCGCGTTCCAGCATGACCAGGTCGTGATCCTGCGTGCCACCAACCCGCGCTGGTTCATCTTCCACAACCTCGGCCAGCTGCGCGACATCGACTTCCGCGGCGAGTTCACCACCGACCTCGACTTCCTTGGCTATGACGTCTACCCCTTCCTGAAGGACGAGATCGAGCGCACCGGCAGCCACGCCCACCTGCAGGCCTTCATGGCCGACGTGGTGCGCGGCTACTCCGGCAACTTCATCGTGCCCGAGCAGCAGGCGGGGCTGGGCAGCCAGCCTGGGATTGCCACGCCGGTGCCCGAAGAAGGCGAGATGCAGCGCATGGCGATGTCGTCGATCGCACGCGGTGCCGATGGCGTGATGTTCTTCCGTTGGAGGCCGGCGCACTTCGGTGCCGAGATCTATTGGAACGGCATCCTCGACCACGACGACGTGCCGCGCCGGCGCTATGAGGAAGCGCGCCGCACCGGCGCCGTGCTGCAACGCATCGGGTCGCGCATCCTCGGCACCTCGGTACGCATCGATGTCGGCATCGCGGGTGCCGACTACGACAACGAGGTAGCCCACACCACCTATCCGCTGGGCCTGCCTTCGCCGCAGTGGGCCAGCCTGCCGCTGCACCGCCTCTGCTTCGAGCAGGGCTTGCCCTGTGGCTTCGTGCATCCCGAGGACGATCTGTCGCGCCTCAAGGTGTTCTTCGTGCCACATTGGGTGATCTGGAAGGATGAGTGGACGGAGCGAATGGAGCGCTTCGCACGGGCCGGCGGCACGGTCGTCATCGGCGCCAGGACCGGCACGCGCGATGCGAACAACCATGTCATCCGCGACACGGCGCCAGGCCGTTCGCTGTCGACCCTGTGCGGAATTACCGTTGAAGAGTTCGGCTTGCTGCCGCCGCTGGACGGCTTCGGTCTGGCCGACAAGCTCAACCGTCCTGAGGGCGCTCTGGTGTTGCCGGCCCGACCGGCGGAGTCGTCACGGCGTGCTCACCGGTTGCGCCTGGGCGATGCGGTCCTGCCGGCCGCGCATGTCTATGAACTTGTGAAGGTGCATGAGGATGCCGCCGACCAAGTGACCGTGGCCGGTCGCTGGGACACGCGCTTCGTCGCGGGCCAGCCGGCGATCACGGTCCGGCGTGTCGGCGACGGCCGCGTGGTTTACGTCGGCACATACCTGACGGACGCGCTGGCGGCGCGGTTGATCGAGGTGGTGTTGGCCGACCTGCCGCTGGAGCCGCTGCTGCCCCAGGTGCCCGCGGGCCTCGAAGTGACGCTGCGCGAAGGCGACGGGCGCAGGCTGCTGTTCGTTCTCAACTGTCAGGCCGAGCCGGTGCTCGTGCCCGAGGTGCCTGCTGGCCTGGAGTTGATGGGCGATCGGCCGCACGCGGCTGGGCCGCTGACGCTCGCCGCCTATGGCTGCGCCGTGATCCAACTCTCGCCGGCAAAGACATAACGCGTGTTACGAGAGGGGGCCGGGGATCCGTGAGCCGCCTCACCAATCTGCCCCCACTGTTCCGACACGCGATGTTCTTGGAGACCAGTTGGTCCGTCGTGAGACGGTTTACTTATGGTAGGCCGTGTTGGACTTGAACCAACGACCAAAGGATTATGAGTCCTCTGCTCTAACCAGCTGAGCTAACGGCCCGAAGCGGCCGATTGTAGGCAGCGCGCTTTGGCGTCGCCCGCGCTCACTTCGAGCTGAGCGCGTTGCTGACCAGGCGCGACGTGATGTCGACGATCTGGATCATCCGGTCGTAGGCCATGCGCGTGGGGCCGATCACGCCAAGCGTGCCCACCACCTGGCCGTTCACTTCGTAGGGCGCCGACACGACCGAGAGTTCCTCGAACGGCACCACCAGACTTTCGCCACCGATGTAGATGCGCACGCCTTCGGCGCGGCTGCTCACGTCGAGCAAACGCATCAGCTGCGTCTTCTGCTCGAACATGTCGAAGAGCTTGCGCAGGCTGCCCATGTCGCTGGAAAAGTCTTGCACCGTCAGCAGGTTGCGCTCGCCGGAGATGACGACCTGCTCCTGGCTGTCGGCGTGCGCTTCGCTGCCGGCCTGCACCGCCGCCTGCATCAGCGTGGCGATCTCGCCGCGCAGCGCGTCGACCTCGGTCTTCAGGCGCTCGCGCACGTCTTCGATCGTCAGGCCCGCGTAGTGTGTGGTCAGGTAGTTGCTGGCTTCGATCAGCTGGCTCTGGGTGTAGTCCTGCGCGGTGAAGATCACGCGGTTCTGCACGTCACCGTCGGGTGCGACCAGGATCACGAGCACACGCCGCTCGCTCAGGCGCATGAACTCGATGTGGTGGAACACACTGGCCTTGCGCGGCGCGGTGATCACGCCGACGAAGCTCGACAGGTTCGACAGCAGCTGCGCCGCGTTCGCGATCACCCGCTGCGGCTGGTCGTGCGGCAGCTGCGGTTCGATCTGCGGCACGCTGCTCAAATTCAGCGGCTGCGCGGTCAGCATGGTGTCGACGAACAGCCGGTAGCCGCGCGCAGTGGGAATGCGCCCGGCGCTGGTGTGCGGGCTGGCGATCAGGCCCAGTTCTTCCAGATCGGCCATCACGTTGCGGATGGTCGCGGGCGAGAGGTCGATGCCGCTGGCGCGCGAGAGCGTTCGCGAGCCCACCGGCTGGCCGTCGGCGATGTAGCGCTCGACCAGGGCTTTCAGCAGTGTTTTCGCGCGCTCGTCCAACATGGTTTTCATTGTAGGTTGGAGGCGATTCTGAGGCGGCGTTGCGCAGGGTCGCTGTGGTGTAATCCCGCGCATGGTCAGTCGCTTTCGTCATGCCGCCCTCGTGGGAAAGTACCAGTCCCAGGGCATGCGCGGGGTGCTGGAAGAGATCGCGCAATTCCTGATCCGCCAGGGCCTGGAAGTCTCGATGGAGACTCAGACGGCGCTGAACACCGGCATCACCGACCACGGCGCGATGACCCCCGACGAGCTCGGCCGCGAGTGCGACCTGGCGGTGGTGGTGGGCGGCGACGGCACCATGCTCGGCATCGCACGCCAGCTCGCGCGCCACGGCACGCCGTTGGTGGGCATCAACACCGGGCGGCTCGGCTTCATCACTGATGTAGCTTCCGGCAACTTCGCCGAAGTGCTCGCGCCGATGATCGCCGGCGACTACGAAGAGGAACGCCGCACCATGCTGGAAGGCGGCGTGCGCCGCGATGGCGACTTGATCTTCGAAGGTTTCGCGATGAACGACGTGGTCGTCAGCCGCGGCGGCGCCGCGAGCATGGTGGAGCTCAAGGTCGACATCGGCGACGAGTTCGTGGCCAACTTCCGCTCCGACGGCCTGATCGTCGGCTCGCCCACCGGATCGACCGCTTATGCACTCTCGGCCGGCGGGCCGATCCTGCACCCGGGCATCGCGGCGTGGGTGCTGGTGCCGATCGCACCGCACGATTTGTCGAACCGGCCGATCGTGCTGCCCGACACCGGCGAGATCAGCATCGGCATCGTCGCCGGCCGCGACGCGAGCGTCAGCTTCGACATGCAGTCGCTGGCCAGCCTGCTGCACGGCGACCGCATCAACGTGCGCCGCTCGGCGCACCAGGTGCGCTTTTTGCATCCTCGCGGCTGGAACTACTACGCCACGCTGCGGCGCAAGCTGCACTGGAACTCCGGAGTCAACTAGTCATGCTGCGGCGTTTGTCACTGCGCGACTTCGTCATCGTCAGCGCGCTCGATGTCGAGTTCGATGCCGGCTTCTCGGTGTTGACCGGCGAAACCGGTGCGGGCAAGTCGATCCTGGTCGACGCGCTGCAGCTCGCGCTCGGCAGCCGGGGTGACGCCGGCGTGGTGCGCGAAGGCGCGGCGCGGTCCGAGATCGTGGCCGAGTTCGATGCGCCGGCCAGCCTCTCGGCATGGCTGGAAGAAGGCGGGTTCGAAGCGAACGACAGCCTGCTGCTGCGCCGCACGATCGACGCCCAGGGCAAGAGTCGCGCGTGGGTCAACGGCGGCGCCGCCACCATCGCGCAACTGCGCGAAGCGGCCGACCACCTCGTCGACATCCACGGCCAGCACGCGTGGCAAAGCCTCACGCGCGGGCCGGCGGTGCGCGCCTTGCTCGATGCGTTTGCCGGCGTCGATGCGGCGCCGCTTGCAGCCGCATGGGCGGAATGGAAAGCGGCCGCCGAAGCGCTGGCCGTGGCCGGCACGCAGCAGGCGGGCCTGGAACGCGAACGCGAGCGCCTGGCCTGGCAGATCGGCGAAGTCGACAAGCTCGCACCGGGCGCCGACGAGTGGGCCGAGCTCGAAGCCGAACACACCAAGCTCGCGAATGTGCAGTCGCTGATCGACGCGGCACGCGTGGCGCTCGATGCGGTGTCGGAAGCCGACGACAACGCCGACGCCCTCACCGGCCGCGCCTTGCATGCCTTGCAGGACGTGGCCTCGTTCGACGCGCAGCTCGCGTCCACCATCGAAGTGCTGCAAGGCGCGCAGGCGCAATTGCAGGACGCGGCGCACACGCTGAGCAGTTACCTCCACCACACCGACGTGGAGCCACAGCGCCTGCAGGCGCTCGACGAGCGGCTCTCGGCGTGGGTGGGCCTGGCGCGGCGCTACCGCCGCCCGCCCGCCGAGCTGGCCGCCTTGCTCGCACAGTGGAAAGACGAGTTGCGTGCGCTCGACGCGGCCGCCGACCTGGAGGCCTTGCAAGGCCAGCTCGCGCGCGCACTGGCCGCGTTCGGGCTCGAGGCGAAGCGTGTGTCGGCGGCGCGCCGCGCGGCCGTGCCCAAACTCGCCAACGCGGTCACGCAGGCGATGCAGCAGCTCGGCATGGCCGGCGGGCGCTTCGAGGTGGTCTTGACTAAGCAAGACGCGCCGCAGTCCTTCGGTCTGGAGTCGGCCGAGTTCCTCGTCGCCGGCCACGCCGGCAGCACGCCACGGCCGCTGGCCAAGGTGGCGTCGGGTGGCGAACTGTCGCGCATCGCGCTGGCGATCGCGGTGACGACGAGCCAGCTCGATGGCAGCGACGCGGCCGCCGGCACCTTGATCTTCGACGAGATCGACGCTGGCGTTGGTGGCGCGGTAGCGGAAACGGTCGGCCGGTTGATGAAGCAGCTGGGCCGCGACCGGCAGGTGCTGGCGGTCACGCACCTGCCGCAGGTGGCCGCCTGTGCCGACCACCATTTCGTGGTCAGCAAACAGATGCGTGGCGGGCTCACGCTGAGCGAAGTGCACAGCGTGGGCGGTGAGTTGCGCGTGGCCGAAGTGGCGCGCATGCTCGGCGGCGAACGCCTGTCGAACACACGCCTCGCCCACGCGCAGGAAATGCTGTCGGTGGCGGCCGAACCGGCCCCTTCGACACGAGCCAAGAAAAAATCATGAAGAAGCCGGCCAAGGAAACTGCCAACACTGCGCCCACGGCAGCGAGCGCGAGGGTTCCATCGGCCGTCCGCGAAGTGGTGCTGGTCACCGGCATTTCCGGCTCCGGCAAGTCGGTGGCGCTGCACGCCCTCGAAGACGCCGGCTTCTTCTGTGTCGACAACCTGCCGCCCGAGCTGCTGCGCGACTTCCTGCTGCTCGAACAAGGGCGCCTCGACCGGCGCGTGGCCATCGCCGTCGACGTGCGCAGCGCCGACTCTCTGCCCTACCTGCTCGACCTGCTGCAGCAGCTCGGCAAGGAAGGCGTGTCGATCCGCGTCGTGTTTCTCGACGCCAGCACCGACGCGCTGGTGCGGCGCTTTTCCGAAACCCGGCGCCCGCACCCGCTGTCGGACGATACTGCGCGCAGCACGCTGGCGCGGCGCAAGAGTGACCAGGCGATCGACGGCCGCCGCGCGCTGGTCGATGCGATCGAACTCGAACGCGAACTGCTCGCCGACCTGCGCGAAGTGGCAACGGTGATCGACACCAGCCAGTTGCGCCCGGCGCAGCTGCGCGTGTGGATGCGTGACATGGTGCGCGCTGCCGGCAACCGCCTGACGCTGGTGTTCGAGAGCTTCGCGTTCAAACACGGTGTGCCGCTCGACGCCGACTACGTGTTCGACGTGCGCGTGTTACCGAACCCGCACTACGTGCGCGAGCTGCGGCCGTTGACCGGCCGCGACGTGCCGGTGGCCGACTACCTGCGCGCCCAGCCCGAGGTGGCCGAGATGCTGGGCCAGATCGAAGCCTTTCTGTCACGCTGGCTGCCGGCCTTCGAAGGCGACCAGCGCAGTTACCTCACGGTCGCGATCGGTTGCACCGGCGGCCAGCACCGATCGGTGTATTTCGTGGAAACGCTGGCGCAGCGCTTCCGCGATCTGGCCGCCACGCTCGTGCGCCACCGCGAGCTCGACGCGCGCGACTGAAGCTTCGCCAGCCATGGCTTCGAACACCCCGGCCACCGAGCTGCCGCTGTTCCCGCTGCAGGCCGTGTTGTTCCCCGGTGGCCTGCTCAGCATGAAGGTGTTCGAGGCGCGCTATGTCGACCTCGTCACCGCTTCGTTGCGCGAACAACGGCCCTTCGGTGTGGTGGCCTTGCGGGCCGGCCGCGAAGCGCGCCGGGTGGAAAACGGGCAGCACTATGAGGCGATCGGCACGCTTGCCGAGCTTGTCGATGTGGACAGCGAGCTCTCTGGAATTCTGCAGGTGCGTTGCCGCGGTACGCAGCGTTTTGCCGTCGAGACAAGCCGCCAGCAGACCGACGGGCTGTGGCTGGGCGAAACGCGCGCGCTGCCGAACGACGCGCTGGTCGCACCGACACCGGCGTTGATCGACGCGGTGCGTGGCCTGGCCAGCGCCATCGCATCGCTGAAGGGCCGCGGCTCCGAACCCTTTCTCACGCCCCACCGCTTCGACGACGCCGGCTGGGTCGCGAACCGCTGGTGCGAGATCCTGCCGATCTCGATGGTCGCCAAACAGAAGCTGATGGAGCTGCCCGACCCGATCGTGCGGCTTCAGCTCGTGGATGAATTTCTGCGCAGCCGGGGCGTGGTGAAGTAGCCAGGCCGGCCCGCAACGCTTCAACTTTGCAGCAGCTTGCGCAAGGGCGCAGGCAAACCGGCGCCGAGCGCGGCCTCCTGCGTGAACCAGCGCCCGCTCGGCCAGGGGCGCACGAGCTCGGCCACACGCGCTGCGCCGGTGCGCGCCGGCAAGGTCCAGCGAACAGGGTGCAGCGTCCAGTCCAGGTGCGTGAGCGTGTGTTTGAAGCTGGGCAAGGCCTGCGCTTCGCCGGGCCAGCCGAGGCTGGCGGTCTCGAAGGCCGACGTCGAATCGAACTCGGGCAGGCTCCACAAGGCCGCCCACACGCCGGTCGCCGGGCGTTGCACGAGCCAGACCTGGTCGCGCCAGTGCAGCCACAGCCACACATGCTCGCGTGTGCTGCGCTTGAGCTTGCGGGTCTTGACCGGAAAGCGCTGCTGGGTTTGCGTGCGCGCGGCCACGCACAGGCTCTGCACCGGGCACAGCAGGCACGAAGGCGAACGCTGCAGGCACAGCGTGGCGCCCAGGTCCATCAGCCCCTGCGTGTAGCGCTCGATGCCGTCATCGGGCAACCACTGCGTGGCTTGTTCCCACAGCGCGCGCTCTTGTGCGGCTTCGGCCAGGTCACCCTCGAAACCGAGCACGCGGGTCAGCACACGCTTGACGTTGCCGTCGAGAATCGCGACCCGCTCGCCGAAGCAGAACGCAGCGATCGCCGCCGCGGTCGAGCGGCCGATGCCGGGCAAGGTGGCGAGCACGGCGCTGCTGCGCGGGAACTGCCCGCCGTGGTCGTTGACCACGGCCTGCGCGCAGCGGTGCAGGTTGCGCGCGCGGCTGTAGTAGCCCAGGCCGCTCCAGAGCGCGAGCACGTCGTCGAGCGGCGCCGCGGCGAGTGCGCGAACGTCGGCGAAACGTTGCAGAAAGCGCTCGAAGTACGGGAGCACGGTGCCAACCTGGGTCTGCTGCAGCATGATCTCGGAGAGCCACACGCGGTACGGGTCGCGAGTGTTCTGCCAGGGCAGCGTGTTGCGGCCGTGAAGCCGCTGCCATTCGATCACGCCTGTGCTGAACGCAGCCTCTGTCGGGCGCGCTGGCCCAGCGGCGACCCGCGCCAACTTCAGGCCTGGGCGCGCAGCGGTTGCATCACGCCTTCGTCGCGCGTGCTCGTTGTGATCGAGATCAGCTCCACACCGGGCATCGGCCCGGCACAAGCCTGCTCGCGCAGCGCTTCGAGCAAGTGGCGCGCGCGGCCCAGCAGGCTTTGCAGCCGCTCGTCTTGTGCTTCGATCTCGCCCAGGCGCAGTTCGAGTTCACTGGCCGCCGCCTGCACGCGTTCGAGCGATTCGCGACGGCGCCTGAAATTGCGGCGCCGTTCGCGAAGTTGCGAATCGACCTGCGCGGAAGTCGACTTGTTCCAGATCTCGAGGTCACCGCTCGCGTTTTCGAACACGACCCGCAGCTTGGACACCAGCATGCGCCGGAACTGTTCCATGAACTTGGGCTGCGACAAACGCAGCGCCTGCGTCAGGCCCAGGTACTGCACGTAATTGTTTTCGATCAGGCTGAGTTCGTCGATGTAGCGCTCCATCTCGGGCGCCTTGGTCAGCGCCAAGCTGAAGCCGAACTCGGCGTTGAGCCGGGCGAACGATGCACCGAGCATGTCGCGCACTTCGACGTTGAGCTGCTGCGCGCCCGTCAACAGCGCCCGCAGCTTGGTGCACAACACGATGAAGGCCTTCTTGGCGCCGAGGTTGAGCAGCGACTTGTTCATCACCGCCTGCATCTCGCTCACCTCTTCGCGCAACCTGTCTGACGACAAGCCGACGAGTGCGTCTTTCAGCATGCGGCTGTGCACGACGCGCAGTGCCTGCAGGCGCACGGTGCACTGTTCGAACTCGGCCGTTTCGGCGTCGACACGTTCGATCATCAGGCGCAGTTTCGAGCTGCTCTTGCCTCGCAGGCCGCGCAGCTCGAGCATCTGCTCGGCGAGCTGGCGGCGCGTGTCGCCGAGGCGCCGTGCAACATGGTTTTCGATCTGCTGCGCGCCTTCGAGCACCACGTCTTCGAGCACCTGGCGGCGCTGCGGCAGCAACTGCGTGCCGAGTGCGGATTCGAGCTCGGGCAGGTGGCTCTCGCGCAGCGCCTCGTGGTCGCCCATCACACGCGCGGCCAGGGCCTGGCGTGCCGACAGCGGAAACACACGCTCGGGCGGAATGTCGAGCGTGCGGGCGGTTTCGCGCCGCACGCCGGCGATCTGCGCCTGCACTGCCGCGGCAGTGGCCAGCGGGTCGAGCAAGGCATCGATCTTGTTCAGCACCACGAAGCGTGTGGGCGCGTGGCTGCCGAGGTGGTCGCGCCAGATCGCCATGTCGGACTTGGTGACACCGGTGTCGGCCCCGAGGATGAACACCGTGGCGTGTGCGGAAGGCAGCAGGCTCAGCGTGAGTTCGGGCTCGGCACCGATGGCGTTGAGGCCCGGCGTGTCGAGCACCACCAGGCCCTGCTTGAGCAGAGGGTGCGGGTAGTTGATCAGCGCGTGGCGCCAGGCCGGCACCTCGACGCGGCCGGCGTCGTCGAGCGGCGGGTTGTCTTCGGGCTGGGCGTCGTCCCAGAAGCCGAGGGCACGGGCCTGGTCCTTGGTGACGAAACTGGTGCGTGTGACTTCGAGCAGAGACTGCGCCAGTTGTTCGGGGTCGCGCACCTGCAGCGGCACGATCTTCCAGGCGCGGCGTTGCGGGCGCAGTTCGGTGAGCGACAGGCCGTCGAGACGGGTCTCGATCGGCAGCAGCATCAACGAAGAAGGTTCGTCGGCGTCCCAGGCCAGTTCGACCGGGCACATCGTGGTGCGCCCCGGCGTGGCCGGCAGGATGCGCCGGCCGGTGTCGGCAAAGAAGATCGCGTTGATCAATTCCGACTTGCCGCGCGAGAACTCGGCGACAAAGGCAACCACCAGTTTTTCGTTGCCCAGGCGTTCGCGCAAAGAACTCACCTGAACGCCGGCAGATTCGTCGACCAACTCGTGTTCGCCGAGGAAACGCGCCACGTCGTCGAGCCGCTGCGCGAGTGCCGCACGCCAGCCGCTCAGGGCATCGAGACTGGTGGCGAACGAGGGCGAAGGTGTCATGTAGAGCCGATGGAACGCGGTGGTGGAACGATCAGCGAATCATCGTAGCGCAAGCATTTGCGCCGCAGACGAATGAAACATCTGCTCACCAACACAGCGCGGGAAACTGCCAAGCAGTTCCCGAATCGTTCACCGCCGTTGGCAGCCTGCGCAGAAAAAGGTGGCGCGCTGGCCCTGCACGATGCGCCGAACCGTGCCCTTGCAACGCACGCAGGGCTCGCCGGCGCGGCCGTAGACACGCGCCTGCAGCTGGAACTCGCCGGCCATGCCGTGGGCATCGCGAAAGTCGCGCAGGGTCGAGCCGCCGAGGGCGAGCGCGCGCGCGAGTGTTTCGCGCACGGCTTGCGCCAGCTTGTCGCAGCGCGCGCGGCTGACACGGTCGCTGCGCGTGCGCGGGTCGATGCCGGCTTCGAACAGTGCCTCGCAGGCGTAGATGTTGCCCGCACCGACGACGATGGCGCCGCCGAGCAGGGCCTGCTTGATCGCAACACGCCGGCCCCTCAGCGCAGCGTGCAGGTGAGCGCCCGTGAAGGCCGGGTCGAACGGCTCCAGCCCCAGGCCCGCGAGCAGCTTGCCGGCCATGCCGGTCTCGATCGCCGGCGACCAGACGACCGCGCCGAAGCGGCGCGGGTCGGTCAGGCGCAAGGTGCCGCGCGCGGTGACGAGGTCGAAGTGATCGTGCGGGCCGGGCGCGGAGGGCGCAGCGTCGAAGGCCAGCGAGCCCGACATGCCCAGGTGCATCAGCAGGCCACCGCGGTCGAGCGCCAGCCACAAATATTTACCCCTTCGTGTCACTTCGCCAACCGCTTGCGACACCAGCGAATCGGGCGCACAGCCGAGCGGCCAGCGCAGCGGCTTACCCACGCGGACAGCGTGAATCTGGGCGCCGTGAATACGCCGCGCAAAACTCTGGCGTGTGACTTCGACCTCGGGCAATTCGGGCATGAAGGGAATTATCGTGGGCCCCCGGGGTCGCACCCCCGCGCCTAGAATCTTTCAGCCTTTCCAGGAGTTCGTCGATGCCAGTTTCCAGTTCCCGATTCCGCGTTGCCCGCAGCCTGGTGGCCGCGGCAGCCGCGGTCGCGATGGTGCACGGCGTGGCCGCACAGACCACCGACAACGCCCAACTCGCGCTGGCGAAGGTCGACAACTCCGCCATCGACGCACCGCTTTTTTACCAGTTGCTGATCGGCGAGATCCAGTTTCGCGAAGGTGAAGCCGGCGCGGCGTTTCAGGTGATTCTCGACGCGGCCCGCCGCACCAAAGACGAACAACTCTTCCGCCGCGCCACCGACATCGCGTTGCAGGTGCGCGCCGGCGACCAGGCGCTCGTGGCCGCCAAGGCCTGGCGCCAGACCTTGCCCGAATCGCTCGAGGCCTTGCGCTACCAGGTGCAGTTGCTGATCGCGCTCAATCGGCCACAGGAAACGGTCGAGCCCTTGCAAGCCTTGCTGAAGCAGACGCCGCCGGCCGAACGCGCGAGCCTGATCACCGCGCTGCCACGCTTCTTTGCACGCAGTGCCGACAAGACTGAGGCCGCCACACTGACCGAGCAAGTCTTGCTCCCGTACATCGACGCTCCAGCCACCCGGGTGGCCTCGCTCGTGACCGAGGGGCGAAGTTGGCTGGCCGCACAAGACAACGCCAAGGCCCTGAATTTTGCACAACGCGCGCACGCGCTCGAGCCGTCGGCCGAAGGCCCGGCCGTACTCGCGCTCGAGCTGCCGCCCGGCGACGCGGCGACGGCCATCGTGCGCGGCCATCTGGCGGCCAAGCCCGACAGCAACGGGGTTCGCCTGCTGTATGTGCGCGCCCTTCTCGCGGTACCGTTGTATACGGAAGCCACCGCGCAACTCGAAACGCTGACGCGCACCGCGCCGCAACTCGCACAAGCCTGGCTGACGCTGGGCGCGCTTCACCTGCAGTTGCGCGAACCGGCCCCGGCGATCGTCGCGCTGCAGAAATACGTGCAGTTGGTGCAAGCGGGTGGCGCGGTGACTAAGCCTGATGCCGAAGCGGCCGACGACGACACGCCGGCATCGACCGAAGACGCGCTGACCCGCGCCTGGCTGCTGTTGGCGCAGGCGGCCGACCAGCAGGGTGACTTCCGCGCGTCCGAAGCCTGGCTCGCGAAGATCGAAGACCCGCAACGCGCGCTCGAAGTGCAAACGCGGCGCGCTTCGCTGCTGGCGCGTCAGGGCAAGCTGGCGCAGGCGCGCGAGCTGATCCGCAAGGTGCCCGAAAAGACGCCGGCCGATGCCCGCGCCAAGCTGCTCGCTGAAGCGCAGGTGCTGCGCGATGCCAAACAATGGGCCGAAGCGAACACCTTGCTGGCCAAGGCCAACGTGCAGTTCACTGATGACGTCGACCTGATCTACGAGCAGTCGATGATGCTGGAAAAGCTCAACAAGCTCGACGACATGGAACGCCTGCTGCGCCGCGTGATCGCGCTCAAGCCCGACCACCAGCACGCCTACAACGCGCTCGGTTATTCGCTGGCCGAGCGCAACGTGCGCTTGCCCGAGGCGCGCACGCTGATCAAGAAGGCGCTCGACCTGAGCCCCGGCGAACCGTCGATCACCGACAGCCTGGGCTGGGTCGAGTACCGCCTGGGCAACCGCGAAGAAGCGGTGCGCTTGCTGCGCGACGCCTACCGCGGCCAGCCCGATGCCGAAATCGCGGCGCACCTGGGCGAAGTGCTGTGGGTCAGTGGCCAGAAAGACGAAGCCCGCACGGTCTGGCGCGAAGGCCGCGGCCGCGACGCCGGCAACGAAGTGCTGCGCGAAACCCTGGCGCGCTTGCGGGTCGACCTGTGAACTGGCGCTGCCGCCTGGCATCGCTCGTGGCAGCGGTGCTGATGAGCGCGTGTGCCTTCGCCCCGAAGGGCAGCGACGAATTCGGCGCCGAAATGCTCAGCGGCAGGCTGGCGGTGCGTGTGGAAGCCGCTTCCGGGGCGCCGGCACAGTCGGTCTCGGCGGCCTTCGAATTGCGCGGCGATGCAGGGCGTGGCCGCCTCGATCTGAGCACTCCACTGGGCAGTGTCTTCGCGCAGGCCCGCTGGGCGCCGGGCAGCGTGCTGCTGGTCACGCCCCAGGGCGACACCCGCTTCGACGATCTCGACGCACTGACCCGCGCCGTGCTCGGCGAGAGCCTGCCGGTCGCGGCCTTGTTCGACTGGTTGCGCGGCCGCCCCTGGCCCGGCGCGGCCAGCACGCCGAGCGTGGCGCCGGCCGAGCCGGGTTTCGCGCAGCTCGGTTGGGTGGTCAGCCTCGCCCGCTTCGACGATGCCCAGGTCGCCGCCCGGCGCGAGCGTGCGCCGGTCGTCACGGTGCGCGCCAAACTCGACCGGCCCTGAACGATGGGCTTGAGTGCGCTTTACGACGTGGCGGCGCCGGCCAAGCTGAACCTGTTCTTGCACGTGACCGGCCGGCGCGCCGATGGTTACCACCTGCTGCAGTCGCTGTTCGTGCTGATCGACTGGTGCGACACGCTGCACTTCGAGCAGCGTGGCGACGGCCGTGTGGCGCGCCACGACCTCGGCGCGAAGCTGCCCGACGACGACCTGTGCCTGCGCGCCGCACGGGTGCTTCAGGCCGAGAGCGGCACCCCGATGGGCGCCGACATCTCGATCGACAAGCAGGTGCCCTGGGGCGCCGGAATGGGTGGCGGCAGCTCTGATGCGGCCTCGGCGCTGCTCGCGCTGAACCGGCTCTGGGGCCTGAACTGGCCCCGCGCGCGCCTGATGGCGCTGGGGTTGAGACTCGGCGCCGACGTGCCCTTCTTTCTGGGCGGAAACAACGCCTTCGTCGAAGGCATCGGCGAGCGGCTGACGCCCGTGCCGTTCGCGCCCGAGTGGCTGGCCGTCGTGAAGCCCGCCGCCAGCATCGAAACACGTGCCATCTTCGGCAGCCCGCTGCTGGTTCGCGACACCGAAGCTGTTATACTTGAAGGCTTGTCTTCGGGTGGGTTTGCCGGCATCAGCGCGTTCGGGTTCGGGCGCAACGATCTGCAGGCGCCGGCCGAGGCAGCGTGTGCAGAGGTGGCCCAGGCCGCCGACATCTTGCACCGCCGCTTCGGCAACAGCCGCATGACAGGCTCGGGCAGCGCGGTGTTCGCAAGAGCATCTGCCAGAGTGACAGCAGAAGGATCGGTAAATACAGGTGCAGCCGAGCGACCCATCGCTCTGATGCCGGCAGACCTAGCGCCGGGATGGGTCGGCAGAATGTGCCGCAGTCTGAAGCAGCACCCGCTGGTCGGGTGGGCAGAAGACTGAAGAGGTTTCGGTTTGCAGCCGCAAGGCTGCAGGCCCGTGTAGGGGAGTCGCCAAGTTGGTTAAGGCATCGGATTTTGATTCCGACATGCGAAGGTTCGAATCCTTCTTCCCCTGCCAAATGATTGTTTTCCCGGTGAGGTGCCAGCGGCACACCCGGGCTTCGCCTAGCCGGAGAGAACGTGCTTTTTAACACCGTGCTGTTCACCGGCAACGCGAACCCTGCCCTGGCGCAGGAGATCGCCACGCACCTGGGCGTCGAGTTGGGCAAGGCCAAGGTCGGCCGCTTCTCCGACGGCGAAGTCGACGTCGAAATCCATCAAAACGTTCGTGCCCGCGACATCTTCGTGGTGCAACCCACCTGCGCGCCCACGAACGAAAACCTGATGGAGCTGTGCATCATGGTCGACGCGCTCAAGCGCGCCTCGGCCCGGCGCGTCACCGCCGTCATTCCCTACTTCGGTTATGCCCGCCAAGACAGGCGCCCGCGCTCAACCCGCGTGCCGATCAGCGCGAAAGTGGTCGCCAACATGCTCGAAGCCGTCGGGGTCGAGCGGCTGCTCACGATGGACCTGCACGCCGACCAGATCCAGGGTTTCTTCAACATCCCGGTCGACAACATCTACGCCTCGCCGGTGTTGTTGTCCGACCTGCAATCCAAGCGCTACGACGACCTCGTGGTCGTCTCGCCCGACGTGGGCGGCGTGGTCCGCGCCCGCGCGCTGGCCAAGCAGCTCAATTGCGATCTGGCGATCATCGACAAGCGCCGGCCGAAGGCCAACGTGTCCGAAGTGATGCACGTGATCGGCGAGATCGACGGCCGCAACTGCGTGATCATGGACGACATGATCGACACCGCCGGCACGCTGGTGAAAGCGGCCGAGGTGCTGAAAGAGCGCGGCGCGAAGAAGGTCTACGCCTACTGCACTCACGCGGTGTTTTCCGGCCCCGCCATCGAACGCATCAAGAATTCGGCGCTCGACGAGGTCGTGATCACCAACACCGTCCCGCTTAGCGAGGAAGGCAAAAAATGCACGAAGGTGCGCCAGCAATCGGTGGCGTTCCTGTTTGCCGAAACCATCCGCCGGATCTCCGACGGGGAGTCGGTCACCTCCTTGTTTGCCGAGCAGAACAGCAATTTCTGACGGGCAGCGGGCTCCGCGTCGCGGGGCCCTGAACGGTTGCGGGGCTTCGCCCCGTTTTATCGAAGGACCTGGTCGCGGGCCTTCACCACTTTGGAGTTATTCATGAAATTCACAGCTTTCGAGCGCACGTTGCAGGGGACCGGAGCGAGCCGCCGCCTGCGCAATGCGCAAAAGGTCCCGGGCATCGTTTATGGCGCGGGCAGCCCGGCCATGATCGAACTCGATCACAACGCTCTGTTCTTCGCGCTGAAGAAAGAGGCTTTCCACTCGTCCATTCTCGAAATGGAACTGGCGGGGAAAAGCGAACAGGTGCTGCTGCGTGACTACCAGATGCACCCGTTCCGCCCGATCGTGCTGCACATCGACTTCCAGCGTGTCGATGCCACGACCAAGATCGTGAAGAAGGTGCCGCTGCACTTCGTCAACGAAGAAAACTCGCCGGCCGTCAAGACCGACGCCTGCGTCGTGAACCACGTGGTGACCGAGCTGCGCATTTCCTGCCTGGCCTCGCAGCTGCCGGAATTCCTGACCGTTGATCTGGGCAGCCTGGCCAAGGGCCAGACCCTGCACGTCAACGACATCAAGCTCGCCGACGGCATCAAGGTGATGACCCAGGGCAAGCCGAACCCGGTGATCGTGTCGGTGTCGGCCCAGGCCGCTGAAGAAGAAGTGGTCGCCCCGGTGGTCGTTGCCGCTCCGGCAGAAAAGACGAAGGCGAAGAAGACCGAGAAGCAGAACAAGAAATAAGCTCTCGCGGGTGCGCCCGCAACGGTGCAGCCCAGCCCCACCTCGGTGGGGCTTTTTTTTGTGTCGCGCGGTCTTGTCCTACGCGCGCTTGACCCGCGTTCTGGCTTTGCGTTCCGAGCTTGATCGGCACAGTCTTTCATCAGCCGTTGCACTGCTGCACTCGACCCCGGTGATCCAGCAGGGTGTGCGGCATTGGGCTGTGCCGACGGCAGAAGCCGGCCTCAGGTGCGATCGGTGCGGCAGTTTCAGGGCCGGCGAGAGAGGAACATCATGGGCAAGTCGAAGCAAGGCGTCGATCCGGCGAAGAAGGACCAGACGATCGAATCCAACGCACCGCTGCAAGGCGAAGGCAACTACACCGCGGCCCGTCGCTACGACAAGGCGCAGGAGAAGTTCGCCCAATCAGGCCAAGTCGACGAGGCGGCGCACCGTGCCGCACCCCAGACCGACGCGGAACGCGAAGCGATGAAGAAGGCCGAGGAAGAAGGCCGGCGCCACGCGCGCAAGTAGCGAGCATCAGCAACGGCGCGGGCGTTGGACAAAAGCCGCGCCGAGTGCCCATCAAGGTCAGCGTTGATCACCGGCCACTGTCGGCGATGAGCCATCGGTTGCTGGCCTGGGTGCGGGCGAATTGCCGCCCCCATGACAGTGCCCCTGCCGCATCCCTGCGCGAAAACGCTCGCGCTCTTCTTCGCTGAGCTTGGCCCAGCCCGGGCCGAAGCGGCGGTGCATGCGCCGCTCCCAGCGGTCGTGCATGTGTTCATGCATGTCCGCGCGCCATCGCCGGCCGCGCGCCAGCATGACCACGCCGATGCCGATCAGCAGCACGGGCCAGAAAAGCTGCACAAACGCGGGGTCGATGAGGCCATAGTGCTTGAGCAGGCCGAACACGCCAATGGCGATGAGGGCGAGCGGGAAGATGCGCATGTCTTTCTCCAAAAAAGTGAACGGGGCGTGCGGGTTAAACGATGAGGTCGCCGTACTCGGCCTGTAGCCGCAAACGCAGGGCCAGGACGGCATAACGCTTGCGTGCGAGCAAGGTGTTCTGCGGTACGCGCCACTGCGCAGCCATGTCGGCGAACGACATGCCTTCGATCTCGTGGGCCACGAACACGTCGCGCTGCTGTGGCGGCAATGTTTGCAGCGCGGCCTCTATGGAGCCAAGCAGCACCGAGCGGGCATAGGCCGCATCGGGCCCCGCGCTGGGGTCGGGCAGGTTCTCTTCGAGCCAACTGCGGCCGTCTTCGGCTTCAGCGGCGGGCAGCGGTTCTTCCCTTGTCTTCCGCGCACGGTCGATGATGCGATTCTTGGCCACTCGAAACAGCCACGCGCTGGCTTGCTCCACGGCCTCGGTGGCGGCGTAGAGCTCGAGCAGGACATCTTGAAGGATGTCTTCGGCCTCAGCTGCATCGCGCACTTTGCCGCGGATGAAGTTGCCCAGCCGCGACCGCTCTCGCGCAACGATTTCGGTGAAGCGCGGCGCGTTGACGGGCATGCTGAAGTGGGCTGGCTCGGGCAGTCCGGCTGGGGCGTCCATGTCAGGTAGACGAATGGACAGGGGGAATATTGTGGTCGGGCTGAAGTCGCCGAAAACCGCGCGGCAATCTTCTACGCGTTCCCGCGAAGCTGTTCGCGCATCCGTTCCAGGCCATAACGCGCGACGAGGTAGCGGTCGCGCTGATGAAGGTCAGCGAATTCAGGAGGCAACGGCGCAATGCGCGGATCTTCCAGCGGCAGGGGCATGATCCGTTCGTAACGGTCGCCGGTTTCCAGCGCGGTGGCGAGTTCCCACCGCACCCACGACGAGGCTGCAGCATTTCGCGACCAGAACAGCAGGAACAAGTCGCGATGAACGATCTCTGCGCGGAGCATGGGCTTGAACGCTTCGTTGGGGATGAGGTCCAGGCAGTCCATGAAGATGTCCAGGTCGGGTTGCCATCGAGACAGCGCCGACAGGCGGCCAAGCACCTCGTGCGAGTCCTTAGACGAATACGAAGCGAAAGCCGAGGTCGCGACCCGCAGTTCAACGCGCGCCGCACCACGCTGTTGAGCGCCCTGGCTGATGGTGAGACGCAGAGGCACGAAGGCCACCGGGATGTCCGCGATCTCGACTCTGAACATCATCAAGATCACCGTGACAGGCGCCTGCCGGTCGACCCGTACAGCGAACGACACCATGTTGCTCGCCCCATTGAATTCGAAGCGTTGCGTTGCCGGCTCGGCGATGATGTGGTCACCGCTCAAGCTGACCGACACGGGCGCTCCGACTTTCCAACGAGACGACTCCCCCGAAGCGAAACCAAGCGCGATCTTGTCACCGGGTTCGCTCAGGTTTTCCAGTTGTTTGCGCACTTCCGCGCGCACAGCGTCGGTGTAGGCCGCGAAACTCGCGACGAAGCTTCCGCCGGGACCGCAACTTTTCGGCGCAGCCACACCGAGACTGATCCCACCCCCGGTGGGGTGTGAGTCAAGTTTTGCCTTGACGGCTTGGCTCAATCTCAGATGGTTGTGCATTTGTCGCGGCAAGGTATTCAACACGCGCACGACTTGCGAGAAGGCTGTCGGCTCAGGTGGCGCAGACGTGCCATCTGAACTCCTGACCATCGGTTCGTGGAGCCCGATCGACTTGTGGCCTGCAAAGGTCCACCCTTCGAGGCTGATCGGTACGCACGCGCTCCACGAGGCTGGCGCGGGTGTTGCGTCGAACGAGATCAAGACGAGCTGCATTCCACGCTTGACACAATCGTCGACGATGGCGACGAAGCTCGGACAGCCCGTTGCGGCCTTGGACCAGACGGCGATCAGCGCAGGGGCCCTCCACAAGCCGATGGTGCTCAGGGTGACCGGGTCAATCGCTTGCTCTGCCAACGCGGAATTGACGCGCGAGTCCCACATCACGGCGTAACCGTACAGCTCGAGCGCACCGATGACCTCGCGTTGTCTTGCTGCGTCAGCCGGAGCACTCAGGACGATGGCGTCGTACTGGTGCCCGTACATCCACGACTCGAAGTTGCTCATGCAAATGCCCCTCTCGTTCAATCCGACACCAACCCGATCTGCGCCGGCTTCATCTTGCTGCACTTCCTGCCGATAAACCCGGGATGTCCCGACGTCTGGCATCCCTCAGCGCCTTCTTGCTTGGCGCCAACCACCGGCAGCGTATGCGTGTCTCGCAGTCTCTGCTGGCCATTCCCGCGTTGCTGTTGATCCAAGCACTGCTGATCCTGGAGTGGCGCCTCGGCCAGATCGACGGCGGGCCGGTCGCATGGTTTACCACGCTGACGCTGGCTGGCTGCGTGGTGTTCTACGTCCTGGTGCGTTGCGGCCTGGGCGAACGCCTGAGCCGCGAGGCTTCCTTGAGTGCGCCGCAGATGGTGTACGCCATGGTCTGTGTGGCCTGGGGCTACGCGCTGGCAGGACCGTTCCGACCCGCCCTGTTGTGCCTCATGCCTCTCATCCTGTGCTTTGGCATATTCGCGCTGCAACCCCGCGCGGCAAGGGCGCTGGCGCACTTCGGCATCGTGCTGATGGGCGCCGAGATGGCCTGGATGGCAGTGGTGCATCCTTCCGTTCACGAGCCCCTCCACGAGGCCACGAACTGGGTCTTCGTGGCCGCGTCGATGGCCATGACGCGGATCCTGTCCGACCGCCTGGGCCAGATGCGAGCGCGGCTGAACGCCCAGAAGACCGACCTCTCCGAGGCGCTGGAGCGCATTCGCCTGCTGGCCACGCGCGACTCGCTCACGGGCCTGCTCAACCGCCGGGCCGCCCAGGACGAACTGCGCCGGGCGAGCGGCTTGGCCGTGCGCAGCGCTCGGCCGCTGGCGGTGGCCCTGGCTGACCTGGACCATTTCAAGCAGATCAACGACAGCTTCGGCCACCAGGTGGGCGACTGCGTGCTCCAGGCCTTCGCCCGGGCGGCCGAACGCGAACTTCGTGGTGCCGACCGCGTCGCGCGTTGGGGTGGAGAGGAGTTTCTGTTCGTCCTGCCCGATACCGACGGCCCACAGGCCAGCATCTGCCTGGACCGGCTGCGTTCGGCCTTCTCGGGCTTGAGCATCGGTGGCGTGCCTTCCACCCATCGGCTCAGCTTCTCCGCCGGCGTGGCGCTGTGCTCCGGGCCGGACGACATCGAGGCGGCCATCGAGCGCGCCGACCGGGCCATGTACAGCGCCAAGATGGCCGGCCGCAACCGCGTCAGCTGCCTGGAGCCGCTGCTGGAGGAGGCTTCTGAAGCGCCCGGCCGCTTGTGCTCCTTGCAAGACGGCACCACCGAACCCGTGCTGTCGCCGCTGTAGTTCACGCGCAGCGGGGCAGTCGGAACAACCTGGTCTACACGGTGGCGGTTGCGCATCGCGCGCAACGGCAAGGGCGCGTGCAAGAATGTTGCCGTCGCTGACTCATTCGGAAGGAATGACGATGGCCTTGTTCGTGATCGAACGGCACTACGCCGAACAATTGGAGGTCACGCCCGAATCGGCGCGCCTGATCGGCCAAGTCAATGGCGATGTCGGCGTGCACTGGCTGTTCTCCTTCCTCTCGGCCGACAAGCGCAAGACGTATTGCCTCTACGAAGCCCCGAACGCCGATGCCATTCGTGAAGCGGCGCGGCGCGCGAACCTTCCCGCCGACGTGATCGTCGAAGTGACCGAAGTCCGGCCCGAAGCGTTCGCTTGAGCCATGCCAACGCCACCCGCCGTCGCACCGGCCGAGCGACTCGGGTCGCACGGCGCGCCGCTGGCTGCGGAGCGCGCTCTCGATGCGCCGATGGGCGAAGGCGACCGACGTTTCATCGGGCGCCAAGGCGAACTTCAGACGCTGCAGCGCGCGCTGCAACGCGCTGAGTCCGGTCAGCCGGGCCTCTGCCTGCTGGCCGGCGAGCCGGGCATCGGCAAGACGCGAACGGCTCAGCACATGGTCGACTTCGCCGCGCAGCGCGGCGTGCTCGCGATCTGGGGACGATGCCCTGAGGAACCGGGCGCGCCGCCGTACTGGCCCTGGCTGCAGTTGATTCGCCGCTATGCCGCGCTGCATGAAGCGGCCGACCTGGCAGCTGTTTTTGGTGCTTCGGCGGCGCCGATCGTGTCGCTCGATCCGCAGTTCGCCGCGCACCTCCCCAAGGGCACGCCGCCACCGACCGAGGCCGACGCGGCACAGGCGCGCTTTCGGCTGTTCGACGCCATTGCCGGGTTCTGGCAGCGCGCCGCGGCGCGCCAGCCGCTGCTGCTGGTGTTCGACGACCTGCACCGCGCCGACGTGCCGTCGCTGCGGCTGCTCGAGTTCGTCATGGCCGAGGCCGGGCGCAGCCGCATGCTGGTGATCGGCACCTACCGCGACGCCGAGGTCACGCGGCAACATCCGCTCAGCGACGTGCTGGTGCAGCTGCATCGCCATGCCGATGTGCAGCGTTTGCTGCTGGGCGGTTTTTCCGCCACCGAAACGGCGGAGTACGTCGCCGCGGCGGGTCTGGCCGCACCCGAGCTGGGCTCGCTGATGCACGAGCAGACCGAAGGCCACCCGCTGTTCCTGGCCGAAATGCTGCGCGACATGCTTCCATCGCGCGGCGCCGAGCCGCCGGCCCGCCCCGCCGCGGGTGGCGCCCCGCGCCGCGTGCCCAAGGGCGTGCGCGAGGTCATCGGCGCGCGCCTGGGACGATTGACGGCACCCTGTTTGGCGCTGCTGCAGCATGGGGCGGTGGTCGGGCGGCGAATCACTGCTGCCCAGCTCGGCGTGTGGCGCGGCGGGCGGGCAGCCGAACAGTGCCTGGCGTGGCTGCAAGAGGCACACGAGGCCAGCCTGATCGAGGAAACCGCCGAGGCCGGGGGCTGGCAATTCACGCATGTGCTCGTGCGCGACACGCTCTACGACGAACTGCCCGCCGCGCGACGCGCCGAGCTGCACCGGGAAGTGGCCGAGGCTTTGGAGGAACAGCACGCCGACGACCTGACGCCCGCCCTGTCGGCGCTGGCGCACCATTGGCACGCGGCGGGTGACGCCGGCGATCCGGCCAAGGCCGTCGACTACGCCAGCCGTGCCGCGCAACGTGCCACGGCCATGCTCGCGCACGAGGAAGCGGTGCGCCACTATCGGCTCGCCTGCGACGTCCTGCCGGCAACGGCCGACCACGACGCGCGGCGCTGCCAGCTGCTGCTGGGCCTGGGCGTTGCGCAGAACAGTGCCGGCGACAGCGCCGGCGCGCTCGCCACCTTCGCACGCGCGACGACGCATGCGCGACGTCTGGGCGATGCCGGCTTGTTTGCGAGTGCCGCCATCGGTTTTGGCAACGCCGTCTGGCGCCAGGGCATCGAGGGCACGCAAGCCGTGACGCTGCTGCAGGAAGCTCTGGCGCTGGCAGCGCCTGCCGACAGCCGCGAGCGTGTCGGCCTGCTCAGCGCGCACTGCCGCGCACTGCTGTTCGCGAGCCGACCGCAAGAGGCGGAGCAGGTCTCCTTCGAGGCCGTCGCCATGGCGCGCCGCCTCGGCGACCCGCAGACGCTGTACGAAGCGCTGAGCGCGATCGTCTCCGGCCGCTGGTACCCCGAAGGCCTGGCGCTGCGCATCGAGGCGGCCCGCGAAGGCCTCGAACTGGCGCGGCGCGCGCCGCACTTGCCGTGGCCGCACTCGACCTTTCTCGGCTGGCACACCGGCGACCTGATGGAGTCCGGCGACAGCGTGGCCGCGCTGGCGACGGCGCGCATCCACCTCGAGCACAGCCACGCGACCGGCGAACCGTTCAACGAAGCCACCGCGCTGGCGGCGCAGGCCATGATCGCCACCCATCAGGGCCGCTTCGCCGATGGTGAACAACTGGCGTTGCAGGCCCTGCGCTGCGGAGAGCGCTTCGACCGGGCGAATGCCGCCGGCATCTTCGGCGTGCAGATGTTCAGCCTTCGCCGCCACCAGGGGCGGCTGCGCGAACTGGCGCCGGTGCTCAGGCAGTTCCTCGACCAGGGCTCGCTGGACACGACCTGGCGGCCGGGCCTGGCGATCCTTCACTGCGAGCTCGGCGCGCGCGACGAGGCGCGTCAGGTCTTCGACACGCTGGCCAGCGACGGTTTCGCCAGCATCCCGAACGACGCTGTGCGCATCGCCAGCCTCGCCTACCTGGCGGAGGTCTGCGCCTGGCTCGGCGACACGCGCCATGCACCTCGGTTGCAAGCTGCGCTGCAGCCCTACGCGGAGCGTTGCATCGTGTTCGGTGCCCACACCGCCTCGCTCGGCTCGGGAGCGCGGCTGCTCGGCCTGCTGGCCGCCAGCCTGCGGCAGTGGGACGCCGCCCAGCATCATTTCGAGTTTGCACTCGACTTCGACGAACGCAGCGGCGGCCCGCCTTGGCTGGCCCGTTCGCGCTGCGACTACGCGGAAGTGCTGGTTCAACGCAGCGACTCCGGCGATCGCGACCGTGCTCGTGGGCTGGCCACGGCGGCGCTCGATGCGGCCCGTGCACTGGGCCTGGCCAGCATCGAGGAGCGCGCTCTGGCGCTGCAGCGGCAACTCGCGGAAGGCGCCGGCCTGCCGGCGCGCACGGCCGGGCTCTCGGCGCGCGAAGTGCAGGTGCTGCGACTCGTCGCCGCGGGCAAGACCAACTCGGAGATCGCGGCGGCGCTGTGCCGTAGCCCGGCCACCGTGGCGATCCACGTGCGCAACATTCTCGGCAAGACGCAATCGTCCAATCGCGCCGAAGCAGCAGCCTTCGCGGCGCGCCACGGCCTGTTGGTGGCGGAATAAGGAACGGACTCATCCGTTCTGACTAGTCGGCGCGTGTTCGCGTGCGCGCCGCAGAACTATCCGCTCGGTGGATGCGCCGGCACGGGGCCGCACGCAGACTTCCTCCATCGTCAACCACAGGGGAATCCAGATGCATCGCCCTACTCAGCTCACGATCGGAATCTGCGTCCTGTTCGGCATGGGCCTGAACACCACACCATCACGCGCCGACGCGGTAACCGACTGGAACGTCAAGGCCGGCGAGATGGTCGTCGAAGCGAAGCTCGGCACGCCGCCGGCCATGCGCGTGCTGGCCATCGTGCACACGGCCGTCTACGAAGCCGCGAACGCCATCACGCGACGCTACCCGGCCGGCACGCTCAAGCTCGACGCTGCACCGGGGGCCTCGGTCGATGCCGCCATCGCCGCGGCCAACCATGCCACGCTGGTGAAGCTGCTGCCCTCGCTGCAACCGGCTGTCGACAGCGCCTACCAGGCGGCGTTGGCCAAGCTGGCGGACGGCCCGGCAAAGGTGGCAGGCATCAGCGTCGGGCAGAAGGCGGCGGCGGCCGTGCTGGCGGCGTCTGCCGAAGACGGCGCCGGCGTTGTCGAAGCCTACCGGCCGCACACCACGGCGGGCGCCTACGTGCCCACCGCCGTGCCCGCGGTGACGCAGTGGGCCCAGCGCAAGCCCTGGTTGATGACGAGCGCGTCACAGTTCCGCCCCGGCCCACCCCCTCAGCTGAGCAGCGAAGCCTGGGCCCGCGACTACAACGAGATCAAGGCAATCGGCGGCAGGAACAGCACCCGGCGCAGTGCCGAGCAGACGGAGATCGCGCGCTTCTGGGACTATTCGTTGCCGCCGATCTACCACGGCGTCGTGCGCTCGGTCGCCAACCAGCCCGGGCGCGAACTGACGCAGAACGCACGTCTGTTCGCAGCCGTGGCCCAGGCCAGCGACGACGCGGCGATCGCGATCTTCGAGGCCAAGTACCACTACAACTTCTGGCGCCCGGTGACCGCGATCCGCAACGGCGACACCGACGGCAACGACGCCACCGAGCGCGATCCGTCCTGGACGCCCTTCATCGAGACCCCGATGCACCCCGAGTACCCTTGCGCCCACTGCGTGATCTCGGGCGCCGTGGGCACGGTGCTGCAGGCCGAGATCGGTACCGGACCGATGCCGACCCTGTCCACCACCAGCCCGACCGCCAAGGGCGCCACGCGCAGTTGGACGAGCACCGCGGACTTCATGCAAGAGGTGGCGGTGGCGCGCATCTATGACGGCGTGCACTATCGCAACTCGACGGTCGTCGGCAGTGCCATCGGCAAGCAGGTCGGCGAGCTGGCGGTGGCGCGCTACCTGCGTCGACCCGACTGAGACACGGAACGCTTCAATTCGAACCCCTACGGAGACAGCCCATGAATATCGAACTCAGAGCCACCGATGGCGGCACGGTGCAGGTCTCGCCCGAGATCCTGCAAACCTTCAAGGCCGGATTCCGCGGACCGGTGCTCGGCCCCGACGCACCCGACTACAACCAGGTGCGCCAGATCTGGAATGCCATGATCGATCGCCGCCCCGGCCTCATCGTGCGTTGCACCGGCACGGCCGACGTGCAGCACGCGGTGCGATTTGCGCGCCAGCACCAGTTCCTGTTGACGGTGCGCGGTGGTGGCCACAACATCGCCGGCCTCGCGGTGAGCGACGGCGCACTGATGCTGGACCTGTCGCTGATGCGCGGCGTCTCGGTCGACGTGAAAGGCCGGACCGCGCGCGCACAAGGTGGCTGCACGCTGGCCGATGTCGATCGCGAAACCCAGTTGCACGGCCTCGCGGCAGTGCTCGGGTTCGTGTCGGCCACCGGCATCGGTGGCCTCACGGTCGGGGGTGGCTTCGGCTACCTGACGCGCCGCTTCGGCTACACCTGCGACAACGTCGTGTCGATGGAAGTGGTCACCGCGGCCGGCCAGGTGGTGCGTGCCGCGGCCGACGAGAACGCCGAGTTGTTCTGGGCGCTGCGTGGCGGCGGTGGCAACTTCGGCATCGTCACGTCGTTCGAGTACAAGCTGCACCGGGTCGGGCCCGAGATCCTCGGCGGTGCCGTGGTCTGGCGCGCCGAAGACACGGCGCAGGTGCTGGACTTCTATCGAAGCTTCAGCGCGAAGACGCCGCGCGAAACCACTTGCGTGGCCGTGTTGCGCATCGCGCCGCCCGCACCCTGGCTGCCGGCCGAGATCCATGGCAAACCGATCATCGCCGTCTTCGTCTGCCACAGCGGCAACATCGAGGAGGGCGAGGCCATCCTGGCGCCGCTTCGCTCGCTGGGCAAGCCGGTGGCCGACATCATCACGCGACGGCCCTACACGCAGATGCAAAGCCTGCTCGACGCGACGCAGCCCAACGGCCGCCGCTACTACTGGAAGTCGAACTACCTGTCGGAGATCAAGCCAGAGGCCATCGCGGTAGTGGTCGAGCACGCCGCGCGCATTCCGTCGCCACACACGGCGATCGTCTTCTTCCAGCTTGAGGGCGCGTTGGGCGAGCTGCCCGCCGACCACTCGCCCGCCGGCAACCGCGACACCGCGTACGTTCTCAACATCACGAGCTCATGGGAGAAGGCGGCAGACGATGCCGTGAACCAGCGCTGGGCGCGCGACTGCTTCGCGGCTGCCGCACCGTATTCGACCGGGGGCACCTACATCAATTTCCTCAACGAAGAAGAAGGCCGTGAGCGCATCGAGGCCGCGTACGGCCGCGAAAATCTCGAGCGCCTGGCGGCACTGAAGCAGAAGTACGACCCCGAAAATCTGTTCCGCCACACGAAGAGCGTGCTGGGTTAGCAGGCGAGCGCCGCCACATGTCACAACCGGCCGGGCTGTTCCGGCTGCATGAGGTCCCGTCAGCTCGTCTTTCTCTGCCCTGCGGGCGAAACCTTATGAGTCGCTCAGCCCATTGCGAACGAGTCGCACAGCGTGCTCAGGGCCTCTGCGTGCGGCGCCGGCAGCTTGCCGGCCAGCAGCAAGGTGGCGCGCTGCACGCCACGCAGGCGGAAGTAGAGCTCGTCTTCCAGCATCTCGACCTCGGCGGCATCGGCATTCAGCATGGCGCGCGGGTTCCACATGCCACTCTCGTTCCAGCCGGCGCGCAGCCGGCTGAGCAGGAACTGCGACAAGTCGAGCGCCCGCTTCATCGCCGGCAACTCGGTTTGTGCAGAATGCCTGGCAACGCTGGACTCCGCAGCCGTCAGCACGCTGCCCAGCGCGGCCAGGCGGGCCTGGATGTCCTCGGATTCCATCACGGCGGTCGCCGGTGGCTGCGCGCAAGCGGCGTGGCTGATCAGCCCGACCCAGCTCATGTCGAACTCATCAGGAACCGCGCGCAATGCCACGCTGGCCCGCATCAATTGGCTGAACGGGCCCTGCACGGCGTTCAACGCCGCCTCGGTCACGGCGAGCAGCCGGCCCATGGGCGACATCTTGTCGCCATGCAAGGCGTGCGGGTAGCCCGAGCCGTCGAGCCGTTCGTGGTGCTCGGCGATGGCCCGCGACACCACACTGGGGTAGTTGGTCAGCTGAGCCACCAGCAGCTGGCCGACGTGGGGGTGCACCACCAGCTGCTGGTAGCTGATGAAGTCCAGGTCACGGTCGGCCTCGGCCTCGCCGTACTTCGGGTCGATGTACATCTCGCCCAGGTCATGCAGCAGGCCGCACAGCATGGCGACACGAATCTCGGGCGTGTCGCC
>Ga0307516_10000289_pt1 | contig 65265 bp, 74 predicted proteins | sample 19_EM_MG_FD_203310 | JGI IMG/M metagenome (GOLD analysis project Ga0307516, IMG submission 203310) | Populus trichocarpa ectomycorrhiza microbial communities from riparian zone in the Pacific Northwest, United States - 19_EM | ecosystem: Host-associated > Plants > Roots > Unclassified | place... | reverse complement strand
GGGTTTTGAAATGGTAGCTAATTAGCTAATTTTAATCTGGAATTAAAATTGTAAATATCTTAGCAGCCGGCAGCTGGTTTCCTATTTCGGTAATCTAGCAGGGGTATGCTTAGTGTAACTTTCTAATCGGTAAAATTAGCTTCACTAGGAGCCCAACATTCCCGACAGTGCCCACCAAATTGAATTATTTTCCAAATTCTATCGCAAATCAACACCACTTCCAAAAATCAATTGGCTTCTACTTTAATCACCACTACCCTCTGTGTCCATCTCCGAAGAGTTTTTATGGGTACGAGTGGTGGTGTGGTGGTGATTAACGGGCAAAACTGTCGTCTTTTTTCCCCGGCAATAGGCTTCCCCAACTGCAGATATGTATGTAAAGCAAGCATCTACTAGTGGGGTGCTGCATAGTGGGATGCTACATAGTGGGAGGGCGGAACAGAGCGGGGGGCGGATCGTGCGGGAAAAAAAAAACCAGGCGCTTGATCGCGGTGATCACTTGGGCAATCGATTATCGAGCAGATCACGGGTTAAACGTCTATATGCTTGCCATGCCCGCTGCTGCCACTCCCATTCACTCTTGCTTCCCACTCTCACTCCCATTTCCCCCGCCGGTCCTCCCCCCATCCACACAGAAAAGCCATTGTCGACCCGCCTGCGCCCGAATGTTTTCCCGGGCGGTCAAAGGAAAATTTATATATAAAAAAAAAACTAGATAAAACGAAATACCAAAACCCCAATCGCCCGTAGCATACAAGCCTTTGCCCTCGCCCGAACCAAATCATCTAGACGGTCATTCAACAAATGAAATGTCTATCCCCTCCCGTATCCCGCCGTCCCTGCCGCCGAGAGCATCTAGTCCAGGAAAACCCGCTGCTCGATCCGCCGCACCACCTTCGTCGTCTGCTCCGCCAGCGTCAAGGTCAAGATCTGCCGTCCGGTCAACTTCATCCCCCGCAGCATGGGGGTAGGTTTGGGGGAAGGAACGAACAGTGTGTGGCAGGATCCTTGCCAGGTGGGCGGTGAAGCCCTTGTAGATGGCCAAGACGCCCTCGGTCTTGACCGTCTTCAGGAGGCAGTCGATGGCGCTCTTGTACTTGTCGCCGGTCTGGTTGTACATCCTGCTCATGACGGTATCCGGCGGGTGCATGACGCAGCAGACGACGAAGCCGCTGGCGGCCGAGGAGGCCAGATGCAGTCCGACGCCCTCGGTCATGCCGAGATGCTTCTGCAGCCTGCGCTTGGCGAAAAAGTAGGTGGGCAGCTGCACGCTCGAGCCGAAGCCGGTCCGGATCATGGCCGCCCCCGCCCCCCTGTACCAGCCCTTGAGGCCCTCGGCCGCGTAGACCTTGCCGAAGCCGTCGAGGGCGCCCTTGTACTTGTGCTGCGTGCCCACCGGCAGGAACGGCGAGTAGCTCTGTAGTCTCGTCTTGATCAGGAAGAAGGGCGAGCCGACGGCGGCGCCGAGCACGCCCGAGGACGCGCCCGCGAAGATGTTGATGGCGAAGTTCTGCTCGAGAGGGCTGTCGTGGAAGAGGGACGTCACCGACGTGCGCAGCGGCTCGTAGAAGCCCAGGCGGCACCCGTTGAGCATGATCTGGTAGCAGTAGGCTGTGCCCAATCCGGCCATCAGCCCGCGGAGGCCCTCGTTCCTGAGGATCACGGTCACACCCTGGAAGATGCCCGTGTAGACACGCTTCGTCGCCTGCTTGGAGGAGAGCTCGCCCTGGAGTTGGAGCCTGGGTCGGGGGAGTCAGTTGGGAGCGTTCTTCGGAGGCGAGCGGTGGGGGGGTACCGTGTCTTGACCGTCTCGAAGCCGTGCGTTACCGTCACTGCACCGCAGGCAGCGATACCGCCGGCTATGAACGCGCCTCCTGTTGTTGCCATCACGACCGAGGTCTAGGGGGGGAGGGCGCAGTCTGGAGCGGCAAAGCCTTGGCGCTTGTTCGGTGGGAGTTCTCCGTCCGTGATGGCTGCGACGAGCGAATTATCGCGATGCGGTGAAGCTGCTCACGCTGCTACGTGTGCCGTGAGTGGGGAGTGCGAGGAGAAGATGGGGATGAAGATGAGAGGGAGGACATTGCGGAGTTGAAGACGCCGCCTTCTTTTGTGCGAGTGCGTGAGGGGGAGGTGCATGCGTGTTTGGCACCGCCGGATTTAGTATGCGGCCGAGATTTCCACCCCGCAATGAATTACCGATCGTGGTGCATAGCGTAGCTAGATACGTATCTGGGAATGGAGCAAGGTCCGGTCAGGGGCACATGCATATCTTTAAATCCGCTGCGACATAAGCAAGTCAGCGAGCCGCCTGGACGCTGACTGCCGGACGGAGACGGAAAGTCATCCATTCCATCGCGACAACAAAAATAGATCACGGCCGAGAACTACACGCCTGGCCGTTGATTCCCAAGTAGCTACTCTGCGCACGGTACGGTACATCTCATCTGTACAGATCTCAGCCGTCGGGCATTTCGATCCCTCCCAGCAATCCATCGCGACCACTGCCAGCGGTCTGCATACGTACGGCTCGTATCGGCCAAGTCGCCCGGGAGCCATCGATGGGCCAGCCACATAGGAAGACCGTTCTATGTAGTTAGTGGCGAGCCGGACCTCGTTCGTCTCTTCGGCCAGTAGCATATCTACATATCTGCGTCGCGGAGGAAGGAGTGGCATTTTCACGCCAAGTCTCGCTTAACCACGCAGGACACATGTCTAGATATCATACTTACTCTAGTTGTCCGGTTAAGCAGCACTAATTTAGTAGATCACTCGCGCTTCTTGCCGCAACTTTCTGAGCACGGACAACGTTCTTGGTCTCACCGGAGCAAGCAGTACATAGACCGGATCACGAAAAAGTGTGTCACAGCTCCAAAGCCAGCTCAATCCCCTACATGCGGCAAAAGCAACAGCCATAGAAACCCCCCAAGCTCAAGCGGAGCGGTACTTTGGCCCGACGTCGTCGGTGGTAAACTTCTCCAACCGCCCCTAGGCGTGCTTGACGTCCCCCCGCCGGGCCGACGCAACGGATAATCAGCTCTGCACTCGGATCTGGCAACAGTATATCCGTCACATGTAGGAGATGAACCGGCGCCCCGCGGAGGTCGATTCCTATGTGTTCCGTGAGGAGAAGGCCACCGAGGCCTACGTCTTGAGGGCAAAGATGCGCAGCTGATTCGACATTGTGTTTGGGAAAGGGGGGTTGACGGTCAAGGACTCTGGTTCGTCGAGAAAACTGTACCGCGAGCCTGAGCTTCCCGATACAGCGCTGGCCCGTCAAAGAAAAAAAAGCTAAAGTAAGGACCATTCAGTGCCGTCCAGCACCGTTCGGTACTGGCGGGTATTGCATGCATAGAAAAAGAATTTGGAATACACACAAGACCGTGTTAGCTCTGAACGATATGGCCGCGCATGACAAGATGGACCTAGTCGAGGGCCGATTGTGAGCGATCTGCCGGAGCTTGGAGAAGAGGGTTTAGTAATATTCGTCATTACCGGGAGGCGCCGCTCGTCTGTACGTAAGTAAACTTATTGAAGGAATTTATATAATACTTAATGCTTCACGGTACTCTCCCAGATGCATGTTTGCCCAGCACCGTCCGGCCGGGGGCTTGGACGCAGAAACTCGCAGGGCGCTGGCTCGCTCCCGGTGTTTTTTTTTCTCTTTCGTTCAATACTCGAATGCGATCAGTTTCGATCACGGCGAGCCTGGAGCCTAGACCCCAGGATTGGAGAAGGGAAAGAAGTCTAACCGACTCGAAGGGGCCCGAGAAGCCATAAAACCCAGCAAAGCATGAAAGCCAAGTTACACTGAGGCTAACTCAAGAGACATACTGCGAGATCTATGGTGTTCCGGCTCCAGCACGTTGAGCCGTCCTCCCTAAAACCCTCCTCAGTCCTTTTTAACTAGCTCCATGCCTTGACCAGGGTAGGTGTAGGTTTGGGACCCCCATATCGGAGTGGGGGTGCACGCGGGGTGGTTTCTTACATACATACATATGAAGACAAATACAAAGTCTCAGACATTTTATGGGCACTCTTCCTACGTCGGGTGGGTTTAGCAGCTTTCCAAGTTGGATAGGAGTTTGGAGGCAGATCCTTCACGCCTGAGTGTCTGTAACCTCCGATAGTCAGGGTAGATTGCGCAAACGAAAGAGCTGCACCACGGGGCATCAGGGACAGTGTTCGGTCTCCAGTCCTCACAAGGAGAGTTCAAGCTGCTAGCTTAATAGGCGGAAGGCGTTTCTCCTAAGTCATTGCTACATCCCCAATGCAGAGTGAGATTTATGGCTTCTCGGGCCGGAAGGTTCGCTCTCGGTTCTCCGGTTACGGACGAGCAGGAGCTGGAGCCGGAGCAGCCTCCCAGGCCTGAGTAACTATGTATGTGCTTACGTAACCGCAGTAGCAAAAAAAAAACACGGGGTATGAATCGATGTCGGTGTAATGATGCCGGTGTTCCATCCAATGCCGCAACAGGGCGGCATTGAAGTCTCCGTGGCTGCTCAGATCGTGTCTCGGATCAGCCGCATTGACTGAGGGGCATTCCCTATCCCCCCTCCTCAGCCGTAAAAGCCGCGGCTTTCTTCGCGCCATCTCCGCACGTGGTATCCCTCCTCACCGATCGTCCCGTGTCGACTGTGAAGAGCTCTCTCGATCGGTACTAACTATAGGTGTAGTACAGCGGGCGATCTCTCTGTTATCTCTTTTGCTATTTCCTTTGCCATTTCCTTGGTGTGCATTTTATATCTTCTTGGGACAGGCCCGGGTGGAGGGCAAAGGGGAGAGAGCTATGTACAACGGGCGGCCCGCAGACTGACCGAGGTCGAGGGCCAGGAACCGGATATTCTGTTCGCCGCCATGAGGTCGCACGCGATCAACGAATAAATAAATAGAAATAAATATTAGACCGCCCGCTTCGTCAACACTATATAGGGGAGTGGCTGCATTTATTGTAGGAGTTTTGATGACCTTTGATCCTTTGTGCCGCTACAGGCCGCCACTTGCACGCCTGCTATAGGCCGATCTCAAACTGGTGGTGGCTTGGTGGTTGGTGAGCTGTGGCTCTCCCCCCGACCCAGAAAATGGGCACCCGATCTCTCTCATAGCTCCTCCTCCTCTTCTCTGATCACCATGGTTTTGCGATATTTTTGTTCCGCCCCTTTACCGCACTAATTGGCCCGCCGTCCAATGGTAAAATTGGGCGTGTTGTTGATTTTCCTGTCTCTGGTGGGTGTTGGCGAGCTGTTAAGATTGAGAGTGTGTATGTATGTACTTAGCACCGAAGCTAACGACGGAACTCTCGCACATATCATAAGCACTGGATTCGGAGGACTTCCACGGTGCGTGGACCCTGCTGAAGCGCCAGCTCCGAGCGGACTATCCTCACCAACCGCCCCCGGATACCCCGAGAAGGTGAAGGCAGAAGTTCGTCCTCTCCGCTAGGGGGAAGTTCCGCTTAAGCAGCTTGAGGCGCCGCGGAAGTCTATGCCTTCTCAGGTACAGGCAGTCATTGACGCGAAGGGATGATACGCCCGCTACTAGCCACTGTGCCGCTGGGGTTTCCTGTCTTTTCCATTCTCTTCTCTGTTTCTCTTCCCCAGTGAGTTGTATCCAAGTACCTAACCAACCGCCTTAGTCCACTTTTTCGCCTTTTTTTTTATCGTCTCGGATAGTCCACTTTTCTCGAGTGGTGGATTGCACACCGGCCGGGGAGGCGTCGAGCGCCAATAAACACCAACAAACCTAATGTGTCTCCAACCCGTAGAAACCCCCAGCGACCACAAATGAAAATATCCGAGAAACCAAAAACGACCGTGTTCCGGATTTTCCAAGCACCGTGCTACTACTACGGAGTACGGAGGCGTAGCGTCCGATTGCTCACGTTATGGAAATCCCGTGAAACCGAAAGCTTGAACCCCGAACCCCAGAAACTAGCAAACCCGAAAACTCGAAAAACTTAACAACCACCCAACCGTACAATTTTTTATTTTTTTTACAAGATATAAATCCACCACAACACACCACAAATTACGACTGGAAGAAGTGATGTTTGCGAGCGGCAAAACGTTGTGGCTCGTCGTGAACGAGATGCACGACAGTATCCGGCATGAAGCATATCGAGTTAAGCAAGCCGAAGAGCGAGTTGTATGGAAAGCCGCCGGGCGAGCCGACGAGTGATCTGTGCGTCGAGGCGTCGGGCAGGCTGCCGACGAGCGGAAGGGACGAGTAAGCCGACGAGCAAACCGTCCGGCAAGTCGCTGACGAGCGAACTTAGGAGCGAGTCGTACGGCAAGCAGCCAACGAGCGGAAAGCATGAGCGAAACAACGAGCAATCAGAATGGCAACCCGTCGATGAGCGGAATGAACAAGTGGGCCAACGAGCGATCGGCCAGGCGAGCCGACGAGTGATCCAGCACACACGCCCCAGTCTCACAGCAGTTGCTGTGAACCGTAAAAAACTATTGGGGTCAATCTGCCCTTCCAAATAGTGCTCATCCCAATCGACATATCCGAGAAAACGTTCAATATACCATGCATACCATCGACAGACAGGTTTCTCCATCGCCACTTATGTTGTGGTGTGCGGGCATCGAATTAATAGGGAGAGCGGACACAAAACCATTTGGTGTCGCCGGCAGTAAATAAAGAAGCAGTCAATAACAGTCGTGTCGCTAAAGAAGGAGTAAGTAAATACATCGCCACCGCGAGAGTAGTTGGAGAGCAACCACAGCATCGCCAACAAGAAAGTAAGAGAGTCGCTACCGCCGAATGATAGAGAAATTCACACAAAATGGTTAAACGGTACGGCTGTTTTTGTAATGGCTTCCAGAATTTACCCCTTTATTTTCTGTTCAGGTAGGTAAAGCGATTTGCGGATATTGGAAGTCGATAGACCTGGTGACTAGTAATCTATTCTTCGAGTCAGCGCAGGTGAAGCATCCTCATCGCTCATCACTCGGAGTACGAGTGACATGGCTGGAACATACCATTCAAGGCATTAGCTACTGTAGAATAAGGTGATTTAGGCATTGAAATCGGTCTCTACAATAGTGGTTTATCTATTCAGCCCAAATAATTGACCAGTCATTCTAATTGAACGACTCTTCATTTCCCTTTCGCGTATGTTCGCTTAGCAATGCAGCCTTTTTTTCAGGACACAACTGAAGCGAATGGCTCCGCCGTATATTGTACCAAGTATTTACTCACTAAATTTCCTTATTCCTTTGCGGTCGGTATCGCTGTAAATATTCATGATGGTTCGCTTTGCTCATGCTGGAAAAGAAACCTTTCATTTCACACCTCGAAAAGGAAAAAAAAAAGAAAGAAAAAACACCTTTTATATACTTCATCTCCTTCCCGATGTCTTCCTTCGCCTCGCCGCCGTCGCCGCCAGCCCCGGGATACGTAGTAGCAGCTGTACTCGCCTCTCCCTCCTTCTTCTCGCGCAGCTCAAACATATCCTTCCTCCTGTAGGAACCCATGGAATCTCGACCGTCGTCTCACCGCGACCTAGCGATTTGGTCAGCCATATGCATCCGGCGCGCAGCTCGGAAATGAGAGGGAAATACCATATTTGATGAACGAGAACAGACAGATGGTCAACAGCACGGCCACCATCCCCAGGAAGTTGGAGGCCCAGTTGATCCCCACCACCGTGTACATCCGTTTCGCGAACAGCGGGAAGGCAGCGACGAAGAGGGAACGACACATGCTGGCGGCGGCGAGGGCGCTGGCGGCGCATATCTGTAGTCCGTGATGTAGTTGAGCAGTGCGATGAGGAGGAGCGAGAACGCGAATCGCAACGGGAGTCCCGCTGCGATCGGGACGAGGTAGTGGATGCCGGGCCGGACCGTCCAAGCTTGCCAGAGCATCGAGACCACGTAGATCGGACCCGCAATGCAGGCTAGCGGTAGGCGACGGTACTCGGCAGAGAAGGTTTCGCCGCGCGCCGTGAGCTTGCGGACGTGCGAGCCCCACATCACGACGGCGATGCATGCGGGTCCTCCGCCGGCCGGCGGGAATGAACGGAAGGCCCGAGACGCCGGGGGCCGAAGTGGTAGATCCTCTCGTAGATGAGCGGGTAGGATTGGAAGGAGTGGAACACGCCGTAGACCAAGCTGAGGAAGAGCGAAAGCAGGAGGACGACGGACTCAAAGAAGAGCATGCGGAACGGGCGCAAGAGCGTCGTCTTGAGTGAGGGCTTGAACGACCGGTCCTCGAGCTCGAGGGGTGCGGTGATGTCATCTGCGCCCTGGGAGCGGAGACGGCGTGCCTTGCGCAGGAGAAGGACCGGCCCGAAGGTCTCCGGACAAAAGATCAAGGGGGTGAAGGAGAGACCGGCGGCTATCGCTTCGATCCAGAAGACCATCTGCCAGCCCAGCCGGGAGCTGGAGACGAAGCCGCCGATGACGGGTGATGGTGTGGGGCCTATCATCGTGACCACCGAGAACATGGCCATAACTGAATTACCGTCAATCACTGATCTCCATTCCGTGTCCATGTATAATTAAGGATGGGCTTACTTCTCCCTCTGCTCGGGCTCATTCCAGATATCGGGCGAACACTCCTCCCAGCACCGACAACTGCGCACTCGCACCCATCCCGGCCAGGAACCGAAACACGATCAGCGCCTCGAGATTTAGCGCTAGCCGCCCCTCGCCACGAGCTCCCGTCGCCCATCGGTGGTATCTATATCTACGCAGTGCATAGATAGTGTACGGTTCGCCCGGCAAGTCGCCACCACCAAACGATCGCTTGCTCGCTTGCTGATCCTTCAAGGCCCACCCTCTCACAATCTCCACGTTTCCCACTGCCAGCCTCGTGAAAAACCTCCGCAAGTTCGGCACCGTCCTCCGGAATCTCCCACCACGGGAGAGCGCAAGGGTGGATAGATTCACTTGGAAAAATATCTACTACATAGATGCATACATGCGTAAATAACGGAGAGTGGCCCGCCTGTGAAGGAAGGGGTCCATTCGGCCTTGCCGCTATGATCTTGGGGACCCAGTAAGTACCAGTAGGATAGAGTACACGTATCTATGGTACATATGAATTTCGACGTCCCCTTCCCCCTCCCGGATGTACTGTGATCCTCGAGGTATCACGTACTTAATTTACAACATTGACATGGCGGGCTCGGCAAAGTGAGACGAAACATGATTTCGAGATACTATACCATATACCTACCTAACCTCCATAGCAAAAAAGTAACTTACAGATCAGTCCGCTTCACACCTCCCCCGACTCGTCCGGTCCAAAAACAGACATTTAACGATAAACGACAGGATACAATGCTCGCGCAAACAAACGTCAAAACGTCAAAACTCAATGGAAGAAAAGAACAAACTCCGTTTAAAGCCCTCCTTTCCATATGGCATGCACCACCGCCCGCCTCCATCATCGCCCGAAATTTTCGTCTCCATCTTCCGTTACCCCTCCCCTCACCTCACAAGTCCATATTAAGAATACAAATAACATTAAACCCCACCCTCTTACCCCATTGAAAAGAACCCCCTCTTTCCCACACACATCTATCGATCGTGCGAATTACATCGGCAAGTTGGCCAGCTCGGCATCGATCATGCGGTCCAGGAACGAGCGACGCTCGCCTTGACATTCTGTCTGTAGTCTCTGCTCGACGAGGGCTCTCACTACAAACGAACAATATCAGTATCCCAACGTCAATAGAGGAGGAAGGGCTCAAGGCATACCTTGCTTCTTGGTGATAGTATCCAGATCGACATCACGGAGGACATAACGGATAGCGTCTACGATGCTCTCGTCATCAGGACCACCGCCGGCGCGCATGAAGTCCACCTGACTGACGGGGCGGCTCTGCGATGAGAAGCCCAGCGGCGTGGTAGAATGGGCCCGAGGAGGCGGTGTGTGTACGTTCAGCAGGTTGTCGGTACTAGGCATTCCTGTGGATAGCGCAAGCGGGCCGGGGCGCTGTTGGTGGTTACCATCTTGCCAGTAGTCGCCAGTGCTCATGCCGCCCATAGACATCAGGCGCTGCTGTTGTGGGTTTCCGTGGTCGCCGCCAGGGCCACCGTGGCCGGTCAGGCTGGTGTACGCAGAATAGCTAGATTGGCGATTGCCCCCGAATGGTGCCGGAGACCGCGGCGCGATGTATGGTTGACCGCCCATGTTGGGAAGGCCGGTGAGGATCGTGGATGCAGGCTTGGCCGAAGAGTATACGGAGTGCATGTCATCCATCTCATAATCATAGCCGCCAGCGTCTCCGTGCTTCTCGGCTGGCATACCGCGACGGCCGGGGAGCTTGTTCGTGGCGGCATACTCATCCCATGTCAGGAGAGGAATGCTCCGAGGATCGAAAGGCTCTTCAACCGTTGCGACAACCTTCTTGGTACCGGATTCTCCAACGACAATACGCGTGTTTCCCCACGAGAAATCGTCTTGGGCCCAGAAGGAGTAGACTGGAAGAACAAACGAATAGATCGGGAAGGCAAGAAGGTAGATGATCATCCATCCGACGTGCTGCCACTGGCGTTTGACGATGAAGATGATGGCTTGTAGACCGTACACACCAGCAATCATAGCCAATGACAGGTACGGGAAGGGTCCGGTTTTGGAGACGATGATGTAGATAAGGTAACCAATGTATATGCAGGTGGCCGGAAGGATGATGGTACCGAAGAGATCCAGGAACACGACAAACCTCATCGAGAAGAGACAGAACCCGCACATCTCCTCGAGGAACATTAATTCAGCCAAGTTGTGGACGGTCGAGTTAATCCAGCGACGTCTCTGGGATAACAGAACGCTCCAGCTCTCTGGCGCGGCAGTCATGGCATAGGCATCTGGAATGAACTTAAAGCTCATGTATGGGAAATGCTTGGTCATGAGGGTTGTCAGATAACGATCCTCACCGAGTGACAACAGGTTCTTCTTGTGCAGGGTGTCGACGATCCCATCGGAGTACTCCTCGATAACCTTAGAGGCGATAATCAGAGGACGGCCCTTGTCTGCTGTTCGGAGGCGGTACATGGAGAAACTAACAACCATGTCAGCACGCTGCCGGCTGAGAAGGGACATCCGAACCGACTACATACCATCCAGGCAAACAAGTGACGGAACCAAAGAGAGACTCAAATGATTTGGACAGGTGATGCGAAATGTAGTACTCGTAAACCTGAATCATAGTCCACCAAGAGCGTTCCTCGTTTTCCAAACTGGTTTCACCACAGATACCGGCGATCTTCGCGTCGTGAGCGCATGCAGCAACGAGACGGTTGAGGGCATCCTCCTTGACACTGGTATCAGCGTCAACCATGAGAATGTACTCATACAGCTCCGGGTCGACACCGATAATGTTGTTGATCTGGTGGAACATTTCCAGTTGAAGCGGTGACATGGGAGTGCGGTGGTGGACCTTGTTCAAAAACTCCAAAACGAGGACCTGCGAATCACGCTTTCCTCTGTTACCGGGCTTCGTGGTTTCGGTGGGTTTTCCACACTTGACAACAACTATGTATGGGACAACACATCCCTCGAACTCGTACAATCCAGAGTAGACTTTTCCGTAGTTAAGTTGAGCGTTACCCTCACCAACACTCCTAAAAGGGAGCGCCGGGGGATCAATCTTCGGGTCGACACCGAGAATCTCAAGCACAATGTTGGGCGTGGGCCTGTCGTTTCCACCTCCGACGACAATACCATCACAGATGACGAACAGTAGCTTCCGCTTGTTGTCGTAGTTGAGAGCAGTCAAAGAATCCAATGCTTTGCGCAGCTGATCCTCTCCTTCAGTGTACGCGGGCACCTGGCAGATGACAAACTTGTCCTGCATAGCAGGACGACGCTTGGTTCCGAGCTGAAGTGCAGCCAAAAACTTAACCAAAATGACAGCGCACATCATCGCGGCGAAACCGAGGAGGACATAACCACTGGCTTGACATTTGGCGCCAAACCGGAAGTCGACAATTCCAACGTAGAACATGTTCTTCATACACCGCATGTTGGTCCTCTTGGTAGTGCTATTGAGCTCCTTGTTGTACAGTTCTGTGACGTCGGAGCCGGGGTTCTGCTGGAAGATCTCCTCCAGCTTGCTGTCCAAGAAGCGGACATTGGCAGCATCTCCAAACCTTTCGGCTGTGTAGAAGTAGTCGGTAAGATCAAAGATCTCATTGTTGATAATTGCCCACGGTTTGTTGTTGGCGACACCCACCTTCTTGACCTCATCCTTGTCCCATACAAGATCTCCGGTCCAGTATTCTTTGATCCTGGGGAGGAACTTCAGCGCATACCAGTCTTCCGAGGCCAGTGCACTCTTGATGTACGGGCTCACTACCCCATTCTTGTGTACACCCTCGGAATGCTCCTGTGCCGTGGTGTCGTTGTACTGCAGCTCATAACGCTTATCCGTGACGAGCCCCGGGCATCCAAGATAGAACGGGGCCGGGAAGTATGGAGTAAGATCCAATCCTGCATACTCAATCATGATTTCTTTCGTTGTGTCCTGCCCGGTGATATCGCTGTGTTGGAGAGTCCAAAAGTCCGTGATATCGTAAACATTGCCGCGGATGCTCACCCAGAAATCGCCCTCGCCCTGATGACGAGCGACGTTATCGCGAGACCAGGCTTTGTCGATGTTGGGGCACAAAAGCCTCGCAAAGATGACGATCCAGAAGATAATAGCAGCGTTCAGGAGGAAAATCAGCCACACGAGAACAAGCTTTTCACGCCACGCCATCCGCACGTCGGGACGCTTCATCCGACCCACATATCTCAGCAAGAAGCTGGGAATCCAGAACGTCATGGCCCAAACGAATCCGGCCCACACCTTTCGCGACGTCGTAACAGGATGCTCTTCAATTTTAGTCTTATCACCCAATTCGACATCTCCGGGAGCAGTATAGTGATTGGCTTCGTACTTGGCGTGAGGTCCATTGTTCTGTTCCGGGCCTGGTTGAGGTGATGGCGAAATACCAGGCGGGAAACCGCTCATGTTGCTCTGACGGAGCAAATGCTCTCTAGATGCCACCTGTTCGTACGCTTGGCCACCCATTGGCGCGAAGTAGCCGCTGCCGTTAGCGTTTGTGGTGTATCCGGTGTCCATGGCCATGGGCACCGCGCCCATACCCATCATCCCGGGCATCGCACTAGGCTGTTTGATATCCAGCATGTTCTCTGCCTCCCACCAGCAGGGCTCGCGCATCCACACACGTTCATTGCCAACCACGACCTCCCCATTGCTCCAGCCTCGTTCGAGAACCCAGCTTTCGACACCGTCTCGTCCGCCGGAGCAACCCAAAATGGCATATCGCACGGCAAACTCATCAAAGTCGAAATCCGCAGTGAAATCTAGGCGCTTGGTGCGGCGGTTTGCCCATTCAGGCAGCCTCCAACCCCTCAACTGCCGGCTCACAGCCGCGGCAGACCAAGGCTGGCTCTGCGTGTGCAGATCGTCCGTGAGAGGAATGCCAGCAGTTGGTGAGATATTGAGGTGATACCACGCTCTGCTGGCTGCAAGCAACTGCGAGACATCCAACCGTACCGTGGCGGGCGATCGACCGAATTCAGCGGGGAACAAAACCTCCTTGAGAAACCCGCCGTCCTCTACTTCTCGACCGGCCTTTTCGATGATCTGATCTCTCCGATCGTTCTCGTATTCGCGTTCCCGGCTCATACCAACCAAGCAAGCCGTCTCGGCCTCGCTCCAAGCCGCCTTCATCTCACGAAGTATCGTGCTACCGACGCTGGGAACATCGACGCCGTCAGTCTTCATCTCGATGTTGAGACCGCTCTCGTCGTCAAAGACGCCTTTCAGGCAAACGCCTTTCGCCAATTTCTCATCGGGTAACTCCAGAATGGTGATCTGTACGGTGTCGCCCTCCTGGCTACCATCCGCGTTCGAATCCGCGTCTTTTCGCGCGGCAAAGTCGGTAGCAATCGCTTCGTTGGCTTTGGCGATCACCCATTCCACTACAAGTTCATAGATAGTGCCAATGAGAAGCTCGCGCTCGGAGTCGCCCATTTTCTTCGCCAGTACCTCCGGGTCGAGTCCCAGGAGGCCCGAGACGTCACCACACACCTCCTCCACCACTTCCTCGTCGACCAACAGACCAACCGAGTTTCCAAGTTTGAGAATACCAGCAAGAACGGACAACAAGCCACGCAGCATTCCGCCCTTGATTCCGATGGCTCTCAAATTGGCCCTCCAGTCTTCTGCCGCAGCCGAGTCATCGGCAGTGGGGAGATAGCTAGGGAGAGTGTAGGTATTGCTTCGTGCGAGCAAAGTGTACTTGTCTGCAGGCTGCAATCCGAGACCCTGCCTCTCCGCTGGCGTGGACACAGCCGACAGGAGATAGTAGAAAACATCGAATGCCCGGTATCCGGCTGTCGTAGGGATATGAAGCAGACCATTTTCAGTGTCGAGACCAGCGTCCGAGAGCGAGATATGGGCGCCCGAGATCGCGCCCGAGAGCGAAATCTGCACCGAAACCGCGAGACCACGATGGAAAGGAACGGAGTATGGGCATTCCGGGGTCAGCGCATTGGTGAATGCACCGATCAGGTTGAGACAAGTATTCAGGAGATCGGGTGCTGCGGGGAGTGTCGAGAGCACCGGCAAAAGGAGAGACGGCGAGAGCGTATGCAGAGCCCTAAAAGATTTCTCTCGTCAGCGGGAGCCCGACACCTGGCCAGCTTCCTGACCGGTTCTCCGGGCCAGTCTTTACATACGTCAACACAATGGTCTGGTCTTCGGCTCTCCGCCGTGCATGTTCCCAAGCTCGCATCCCCAATTCCTCATCGAAGATCCCCGTTGGCTGCACGGCCGCCCTACCCGCACCAGAGTTCACAACTACCGATGTAGCCGCGTCCAGCGAGTAGACCGAACACGAGAGATAGGCATTGTGAAGGGCCGAAAGAAGCGAAGACGTCGTCAGGGTGCCGGGTTGAGCCGACGCCATATTGCCATATGGCGCCGCCGACGTCGATGAGTAGATGGATTGTCGATTGTTAAACGACATCGCAAGGAATTCGCTCGAGAGCTCACACCGCAGAAGCGGATCGAGAGATAGTGGGTCGCACTACAGGTGCGCACTGGGGGTGCCGGCCGGTTCGAGGGAAGAATGGGCCGCACAGTCTCCTTGATTCGAGGGGCGTCTCTGTGGCTTCAGTCGATGGGGCACAAACTGGTGAGGGGAGATTCAAGTCAGGGTCCAGGGCACCGATATGCGTGTAGTCCGGCAAGATTTGGTATTGTTTGCGTGTAGAAATAAATCTCCTACCAACGGAGGTAAGGAGGAAGAAAGAGGCACGGCTGTGACGGACCACACCAAACAAATTGTTAGGTGGCTTGGATGTTTTCACAGCACGTTAGGGAAGCAGTGGGCCAAAAGAGGAGAGCGAGAGTGGGAGAAGAAAGGAAGAGGATCAAGAACGAGGGTAGTTGTTATGGCAACAGGGAAGATACTCGACACCCAGTAGGAATGGGATGTCGTTCTGAACAGCAGTTTTGCTGTTGTGAATAGATCGAGCAGGCCCAATCCAACAGGCAGAAGCACTTTCCTTCCTTCCCGCAGCCGATGCCCCACGGTGCGACCTACTGTTACGTCCGCAGTTCCTGTGCTGTGAGACCATTCCGTTCCGGTAGTAGAGCACAGTTCTCTCCTTTTCTCCGCCCCTGATGCCGTGGCATGCAAGGCGGGAGTGTTGGCATTCCTGGATGCCCTCCATCGGCTAACCGCAAGTGTGTACCGCAGGGAGGATATTATTTTCCATCTTGGCACCATCACTCCAACTTACTTCTGTTGTTTGTTTACGTGTTCCGAATTCCGACTTTGGCTCGTCAGATGCCGCCGGCATCTGGTGCAACGTTTTTGTTTGTTTGTTTTGTTTATTTATGCTCACATACAGCCTTTCTAGACATAGCGGCGCACTTTTTAACCAGGGTTTCCGGTCATCTGGTGCCGGCGAAGGCATCTCCATCAAGACCTCGGCTCTTGCCATGACCACCTCAAACCGTTGCCACCGTAAACGCGTTACGGAAGCTTTAGTGTCCGCAGAAGCAACTAGAATGCATGCAGTGAATAGATTGATCGTGACTCTATCGATGCGCATAGGATTCAGATGCTCCGAAGACGTTAGACGAGAGATGTCCCATGCCGCCGTCGACTTCATCTACAGTTCTGTTCCCAGGTGTACAGTGGGCGACCTTGGTTGACTCCTCGGTTCAGCATCCGTGCTGACTGTAATTGAAGATTTCTGGGTGTGCATAGCGTTTTTAGCGAATCGTAGCGAGTAACTAGTCCAGATAGGAAGCCGACCTTCTACATATGTAGAGTAAGGTCGATGAGTGGGTGCCGTTGGGATTGAGAGTTCGAAGATTCTGTGATGGTGGAGAATTCTCTACATAGCCCCAGACACACGGGTCGCGGTAAACTCCCAATAAAGTTTAGCCCCGTCGAGAAAAAGTCTCACCAATCCGGAAGCGCCGGGAAGCTCCAGACAAGCACCGAGGAATCGGAAACAATGCAGCGAGCAGCGGCGACAGTCTGAGCTGCTGCTGCGCCCCCTCGGTCTTCCTGTTGAAAGAAGAGATCTCAATGGATAGCAGCGAAGAAAGCGTCGTCAGGACGCTAGATTGCTACATCGCACATCTGGGCATACGCGTCCACCTCGGGTTCAGTGTGCGAATCGATCCACTCATCTTCCCTATCTTCTTCCTCCTCTTCATGTCTGTGCCTACGCACACGTACATTTATGAATGCCATCGTTTCCATTGCCTTCCTGCTCACATGCGGGTCCGGATAATAATTTTGATGAATGATGGAGTTTGGGTGCTGGCCGCCAGACTTGGCTATAAAAAGAAACGAATCTCTCTTTTTCCTCATGACTTAATAAGCCCTCGCTGCCCCTTGTCAGGCCATTTGCTGCACCTGTGAGGAGAAAGGCGAGAGTGGGCACGAAAGGAGAAGCTGAAGAGCACAGCAGAAAAGAAAGAGAAGGAAAATATTGCCGTTTAGGGATGTGTCGATTCCTTTCTCCGAATGACCGGTCAGTCGTCGACACGATGCTCCGGTTATGCGTTTGCAGCTTCCCCGACGATCCCAACACAGCTGAGACGAACTGTTACGCAGCCAATCCTGTCGTTCGACGGGAACAAAAGGAAAGGGAGACGGATGGTCCAAACAAACAGCCCTTTGCCATGACCATCCAATTCGACGCCCAAATCTGCCGGATGCAGCCTTCTCTCCCGAGCCCAAATGTGTCCTGACCACGACCAATATATAATAGTGTACGTAAGCAGCCCTTCTCCTTCGTAGCACCAAGAAGTCTGTAGACATCACAGGTACCCGGGCATCCAGGTGCCTCAGTGCGTAGATATTCAAATGTGAACCTTTTATCCTTCTTTCTCTTTTCTTCCATATCTCTCCTATGTAGAGGAGGTGATCAACTCTGAAGGTGCACGTATAATTCCTCGTATCTGCTAATTTGGCTCGTATAGAAGCTCGCGCCAGAAAAGGCTCGCTGACAGCCGTCGCGATCCGTCTCTGTCGGCCGTTGCTAGGTGCGAATAGGAAGCAGGCCGTGGCATGCGCCCGTCGAGCAAGGGATGAGGCGGAGAAGATAGGATATGTATGCAGGTAGGATGATCGGTGTGCCGGAAATAGTAATCATCCCGTGCGAGTTTTTGAGAAATGCAGAGCCTGCGTACTTAACCAGTCTTTTGTAGAGCGCCTGGAGGCCACATATTCTGTCAAAGGCCGGTGTTTTTGGCGTTGACGGTGACGATCGTGATGTCGCGAGCTGCCTCGTCGTGTTGCTACCGCTCATCGCGTTCCTGAGCAGGGGAGAATTTGAACGATGCAGGAGAGTCCCCGATGCCACAGAATTTGCGTCCCGCCAAAGTGCTAAAGCTGAAATATTTCTATGCGGAATCACAGACGATCATGTGCTGTGAAAAAAGAGCAAATGAAAAGGCCTCGATCGCAGCCATCAGCACTCCTTGTTCGCCGTGGCTTTGGGAGCTCGGTGCAGTGTCCGCGTGCTCTGCAGGCTGAATTAGTCTTGACATCTGCTCAAAGCTGTGATGATGGTTGTGGTGGTGGTCGTGGTTGGTGGTGGTGGTGATGTGCTTAGGGCGTGAATTTTGACTCCTTTTCCGACCCATCGCGGTCGTGATCGAAGAGTTTAGATGCTCCAATATGCCTCCCCCCTGCCCCGGTCCACCCCGTCCTGTCCTGCTTCCATGCCACACCCTCCTCCTATCCTTCTTAAAAAAGGATGAGTGGGAGGAAGCGGGGGCAGAGGGGCAGAGGGACATCCTCGCAACAACAATGGGACCTAGGGACTGCAGGTGCTAGGATACCCTCGCCCATATCTTTCTCCGTGTCCGATCAACACTGTCGAAGGCAATCCAGCAACTGCAATCACCACCAGCACAGCTACTTTCCGCTACGACCAGTCGTGGTTTGGCAGCAGTAGACCCTCTCCGTCGCTTCTTGCTCGAGGGCGCGTGTTTCGTCTCCGTCCCCACCAACTCTGTTCGTCTTCCCGCAAACATCCTACGCTCACTCTCCTGCCCTTCGCTCTCTTGTGCTGTCTCACCCACAAAAAACCGGCAACGTACAGCAATTCCGTTCCCCTTTCTCTCATCGCTCCCACTCCGCTGCCGTTGTATATTCAGACTCCTCCAACACCACGACTAGCTAGCCATCTATCCGCCGTCTATCGATACCTATTCTGGCACGCATTGCAACTAAGTAGCTGCAGAGGGTGCCTTCCCTTGCGGTCACATTGGACGAGTGAGGGCAAGTAGGCGGCTGTCGGACTTATACAAAGTCTCCCGCGAGAGGGGTGCAATCCCCTCCCACCACCAGATCACGACCTCGCCTGTCATGGCGCAATCTCCTCAATCGCAGCCCTCGCTGCCGGCATTGCCCGCGCATCTCCAGTCCGACACCCATATCACCGCTCATCTGGCGTCACGGTTCCACTTGGCCTTGCCAACAGCTTCACTCGGATCTCAGGCAATCGTCGCGTTGAACACATTTTCAAATCCCCATGTTGTCGGCGTGGATCTCGAGAATATGGCCACGCGGATGTGGAGACGCATGGGCGGTAGGGGGGAGAATCAAGTTGCTGTGTTCTTGTGAGTTTTTGCCCATCGTCTCTTTTGTCCTTCCTCGTTGGTCGCCGTCGTCGTGGTTGAGGTGGAATACTGACGCCAGGCGAAAAAAAAAGGGGAGAGTCAGGATCCGGCAAGACGACACTCCGCTCGCAGCTGCTCTCCTCGTTGCTGGGTTTCACATCTACGCCGCTCTCGCACAAGGTCTCGCTCCTTGCATACCTCTTCGACGCGCTGACAACGACGAAATCCTTGACAACAGCCACGGCCTCCAAGGCTGGATTGTTTCTTGAACTACAATATGAGAATATCTCCCAGACGTTGATCGGTGCGAAGCTGCTTGACCACCGCCTCGAGAGATCGCGCATCACTAGCATTCCTACTGGAGAAAGGAACTTCCACGTTCTCTACTACCTCTTAGCCGGAACTTCGGATGCGGAGAAGGAGCATTTGGGTCTTAAGAACTCGGCCACTGCGGCTCACAAGCATAGTGGTGACCTGAGCGGCAAGTCGGCTCAAAAACGCTGGAAATACCTCGGACACCCGACACAGCTAAAGGTCGGCATCAACGATACCGAGGGGTTCCAGCATTTCAAAACGGCCCTGAGAAAGCTGGAGTTCCCACGTCAGGAAATCGCGGAGATATGCCAGCTCCTTGCTTGCGTGCTGCATCTCGGCCAGCTTGAATTTGCTAATGGTCATGCCACCACGGCCGGCGGAGAGGAATCTGGCGCGATGGAAGGGGGGGATCAGGTGGTCGTTGTGCGTAACAAGGAAGTGCTTGGAGTGATCGCCGCGTTCTTGGGAGTCCCTCAGGATGCATTGGAGACTAGTCTGGGATACCGAACCAAGACGCTCCACCGTGAGAGAGTTACGGTTATGCTCGACGCCAGAGGCGCTAGAGCGCACGCGGACGAGCTTGCGCGCACGCTGTATTCTCTGCTTGTCGCGTGGATCATCGAGTCATGTAACGAGCGTCTTTGTGCGGTCGAGGACTCAATCGCCAACACGATTTCGATTATCGACTTCCCCGGGTTCTCGCAAACGTCCTCCACCGGCAGCACTCTTGATCAGTTGCTCAACAATGCGGCAACTGAGAGTTTGTACAACTTCTGCCTGCAGAGTTTCTTCGACAGGAAGGCCGAGCTTCTGGAGAACGAAGAGGTCTCTGTGCCGGCTACTAGTTACTTTGATAACTCTGATGCCGTGCGCGGCTTGTTGAAATCCAGCAATGGCCTGCTCAGTATCCTCGACGATCAGACCAAGCGAGGCCGTTCCGACGCCCAGCTCTTCGAGAGTTTGAAGAAGCGTTTCGACGCCAAGGGCAACCCCGCTATCAGTATGGGTGGTTCTTCGCCACTTCCGGGAGCGCAATTTCAGTCGGCTGGCAACAGCTTCACGGTCAAGCATTTTGCCGGCGAAGTTGATTACCCCATCACCGGCTTGATCGAGCAGAACAGTGAAATTATCTCTGCCGATCTGATGAATTTGTTCCGCGGAACCACCAGCTCTTTCATCACCGACCTGTTCAACAGTAAGGCTGTGACTACTGTGCATCACCCACGCGAGAAGACGGCTATCATGCAAGGCCAAATTTCATCTCGGCCCCTGCGGATGCCCAGTGTCATGAGGAAGAAGGGTGAGAAACCAGGCCAGAAATCAGAGGCTAAGGAAGCAACCTTGATCGAACAGGGTGCTGCTGGTCAGTTTGTCGGTGCGCTGGATACGGTAACCAGGTCACTCACTGGCACGAACACCAACCCATACTTCATCTTCTGCCTCAAGCCCAATGATCGCCGAATTGCCAACCAGTTTGATTCCAAGTGTGTACGCACACAGATTCGGACGCTTGGTATCGCGGAGATTTCCCAGCGCGTGCGGAATGCGGACTTCTCGGTGTTTCTGCCGTTTGGGGAATTCTTGGGACTTGCAGAAGCGGATAGCATTATCGTCGGCAGTGAGCGAGAGAAAGCCGAAGTTGTGGTCGAGGATAAAGGCTGGCAGTCAAACGAGGCCCGTGTGGGGGCTACTGGTATATTCCTCAGCGAACGATGCTGGTTCGAGATCGCACAACTTGGAGACTCGACCAACACGCGTGCCCTCGGCGGCGGTGCTGCATATGCCACTGACCCAGATGACGGTGGCAGCGGCCCGTTGACGCCAGTCGGCGAGACCGGAGGTGGTGGTCTGTTCGGTGGCTCAGACTCCAGAGTACGTCTGATCCCTGGCCAGGGTCCCTCGGCCGGCTTAGGTTCTCACATATATGGCGCTGGTACGAAGCAGGGGTACTTCTCAAAACCCGACGATCTACGGTCAGAAGCCGCGGCGTCGGCGTTCAATCATGGCGACATGTTCCGCAACTTCGACACCCGCGAGCAAATGGCTGAAAAGGGTAAAGCTGCACGAGAAGAAGAGATTGAGGAGCTACCTGTATCGGGCACGCGTAAACGGTGGATGTTTGTCGTCTGGATGTTCACGTGGTTCGTTCCGGACTTCTTGATTCGTTGGGTCGGTCGTATCAAGCGGAAGGACGTGCAACTTGCTTGGCGTGAGAAGTTTGCCATCAACCTGATGATTTGGCTGATGTGTGGTGTTGCGGTTTTCTTCCTCTGTAAGGATCTTCAGTTATAATTTGCGATTGGTACGGATTACTGACGGCATTTAGTGATTTTCCCCGAATTGATCTGTCCCAAGCAAGACGTTTTCACCCTCGAAGAACTTTCTAGTCACGATGGAGGCAAGGAGCACATTGCAGAAACTGCTTACACGGCTATTCGTGGTGTGGTATTTGATCTCACCGCATTCGTTCCATCGCACTACCCGAACATCATCCCGGCCAAATCTTTCTGGAACTACGCAGGAATAGATGCTACCAACCTTTTCCCCGTCCAAGTTTCGGCCCTGTGCGGAGGAGTTGAAGGAACTATTCACCCAGGAGTGCAGCTTTCGTACAGAGGCACGAACTCCACACAGGACACGACATTGGACAGGAATGCCAAATATCACGATTTCCGCTATTTCACCAACGACTCACGGCCAGACTGGTTCTACGAGCAGATGTTAGTCATGAGGGCTAATTTCAAGATGGGAGACATTGCATATTCGGCCAAGGACGTTGCGCGGGCTGCGAAGAACCAGGCCAAAGACATGGCTATCATTGGAGAACGAGTTTACGACATGACTGTGTATAACAAGGGTGGACGAAGAATTATCTTTCCGCCGGGCCAGGAGAATTCGGATGTGTCGGGTATCAACGTCGATTTCATGGATCAACAAGTGGCAGACCTCTTCTCTGGACGAGCCGGACAAGACGTCACCAAATACTGGGATACTCTCAACCTGAGCAACGATGTCAAAGAGCGTATGAGGATCTGTCTGAACCGGCTGTTTTATGTCGGCAAACTTGATACAAGAAATTCGGTACAATGTCAGTTCGCACGATACCTCCTCCTCGGCATTACCGTAATACTCGTCGGAGTCATCGCATTTAAGTTTTTAGCCGCACTTCAGTTCGGCAGGAAGAATATGCCCGAGAATCTCGACAAGTTCATCATGTGTCAGGTCCCTGCGTATACAGAAGACGAGGATTCTTTGCGACGTGCTATCGACTCCGTGGCTAGAATGCGGTACGATGACAAGCGTAAACTTTTGATCGTTGTTTGCGACGGTATGATTATCGGACAAGGAAACGACCGACCCACTCCTCGCATTGTTCTCGACATCCTCGGTGTGGCCGAATCCGTGGACCCGCAGCCGTTGAGCTTCGAGTCGCTAGGTGAAGGTCAAAAGCGGCACAACATGGGCAAGATTTACTCCGGACTGTATGAGGTGCAAGGACACATCGTGCCTTTCCTGGTCGTCGTCAAGGTTGGAAAGCCATCGGAGGTCTCCAGGCCTGGTAATCGTGGAAAACGTGACTCTCAGATGGTTATCATGCGATTCCTAAACCGCGTACACTACAACGAAGCTATGAGCCCGCTCGAACTCGAGATGCACCATCAAATCCGCAACATCATCGGAGTGAATCCTACTTTCTATGAGTTCATCCTGCAGATCGACGCCGATACCGTGGTTGCTGCGGACTCGGGTACTCGAATGGTGGCTGCTTTCTTGGCCGATACCCGAATCATCGCCCTCTGCGGAGAGACTGGTCTCAACAATGCGAAGCACTCTTTCATTACCATGATCCAGGTCTACGAATACTTCATTTCCCACAACCTTGCGAAGGCCTTTGAAAGTTTGTTCGGCTCGGTGACCTGTTTGCCTGGTTGTTTCTCGATGTACCGCATACGCGCAGCCGAAACCGGAAAGCCGCTATTCGTCAGCCGTGAGGTAGTCGAATCCTACGCCGAGAACCGTGTCGATACGCTGCATATGAAGAACTTGCTCCACTTAGGCGAGGATCGGTACCTGACGACTCTGCTCTTGAAACATCACTCTTCGTACAAGACCAAGTTTATATTTGACGCTCACGCCTGGACTATTGCCCCCGACTCCTGGGCCGTCTTCCTTTCCCAGCGTCGGCGATGGATCAACTCGACGATCCACAATCTTGCGGAGCTGGTACCTATGCAACAGCTTTGCGGTTTCTGCTGTTTTTCCATGCGTTTCGTTGTCTTCCTCGATTTACTCAGTACGATCCTCGGTCCCGTCACCGTCGCTTATCTCGCATACCTCATCTACATGGTTGCGAGCAGCTCAGACTTGGTACCCATGATGGCGTTTGTCCTGCTCGCCGCCGTGTACGGTCTGCAGGCCATCATCTTCATAATGCGAAGAAAGTGGGAGATGATTGGATGGATGATTCTATACATCATTGCCATTCCAGTCTTCAGTTTCGCACTTCCGTTGTACTCTTTCTGGCACATGGATGACTTCTCGTGGGGCAACACTCGTGTCGTCACCGGTGAGAAGGGACAGAAGATCGTCATCTCCGAGGAGGGCAAGTTCGACCCCGCCAGCATCCCCCGCAAGAAGTGGGAAGACTACCAAGCGGAGCTTTGGGAGCAGCAGACGCAACACGGCCACGACGACACTCGCTCAGAAGTTTCGGGTTACTCCTACGGCACCAAGTCGTACGCACCTACCTCGGAGTACGGCTTCGGTGGTGGATTGCCCCCTGGATACGCTAGCCGTCCGATGTCAACGTTTGAGCTCCCGGTCCCGCAGCAGCACGGTCGCTTCTCCGTGGCCCCATCCGACATGATGAGTCAGCGGAGCGGCGGTTACGAGATGGATGTGCTGGATCTGCCGTCCGATGATGCACTTCTCGCCGAGATCAGGGATATTCTCCGCACCGCCGACCTCATGACCGTCACGAAGAAGAGCATCAAGGCTGAGCTAGAAGCAAGGTTTGGAATGAGCTTGAACGCGAAGAGAACCTACATCAACTCTGGTATATTCCCTTTGCCACACCCTCTTTGCATCAGCACATAGCTAACACTTCCAACAGCTACGGAAGCAATCTTGGGTGGTAACCTATAGACAACAGGGGCGCTTCTTCTCTTGCTTTGGTTTTTTTCTTGGTTTTTTTCTTGGTTGATGGTATATGGTTGATGGGGGGGTTGACGGAGTGGGGGAGGGGTACGAAATGAAAGGTATAAAAAGGAACGAATGTCAAGATGTCGGCCAGCAGGAAGGGGGGTCTTTCTCTTTTTTTCTCTTTGATGTGCATTGGTTTGGAGTATTGTAGTGATTGCTTGGCTATTCGATGTCTTTTTTTTCCCTTTTTTTTTCGTTGTGAAGAGAGCTAATTTCTGTAACTAATATACGATTATATACAAGATAGGCCTCGGGAGTCTTACTGCGACTTGGTGGAACGATGACGAAAAAGGGGATTGGGTCTGTGATAGTGTTGAACCCCTTCAGTCTTAGTAAACGCACGGGCTCGCTCGGCGGAGACATCGATGAAGCTTTGCCCGAGTGGTGAGGATGGCAAACTGGTCGGCCGCCACGGTCTCACTTTCGTCCCACACTGGCTATCGCAACCGCTTTTGATCCAAGCTAATCCCAAAGCACTACATAACAAGCTCGGGTTGGTGCCTGACTAGCAGTCCAGCACGGACCGCAGCACGGGGGGAAGGAATGGGTGGTCGCGACAGCTTTGTGGCCAGCGGTGATTGGTCGGCATGGAGGGCCCCCTCTTTACTTTTTTCTTCTCTTTCTCTCGCTTCTTCCCACGGGAGAGGGAGGATGAGAAGGGGCCAGGAACGGAAGACAAGGAATGGAATGGAAAGGAAGGGCGAAACAAGGACAAAAGACCAATGGAGAAAAAAAAAGTTCGGCGAGAGAGGAGAGGGTGGACTATGTAGGATTTTTCCCCATCCGGATGACCACTATACTTACATGATGGGGGAGGAGGGAGCCTCGAACGCCGGACTCTCCCGCCGGGCTGCGGAGTACGTACCTTGGACAACTGCTATGTAGACGATTGTTTAATCATTAATCGACCTCTCTAGATAATAGCGATAGACTCTGCTCTAGATTTTTGTTTATTCATCAATCGCAGATGACCTATCTTAATCATAGCGATTTATGCACTTTTACGGTACCTGTCTCCGAGACTCTACTCGAGAGATGAATGCAGCTGCCGGCGGGACGAGTGATGGCGGCGGCATACAACTGTTATATCATAGCTAAACACATTTACCTGTGTATTCGCGTGTAGGCGGGCACTGAAACCTCGTCGACGAGTGGAGCAGGTAAGCTTAGCTCGAGCTATCTATCCACCTAACTAGCCCGCCTCGCCCCACGGCCATATCCGCCGGTCACCTAAAGACGTGGCCGGGGGGCCTAGGGATGGATGGATGCGGCGGGCGGGCGGGCGGGCGGGATCGAAGAAACGGTCATAAATGCGATCCGTGCGTGCGGAGTTACGTCTTCGCGTGGCGGAGGGCGGGAGGGAGGGAGGAGGCGGGGGAGAGACCGGACCGGGAAAGAAAGCTTTAAATGCAGCGTCCCGAGTGTTTTTTTTTTCTTCCTCCCTCTTCCTTCCTTTACATTCCTCAGCACAAACAAAAGTGCCGAAGAGTTTTTTTTTTTTTTTCCGAATTACAGTATCCACATCGAACACATACACTTCGTTGTGCCCCCATACTGGCTGGCTGACTGGCTGGACGCAACGACGATACGAACGAGGGAGAAAGAGAAGCACGAATTACGAAATCACCGAAACGGACCTCCATTCACACACGATCAATCTCACACTCACTTGAACTAGTCCTACGCAACTCTCGCCCGCTGAGAGGAAGGAGGGAACTGCCGATTGGACATATACCTATCTCTCGGGCAAGCAACCACTCCCCGCCACCGCCGCTGTCGCCGCCCCACCTGCTGCCTCGGTTTGTTCCACGTATTTTTGCCCGCCGGACATCCAGTTTTTTTTTCCTTTTTTTTTCTTCCGTTTATCCACAAGATAATAAAAAAAACACCCTCCTCCTCCTCCCCGCCTCCCTGTACCAGACCGCTCTTCAGCTGCGATTCCGACATTCACACACACAAAAACACAAAACCCAATCTAATACACCATAAACCCATATAACATCGCCGCTGTCGACAACCATACCCGCAAAAAAAAAACAATTCACCGCAAGAATGGCAATGAAGGAACCCTCGCAGTCGATGGCGACGGGCATAATAATCGGCATCACCATCGCAGGAGTCTTCTTCCTCCTGATCGTGATCACGTTGCTGCACTGGTGCTCGCGACGTATGCATCCGCGCAAGATCATCTCCGGCGAAGGCGGCGGTGGCGGAGGCGGTGGCGGTGGCGGAGGCGGAGGCGGAGGCGGAGGCGGTGGAGGCGGACAGTACGCCAGGGGGAGCAGCAGTGATATTACCCGGAGTAGCGAAATGAGCGAGGTATAGTCGCGGGATGGAGGATGGAGGGAGTGTATATACCAGGAAAGACGGCGGGGATTGTGGCGGCGGTTGGTTTATATTCGATTTCTACGATACAACGGAGGCGGGCATACGCTGGAGTTTGTCTGTTTTTGGCAGAGCGGCAGCGGTGGCGGGCAGAACAGAAGGTGGATGGCGGATGTAAACTATTCATTATGGAACGGTCTGTTGGGAGACACGGTGAGCGATACAGTAGAGTATCCACTTCGGATCGTGATTGTAGTTCGGAACGGCGAAACCCAAAACTGCCTGCCGTGAGGAAAACTGAATGCCCGCCCGTCCACAGCATAGAAGGGGACTGACGGCGACTGCTAGCTGGCGAAAACCAGAAAATCATCTCGTCTTCGCCGCCAAACCGGAGCGGGGCTCCGTTGTACCGTGCGGGTGGCGAGAGTGAGTGGCCACTGGAAGGCAGGAGCTGCCACCACCCGATGAAGTAGTGTATTCAGAGATGCCAGGAAACCAGACAGAGCTTGAAGTATTTGCATCATGGTATCTCACCAGGGTGGTTGGATAGAACTCACAATAGCCAAGCTCCCGCAAGACGCTGATATGTACACACTCCGGACCCGGCTCAAGAAGTATTCAAGTCCCCCGCCCTTCCCCCCTCACGAAGAGTACGACAACTCTACACCCAGGACCTTGATGACGCCGCCTCTACCTCCGAAATCGACCAAGCCGCCGACCGAGAACAACAGTTCCTTGAACCGGCCTTCCCACAGCAAGCCGATGCTCCCGTTCCTGGTGACCTTCGCTTTCAGCACCCCCTCGGCTCCCTCCTCGCCTTTCCCGCGCCACAGCTCGCAGCCCAGCACGATGTCGCTTTCGTACGAGTACATGTTGAACTCGAATCTGCTTGCGAACGAGGCTGACTTGCCCGCGAGCAGCGCATACGTCGCCGACAGGTGGCCCATCAGCGGATTGAGTGTCAGCGTCATCGTCAGCGGGATCCCCGGGTGGGATGGTAGAGTGGTGTATCTCAGTCCGGTGGACACTGCATCTCTCCGTCAGCCCCCCCTCCCGTGCCTTCCTCGTATCTGGGGTTGCGCGGGGCGGGAGGGAAAGAAGAAAGAAAGCATACTCCCAGCACTCTTATTCAGCACGCCGTAGTACAGTTCCGCGCCAGCACTGCATCTCCACACGGGCCTGTCGGCGCCAGCACCGTCTTTGACGTTGTCGCGACCGAAGTTGTACAGACCGCGCCAGCCGAGCAGGGCGACGTCAGTCGAGTAGAGGTACTCACTGCACCAGCGGCCAGTGTCGTGCTGCAGGATGCCCATGATGGTCCCGCCGTGTTTCCGCTGTGAGTCGCTGACGGCCGTGACGCGGAGCTGTGTCGTGGCGCCGACGCGCTTGACGTACAGTGCCTCGAGTATGCCGCTGGGGAGGTACAAGCGTCCGCAGAGGAGCGCGCCCTTGCGCGCTCTCGCCGCCACCGGCGATGGCTGCAGCTGGCGGTACCCCGGCGACATGAGACGCAGGTCGATCGCTGACGTCGACGCCAGCCGCAACGGCACCGTCGAGTACAGGTAGCTGAGACTGCCGTCGATCACCGAGAGCGAACCCAGCGTGTAGGAGGTTGCGAAGTGCCGCGTTGCGAGAGAGGAGAGGTTCATCCGCAGCCCGCGCGGCGTGGGGAAGTCGAGGAGCGCTAGGTATCCGCGTCAGCCCCGAGGTGTAGTGCGCGTGTGCACTGGTGCGCGTGCGTACCTCGTGTCGACGCATTGAGAGCCGAGTAGCTGTTGTCGGTGTTCCATTTCGTCGTGCTGTAGAAGGCGTTCTGGATAAGGTCCATAAAGTTGTGCATCTTTTTTTTCTTTCTTTCGGGCCGGGGGAGCTCGGTCACTGATGGGGTGGGGTAGGGTGAGGACGATGACGTTGGAGGCTCAACAAGGGTGGGGGTGATTACATAGCTGACGGGAAGTTAAACGGACAGCCGACTGTGCGACGCGGAGATCCCACGGTGCGGCATAGGACCCCGCCGATGCTATGTACATCGATGAAGCAATACGGACACATTCAACAAGCCACCCACGGCGCCGATATTCATTCTGAAGGCCAAATCGGTCGTTAAATTGATAAGTTTTTGAGGCATGGAACTAAACTTTAGACCCGGCAAGGGGTATCTATGTAAGCTGTTTGGAGGCAGAGACCTGACTGTCACAATAACTTTGCAGGCCTTCGTTTTCACCAATTCCTTCGTCATACTGTACTCTCGCCCAAGTTTGTCTGTACCTCCGCCGTCCGACGAGTCTCTCTACCCCGAATTACCCTTTCCCCCCCTCTTATATTGGGTTCTGTTCATTTTATGAAGTTTGCCTCTGTTTGTCAACTGTTTCGTCTCTTCTCTTCAGATGTTATGGTGTTCTAGCTATTGAGGATGATAAGTTTTTGGCTTATATACAGAGTCTGCTCTGCTCACAGCTGTTCTCTAGTCCTGTAGCTGAACGTGACTTGACTGTTAGTTAGTTTGAGTCCCAACAAAACACGTAACAACTCCCATTTAGATTGAAGATCGCAAGATCGCAAACTTGTCATTTGCGTTTCCAACTTCACTCTTCTTTTTGCCTCTTGCCGTGGCTTGTATTCGAGTGTTTTGCCGGCGAGGTTTCTCACTAGGATTTTCCTGTTAGCGTGTGTTCACTTTACGCGTATCTACATACACGCGTTTCGTTCCTGCCAAACCACATTAACCCTCACGCCACTCCACCATTCATCTCTTTTTCGCGAATAACGACTTTCATTCTTTGAAGGTACAATACATCTCCCGGATTGCTTAAAGTTCCCTCCGCGATCGTAAGCTCCAAACAACAACACATACTCCCCCAATTTCCATCATTTCTCAACCACAATGGAGAGACCCCGTATCGGCGATGTGGTCCAAGGCGACCGAATCCGGATGTTCGCCGAATTTCTCGATCCCCACGACGACGCACAGAAGAGCTATGCCGACGAAATCAAGCGAATGCTCGCGCGCGGCGAGCGGCGACTCCAGGTATCGCTTGACGAGATCCGAAATCACAACCGCGAACTCGCCGATGGGCTACTCAATGATCCCTTTGAGTTCCTCTCTGCTCTAGACAGAGCTCTCAAGGATACTGTTCGCGCGATGCCGAGTGATGCACGGTACCCGGTTATCACCGACGACACCATGTTCTACTGTGCTCTCATTGGGAGTTTCGGCGAGTTTGCGGTCAATCCGAGGACGTTGAGCAGTAAACATCTCAATCATATGATCTCCATGGAGGGTATCGTCACCAGGGTCAGTCTGGTGAGGCCGAAGGTCATTAAGAGTGTTCATTGGAACGAGAGAAAGAAGCTATTTCAGTCGAGAGAGTATCGGGACCAGACCATGTCCGTCAATGCACCGGCAACGAACAGTGTACGTTACTATCCGAAGAAGGGATGGGCGAATGCTAATAGAATCAGGTCTACCCGCAAGAAGACGAACTTGGCAACCCTTTGATCACTGAGTACGGTCACTGTATCTACCGCGATCATCAGACAATCTCGATCCAGGAGATGCCGGAGCGTGCCCCGGCTGGTCAGCTTCCGAGAAGCGTGGACGTGATAATGGACGATGATTTAGTGGATAAGTGCAAGCCCGGTGACCGAATACAGCTTGTGGGCCTTTACCGCTCTCTGGGAAACCGCAGCGCTGGCGAGGGATCATCGACGTTCCGCACCCTTTTGCTGGCGAACAACGTGATTTTGCTCTCTTCAAAGGCTGGCGGCGGAATTGCACAGGCGATCATCACAGACACGGATATCCGCAACATCAACAAGCAAGCAAAGGACAAGAACATCTTCAACAAGCTTGCCATGTCGCTGGCTCCTAGTATTTATGGCCACAACCACATCAAGAAGGCAATTCTACTGATGCTGTTGGGTGGTATGGAGAAGAACTTGGATAACGGAACCCATTTGCGAGGAGATATCAACATCCTGATGGTCGGTGATCCCTCTACTGCCAAATCGCAACTCCTCCGTTTTGTCCTCAACACTGCGCCCCTGGCGATCGCCACAACCGGTCGTGGCTCCTCCGGTGTCGGTTTGACCGCTGCTGTGACCTCCGACAAGGAAACTGGTGAGCGTCGTTTGGAAGCCGGAGCCATGGTTCTTGGCGACCGCGGAGTCGTTTGTATCGATGAGTTTGACAAGATGAGCGACGTTGACCGAGTAGCCATCCACGAAGTCATGGAGCAGCAGACGGTCACCATCGCCAAGGCTGGTATCCACACTTCACTCAACGCTCGGTGCTCGGTCATCGCCGCCGCGAATCCCATCTATGGTCAATATGATCCCCACAAGGATCCTCACCGCAACATTGCCCTCCCCGACTCGCTGCTGTCACGTTTTGATCTGCTCTTCGTCGTAACGGACGACATCGAGGACGTGCGTGACCGTCATGTCTCGGAACACGTCCTCCGTATGCACCGCTACCGTCAACCGGGCACCGAAGAAGGGGCTCCTGTCCGCGAAGGCGCCCAGCAGATGCTCGGTGTCGGCCTTGCAGACGACAACGCGGATTCGGGTCGTCCAACCCCCGTGTTCGAAAAGTACGACCAGATGTTACACGCTGGAGTCAGCGTGACGCAAGGGCGCGGCAAGAAGAAGGAGCCAGAGATCTACACCATGGCGTTCGTGAAGAAGTTCATCCAGTACGCTAAGACACGTGTAAAGCCCGTTCTTACCAAGGGAGCTGCCGACCACATCGTTACCACTTACTCCGCGCTACGAAACGACCAACTCGAGGGAAGCCAACGCCGGACCTCCCCCATGACCGCTCGTACCCTCGAAACTCTCATCCGTCTTGCCACCGCCCACGCCAAAGCTCGCCTTTCCAACCGTGTAGAGCTGAAAGACGCCGAGATCGCCGAAGACATAATGCGTTTTGCGCTCTTCAAGGAAGTCACGCAGCCCGAACGACGAAAGCGCCGGAAGGTCGGCGGCGGCGAAGACGTCGAGATGGCCGAAGACAGCTCCGACAACGACTCCGATAACGACGACGTAGGCGACGAAGCACTCCGTCTCGTTTCCAACATCCCAGAAGTCGAAATGGAGGAAGCAGAAGCCGACAACGACGACGATCTTTACTCGCTCCCCGCTCCTCGCCCCGCTCGCTCCACCACCACTGCTGCTGCAGGAGAAAGTCAGGACAGCGCTTCCTTCGCTTCTAGCATTCCTGCCGCCTCTGGCTCGCAACAAACCGCCTCTTCATCTTCTAGCATATCGCCAGCAAGACTGGCGGTATTCCAGAAGGAGATGGCAGGACTTCTCGAAGCACCGGTGTTCAGTGACGATTACGCAGAGATCGGACCGCTAGTGGATGCGGTGAATAAGGGACTACCAACTAGAGAGAAGTTTGAAATTCCGGAGGCAAGGCAGGCTCTCGAGTCGATGAATGAGAAGAACATGATCATGTTCAGCGGAGATATGATTTACAAGGTGTAGTTAAAATGGGATGAGGGCGAATATAGGAAGATACCTGTTCGTTTATTTATTTTTTCTTTGCTAGTGTGTGTGCCGGGACGAATAGGTCGCGGATGCTGCCTGTCACTACATACATACTACCCGGGATTTTTTGAGAAGTATGAATGAGACTCGTGGCTCGGAGCTAGTGATATTGGATGATTGACCGGACTACAAGGTTGGATAATACCGAAACCTGCGACGTCAGCCTATCCTTGTGCACCACTTCGTGAAAGCTCTTAGGACTCTCAGCCCGCGCCCGAGTGTATAGTGTCTCCCGTAGTCGGCATCATTCTCCTACGCAGTGGTTGTGTCGCGGTGTTGGTGAGTGACATGGTGTGAACAGCCTTCTCGCTCCCGAGCAATGCAAACTCGGGCACGGCTCGATGCAGTACTGCGATGGTTTGGCTCAAGTTTTGCCTGCGGACTCTCGCTCGGTCGGGGGTGTTAGCGTTTGAGCAGTTAATAGCCATCGGGTATGGACCGAGGCTTAGTTAGCACTTGGTTGAAGCGTAGCTACAGTTCGCGTACGTACTCCAGGGAAAAGGAAGATGTCACCAAGAAGTTCTCTATGAGACTACATGGCAGGCGTACGTAGTCATAGCGTTTATCCTTACGTGGAATCAGCTCAGCATCGAGTGATTTCACGTATCCACCCGTCGGTTGCAAACAAACCAAAGTTCTTCGCACCGCATTTCCGCATCCATTTCCCGAGCCATCCACTGGAGAACATTGGTATTTGTTCTCCTGGACAGAGAAGTGGAAACAGTTTAACTGCTTTTGTGTACCGATGATCGTGGCACACCCCCTCGGCAGCCTTGTGTCAAGCATAAGGCTTCGTGACTGGATATTGACGGGCGGTGTTTCTTTGGCGAATGCTTGACTTCAAGAGTTTCAACGTATTCGGAGGGCCGTTCCAGGGTTCTGTTGATCATGGACTGCGAAATTATTTCTGCTCGATTTAATTCTATTCTTCATCTTCATAGTTATATCAAAGCAGATTACGTTGTGTGGGCATGGTCTTGATCTGAAGCCACTTTGATTCACGCAATGCTGTCTTTCATGAATGGCTAAATAGTCCCATATTAACTCTTCCATGCCTACTGTTATTATCCAGACTGTGGACTTGATCAAAGGACGTGATCTCGGTTGGTGGGTTGAAGGGCAAAGGGCAGGGGTGGGTGGAGTGAGGGAAGCATCAGCGCACGGAGGTCTTGCATCGGACGGCCAGATTTTTATCTGCAAATTTTGCCCTGACACTCGCTCCTTATTAGACTAACCCATACAAAAAGGTTTCGGATGCTAAGAATACTCTTAGTCAAAATATTCTTATTCTATATAATAATAGGCGGAGCCTGGGCTTAACTATAGTCTTATAGAGTGTGAACATTCTTAAATAGAATATGTAGAGAACTTCCGTACTGCCTTAGAATTCGACGTACCGACACATTCGACAAACGTTCACACACTCTTTCTAGAGTATTTCTATCAACACCGATCCAGTACATTCCTATTAGCCAGCAGTAGCTGGAAAAAGAAACAAAAAACAAGCATGCGAATGTTGTCGAAATCAACAATACATCAAATCATCTGCGCAAAGGTCGCCGTGGAACCACACCTCCGGGATTCTATCTGGTTGAGGGTGCCGGGCGTCGGATGAACGGGTGCTTCAGAGCCTCGTCCGGAATACATCGCCTCTCCGGGTTGAGATTGAGGCACCTTTCTAATAGATCGACGAATAGGTTGAGCTCCTTCAGTTCGGTTTCGCTACCACTTGCAGCTGAAAGGAGTCGCTGTTTCAATTCTCTGATCGGCTTCGTGTAGTTGACAGTCCTGACCACGTCCTGTTATATCACAAAATAAGCATATCGTTTCAATACTTGACTAGGAAGGGGTTAATTGCGCACCTTCCCCGTAATCTTGTCTTTCTCGACGCTCCTGAAGTTACCCATCTCATCGAAGTGCAAAGGTGTGAATTGTCCCTTGCGAAGCAGCTTGTTGGAAAACTTCCCACGGCACTCCATGATACTGCGCAACATTTGATTATTCGTCCTGCCCGTGAACAGGATCTTGCCAGTATACAGTTCGTACAGAGTGCATCCTATCGACCACATGTCAATGGCGAAGTCGTAACTCATTCCTAGGATAATCTCCGGCGCTCTGTAGAAACGTGAGACCAAGTACTGGGTGATATCATTTTCGGATGCATCCGAGGCAGAACCAAGATCACAGATCTTGAGAACGTTTTGACTTTCGCTCACCTAAGAAGCCATGAGCATGATGCGAGAGGGAGATGAGTAGAGTCGGACAGCGCACCAAAACATTGTCGGGTTTGAGGTCGGCGTGCAGGATGTTACACTTCCGCAGGAGTGACAAGCCGAGGAACATCTGATGTGCATATGCTCGGACGGCGTTAAGGCTGATACCTACATCACGGATACCAGACTTCTTGAGCACGTCTCGGAGGTTGATGCTAAACCGCAACTTATTAACATATCTACCAGGTGGGAGGCGAAGGTTACTGACTTCAGGTTCTCGAACACAATGCACAAGTGTCCTTTGTGCTCGAAGTACCTCTCGAGTCTCACAACGTGCTTCTTGTCCTCAGGATCTGCAGCTGCGAGCTTCTTAAGGATATCGATTTCTTTCATGCCTGCTTTGCGCCTGTTGCCGACGTTAGCAGCGACCAGAAAAGGCAACAGTGATTACATACATCGTCTCGTTGTTTCGAATGATCTTGATCGCCGAGTCTTTGCCGGTGGTCATATCCCTGGCCCGCACTACTCCAGAGAACATGCCCTTACCCAGACTCATTTGCACCTTGTATCGACCATCCATCAGTTCTCCGGGGATCATCTTGTAATACCCTTCATCATCATCCCAGTTATCCAGCAAGCCTGCATCAAGCTGCTTGGCCTCGATAGTGACCACTGGTTTGGGAGTTGTTCCAGGATCCTGATTGGTCGCAACTGGCACAGGAGCGAACATATCATCATCATCGCCTTCGGCAAACATGTCAAAATCGTCATCACCTTCAGCCGTCGGGTTTTCGGGCTCGGGATTCACAGCGACGTTGGCTTCCCGCATCAAGACATCAAGGTCAGTGGTTTTCATCTCATCATAGGCACCAGACGAAACCTCATTCTTGTGGAACCGCTGCTCATTCCGCTTCTGATCTTCCCGCATGTCGAGGGTTGGGTCGTAGTCAGCGGCAGATGATTCATCCGCGGCATCCGGTTCAGCGTCCTGCTCAGCGGCTGCGCCTTGTTTTGCGAGGCTGAAAACCCCGCCAGGGGTCAAGTCTGGTGGCGACCGTGGCGTAGCTGTTGACCCAAGGTTAGTCTGAAATCTGTCAGATGAGTGTGGGGTTGGCTTCATACTAGGCGAATTAGGGTCCGCAGAGTCGGAAGGAGAAACTGCTGGTGTATCCTTAACCCCAAGAGCTGTCGCAAGCATAGGAGTGCCCTGTCCTCGGTATTTGGCCTTGATAGCTTCTCTCTTTTTCCTGCGTTCCTCGATAAGCTTGGCCTCGTCAACGGGTTCCTCGATCGCCAGCTTGGTCTCTTTGGCTGGTTTCTTGTCGTCTTCGACGTTCGATGGCCTTCGTAAGTCAGCCGCTGCGGGTCCCGATAGCCGCGCCGAATGACTGTCGTACCTCTCATTCCCGGACGATTTTGCATACTTTGCCTCCCGACCTCCGTGACGATCCGAGTCTTTACTGCGTGTTTCAGCGTCTCGTCTCGCACGATCAAAAGAAGCCGGGTTCTCTCGCCGTTCACCACGCGCTCTGTCGTTTGACCTCTGGCGTCCTCCATTGCCGTAGCCGCCATAGCGACCCTTCCTCCCCTCAAAGAACCCATCCGATCCTTCCCTCCGACGGTCTTCGTAGTATCTCCCACCACCACCACCGCCGCCTCCCCTGCCACCTCGGTCCGGCCTTGAGTTCCTTGCAACAGGCGAGCGACTGCGAGTTCGAGAACGATTGGAATCATGGCCATAGCGGTCGTCAGAAAGATCGTCCCGAGATATCTCACGGGCATCCCCACGATCTATATCGGCATATGAAACTCTTGGTCGACGAATCACCAAATCTCTCGCGCCCGCCTCGTAGTGGACCCTGTGACTTCTCGCGTCATCTTCCCGACTCCGCCTCCGCTTCTCGCCTCGCGGCTGATACCCGTCGTTATTGTTTGCAGTGCGGCGATCGTAGCGGTGGTCATTGTAGCGCAAGGTCGAAGTCGGAGGAGCATGCGGAGAGATTGAAGGTTTCGTCGGGAGTCTAATTGAAGGACGGTCAACGCTAGGGCCAGATACGGAAGGCAGCGATGGAGGTGCCTTCTCTGCATCAGATTCGAAGATCTCTCCCTCCTCGTCATATGAGCTAACTGGGGAGGCCATCTTTGTATCTGCTGCTGCTTCTACAGGAGCAAAAGGTGCTTTCTTCGGGGAAAATGTTAGCCTCTCGGATCGAGCTTGAAGTTATGAAATTTTCCAACCACAGGTAGATGTTATGTCGATTCCGACACGTAGAAGTCTGCGAATATGCTGTTGTTGAAACGACGGTCGGGGATAGGAATGTCCACGGCGGGGGATGGGGCGGGGGATGCAGCGGGATATTGTGGATAGAGTAGAATGGGATGTGGCCCCGGTGAAATAATCGGGAGTTAAACGGGTAGCAGGTGGTGGGTTAGGAAAGCATGTACTTGTTTTCTTGGAAGGGTGTTGGTGGAGTATGTACGTGATGATGACAAGCCTATTGCACGGCATGATGGCAATTACCGCAATCTACGGAAAATTGGGAACGCTAACTAGATATCGAATAGTTTCTCGGGGCACAACCACAACCAGCCGCTTCCACTCAGCTAAAGGACTAGGGTAACTCACAAAAAAGGATAAACTGCTGCTTGTTGCTGTTATATTGCTCCCCCGCCATTTGCTTCAACCACGCATCTCGAACGTTTCGATTGTCTTGCTTCCATCACATATCATGGCTGGAATCTTCTCAGCTCCCAGAAACAGTGGTACTCTATGTAAGCTAAGCTACAAATAATCTCCGCTCCTGCGTTCGTTGCTAATTCCATCAATTATCCAGTCCTCGGTGGTGAGAAGATCAGTGGTTCCGACATTCGAGACCAAAATGGTACATGAACCAGTCCTTCCGATCCCTTCGATTTCGGTTCGCTGATGGCTCTATCTGCAGTTCTGGCTACCCAAGCTATCGCAAATGTCGTTAAGAGCTCCTTCGGCCCGTCTGGCCTCGACAAGATGATGGTGGACGACATCGGCGATGTGACTGTCACGAACGACGGTGCTACAATATTGAGTCTCCTGGACGTAGAACACCCTGCGGGAAAGATTCTGGTGCAGCTGGCGCAGCAACAAGATAAGGAGGTAAGACGGATCGGTGCGGACTTCGGAGACTACTAAGGGAAGAGCCTTCGCTGATGGAATCAAATCAGGTTGGAGATGGCACCACAACGGTGGTGATCCTCGCATCCGAACTTATCAAGCGAGCCAACGACCTGGTCCGCAACCGAATCCACACTACCACCATAATAACAGGATACCGAATTGCACTGCGGGAGGCTCTACGATTCATGCAGGATGTCATGTCGGTTTCAGTGGACGCTTTGGGTCGGGAAACTCTTGTCAACATCGCAAAGACTTCCATGTCCTCCAAGATCATCGGTTCGGACTCGGACTTCTTCGCCAGCATGTGTGTGGATGCTATGCAAGCGGTCAAGGCCGTCAACGGCAGGGGCGATATCAAGTACCCGGTCAAGGCCGTCAACATCCTGAAGGCCCACGGAAAGAGTGCACTGGAGACGATGTTGGTGAAGGGATATGCGCTAAACTGCACTGTCGCCTCGCAGGCCATGCCTATCCGAGTCCAGAACGCAAAGATCGCTGTCCTTGACATCAACTTCCAAAAGCAGAGAATGGCCCTTGGCGTGCACATCACCATCGACGATCCTGCACAGCTCGAGAAGATCCGCGAGCGAGAAGCATCCATGGTGTTAGACCGCATCAAGCTCATCCTCGACGCCGGCGCCAACGTCGTGCTGACTACCAAGGGTATCGACGATCTGTGTCTCAAATCCTTCGTGGAACGGGGCGTCATGGCCGTTCGCCGCTGCAAAAAGGAGGACCTCCGAAGAATTGCCAAGGCAACTGGTGCTACCCTTGTCGGGTCACTCTCCAACCTCGAGGGGGATGAGATCTTCGACCCTTCAAGTCTTGGTTTCGCCGAGGAAGTCGTCCAGGAGAGGATATCCGACGATGAGTGCATTCTCGTCAAGGGAACCAAGGCCTTTCCCTCAGCTTCCATCATCCTCCGTGGTGCCAATGACTACCAACTCGACGAGATGGAGCGCTCCGTTCACGACTCCCTCTGCGCCGTCAAGCGAACACTCGAGAGCGGAAAGATCGTCCCCGGTGGTGGAGCGGTAGAGACTGCCTTGTCCATATACCTCGAGAACTTTGCCACCACTCTAGTAAGCCACATTTCCTTATTCCCGCCATACAATCCTAACGTACATCATAGGGCTCCCGTGAACAGCTCGCGATTGCCGAATTCGCTACCGCCCTTCTCATCATCCCCAAGACTCTGGCGATCAACGCGGCCAAGGACTCGTCCGACTTGGTTGCCAAACTGCGCTCATATCACGCGGCCAGCCAGAACGCGGCGGAGACAGACGCCAAGAAGAAGGGATACAAGAACTACGGCTTGGACCTCATGCGGGGCAAGGTTGTGGACGAGATTAAGGCTGGTGTTCTCGAGCCGTCCATGAGCAAGGTCAAGTCTCTCAAGAGCGCCGTTGAGGCTTGTATCTCAATTATGCGTATCGATACTATGATTAAACTGGATCGTGGGTTCCCCTGTGATTTGGGTGGGTGAGAAGTTATGCTGACCAGATTGGACAGCCGAACAACCAGCCGAGGATCCTCATGGTGGGCACTAGACGTCGACGGTAATGGGCAAAAGTGCGGTGGATAGATGGCCATAGTTGTAACCACGAAATATAACCGGTCGTTCGTCCCAAGAACAGAGGAGAGGCTGAGCCATCATTCCGTCCGGCGTAAGAAAGGAAGTACATACGTTGCATGTAACCCATATTCATAATTGCGTCCCAACCAAATCGAATATCTTACACCTAACCAACCCTATAAAAAAGACAAAAAAGACAGTGAGAAAAGCCGATAAAAGACTAAAACGCTCCTCGTTCCGAGTACCACTTGACGGCACATGCCACCGCCACGAGGACACACACGAGCAGTGTACTCGCCCCCCAGCTCCAGCCCTTCCTCCTCCCCACGACCCTCCTCCTTGCCGTCGCATCAATCTTGACCGCCCCCTCTCCCGTCAACTCGGCATCCACAATCCCGCCTAACCTCTCCCTCGCATCCAGCGTATCCCTCAACTCCGCCGCGATGACCCTCAGTATCTCCCTATCGGCCTGGACGGCATCGTCCATGGCCTTGAGGAGGTCCAACCTGGCGCTCTCGGGGCCGCGCGAGAACCCGGCCCAACGCTCGTGGGTGGATATCATCTCGTAGCTCTGGGTGCGGCGCTTGAGGGCAATGGTGATGTCGGCGGCGCGGCGAGTGGTGGTGGAGATGTAAGTTGCGACCGTGGCGGCGAGGGGGTCTACGACGGGGACGGCGGCGGGGTTCGGTAATGGCGGCGGCAGCGGGAGGTGCGGGAGCCGTGAAGAGAGCACCGGCCCCGCCGGCCGCCCCAGCTTGCGCTTCTTGCTCTGCTGCGCTTGCGGGAACGCGGGACTGCCTGGGCGCCGAGGGGTGGTCGTTGTCGCCGCCGCACGAGAGAACTGGTGGCCGTCCCGCTCGCGCTGTGCCGGCGGCACGGAGTCGCGCTGTGTGGGTGGCAAAGTTGGTGTCGGTGTGGGCGTCTTGGGGTCTGTGGCGGCGTCGCGGAAGGGCCTTAGATGCGCTATTGGGGGTTGTGGCATTGTTGGATGGGCAGGTGTAGGGACGAAAGACTAGAGTAGATAGTGGTGATCAGACAATTACGACTAGCGTTGTAGGGGGACGGGATTAGGTGGTGAACGAGGTGTATGTATGCATGTAGAAGAGATCAACAAGATAAACTACGGTATGTATAGAGCGAAGCGTGGGGGGCAATATAATTCTGTCGTCACGGCAACCAGCAACTAGGGCCTTCACACCAAATCATTTCTACATAGGCCTACCTTGAAAAGCTGGGGGGGTCACACCCAAGTACCGCCAAGGCAGGAGAGAAGTTTCGCCGCACAGATATATTTTTCCTTGAATAGGTAGAGGAATAGGATGTAGTGTAGTGTGGGATTGTATCGCGACATCGGATGAATGGTAAATCGCGTGACGATGGACACTGAGTCCAGTTCACTGTGGCGAAGTCTCATCGCGCTGTAATTCTCGCCGCCATAATCCTTATCCACATAGCTCCATCCTCGTCAACTCAGACGGCCCCCTTCCCTCCGTCTCTCTCTTCTTTCGTCAAAGTATCTCTGCGGGGGCGAAACTTCTACCTTGCTGATGATAACTACATAGTTACATTGTGTTGGCATGGAGTCCGTCCACCAGTTTTTCATGTTTATCTATAGGTATGTAGGTAGTACATGCTAGATACCAAGTCCACCAGCCATAGATAGTGGGCAGACGCCAACATCAAGGATTGGCCATAATATAGCAGAAAAACATCTATTCTAAATCTCTAAATCTACTTGTACTGGTAGTACAATGTACAGACATAACTAGAGCGGTGATGGTCAACATACAGTTGGGACGCAGACACAATACACAAACGCATCCCAAGAATCACACCCACCCCCCTTCCAAAAAAAAAGAACAAACTATAGCTTCGATTTCGGCGCCTCGAGCTCCGTCTCCATAAGTTCCCTCATCTCGTTCGCGGCCTCGGTAAGGTAAAAGTTCATCTTCTCGGCACCAAGCTTCTTGCTGACAATGTTGAACTGCAAGGTGTTCTCGTTGACCATATAAGCGATTCCGAAGCCCTGATCGATAACCTGGCTCCATCCATATCCGTTGAAGTATTCAGAGTTCAGCTGTGAGGTTGAGAGAAACCAGCTGCTGCTGTAGCCGAAGGTGGGATCTTTGTAAATTGCAGGGAGCTCCTGCCCGGGCTCGAGGAGCTGTTTGAGGCCGAAGAGGTGGCGGTCGACACCCTTACCATCACAGGCAGAGGTGATGTACTCGACATGAGACTTGATGGCCTCGCGGAGGAGCCGGACGCAAGTTTTGGCCTAGCGGTAGTTAAGCATGTCAAGACGAGAAAGAGGTTTGTGAACAATTTACATCGACATTGGGGTCGTCCATGGCCCTGCACCAGGCGACACTGGCCTCCGACACACTCCGGCAGGTCTCGGTTCGGCCGAGCTGGAACTTACGGGTGGCAGCGGACTCGTACGTGGGGCGGTTCTTGCCGTACCTGCCATCACATGTCAGTTCAGATCACTCGATCACGGGGGAAATGGAAAACACATACATCTTGAAGTAGGCCAACTGGATGATCATCTGCACGTAAGCGTCGGGAGAGCATTTGAATTTCTTGATCATGCCCTTGCCGTAGCCCAAGAACTGCAACACCTCGAGATCGTGCTTTCCAATGAGATCACGGAAGTGGATCTGGGCCTGATCGATCTTCTCCTGGACCTCGGGGCTGATGGTGAAAGTGATCGCTTCGGGTTCAGGCAGGTTGCTGCGAACCGACGATGCATCGACCGTGATCTTTCCGCCCGCGATCAGATCACACACGTAGTCGTTCAACCTCAGAGTCGGAGTGCCATCCATCATCGAGTGCTCTCCATTAAAGCCCGCGGTTCCGTTCTCGTTGACGATGAACTGCGCAGGCTTGTCGAAGAAGCGGTTCTGGCCATCACCGTGCCAGTACTGGTGAGCACGCTCCTCCAGGGTTACCGGCGCAGTGTCGTCCAGGCAGACCACAAATGACGCAGACTCAATAGCCTCGAGGGCCATCAGGTTGTCCGGGGAAGTCTCGATGAGCTGTGCCCTCGCATCGGTCCAAATGTCACGGTTCTCACTAGTCAGCGCACCGATCGCCGGAACCTTCTGGGAGTTCGCCAGTTCGTAGACGCGGTTGAACTGCTGCTCGAGCTCGCCACCCGTCAACTGCTTGCTGTCGACCTCGTGGAGCACCTTAAAGAACTGGTTCTTGCGTACTACGACGATGTGCTTGTTCGCATCGTAGTCGTACTTCTTCGGGTAGTCGGCAGGCTTCTCGGGGATGCGACTGCAGTTGAACATGTACTTGTACGAGTCCATACAGATCGGCGCCTTTCGCATATACTCGGGCTCAAGATTCCCGGAGACCACCTGGTTCCGGAACTCTAGCGCCGCCGCGGTGATGGCCGCCGCCCGCTTCGCCGGGTTGCGCAACCTCTTGTCATCCTTATACGAGTAGAAGTAGCTGACGTACGGCACGACAGGGTCGCGGTATCCCAGGTACGCCGAGAAATTCCACCACTCCGAAAGCCAGTTCTGGACGCCCAGTCGTTCCCGACGCTCAATAAGCTTCTTCTGTAGGTGCTCGCCGATTCCGCCGGGACGGACGAACTCTTTGACGGCGGCTTTGGTGCTCTCGTACTCTGTGGGTGTGATGATGGGGTGGACAGATTTCAGGTAGCGAGAGGCAGTCTCTTCAAGCGACGGTACCGGGAGACGCGGTAGGGACTCTTGGAACCGCAACATGCGCCCTTTGCTCATATCTTCTACATAGCCTTGGTTCCGTCAGCCGCGTCCACCTCAATACGTGTAAGGCCATGATATGTATACCTGGAGGGGCCGGCGAGTCTGAGCGCACAGCTGCTGGGGCCATCGTTCGGATCTTGAAAACCATAAAGTATAAAAGTCAACTTCGGATAACCATTCAAAAGAATAAGGAAAAAATGCGTGATCTTAAGCTTTATTCTGTAAGCGGGAACGACATACATGAGAGGAGGCGACAAGGCGCCGGACCGCAGCCGAGGTAGCAGGCTTGAGCACAGGTGTGCCTCGGCAAAGCGCGGTCAACATCGTACCAGCGATCACGAGGGATTTATTAGGATGAGGGAGGAAGATCCGAGACAGAGATAACGACAGGAAACAAACAGGACAAGAGAGACTGGGACAGATATAAAAGAGGAAGAAGAAGGAAATGACCGGGTCGCAGTTAGGGGAGCTTTCTGTCGTCTAAAAGCACACCGGTTGGGCGGGACAGAGTCGGAACAAATGGAGCAGCAGATGACATACGAAGGCAGGGGGGAAGCAAGACAGGGTGCGCCGTCACATGCGATGTCATACCGGAATCCGGGGTTAGGTACATAGATACAGCTGCGGAGAAGCCCCACGTGCCCATGCACCGTATGTATTGCATATGTATGTAGATACTCTGCATATCATACCATCTAGCCTCAGATACATACGGATCATCGGGGCCTGTATGGGGTTCTGGCTGTGCGGATTTCCTATCGAGTACCTACTGTCAGACAGGCTCCGCCTAGGTAGGATTCGAAGGTTCATACCCGCCAATACCGCCCGCGAGGCATCGCCGAGGTCAGACCAACACCGAGGCCGGCACGGTGGCGTGTCGGATGCCGGGACCTGGCGTCTGAGCTTTCATGTGGATGGATGCTGCGAGGATCTGATTGATGTGGAGGTTGTTTTCGAGGAAGATGCTGTGCCATGGAACGTCCACCGTAGATAGAGGCTGTGTAGAAGAAGACTTTGCAACACGTACCTATGTAGTCATCAGGTCTGTTTTTGGGCTGTCCTGATCCCGTCACCGCCCCCATCTCCACATCGCGTTGGCCACAGAAAATTGTTGCAGTTCCCCGTGATCATTGCCCCCACCACCACAAACACCAGCAAGCACCACCATCCAAAAGAAAAACATTAACGACGACTACTTACACGCGACGTATGATAGGAATAGCCTCCAGACTTACCCAGACCCAGCCATCCACAGCAGAAGGATCATGCTGCAGTTCCTTCTGTCTGCTCAGGCAAGAACGGCGAACTGAACTGCTATACCTACGTTTCGGTCGAGCGTCGCCATGCCTCTCGCTCCTTTTCTCTTCTTACCCATTTATACTCACCTTTGAATAACAAAAAAAGAAGACAGAAAAGCAGAAACATGAAAGAATGACCCCGACGTCCTTACCCAAACATGAGGAATCCATCCAGACGAAAAGAACACCACATACAGAAGCCAGGAACAGGTATCGAAGCAAAGGGAACAGAAAGTAATACAAACCAAGAACTCGTTGCGACCAAAAGCGATTTTTAACCCCCGTCCTTCCCGTTGAAAACACAAGACATCGCAAATAAAACCCCCATCAAACAATCAACTACTCGCCGTTGATTCTTCCTATCCTACAAGCTCACCCAGCTCGGCCTAAGGAGAACAAACCCGGTGTTTTTTTTTTCTGCGTATGAAGTGCATTGAAAAAGATGGTGATGATAAGGAGAATGATTGACGAGTATTCGATCGCGATTGGGTCCGCATGTTCTTCCTTCTGCTGCAATCATCGGACGTTGAAGAGCCCATGAAAGATACCTATGTAGGAAAGAATACCTGTGACGCACCTGAACACGCCCGCAAAGGTACTAATACCTTCGTCGGTGACGGTCACCACCGCCGCCGTGAGCACCGTCGTCATGGGGGCGTTTCCGCTGGTATCCACCGTGGTCATCTCTATCGTCTCTCTGGTGTCCGCCATACCTTCCTCCGCCTCTGTCACCACGGTCACCACGATCTCCGCGGTCACCACGGTCGCCGCGATCACCGCGATCACCATCACGGTCACCACCATACCTGTCGCCGCCTCTGTGACCGCTTTCACGGTCGTAGCCGCCGCCACGTCGGTCGCCGCGATCTCCGTACCCACCGTATCCGCCGCGATCGCCGCGATCACCGCGATCGCCACGTTCATACCCGCCCCTTCCACCGTCGCCGCCTTGGAAGCCGCCGCCACCACCGAATCCGCCGCCACCCTGGTACCCACCTCCGCCTCCGCGGCGGCCACCAGGTCCAGTTGGTGCATTGGGCATACCTTCTCCAGAGGCTCCGAAAGAGTTCCTGTCTCCTCCGCCGAAACCACCCCCGCCTTGGTATCCAATACCGCCGCGAGGGCCCCGGCCTCCTCCTCCTCCACCTTGTTCGAACCTGTTTCCTCCGGAAAACCCTCCGCCGCGGCCACGGAAACCTCTGAAGCCGCCGCCACGGCCTCCACGGTCGCCACCACCGAAGCGGTCACCTCCGAAGCCACCTACGGGGCCAGCAGGTCGAGCTATAGGGACCTTAGTGTAGCCACGACCTCCTAGGCCTCCACCGAGACGCCTTGGTTTCCAGCCCTTCACGGTACGTCCACGTTCAACGTCGACAAGAACGCGGCGGTCTTTAATGCGGATACCATCTGTTTCCTTATATGCAGCTGAAGTGAGTGGGCAGCAACCGGAGCATAGTGTTAGTCAACTTATTCCCACAGTAAACAACCTTGCGGTGCAGATCGTGGCCATCACTGCTCACGATACGAAGAATACCCATAAAATTTGGCGATCCTCAAATCGAGAAAGGAGTGGGAGAGGGGAAGAGGGCGAGATGGGGAGGGACAGGGGGGATATCATTATAACAGTACCCTTCATGTCTTTTTCTCGCTCATAGACGATGAATGCATATCCTCGGTGTTTATTGGTCGTCTTATCGCGTACAATACGGATCTGTCACGGCTGTTAGTCTCCATTTGATATCCGTGGTGATAAGAGAGTGCATACCCTTTCAATTGGTCCGAAGCGACCAAACTCACGTTCAAGGTCCGGCTCTTTCACCTCGTAGCTCAGCCGTGACACGAACAAAGTCCTGTAGGGGTCACCGCGAATCTGAGCATCGCTTTCAGGCTTGTCTGCAGGTACATGCTCGCATTAGCGCGCTGAACGATCATCACCCTTGTAACAACAAAAAACTGCGCTTTTGCACTTTTCCGTTCATCGACGGGTGTAAACTTACAGCTTTCTAACCCCGCTTGGATCTTTTCCTCCTGTCGCTCTTTCTTTTCGAGCTGCAGGCGGTCGCGTTTCTGCAGCCAGCTCTCTGTTGGGACATAATCGGGATCTGGCTTTCGGAATTCTTCAAGGAACGCAGCAACGCCGGAGATGGGCATTGTGCGACGCTTGGCAGGATCATGGTCGCAATGGGGGAGATAGCGCAGCGGTGGACGCGGCGCGAAGAGCGCGAGCAAGTTGGGAGGGAGTTTATCGGTCATCTTGGTGGAGAGTTGCTAGAGCGTGACGCTCCGGAACAAGAGGGTGTTGTTGCTGCTGTGAAGTTTCCGACGGAGTTAGGTTTGCGAGAATGATGCGAAATCGATCGGATCGCGATGGTGGTGTCGATGGTCGTGGAGGAAGTTGGTGCGTTGTCACGGTGTGGTGACACTTTCGCGGACGCGCAGGAGGAGGCGAGGCGAGACGATGCGATGAGAACCTCAACTACGACAAGCCGGCAGTTAGGCCGGGTAAACCCACCCCAAAAACATATCGCTCCGAACGAGAGACCTTGCAGCTGCTGCGAACGTTATGCTTGCCCGCCCATCCTACGCCCGCAGCCGCCATGAACACCCTTTCTCGCACAATAAGGTCGATCCTGCGGCCTTCGACGTCGCCGTTATTTTTCTGCCAGCCAGTCGCTCTTCAGGTCCGATATGCCTCAATTCTAGGCAGTCTCAGTGATCACCCCGACGCCTACAATAAGCGCATCCGACGAGGGCGCGGACCTTCTTCCGGTAAGGGCAAGACCTCGGGCCGTGGTCACAAGGGTCAGAAACAACATGGAAAGGTACCGGCTGGGTTCGCTGGAGGACAGACACCACTCGAGGTTGTCCACGGAGTGAGGGGATTCAAGAACGTGTATGCTGCTTAACTGCTCGGAATCACTGGAATTCTAGCTGATGCATCAACCCAGCTTTTCGGTGCATATGTCTCCTCTGAACCTCGGGAAACTTCAGCAATGGATCGATGCTGGCCGCATTGACCCTACAAAACCAATCACATTCAAAGAGCTCCTCGACACGCGAGCGGTACACGGCATCAAAGATGGCGTGAAACTTCTTGGCGATGGCGCGGACACCTTCAAGACTCCGATCGACATAACTGTGTCGCGAGCATCTGCGTCGGCGATTGAGGCGATCGAGAAGGCTGGCGGAAAGATCACGACCATGTTCTTCAACAAGATCGGTATCAAGTCAATTACACACCCCCATCTGCCGGCGTTCGAAGAGGGCCACAAACTTGCTGGGCCGTCAAGCAGATTCGACATTGAGTACTACCGAGACCCAAAGCACAGGGGCTACCTTAGCGAAGCTGTGGTTGAGAACAACGAGTCGCCCAGTTTGTTCTTCAAGCATATAGATGCGAAGCCAGCGAAGGGTGGCAAGAAGAAGGCAAAGAAGAACAAGGCTGCAAACAGGTTGTTTTAGACGGTTGGGAAATGTGTCTTATGCTCCTGTAGATATCGCCAGACAGGTTCTAGACAACAATCTCTGTGGTACATACGTAGAGCGCGGTAACTATGCCGGAACTACACGTGAGAAGGCCGCGACACAACCACCCGCCACCCCCACATTTTCCATACCGAGTGATCCGCAAAGTTAGAAGAGGCTCAAAATTAAGCTCGTCTCGACGGCACCAACCGCAGATGGCTAGCGCCATGCGCACAATCCAAGTCAGAAAAAAGATTCATTATTCTTGCCTTATCGCAGCACCAACCCATCAACCTTTACCACCATTACCACTACTCTAATACCAATCTCCCTCCAAATCAGTCCCACCGCATTTCTTCTCAAACAATACTCCAAAATGCCCCGCTCCAAGCGCAACAAGCAGGTGTCTCTCACCGCCACCGCCAAAAAGCCTGGCCGCGAGAACAACGAGCGACTATTCGCCTCGATCCGCGAAAGCGTCGACACCTACCCCACCATCCTCGTCTTTTCCGTCAGCAACATGCGCAATACACACTTAAAGCAGGTGCGGTCGGAGCTCGGTGACTCGCGGTTGTTCTTCGGCAAGACCAAAGTTATGGCGAAGGCGCTCGGCCTCACCAGCGCCGAGGAGCTGCGGCCCAACCTTCACAAACTCTCGCAGCACATCGCCGGCAACGTCGGATTGATATTCTCGTCGCGGACGCCGGAGCAGTTGGTCGAATACTTTGGGGACTTTGTGCGCGAGGATTTTGCCCGCATGGGTGCTGTTTCGCCGCTTACATTCGTCGTGCCCGGTGGCGTCGTGATGAGTCTAGGCGGCCAGGTGCCGGCTGAAGACGATGTGCCGCTGCCTCACTCGCTTGAGACCACCGTGAGAGGGTTCGGCATGCCCACAAAATTGGTCAAGGGAAAGGTGTGGCTGGACCAGGAGTATGTTCTCTGCAAGGAGGGACAGAAATTGGATAGTAGGCAGGCAGCGCTGCTGAAGCTGTTTGGACGCATGACGGCGGAGTTCGCTGTCACTCCTGTTGCGTGCGTTTCCCCCATTCCATTCGCACGTGCAGCACTGACAGGCGTGCAGTTACTGGACGACGGACAGCGAGAATGTTACGGTCCTCGAGAAGCCGGAAGTCGAGACGATGGAGGAGTAGGGAGGGTGTAGGGTACTCGAATTCACTCTAGGGCTATTTCTGTTTGTGTAAAAAGTTCGAGGTTTCCTAATTGTCGACATCCACAAGCCCTGGATAGGCGGGGTGGCAGGGCAGGGAGATGAACGCTTCTTTTACCCACAAAATTGGAATGATCTCCTAGTCTTTCCATTGCTCACTCGTACCACTATCCCCTGTTCTACACCCTTCCGCCCAGGTACATGATATTCTCCAAAACTTCCTCACCACCATCCCACAGCCCGGTATAAATCCACACGATGACCTCTCTCCACGCTTCCGGATGCGGCATGGGGATCTCAACGCAATCCCCGCGGCACACGAATCCGCTCAGCAGCACGGCGGCCAATAACGGAGCACGATACATAGCGTACTCGACGTCTATCCGCAACTCATCAGCTCCCATTTTCACCCAGAACAAAAGCCTACCAACCACAAAACTTACGTATCGGAAAGACGTCACCTCTCGTCCGTCCCCGCTCAGCCACGCCACACCCACACCTAACCAAGGCACTAGCAAACATCCTCCTAAGGAAGAACGCCCTTCCGCCGGCGGCCGGGTCGACCCGCACGCGGACTATGCCGTCGGGGGTAGCGGCGGGAGTCGGCACACTGCGAATGAAGGCGTCGCTCGTCGCCGTGTCGAAGATGTACGTGGACCCCCATTCCTGCAGGCGCTGGGTCGTGTACGTGCTCGGGATGTTCCCGAGGTGGCGCGGGTGTAGCGGATTGTGGATTCTCTCCCGCTGCACACGGAGCGGGAGGGGCGGCGTGTTTGGCGGTGCCGGCGGCGGGGAACGTCTATGAGTAGTGAGTGAGTCAGCTGCCTGGAAAAAGGGAGCTGAGTGGAGGAGTGTACCCTGTTATCTCGAGCTCTCTCTCCATTGCAGTTTGAACTGTCCACGGTCAGTCAGTCAGTCAGGGTATGGCTCCGCCCTGGGCCATCATGGGCCGAACCTACCTAATATCGACCAAGCTGTGTCGTTCGACATGCGATGAGGGGTAACCAGTGAGCTCGTGCCCAAGCTCGAACAGAGCCACGGCCGCTATATATACCCCTTCCCACACCATACCACCAGGCGATCAGAGTCCTCAGTCTGGCCGTCAGGTTAGATCCGCACTCCTCGACTGCACATTCCCGTAAGTCGGCCCCTTCTGGCCGCCCATGCCCTGCTGTGTCCGTGATGATTCGAACAAAGAACCTCAAACAAGGGAGCATGGTTGTTTCCCCCATGCGCCTGCAGCTTCCCGTGCTTTTTTAGCGGCGGAACGGATGGAAACTAGTGGTTTGTTGTTCTGCTTTCTCTAGTTGAAGACTTCTGCGTGGGAGGGAGAGGGGAGGTTTAGTCTGGGCGAGTGGAGGTTTGGTCTGGGCGAGTGGAGGTTTGGTCTGGGCGAGTGGATGGTTGAATGGATGATCCATGGCATTCGATGGCTTCAGTGCATAGAATTTATACGGATCACGACAAACATATGCCACATCGCCCATGTGAAACTCCCGTACAATCACTTTCGCCCGCTGTGGCCACCTCAAGCTTTCTCCTTCCGTCCAGTTGGCCATTAGCTATCCTCGATATAGGTATACCTACATAAGTACGCGCGCACATCTGGAGTTTCCAAGGCAGGAGTCAAACCTCCTGGCAAACACAAACCCGAGCGCCTCATTGTCGTATGTAATTATATGGAGGCGAGAGAAAAAAACAAGAGCCCATAGCTTGGACCACCGTACAGAAAGAGCTGCACGGCCTCGGGGAGGGAGTGGTGGGTGTTGAAGCTCGCCCGCTCTCTGCACACGGACACACGGGAACTGACACCCACGCCAGTGGATACCGACTTCTGTTGCAAGTGCGGATTGCGGATTGTGGGTTGAGGGGAACTAGCCAGCAGAGCAACGTCCCAAGAGGATTAGAGTCACGGCTGCGACATCTGCCCTTGGATCGCCGTGTTTGCTTTTCCACTGGTGGGCCGGGTCAGTATCGCCAGTAGAGCGTTGCCTGGATTGCGCATGCGTTTCCCGCATCACTCGGCGTTTGCGTGGACGGCGGAACGAGTGATGGCACGTATCCTAAACATACCTAGGCACGGCAGAGGATGTTGGACGGGTTGGATTGGAATACAGAGAAGGGATAGTTAAGGCTGTGATAAAATGCCTTTTGCCGTCGTGGGGATGGAATCTAATCCCCAGAAGGCAGGCAGGCCCGGAACTCACGGAAACCATAGTGCAACGCAAAATAAATATTGAGATATTGCATTGCAGAACGTCAAACATAAGCTAGCCCCAATTACCCTATTCCAAAACCAAGAGGAGGAAAGAAAAAAAAAGATCCCACGTAAAAGCAACGCAACGACAATGATACCTGTTACGAGTAGGAAAAAAAAAACCAAATTATAGAACCCCATGAAACAGCCCCGTCAAACCCCCGACTTAATTATCATCCTCCTCCCTGTGGCACGCATGCCTTACCCTCTCCTTCTTCTCCTCATCGGTGAGGAGGAAGCACCAGTTCGTAGGCGCCTTCCACATTCCGACCCCCTCATTGATCTTGACACCCGGCGGCTTTGGCGTCCACGACCTGATGTGGTCGATCCCCTTCCACAGGTCATCGGTAGGCTTGAACTGCTCCTCGAAGCCACACCAGAGCTTTTTGTACTCCTCGGGGTCCTCGGACCAGCGGCCGAGTCTCTGATAGCTGCGCTTCAGCAGGTTCATCTGCTGCAGGATCAATTGCTTCAGGGCCTCCCCGGAGATGATTTCGATGAGCTCGTTCTCGTTCTCTGGGGCGAGGATCTCGCGTAGGAGCTCGACGTGGAGCGCCATCGCCTTGTCGTAGGACCCGGCGGCGGTGTACATACTCGAGAGAAGGTTGTAGCTGGCGACCGTGGTGAAATCGACGGCACCCCAGACCCGCTTGACGTTGTAGCGAATGTCATTGCAGAGGTCGATTGCCTCGGTACGCTTGCCGGATGCGAAGAGGACCTCGCAGAGACGGTGGCCGATGGCGACGATCTCGTCAGCGCTCCAGGAGTCGCGGGATTGGCGGGATTCCCAGAGGTCTCGGAGGATACGCTATCGTGGATGTTAGTATATATTTTCACGATGGGGGGAAAGGCAGGGGGAGAGAGATAATAACCTCGAGATCTTTGAAGTTCTGTTGCCCACCGAGAACCCCAACGATCAGGTTCACCTCCTCAAGGCGCATCTTGCTGAATGACATAGTTTCCGACTCGCTGGCCTTGAGGACCTCGATCAACACGGTGCGAGAAAGCTCCGTCATCATCACCAACAACTTCTCATCCGGGCATCCTTTCGACGGCTGCGACACCTTCCCAGCCAAACACAGCGAGATCTTAAAGCCGACGGCGAGATTCCGCTGCTCGGTGAAGCCGCTGTGGGCCTTGATGTACTTGTAGGTCCAAGTGGCGAGCTCGTAGGAACCAGCGAAGTCGCCCTTCTCGTAGTGCGTAACCACGGTGGTGGCGGCCATCTCGAGGACAGTGAAGTCGTGCTCCTCGGCTCCCATCTCCTTGATACAGACGAGGAACAACTCCCAGATGATGCCGGCCTTCTTTGGCTGCTTGCCGACGCTGGTCTGGAATAGCTCCCACAGCTCTTCGGTGATCTGGGTGCATTCTTCCTCTCGGTGCTTGCTGATAAGGAAAAGCCGCAGACGAGCACCGACACTGAGGGATGACTCGAACGATCCGCCGTACTTCAACGTCCGCATCCAGTTCTCGTACAGAGTCGTCTCGGTGACAAGGTCGGCCATCAGCTCAGAGTATAAATGGACCGAGCTGTTGCCCTTCAAAGTCTCCTCGAACGCGGCGACAAAGAGATAAGACCTCCGATCCAGCGCATGTGAGGCGCGCAGCGAAAACCCGAACTTCTTTGAAGTTTTGACTTCCACCGAGTCGAGCTGCAGGCGGATCTCCCCAAGGAGCTCGAATGCGAGCTCTTGGAGGCCTAGGGCCAAGTAGAGTTTCGCAATCGATCCGGCGGAGGCGAACAATCGCTGCGTGTCCTTCTCCTTGGTGATGATCTCGATGATGGTGGATTGGAGGGTGATGGTGGCGGTGTGTATGCCCTCCTTGGTGCTCTGCTTCTTGAAGAACATGATCAACTCGTACAGGCGCGACAGACTCTCCTCGTGTGAGCACCCGTGCTTAGACTTGTACTCCTCCCAGGACTCGATGTAGATCACCTCGGCCTTGGAGGTGGACGACGCGTGGATGGCGTAGAGTTGCGCAAGCCGCTTGCGGACCTCAATGATGGTAGACCGCATGATGACCCTAAGTTCACTGTGCTCGGAGATGATCTTGCGGACCTCCTCGTAGATGGTGATAGCCTCCTGGCGCTTTGACTCTTCGCGCTCGAGAACTCGGGCAAGCTCGATCGTGGCAAGGACGCTGATGTGGTGGTTCTTCCCGTAATGCTTGATGCACGCCTCGCGGAACTGGATAGTGACATCGTAGATAATGGCGAACTTGGACTCCCTCTCGAGGGTTTGCACATACTTCTGGTAGGTGCTCAACACGGTCTCCGTGTTCATCCCACAGTCTTCTCCGCGGTGGCAGAAGGTCATCCAGAGCTTGCGGTAGTATTTGAGCGCATCGTTGTACTTCTTGTCGTTCTCGTAAATACGGCAGAGAAACAGCGCAGCCTCGACGGACGCCCCGTCGAGGATCTCTGTTTGATTGTCCAGAGAAGAGACGATGAACAAGTAGTATTTCTCGGCCTTCCGAGGCTGATGCTGCATGCAAAAGTGCGCGAGCTTGTAGGTGGTCTTGATCGTGAGCGAGTGCGAGCACCCAAGAACCTCCTGGTACTCCAGGAACAGCTCGTGGTATACCTTGAGAGCCTGTTCGATTTTGTCGATTGACTCGTAGAAGCTGACCAGGTACTCCGCCGTGATAAGGATGTACTCGTCGCGAGTCTGCAGAGAAGATTTGCAGGCGCGGAAGATGTATTGGTACACGGCCTCTGCCTTGCGGATCTGGCCTGCTTTGAAATAGCAGATAGCGAGGCGACGTGCAATCACGATTGCATCCTCGAAGTACTCCGTTGGCAAAGCACAGATACCCGATCCGCTCTCGATGTAACTGATGACGGATGACCAGATCTTGGCGAGGGACTTGGTGCAGACTTTGATGGCGTCGGTCCACCGTTCCTCTCGCTCGTAGAAGTAGCTGAGTTTCATGCAGGCCCTGATGATGGTAATGTCGACGATGGTCACGGTGATGGTGGCACCGAAAATTTCCTCCAAGACGCACTCCTCACTGTGAGTTTCTTGCTTGATGTTGAGAACCTCGGAGAGCATTATCGCGATAGAGATGGCCTCCTTACTTGTGGCTCTGTTCGTCCTCTTGTAGAATGCGAAAAGAGAGGTGAACACGGACTCGGCGACCGCCACAATTTTCCAGTTCTTCAGCTCATCTCCGATCATCCGGATATGAATCAGCAGGCTATCCCCGTAGTTGCAGTCGTTCGCATTCAGCTGCCCCTTGAACTCGCCCCACAACTCGACCAAGATCTTCTCCGCCTCCTTGTCCTTGGAGCAACGCTTCAGGAACCGGACGTACTCGAGCGTGATCTTGATCTGCGCTTCGCGGACATGTTCCTCGTGATTGGTCTTGCAGATCTCGGTGATTTTCTGGCAAAGGCTGATCAAAAGCGCTTCCGCCCTCTTGATCTCCTTCCGCTTCTCGTAGACTTCGACCATGGTCATGGTGGTGCTGATGCGCTTTTCCTCCCACACCTCGGTAGTCTTTTCACAGATCTCCAGTAGTGTGTGGGTAATGGTCACGCACTCCTCATGCTTCCCGAGAACTTCGAGCGTGGTGAGGAGGCACTTGGTCATGTTCGCGGTCTCCTCATGAAGTTCGCCGTAGACTTCGATGCACAACGTCCGTACATCACGGTAGATTGTGAGAGCCTCCTCCGTCCTCTTGAGCGCGGTATAAAGCTCCGCGAGAACCTTGGCATGGGCGATCTTCTCCTCGCGGGTCTCGCAGTGAGTGTACATATACTTGTATATGGTCTCCTTTCGCTCGGTGATGGTGACGGTAGTGGTGGTGGTAGTGGTGGTAGTGACCTCCGTGCAGGTGATAACGGCTTTGGCGCAGGCGCGAGTAATCGCATGTGTCTCACCTAAGACCCTGCAGGCGATCTTCCACGTCTCGTAGTAGCCCTCACTAGCATATACATAGCTAGAAAGGTTCTCCTGTGTCCTGGCCAGGTTGATATAGCATTGGATGACGGAGACGCACTTATCGCCCAGGGCGATCTTCCGAAGCTGGAGGGCAAGATGATGCAACTCCGCAGCTTCACTGGCACTGGTCTGGTTCTCCCACCAGCTTCCTTCGATGAAGGCGAGGAAAGACGAGTCCGGGAAGCAGGCTTTGAAGGTTGCCGAACAGCTGTGGTTTCCCTTGGGGTTGTACATGGAGGATCGCTTGAAGTGGATGATGTAATGGCGAGCAGCGTATTCGAGGAACCGATGTCTCAGGAGGACCTCTTCAGAGCCATCCCAGCGGCACACGAACGTGGGTTCGCGATCCATGCCCTTCAGAACAATCTTCAGGTACGCCAAACTCCGGATAGTTATTTCTGTGTGGGCTTCCTCGATACTCAACGGGAATTGATCGTCCGAGAGAAGCTCCATGAGGTAGTCCTTGACGGAGACGTGCGAAAAGCACACGAGCCCATCGCGGATGGTGACCAGAGAACCGCATGCAGCCCGAATATCATCCTCGATCTTGGTAAGGCGAGGCGAGCTGGTGCAGTTGGTGATATCGATCTCGAACAGGCAGCGGAGCTCCTGAACCGTGAGCGGCCTCTCGGCAGCGAGAAGTAGGCTTATCAGAAGCTTGGTGTCGGCCTGCTTGAGATCGAGTTTGAGGCACAGCTTGTGGAGAATGTCGTCCAAGCTCTTCACGGCTGCGAGGGTCTCGAGACACTTCATGATCCCAGCGACGGTTTTCTCCATCCGAAGGAGCTGGAGGGAATATTCGGCCCAAATGAATGTGCCGGACGAAGTGTTCGTGATTACCTCGATGATCTTGCGGCGTTCTTCAATCTTGAGGGACTGAAACTCGATGCAAGTAGCGATGGATGCCTCGATGAAACGGGTGATATCGGCAGCATTGCAAGCTGCATCGATGACGAACTCCTTGATGGTAGACGGACATGGTTTGCTCAACGGCCGGGAGAGGAACAAGCACTTGATGTAGCTGTATTTGGATGCGATGCAGCGCAGTCTTTCGCAAAGCTCCCAGACCGCAGGCTCGCCACCATCAAGATGATCAAGACCGTCAACGACAATCATCAACTTGCTTGAGCTTCGCCCCAGAGCGGAGTCGAAAGCCCCCCACAAAGCGGCCTCAAGGTTGTCGGTTACTCCACTGCGCTCCACACGCTCATAGAGTGCCGCCAGAATCTTGTACACCGACAAGTCTCCAACGTTCCTCTCGAGAAGCTGCAAGAGCAGTGACCTCACGACGCTGAACGACGACCGCTCGCTCTTGAGATTGGCATCTTTTTTGTGTAAGCATCATCCATTGAACGTAGGGTATAACTGGAAGCACCCACCAACGGCGTACGAAATAACATCATACCCATAGCGGCTACCTTGAGTTCTCCGCAGCCTCTCCAGGATCCAGCCCACCAGGACACTCTTTCCTAGACCCAGTTAGCCGGAGGGCAGCACCGCGGAGGATAGAGATCACAAACCCGAGCCAGGCTTTCCATAAACCCATAGAACATCAGTCTTATCACGTTGGAACTCCCGCATGTGGCTCTCGAACCATTCGCAGGTAAACTCGTATCTGAAAGTACGCGTTCCCAGGCGATTGGAAAGACAGAGATCCAAGGTTCTATCCTGAACCGAGAGCCATTGCCGGATGGTCTGAATGGTGATGGTGGTCGTGGTCGTGGTAGTGTAAGATTCTTCTCTCAAACTGCAGGCCCATGATTCGCTAGTGAAACACTCCTTGCGGTAAAAGAAGGAATCAACGACACGGCCGAACAAGGCGTCGAAGTTTGCGAGGCTGATTGTCGTCGACTTCGTGTAATGGATGGCCGTCTCAACAGTGAATCGGACGAGATCGGAGTATGCAAGGGCGAGGATATCCTGCATCTCCACGGAGGCGCAGAACAGACGCTTGTTCTTCAGAAAGAAGTCGATCGCTTGGCCGAACTGGCCCAGGACACCGAAGACCTTCTCGAGCATCTCGACGTGGTTCGGACCCATCTAAGAAGCGTCAGAAGTCCATTCCGCCAAAAAAAGATGTGTGGGAGTCTTACCAGCAGAAGCCACCGGCAGCATCCCCAAACAAGCCTTGCCGACTCCCAGCTGTGAGGGGTGAACCCGCTGATAGCGTGCGAGTACGCATCGACCCTTCGGCTGAAGCTCTCCGCCCACTTGAGGACCTTATCCCACTTGCTCCCTTTGTGGGGCATGCTCCTCAGCCTCTCGGTAGCGATGAAGTCCAGGAATGCATGGCAGGTTGGCACTCCCGTCAAGATCTCATCTATCTTCGAAGTAAACTCCTTCTTGCACCGAACGGTGATCAAGGTCGTGGTGTCTCTGAGGATATAGGTATCCTTAGTCGACTCGTACATTGGTAGCAGAGTCGCCTTTCTCGTCTCAGGGTTTTGACGGGTGGTCAGGCTATCCGTGTGAATGGGGGTCGCAGTGCCACTGCTGGCGTTGTCGCTGGTTATAGATGTGTCGTCTTTCGTGTGGGCATTGGCGCCATTGGTGGCTATCACCGAACAGTGTTAGAAATGTACTGCTGTTATGCTGTAATGAATGATGGAGAAGGCGTACCGCCATTGGCCCCGTTGGTCCTGAAGATCGAATCGAAAACCATCATCGCAAAAAAGTGTGAACGAAAGGGTAGAACTAAGGCAATGGGGGAATCTGACTGGTCGAACTGGAGAGCAAAACCGAAGGGGGTGAAGAGGCGTCTTTTATGGAGACCTGCGACTCACTCCCAAATCTTCATTCTGGGGGCTCGTTTGCCATCGCCTGCGCCCCCCGTCCCCCCCGCCCCCCCGACGCCATATCGGCGAGCAGAGCTGAAGCTTGGGCCAGAATAGCTACTTCCCACCAGTTCGGATCACCACATGCATGAGGACGCTGGCTGAGGAGTCCGTGATGGTATGAGACATCATTTCATATTCTCCGTGTGGCCACCACATCCACCCGACGAAAGCCAGTGACAGTTCAGCTGAGTTCGAAGATTCGCTCTCTTGCATGCTTGCATGCGAGAACGGGGACGGCCTCCAGTTAGAGCAGTTGCATGGCCATCTGCAATGTCTTGAATCTAGATTGTGGCCAGTCGGACTTCCGAGTCAGCACTCTTCCGATGACATACGGATTGGCTCCCCACAGGCGATTTTGATCGCTTTGAGATCTGGTCTCTCCTCTGGCGGCCGATTCCTCGGTGGGTCCGTAGAACCGTATGTATCTACCTGTTCGTGGGCCGAGGAATACCGACCCGCGCGAAAAGGTAAGGACGATGACTTGTGTGGTACCTGCATCGACATCGCGCCAAGCCCCCATCCATTTTGTTTCAGCCATTCAGCCGGCACAATGCGCAGTTTCTGCCTTGCAAATTGATTGTGTATTTTTTGCGGAGTATATAGGCAAGTGCCGCCCAACAACGCGGAGATGTCGGCGCGAGAGGGGGCGCGGGTGGCAGCAACGAAAGAGGACTGCTCCGAGAAGTGGGAGACCAGTTGGGCAGCGGGTGCCGGTCGGAGCGGGGCGACGAGACATCCACACGGAGCTGAGACATGCCTCATCGTCGCCCACACCTATACCAGACACTAAGCCCTGCCGCATCGGGCAGGCGAAGTATCCCCTCCTCCCTCATTGACGTCGTTGTTCCACCGACTCTTCCCCACAGCACCGCCAGTTTCGCGGCATCCCACGGCCCGCGCCAGCCGGCATATATTGAAGCTGAAGATTATTCGCAACCGTATGTATGGCCGTGATGGCCATTGCGCCGCAGTGCGACCTCAATTCCTACGTTCGCATGCAGTGTTCGGACGATGAGCGCTGACCTGAAACAGAGAACTCGCTCCGACCCAATCCATTTCCTGCGACATCCCTTGTTAGGCAGCGTGCAGATCGCCGCCGCAGCTGAGCTTGTTCCCGTCTGCGTACGACGCTCCAATCGCTACGAGACGGGCGAACTGCATATACGAGGTCCTTATATTGTCGTGGGGATTCTCTGGTGTCCAGTAATTAAGCCCCAGGTTGGTCATACTGAAGGCCCTCAAAGTGGGCGTGGTGGAGAGCAGTTTCTATGCGTTGGGCGATCTTTAACTAGCGCTGTCAATCCTGCTCTGAAAGCCTAGTTCGCCGTAATATAGGCCATGGATCGCGACTGACTGGGCCGACGCCGCGTCCAGACAATGGATATCTACTCTGGGTACGTCGCTGCAGCCTACATATGACGCCGAGGGTGCAGCCATTGTCCGAGAACTGGAGACAGCCACCCGCAGGCGACACGACCCCGGGCGGGTGACGATCCCAACAGACGCCCAGCAGCCGGAGGTGGCGATCGAACCCTGGAGGTGCCCTGCCTAGAAACGAGAAGGGGGAAATACCGGTGCAGCCGGACGCTGCGACGAAAGCCGGCTTTCATTCCGGCCAATTCGAGCAACCGACTCGCCTCCAGACTCTACCAGTTGAAGACGGCCCCCCCACTGGCCAGTGACCACCCTACATCCAATGGACGAAGGGCCGGCCCACTGCGAAGTGCTGGTGATGATCCCGCCCAGACGGAATTGATTCCTGCGCTGGGCACGCTCGTCCGGTTTTCGGAGCTCGCCGCCACACGTGCTATTAGATCTAACGACTGCTCGAACAGAATAAAAATTTGCGTACTGAGGCTCCACTGCCTGAACAGCCAGTGCCTCATTAGTCATTACGATCTGGAAAATGGTGTGGCTGTGTCGATGAGCCCCCCAAAAGGCCGGTGCGTGCCAGCGTGCCCAACCCATGAATCGATCGCACCCAGACACGGGAGCAACTGCCCGCCAGAAGAAAATCCTGCGGGCGGATGCAGAGGGAAGCCGGGGGGGGAGGGTCGAGACCTAGAGGTGCAGCCAGGCTTCCTCGCCACCACGTGGGGAGACGAGCACCAGACCGGCTGAAGGACACCCAGAGAGTGGGAGCACAGGGAGCGAGAAGGGAGGGAAAAGGAGAGGAGGTTGGAGGGCGGGGAGGTAGAGGTTGAGGTTGCAGTTCTTCTTGACACCCTCCTTCACGGCTTCGGCGGAAAGGGTGGTTTCTTTCGTTCATTTTCTCTACATACCATCTCGGGACAGGCCTGTGAGCGACAATTACGACAAGCCGAAAGGACAGTTTTTTTTTTTTTTTGTCTTCGCAATATTCGCGTGCGACCCTCGGGGATCATGGCGAAATACACAATGAAACAGTGTTATATACATCGCCATGATCTATATGGGGTTGCATGCGATCAATGAATAGAAACCAAAAAAAAAAAATTGCAGCTCTGCCCGCACGGCCCTTCCAAAAATGCGGATATTCGCGGGGAGCTAGCGCCCAGTCGGCCTTGTCAATGTTTGTTTCCCACCTCGGATATCGACAAGGCCTTTTCCCCCTGGCATATGCGTCTGCATTCTACCTATGTATGTATCATGGGGTGGGAACCCTCAAGGTGCGCCGAGAAGAATTGACCGGTAAGCACATCGAGCCCCGGTTGTTGACATTGAGGGCTGAAGCAAGCCATAAGCTAGGTGGCAAACCTCGGAACGCTTTTGTTGGATCTCGCTTCTCTCCTCTCTGGGATTATTCGCTAGCAGGTGGTTGGTCTTCGGTGCAGAACCGAGTTCGTATTTCCCAACCTTCCGAATTGTCTCACCATTGGATTTCAATTCGGCTTGTCTTCCTGGGTACATAGGCTCTTCTCGTCCCCATTGCGCGCTCCGCCTCGTCCTTTTGGATGGAGTGGTGTGTCCAAGACCGTGCGACGGAACTTCACCTTTCCAAATAGAGAGCGCGGGCGGGAGGCTACGTATCGCGCTCGTCATCTGTTGGCGAGTTCTGGCCCCAAGAAGCCGTCCCAATCTGCAAAAGCCGGCCTCGCGGTGACAATCACTCTGGACTAGACTATGTGTGTACTATTTATGTACCGCCACCCTCACGGAATCTCCCGGCGATCCCAAAGGAACACCCGTGCCGACAATATCTAGCTTGCGCAATTCGCAGCTGAGCTGTGGAGTCCAGCAATGCATCACTAGCGAGGCCGGGGGCTGTCCGTAGTGCCACCTCAGCTCCCTGCATCGTCCGCTTTACACCCGCCAAGGAATTTTCTGTCTGCGGTGCATGCTCTGCTGTTCGCGAACTAGTGCGATCGATCGACTTTAAGTTAGTTACCACCACCAGCTGCAATCACGCGTCGCACCAAACCCTGACCATTGTCACCATAACACGACCAACACCTGAAGGGCTTAGGTTTAGGAAGATAGCAAGTTGAGCTGTGTGTGGTATATAGGCGCCCCCTGCTTTTACGAACCACTATTCTACCAGATACGTACGGCCGGCATTCACAGCGATCATTACAGCCTCCTCTTGAGAGCCGCGCACTTGGGCCCGCAAGCCGCCGGACGTTGCGGTTGCGCTTAGTGCTGCCGAACCTTCCCCGACATGTCGTTTCTCCTACATGTCGTTTCCTACGGACAAGGGGACCAACCAACGATTCCGATGCCAGAACGACCAATTGCCACTGTGGTAGGTATTATACATCTGGCGGTTCATATGCAGATCATACCCTTACGGAGGTAGATAGCGCTTAAAGTCCCGGACGCCACATTCGGCACCGGGATAATGGGATCACGCTTCACCCCGCGGTGCAACCCTAGCCCACGAACCGTGCGCACATACTCTACATATCTATCTATCTACAGGGACACAGGGTGGCGGCGGGTTCCAACACTTCCTGGTCGCTGGGGTGATTTAGGGCCCCGGCCACACAATGTGGCTATCTAGATGAAAAAACAGCGCCGCCACGGTGGAGCCGCGCCTCCTCTTGTCACGGCTCGTCCGCTGTGAGGCGTGCTATCTCTTGCCACGGTGCTTCCTGCTGTTATCTGTAAGCGTCGCAGTGCTCGAAGACATGCCTCCCGAGAGTAGCGGCTATAGGGTACCAGCAGCAGGAACAAACGCCGCCGCGATATCCGATTCAGCGAATGAGTTGGCATGTGCGAGTGATCTTCCGTGTTCGCGGCCAAAACATTGTCTTCACCACCCAGGCGGGATGGCTTGGAAACCCCAGGAATCGAAAGCAGGAGCCGCGAATCGAGCTCTGTCCGATCCCACGACGCGGTGCTACGTCCCCCCCCCCTCTCGCGCAGACTAGCAAGACGCTCATCATCGGATGTCTCGGCATGTTCCCGAACCTGGCCACTAAGGGCTTCGGGTTAACGTAGGTACGTGCCTGCGGACGCAGTGACTGAACATCGCCCGAGGCACCACAACCGCCGTGACCGCGATCGGCCGTGCGGCTCTGGACACCGGGCACCAACAGATGATCTGCGCCGTGATGTTGCTAAGTACAGGCGGGGGACAGTCGTCATCGTGGAGATCGCGCCGAACGCCGGCAGCAAGGTCGGCCTTGACAGTTCGCAAGCCGCTCGGACACGGACGCGGGGGATCGGCACCTCCGAGCCTCCGATTTTGTCCGGCCGTGCGACCCATCAACAGGAAAAGACGGTTGCTGTTGTCTCGCTACAGCAGTGCCCGCACTATGGACTTCGCCTACAGCACCACTGCAAGCCGGAAACACCCAGAGCACGATCGATGGCAGCATGACATAGCTGTCCCCCACAACCTCCATCGTCCGTATCTATCGCGCATGTCTGCTCGGAGAACCCTCTCCGCAGATCAACATCCCGACAATGCAGCCTCCTCCACAGTCGGCTCCAACGAACGCCTACCGTCTGCAGCCAGTAGGCTTACATAGGACAGTGCGCAACTTGCTTGGCGACATCAGTGAGACAGCAGCAGTGCTTCTGGTGTCCTCCATCCTCCCCGGCGCCTCCTCCGAGCGCCAAACCCCCTTCCCATTGGCTTCTCGCCATCCGCAACAGGACACGGTGGCAGCCGGCGATCCCGCCCCACAGGCAGCCATAAGGTCCGCACAACGAACAGCTCGAGATCGAACAGCGCGCTCATCCGGTTTTTGGCGTTCAGCAGCTGCCGGATAGCTCTACCCGTCTAACCGGCAACAGTGTGTCGCGTCGTGAAGGAGGACAACACTGTTGGTGACGAGGAGCCGGGGCGGACGGAGGATGCTGCGGGGGATGTGTTCGGACGGAGGGACAGATATGCTGTTCACTCATACGCTGCGCCGTGCGGCCGTTGCTCCGGAACGCTGTCCACGGGATTGCCAAGTTGCTCCTGCTCTACATACAGAATCTGCACACGAGAGGGGGAACACGACAACCAATTGGGGGGGGGGGGGGCGGTCGCCATTTGGTTCTCTCCCCGTGGCTAGGTATGTGGATGCACACTCACCAGGCACAAAGGGATGGCGAGAGAGCGGAGGCGGACACCGCCGCGCTGCGTGCAATCCATAGATATGCACTACTGCCCTGCCAGCTAGATATGTGTGTCGTCTGTTTTTTGCCAGCCGATGCACTCACTGAGACAACAGGACCATGCATATTGCACACGTTAATGATAGCAGAGGACATTTTCGGTATAGTTGCCCGAGACAGTATTCCGCGGTTTTACATGGGTGAGCTGCGATGCTGGGCCCCGGCCTTTTTTTTTTGTTGTTGTAGTCATTAGTCGCGTGCGACAAAGCCAGGTAGATCATGTCGAATGTAACTATGATGTACTTGGATGTACGTAGTTATGTAAGGGTATTTGGGCCCCCCCCCCCCCAGCGCCTATATTTCGTAGATAATGGACTCTATGCTCTGACGTCCAGTACACACACATAAGTCCGATTCCGCACACCGCGCGCTGTCCGGTTTTTTTTTTAAAAAAAAATTGATTACTCGCATCTGGAGACCTTATTAATTATTAGATCACGGCGAGCCTGGCAGAAGAGCCAGGATTGAGGCAAAATACACTGCCGGAGAGAAGGGCCTGAGAAGCCATAAAACTCACTCACGGGAAAACTACATAGGTAGCCAAACACGTTAGCCCTAATCAGGTGGGGGTTAGTGAGTTACAATGAAAACATACCAGCCAACTGTAGAGTAGGTTTAGTCTGACAAATACAAAATCAGGAAGTTTTTCATCACTCCAAGATTAGGATCTTTTCTTTATATATATATATACCTATACATATATACATATAACTATCGAGGAGTGAAGTTTGGAGGCAGATTCCCACGCCTGGATTCCAACGACTTCAATTGTCGGCAAGTTTCCTCCAGAATCGAAACTTTCTGCTCAAGAAAGCTCCCCTCAGAAACCCTTTGAGTACGTTCAGGTGTATGTTTAAACACTGGAGACTCCTCTCCCTTGGTGACTGGCCTTGGTGAACGTTTGCCCGTATTCCCCGGGGACAAGTTTGGTATTGCTAATAACCCACCCACCACAAATCCCGTCCCACCACCCCAGGGCGCGTCCCAAGTGGAAGGCCCCAACAGAAGATCCTGGAGGCAGAGGTGCGGGAGAGAAGCGGGAGGGGGAAGAGCCGGTTCAAAGATCCGGGACTTGCTTGCCGACGGGAGGGTGCAGCCAGGCAGTACTACTCTAGACTTCCTCTCCACACTACGGATGTGGGAAGGCTGGTCCCGGCTAGGCTGGGGAAGAGGCGGGGAGCGAGGTACATAGATATCAGAATGAGAGCGCAGTGAAGAGGGAAGAGGAGCGGAGGGTGGAGGCCGAGGAGCTGGGTGCTGGTGTAGAATCGCCACTGTTTCTCCCCACGCCCTCCTTCATGGCATCGCAGACGAGAAGCAGGGGGGACGGGCTGCCTTTCCTTCTCCCTTCCGTGGTCTCCTTGGTGCGCATTTATTCTTTCTTGGGACAGGCCTGGGCGGAGGGCAAAGGGGAGCTTGCAACACGGACAGCGGACGGGAACTGGGCAAAAAAATGTGCGCTGCCACGCTGTAGTCTATATAGGCTCAATGCGAGTACGATTAAACAACCCC
>Ga0307516_10000288_pt1 | contig 65317 bp, 65 predicted proteins | sample 19_EM_MG_FD_203310 | JGI IMG/M metagenome (GOLD analysis project Ga0307516, IMG submission 203310) | Populus trichocarpa ectomycorrhiza microbial communities from riparian zone in the Pacific Northwest, United States - 19_EM | ecosystem: Host-associated > Plants > Roots > Unclassified | place... | reverse complement strand
GAAAACGCCATCGGCACGAAACGATCCGCGCCGGCGGCGGGCGGAGCGTAGAGCCGCATGCCGGTCACAGTCACGTCGAACGTGTCTCCGCTGACAAAAAACACCGCGCTGGTGTTCGAAGGTCCGGCCCAGATGGAACTCACGTCCCCCTGATGCGCCTCGAAATTGACCGATCGATTGTCAGACAGCCACTTGGTCATCGAAATGTACGAAAATGCGTACGCTGGGGGAGCCGGCGATGTCGAAGCGACCGATTCTCCCGCACTCTGGTAGCTACCCGTCTTCCAATTCACGGGCAGGCTCCCGTCGTATTCCACATTCCAGTTGGTCAGCACGATGTCGTTGGAATTCGCGATGACAAAGGCCGGATGGAACACATTGTCCACCGTGAACTTGCCCGCGCCGGTGAACGTCACATTCGTTCCGCTATCGATGAAGATGGTGCGCGCGATGTCGACGCCGATGTGGAGGCGCACGGGACAATCCACCACCAGCGTAAACGCCGAGTGTCTGGCGGCGGCAAATGCCCGGGCGACACCATCGGTGTCGTCCGAGGTCCCGTCGCAGCTCACCCAGGCCGCAATCGACTTCTGGACGCTCGGCGGCGCCTTGGCCAACGACCCACCCGCGATGGTCGTCGAACCGCCTCCCGCGCCGGTGCCCGTGGCACCGCCATTGCCGGTCGTGCCACCGCTCGTCGAGCCGACCGTCGTAGATCCACCGGCAGTGGTACCGCCGCCCGACGTGCTTCCATTCGTCGTACCGCTGCCTGTCGTACCGCCGCGGCTGATGGTGCCGGACACGCTCGCCGTGTCCGAACTGTTGCCGCTGCTCGACCCGCAGGCAGCCAGCGAAACGCTCATGGCCGCGAGTAGGAATAACTTCCATGCATCCAATTCAATTGCCAATGTATGTGTACTCCAGCGAACACACGAGGACGAAAACGCAGTGTCGGTTGAAGTCGCTCGGCTGCGGTCGACACGAGGTGTCGACGGCGCACATGGCGTGATTGTGACGACCGTCCATGTTGATAAATGCGCTCCAAATCCATCGATCGAGGGTGATGCTACGTGACGAAGTTGAGGCGGCACATCTGTTCCTGATTCGCGACAGACCGATGTGCCTGCACCGTCGCGTCATCGTTTTTCTTGAGTGCGCGAAGCAGGAAATTTCCGTGCACGCGTCACATTTCTTAAATTTTTTCGCGCTGATCGCGAAACGCGCTTCACTGATCGAGTGCTGCGAAGATGCGACGTCGCGAGGTCGCGAGGTCGCGATCGAATATGATGCGGCCCGGCAACGAGTCGCACCGTCGCAGTGCACCTCGGTGGGCCGTCATACGTTAGAATCGGACACGATGCCCCGGGACCCACGCTACGACATCCTTTTCGAACCGATCGACATCGGTCCCGTGACCGCGAAGAATCGCTTTTTCCAGGTGCCCCATTGCAACGGCATGGGTCATGCCCGGCCCCACAGCCTCGCCGCAATGCGCGGCGTAAAGGCCGAGGGCGGATGGGCCGTCGTGAGCACCGAGGAAGTGGAAATTCACCCGACCAGCGACGTTGCTCCGTTCATCGAAGGCAGATTGTGGGACGACCGCGATATCCCCGCGCTGGCGTTGATGACCGAAGCCGTGCACCGGCACGGCGCGCTGGCCGCGATCGAACTCGCCCACGCGGGAATGAATGCGAATAACGCCTACTCGCGGGAGATATCGATCGCGCCGAGCCACACGGCCAATCCCGCGTCATATATGCCCGTTCAGGCGCGTGCAATGCGCAAGTCAGACATTCGAGATTTTCGCCGCTGGCATCGGAACGCTGCGCTCCGAGCGCGTCGAGCCGGATTCGACATCGTCTACGTCTACGCCGGCCACGGCATTTCACTGCCGATGCACTTCCTGCAAAGCCGCCACAATCAGCGAACCGACGAATATGGCGGCAGCCTCGTCAATCGCGTCCGCTTGCTGCGGGAGCTGATCGAGGACACCAAAGAAGCCGTGGGAGGCGACTGCGCGATCGCCGTGCGTCTTGCCGTGGATGAACTCCTCGGCGCCGACGGGATGCGGAGTGGCGGCGAAGGGCGCGAAATCGTCGAGATGCTCGCGGAATTGCCGGACTTGTGGGATGTCAACGTGAGCGACTGGGCGAACGACTCGCAATCGTCGCGCTTTGCCCAGGAAGGATTTCAAGAGGACTTCGTGCGCTTCGTGAAATCCGTGACGACCAAGCCCGTCGTGGGCGTCGGGCGTTTCACGTCCCCGGACTCCATGGTGTCGCAGGTCCGCCGGGGCGTGCTGGATTTCATCGGGGCCGCCCGCCCTTCCATCGCGGACCCCTTCCTGCCGAGGAAGATCGAAACGGGAGATTTGGACGACATTCGCGAGTGCATCGGGTGCAACATTTGCGTATCCGGCGACTACACGATGTCGCCGATTCGTTGCACGCAGAATCCGACCATGGGCGAGGAGTGGCGCAAGGGCTGGCATCCCGAGACGGTGCCGCCCGGATCGGGGCAGGATACGTTCCTGATCGTCGGCGCCGGCCCGACCGGCTTGGAATGCGCACGAATATTGGGACAGCGGGGCTATTCGGTTCACCTCGTGGAAGCCCGCGAACAATGGGGCGGCCGCGCAATGCGGGAAGCTGCCCTGCCCGGCCTGGCGTCGTGGATCAGGGTGCGGGATTATCGCGTCAATCAACTCCGCAAGATGGCGAACGTGGAGATGCTCCGCGGCAGCCGCGTCACCGCGGACGAGATGATCGACTTCGGCGCAACCCGGGTGGTGCTTGCAACCGGCGCCCGCTGGCGCCGGGACGGCGTGGGACGGGCAAACGCCGCGCCGGCCCGCGGCTTCGATGCCGCCGCGGACCGCGTGCTGACCCCCGACGACTTGCTGGATGGACTCTCGGCTCGAAGCCCGATCGTGATATTCGACGACGACCACTACTATCTGGGTTCCGTCCTGGCGGAAAAGCTGCGGGCGTCCGGAAGTGACGTCACCATTGTGACTCCGGCGGATCGCGTTGCCGCTTGGACCGTCAATACGCTGGAACAGCACGCAATTCAGAAGCGGCTGCTGGAACTCGGGGTACGCGCCGTGATGAACCACCGGGTCGTCGAATACGAGGGTGAGCACGTCGCGATCGAGTGCACATACACCGCGCGCCGGTCGAGGATCCCCGCCTCATCGGTCGTTACCGTGACGTCGCGCTTGCCGAACGATGAGCTGTACGAGGCACTCAGTGTCCGGCCCGAAGCGCTGTCTGCGGCGGGAATCGTGTCGGTCGATGCGATCGGCGACTGCCTTGCCCCCGGTACGATCGCCGCCGCCGTGTATGCCGGCCATCGCTATGCGCGGGAATTCGACTTGCCGGACAGCGATGAGGTTGGTTTCCGTCGCGAAATGCCGGAATAGCCGGTCGATCCACCGCGCGACACGGCGTATGATTTGCTCCATGAGCAGCCCAACACTCGCAGCCCCCGACCAAATCGAGCCGCCGGCGCAAAGCGGCACCATGATCGTCAAGATCTTGCGAACAGGCCTGAATTCGCAGGTCGAGAGAAACGACCGCGTGGCCGTGGAGGCGCCCCTCGAATATCTCCTGCATCATCCTGCCCTGGGTCTCGAGCCGGTGTCCTTCGGCACTACCATGAGAACCCCCGGCGACGACGAATCACTGGCGGCGGGCCTGCTGTACGGCGAAGGCATCGTCAACCACCCGGACGACATCGAAGTAATCGAGTCGAGCACCCGCCGGCCCAACGTGGTCAACGTGCGCCTCCGACCGGAGGTGCAGATGGAAATGCAGACTGCGACGCGGCGATTTTCTGCGGGCTCGAGCTGCGGTGTCTGCGGTACGACCGGGCTGGATGCGGCGATTGCCCGGGCCGCTGCCACCCGCATTGCGGATACGGGTCCGATCGATTTGTCCTTGCTGCTCCAGCTGCCTTCGCGCATGCGCGAGGCGCAAGCCAAGTTTGGCGATACCGGCGGCATTCATGCGTCCGCATTGTTCGATTTCACCGGAAACCTGCTGACCGTGACCGAAGACGTGGGCCGCCACAATGCGTTCGACAAGCTGGTCGGTGAATGTCTGATGTCGGGCCGGCTGCCCCTGACGGAACGCATCGTGTTGTTGAGCGGGCGGGCAAGCTTCGAATTGGTTCAAAAGGCGCTCCGCTCGGGCGTCTCCATCCTGGCGGCCATCGGCGCGCCATCGAGCCTCGCGGTCAACTTGGCGGTCGCATCGGGCATGACCTTGGTCGGGTTTCTGCGCGAAAACCACTTCAATGTCTACTCGAGTCCGCAACGAATCAATGCTCGAGGGTGAAGCCGTGCACGAGGAACATACAGTTACCCACCCACTTGGCCCGGCCGCCGGTCCCGCAAAGCCGGTTGCATACCGCGAATTGAAAACGCAATTGACCGGCTTGTTCGCCTATGAGCGCGACGGACTCGCGAATGCCGCCAATACGGCAGCGGCCCTCTACCACAGTCTGCCCGATCTGAACTGGGCGGGATTCTATTTCCTGCGCGCGGACGAACTCGTGCTGGGGCCGTTTCAGGGCAAGGTGGCCTGTGTGCGGATCGCGCTGGGATCGGGCGTCTGCGGCACCGCCGCGGAGCGGCGCGAAGCGGTCCTCGTTGCGGACGTGCATGCGTTTCCCGGCCATATCGCATGCGATGCGAATTCCCGTTCGGAGATCGTCATCCCCTTGGTCCAAGGCGGGCGATTGCTGGGGGTGCTGGATCTCGACAGCCCGTCGCTCGCCCGTTTCGATGACGAGGACCGAATGGGCCTCGGCGCCATCGTGGAATTGCTGCTCGAATCTTCGGACCTCAGCCGCTTCGCCGGCGTTCGCTAGTCCGCGTCGACTCCAGGATCGAAGCGCTCCGCCCCGGTGTAGCAGAGAAACCGGTGATTCGCGGCGCGGCCGAACAAGGTCATTCCCAGCTTTACCCCAAGATCGCAGCCCATCGCCGTCACTCCGTTGCGCGAGACGACGATGGGCACACCGTTGTGGGCCGCCTTCATGACCATTTCACTGGTCAGCCGGCCGGTCGTGAACAGAATCTTGTCGCCGCCTGCGACGCCGTGCAACGCCATCCAGCCGGCGACGGTGTCGAGTCCATTGTGGCGGCTCACGTCCTCGATGCTCACCAGCAACTGGATACCCTGGAACAATGCGCAGCTGTGCACCGATCCTGCGGCGCGATGAATGGCATCGTGATGCCGCATGGTTTCGAGTATATGGAGCAACGTGCTGCGAGAGATGCGCGCCGACCCGGGCAGCGGAAGCGCGGTGGCATTCACCTGCATCATCAAATCGCTGAAAACCGTGCCGAGACCACAGCCCGTCCCGACGATCCCGGGGACGGCGCCTAGCCCGCCGTCCCGGCTGCCGGACCGCGTCATCACCCGGGCGGAAGCCGAGCTCCAGTCGACCGCAAGCGACTCGATCTTGGCCACCTCGCCGATCAACCGCTGGTTGCGAAGATAACCGAGCACCAGCATTTCGGGGCAGGCGCCAAGGGTCATCAGCGTGACCAGTTCTCGCCCGTCCAGGAATACCGTGAGCGGCCGTTCAGCGGGAACATAGATGGGGCGGCGGTCACCCTTTTCGTCGACGATCGAAATCTCGCGCAACGGGGCGCATGATGCGGCGGTGACGCGCGGGGCGTCGGGCACGGGGCGCAGCGCGGCGGCTGCCGGCTCGACCGCCCATGCCATGACGTCACCGGGCTCGATGGCCGCACTCCGCTCGATGGCCGCTCGCCGACGAAAGCGCTACCATGGTCTCTCCATGGAGATTGCGACGGCCGACATCACGGGGCTGATTCTTGCCGGCGGGCGCGGCAGCCGGATGGGCGGAGTCGACAAGGGATTGCAGAATCACCTTGGGGTGCCGCTGACGCGACATGCTCTGGAGCGCCTCGCACCTCAGGTCGGCAAGATCATGATCAATGCCAACCGCAATCTTTCCGTGTACCGGTCGATGGGGTTCCCGGTCTGGCCGGATGAGCTGCCCGACTACCCTGGACCTCTCGCGGGAATGCTGGCGGGACTTACGCATTGCGATACTGCCTACCTGGCAACGGTGCCGTGCGATACGCCCAACTTCCCGCTCGATCTGGTCGAGAAGCTTGCACGCGGTGTCTCGGAAATCGACGGCGACATGGCGACGGCCTATACGCGGGAAGACGGGAAGCTGTTTTCGCAGCCGGTGTTCTGTTTGATGAAAGCCTCGTTGCGCGACAGTCTGAGCGCGTTCGTGCGCAGCGGCGAACGCAAGACGGGCTTGTGGGGGCGCACCCATCGCTGTGCGCAGGTGATATTTGACGATGACGCGGCATTCTTCAACGCGAACACCCTGACCGAGCTCGAGCAGCTTCAACAACGCGGATCTCGCTAAGGTAGTCGCGGGACTTCCTCGCGGCCACTATCCAGCGCCGCCACCAACCGGCGCGGCCACTAAACATCCGCCGTCGGCTTCGCCGCCAAGATCTGCCCGCCGCCGAAACTTACCTGCACCGGCGGGATTCCACCGACAGTCACGCGCACCGCGCAATACTTGAATTCGGGAATCTTGCCGAACGGGTCCAGCGCCGAGTTGGTGAGCTTGTTGATCGCCGCCTCGTAGAAGCAAAAAGCGACGAACACCGCTCCGCGGGGCGAGCTTTCGTCCGCGCGCGCATAGAGGCTCACCTTACCGCGGCGTGAAGCGATGGTGATGAGATCTCCGGGCTTCACACCCAGTGCGGCCAGATCGAGCGGATGCAAAGAAGCCACCGGATCCGGTTCGATGGCATCGAGTACCCCCGAACGGCGGGTCATGCTGCCCGTATGCCAGTGTTCGAGCTGACGGCCGGTGATGAGTACCCAAGGATAATTGGTGTCCGGTCTTTCGTCCGCCGGGATGATATCGGCCGGCACGAACCGGCCCCTGCCGGTGGGCGTCGGAAAGGATTCGATGAATACGACCGGTTCCCCGGGATCCCCTTCCTTGACGCAGGGGTAGGTCACACTATCCTCGGCCTGCAGCCGCTCCCAGGTGATTCCACCGATGCTCGGCATCGTATGGCGCATTTCGTCGAACACCGCCGCCACTGCCGACTCTCCTTTCCCGTAGTTCCAGGAAAGACCCAGTTCGCGTGCGATGTCGATGATGATCTCGAGGTCCTGACGCGCTTTGCCGGGCGGGTTCAGGGCCTTGCGGCCCACCTGTACGAATCGATCGGTGTTCGTGAAACTTCCCGTCTTCTCGGCGAATGACGACGCCGGCAGAATCACGTCCGCCAGATAGCCGGTTTCGGTCAGGAAAATATCCTGTACCACGAGCACGTCCAGTTTCGACAGCGCTTCGCGCGCGTGGTCGGCATCCGGGTCGCTCATCGCAGGATTCTCGCCCATGATGTACATGCCCTTGACCTTGCCTGCCAGGATGCCCTTGATGACCTCCACCACCGTGAGGCCGGGCTTGTCGTCGAGCTGGGCCGCGGGCACCTTCCATGCTTTCGCAAAGCGTTCGCGCGCCCCCGGGTTGTCGACACGCTGATAGTCGGGATACATCATGGGAATCAGGCCGGCGTCGGACGCACCCTGCACGTTGTTCTGACCCCGCAATGGATGCAAACCCGAACCCGGCTTGCCGATTTGGCCCGTCATCATGGCAAGCGCGATCAAGCAGCGCGCATTGTCGGTGCCGTGGATATGCTGGCTGATGCCCATCCCCCAGAGGATCATCGAGCCTGAACTCGTCGCATACAGCCGCGCCACTTCGCGAATGGTCTCCGCCGGGATGCCGCAAATCGGCGCCATCAGGTCGGGGCTGTAGCCGGCGACATTCTTCACGAGCTCCGCGTATCCGAGCGTGCGATCGCCGATGAACTTCGCGTCGACGAGGTTCTCCTCGATGATGACATGCATCATCGCATTGAGGAGCGCGACATCGGTATCCGGCTTGAACTGCAAGTAGCGATACGCGGTGCGCGCCAGTTCGCTGCGCCGCGGATCCATCACGATCAGCTTGGTGCCGCTGCGCATGGCGTTCTTGAGGAAGCTCGCCGCCACCGGGTGATTCACGGTGGGATTCGCCCCGATCAGGATCACCACCGAGGCTTGCGTGACATCCATGACGGGATTGCTGACCGCTCCCGAACCGATGCCTTCGAGGAGCGCCGCGACGCTCGATGCGTGACAGAGCCGCGTGCAATGATCGACGTTGTTGCTGCCGAAGCCGAGGCGCACCAGCTTTTGAAATAGATACGCTTCCTCGTTGCTGCCCTTGGCCGACCCGAATCCTGCGAGAGACTTCGGTCCGTGCGTGTCGCGCAGCTTGCGCAAGCCCCCGCCTGCCACGGAGAGCGCCTCCTCCCAGGTTGCCTCGCGAAATATGTCCATGACATGGTCGGGGTCCATCACGAACTGGCCGCTCTTGGGCGCGTCCGCGCGACGGATCAGCGGCACCGTGAGGCGCTGCGGATGGCGGGAGTAATCGAAGCCGTAGCGCCCCTTGACGCACAGGCGCGAGTGATTGGCGGGGCCGTCGCGCCCCTCGACATAGAGGATCTCGTCGTTCTTGACGTGATAGGTCAGCTGACACCCCACCCCGCAATAGGGACAGAGCGAATGAACGGACTTATCGGGCACGGCGAGTGCCACCTCACGGGCCGGCATGAGCGCTCCGGTGGGGCACGCTTGAACGCACTCGCCGCAACCGACACAGGTCGAATTGCCCATGGGATCGTCCATGTCGAAGACGATCTTGGCGTGCTGGCCCCGAAACGCGAGACCAATGACGTCATTGACCTGCTCGTCGCGGCAGGCCCGTACGCAACGAGTGCACTGAATGCAGGCGTCGAGGTTTACGGCAATCGCCGCATGCGAGAGGTCCGGCGCCACCGCGGGGCGCGGGGCAAAACGCGGCTTGCCCACCTTGAGCTTCACCGCCCATTCATCCACTTCGTTGTGCCGCGTGTACTCTTTCTCGGGCATGTCGGACTGCAGAAGTTCGATCACCAGCTGCTGCGCTTTGCGCACCCGTTCGCTGTTGGTAGTTACCTGCATGCCGTCGGCCGGTACACGGCAGCATGATGCCGCCAGGACCCGTTCGCCCTTGATTTCGACCATGCAAGACCGGCAGTTGCCAACCGCATCCATACCGGGCGCATAGCATAGGCGGGGTATCTCGACCCCCTCGCGGTCCGCGATTTCGATGAGGGTGTCGGTACTCGAGGCCGTGATTTCGCGGCCATCGAGCGTGAAGGTGACCGTGGGTGCGTCGAATTGCGCGCGCTCTGTGCGGGTAATGGCGTTCATCGTCTTCCCTCAGCTCAACTCATCCGGAAAGTATTTGATCACGCAGTCCACCGGGTTCGGCGCCGCTTGACCGAGGCCGCAGATCGAGGCATCTCGCATCACCTGAGATAACTCGGCCAGCAATGGCTTGTCCCACGCGTCGTTCGCGATCAGCGTGTTCGTCTTGGCCGTGCCCACCCGGCAGGGGGTGCACTGGCCGCAAGATTCATGCTCGAAAAAACGCATCATGTTGCGCGCGGCGGCCTTGGCGGTGTCGTGGTCGGACAGCACGATCACCGCGGCGGAACCGATGAAACATCCGTAAGGCTGCAAGGTGTCGAAGTCCAACGGGATATCGCCCATCGATGCCGGGAGAATGCCGCCCGATGCACCCCCCGGGAGATAGCCGTAAAACGTGTGGCCGTCCTGCATGCCGCCGCAAAACTCGTCTATCAGCTCGCGGATGGTAATACCGGCAGGCGCCAGCTTTACGCCGGGACTCTTCACGCGTCCCGACACCGAGAAGCTTCGCAGGCCCTTGCGGCCGTTGCGGCCCTGCGACGCAAACGACTCGGCACCCTTCTCGAGCAGTTCGCGCACCCAATACAGCGTCTCAAAGTTGTGTTCCAAGGTCGGACGCCCGAACAGTCCGACCTGCGCCACGTAGGGCGGACGCAGACGCGGCATGCCGCGCTTGCCTTCGATCGATTCGATCATCGCCGATTCTTCGCCGCAGATGTAGGCGCCGGCGCCCCGCCGCAGCTCGATCTTGGGGAGTGGTGCGGGTGGATTCGCCCGGAGTTTCGCGAGCTCGGTTTCGAGCAGCACGCGGCAACCGTGGTATTCGTCGCGGAGGTAGATGTAAATCGCCGAGATGCCGACGGCCCACGAAGCAATGAGCATGCCTTCGAGGAACCGGTGCGGGTCGCGTTCCAGGTAGACGCGATCCTTGAAGGTTCCCGGCTCGCCCTCGTCGATGTTGACCGCCAGCAGGCGGGGTGCCGCCTCGGCGCGCACGATGCGCCACTTGCGCCCCGCCGGAAACCCTGCTCCGCCCAACCCGCGCAGTCCGGAGTCCTCCATCGTCTTGAGTACGCTTTCGACGTCCCGCCGATGCTCGATGCACTGGCGCAGTACTGCATAGCCGCCCTGGGCGAGATATGCATCGAAATCGATGTACTTGGCCGGGTGGTCCAGCCGGTGTCCCGCGTCGACCTCCGCCTTCACCGCCGCAAGCGAAGCTCCCGGCACCGGTTTTTGATGAACCACCGCGACCGGCGCTTGCTCGCAACGCCCGATGCAGGGAGCGGCGATGACTCGCACCCCGCGGCCGAGAATGTCGGGCAGCCGTTCGAGCAATTGCTTGGCGCCGGCCATTTCGCAGCTCAAGCCATCGCACACGCGAACGGTCAACGCCGGCGGGGCCGGCAGGCTCCCGTCCCGACTTTCCTTCACCACGTCAAAGTGGTGATAGAACGTGGCCACTTCGTACACTTCGGTCTGCGCAAGGCCCAGCAGCCTCGCCAAGGCAGCCAGGTGGGGCGACCCGAGTTGCTTGTATCGGTCGTTGATGAGATGCAGATATTCGATCAGCAGATCGTGTCGATAAGGCGGTGCCCCGATCAAGCCCTCCACCTGCGCGATGGCTTGCGGATCCACGGTTCGGCCTTTCGGCGCCTCGCGCTTGCGCTGTTTCGTTGCGCCTTCTCTACCTACGGGAACAACCGCTTTACTCACTCAATCGACTCCAAGTTGGGTTGGCAGGTCTCAAGGTTCGGCCCTGGATTGGCTTGGCCCTGGATGGCACAACATGCAATCAAAACATAGGGTTACGACGATCCATAGGCGGCCCGCCGGCGGGCGACCCGCCCGGGGCTTGGCGGTAACGATCAGGTTAGTCATCTAACGTATCATAATCAATCGGTTAGCTTTTCCCGCCGACGGCCCCGCAGCGGCGACCGACTGAAGATGGTAGCGTGGTTCGAGCGATCATGAATGGTATAAATCTCTTGACCCCACAGCAGGCCGAAGATGCGATCAGGGCCCGGCTCACCTGCTCGCCGATTGAATCCTTGCCGCTCATGCAGTGCGTCGGCGCGACCCTGCGGGAGGATATCGTCGCGGAGAGGGATCTTCCGCCCTTCGATCGTGTGTGCATGGACGGGATCGCAGTCGACAGCGCGGCGCTGGGCCGCGGGTTGAGTCGATTCACGATTCAGGCAACCCAGGCAGCCGGGTCGCCTGCCCTGGAGCTCGAACGCACCGATCATGCGATCGAGGTGATGACGGGCGCAATCTTGCCGCGCGCTACCGATTGCGTAGTCCCTGTCGAGCAATACAGTCAAACGAACGGCGTGGTTTCGTTGACCGCTGCCGCGGTCTCGGCGCCGTATCGAAACATCCAAAGGCGCGGAGCGGACGGGACGGCGGGCATGGTCATGCTCAAAGCCGGTTGCATACTCGGTCCGCCCGAAATCGCGGTGGCCGCGTCCGCGGGCCTGGCGCGAGTGCGCGTGAGCAGCCAGCCGGCTTTCATGATTGTCTCCACCGGAAATGAACTGGTCGAGCCGGGTGAGCCGATTGCCGCGCAGCAAGTGCGGCGTTCGAACGCCTATGCGGTCGCGGCAACTCTTCGAGCACGCGGCTTCGGCCGGGTGGGCGACGACCACGTCCCTGACGACGAAGAGATGCTGCGTGAGCGCCTGAAGCTGCACCTCACCACCCACGACGTCATCATCTTGAGCGGCGGCGTTTCCATGGGGAAATTCGACTTCGTACCCAAGGTACTGATCGAGCTCGGCGTGCAGGAAGTATTCCACAAGGTCGCACAGCGGCCCGGCAAGCCCATGTGGTTCGGAGTCGGCCCCCAGGCCCAAGCGGTCTTTGGCTTGCCGGGCAATCCGGTGTCCACTCTGGTCTGCCTGATACGCTATGTGATACCCGCGATCGCAGAAGCAATGGGCACTCGGCCCGTGACCCACGAGCGCCTGGCGCTGGCCTCGCCGGTAACATTCGACCCGCCTCTCTCGTACTACTTGCCGGTGTCCATCGAACGCGACGCTTGGGGCCAGCCCTGGGCCAATCCGCGACCGACCAACGGCTCGGGAGACTACTTGAGCCTGGCTGGAACCGATGGATTCGTCGAACTTCCGCCGGGGCCAAACACCTATCCCAAGGGTTTCGTCGCCAGCCTGTATCGTTGGTGAGGAGAGTTCATTCTCGGCAGGTCGCTAACACATTACGGGTCTAACCATCGACAGCAGAGGGGGTCGCGCCCCTAGCGACCAGATTCGCGAATCTTCGTCCGTGGTTGATAAAGAATGGCTCAACGTAATTGGCGGAAAGCCAAGCCAAAATGACTCCAAGGGGGAGCGATGCAAGCAGGAATTGAGACGATTGATAACGGTCGGGCTCCCAGATAAAGATGACGTGCCATAGATAGAGGCTATACGACATCCGCCCTACCCAGTTGAGGCATCGGGATATACCCGTCCGGTCGCGTAGAAACGCGGTGTCGGCGCGTGTCAGCACGATAGCGACGATCAACAATGGCGTTATGATCGTGGTGAGAGCCCACAAATTGGCTGCGAACGCTTTGAGCAACGGTAACCCTACCACCAGAATGACGGCCAAAAGCCAGCCGGGCCAACTTGCGGTGAAGGAAAGAGCGGCTCGGAATCGTTCGCTGAGGGCATATGCAGCGCCGGCTGCGATGCAACTGAAGGCCAGTCCGTTGTTGATCCAGTTGTGCACCCACAAGTTCGGGATTACTGAGAGACTCAAGCACGCCACGAAAATGACCCAGATAATGCCAGCGAGTCGACTGCCGACTACGAGAACGAATACCAGGGGCCACAAGATGTAGAACTGCTCTTCTACGCTGAGGCTCCACAGATGTCCGTAGTAGTAACCGCAATTCACCACAGACGTATTGCACAAGAACGTTGCGGCTGACCCAATTTCCACAGGTGATATCGAGACAAAGCCGCAATAGGATATTAGTCCCGTGACGAGAACGAAAAGCACCAGCGCAGGAAGTATTCGAAATGCGCGCCTGATGTAGAAACATGCAAAGCAAACGGTCCCCGTGGTCCGATACTCTTTCAGGAGCAGACGGGTGATGATGTAGCCGCTGATGGCGAAAAAGATCTGCACCCCCAAAGCGCCAACATTGTGTCCCCACAGATAAATGACGCGCCGGCCAGCCGCAGAAAGATTGCTCACCGTAGGATTTCGAGCGAATTCGGTCAATCGATAGGGAACGTCGAACAGTTGCCGATATCGAAAGATGACGAAGTGATGGACTATCACCATCAACACGCTGAGCCCGCGCCATTGATCAATAGACGACAACCGCGTCTGAACCTCCGCTGGATTGGCGGACAATTGCGGTTCCTGCGACAGACTCCCAGCACTCGTCATGGAGAGACAACAACCCGTAGCGTTGCATCAGCCGCCGCGGTGTCGCTTTCACAGGTTATAGTGATTTCTTGATCTCCCGGGGAGGTCGTATTCATCGTTGAACCCAGTAGTAATCCTGGGCGTCGGAGGATACACCCAGTATCCGCCGTTCAATTCTTTCCGGGTGCGGGACAGGGTGGCTGCAAGTAATCTAGGACCGATCGAAAACATGCCCATGTATAGCAAAACGCGCGGATCGAGGACGCGCTGAGAGGTGAAGTGTGCTTAACGCTCGCGACGGATTAACTATTCTTCACTATCCGCGGTGCGGCAGGAACCGCGTCCTCACACGTGCCGAGTTGACTCATCGAGCGTAGCCGTCGTGCAAATCCTGGCATATCGGCTGCTTCCATGGGGCGGCCGAGCAGGTAGCTACTGCCGGCCCGATCGGCTTTGCGCTCGTAATAGCCGTGACGCCCACGGCTTGCCACGACCACACTGTTGGCACCTCTCGGGGAGATACGATTCGTCGAACTTCCGCCGGGGCCAAACACCTATCCCAAAGGTTTCGTCGCCAGCCTGTATCGCTGGTAACGAATACTGCGAAGCGCAATATGACGACGCTACGGTCCAACCGCCTCGTCGAGCCTAACCGCGCCGTTCCCTTTGCTGTGGCGCCTGACGATTGGCGGGCGGCGCGTTGCGTGGGGCCGGCGCGGATGCCTGCTGAGTTGGCGGCGAGTGCGCTGCCGGGGCCCAGCCGCCTTGCGGCGCGCGCGGCGCATAGCGCGGCGCATAGCGCGGCGCATTGGCCGGGGATGAGCTTGCGCGATTCGGCTCCGGCGGCCGAAACGCCGGCCGCGACGATGCATGCGCCACGACTGCCCGGGAATCCGCAGCTGCAGTCCGTACCTTGTTGGCTGGAGCGTAGTCTCTGCTCGCACCGTACCCCGCGTGCTGCGCGGCGGACGCGCCTGGCTCATGCTGCCGGGCGTTCATGGGAGCCGCATAGTGCGGCGTGTCGCGATTTGAACCGAGGCCGTGACCCCGATCGACGGGCGAGGGACGAGCCGGTGGCGCCGATGTCGCGCCTGCGTACCGTGACGGCTTGATGCCCGGACCATGAAGAATGCCGGGCCGCGGTGTCGCGGCAATCTGCGGGTGGCCGTGATTGACCGACGACAGCGAGGCGGGAAGCGTACGGGCCGACATCAATAGAGAGCGTTGCGGCGCCGTGAGTGCGCGGTGCGGTTCACGCGCTGCGAGCAGATCGCCGTGCGTCGGCCGGGCCTCCATGCCGTTCCTGCCGTTGAAACTCGGCCGGGAACCATAGGAAATGTTGTTGATCACCGTCCGGTTGTAGACATTGGTGATACGCACATTCGAGACGTTGGCAACCGCCCGGTTGTAGTAGAAATCGTGATGCCGCCAATAGCCGCCCACGAAGCCTGAGCCGAAGTACCCGAAGCCATAGTTGATGCCGCCGTAGAAACCCACGTGCGGCCCCCAATAACCTTCGTGCCACACGTATTGCGCATCAAGTAACGACCAATAGCCGGGAGTCCACAGCCAACCGAATGTCGGCGCGAGCACCCAGGTGCCCGGAACCCAGTAGTAATCGCGGTCGTCCGCGGAATACGCCCAGTATCCCGGTGTCCAGATGTATCCGGCTGCGGGACAGGGCGGCTGCACGTAAACGGGCAGCGGCGGCGGTGCGAATCCGACAGTGATTCCGACGCCGACGAATCCCGCGAAGGATGCCGCCGGATAGGCGCCGGCGAGCAGGGTGATGAGAAGCGCACGATGAACGAATTTGGCGTACATGGCTCGTTACTCCTGTCGAAAACACAGCCCACGTATAACAAAACGCGCGGATCGAGAATGCGCCGACAGGTGAAGTATGTGTAACGCGACGGATTAACTATTCTTCACTGTGCGCAGTGCGGCAGGAGCCGCGTTCTCAACCGTCAGGGGCGGCTTCGACTGCCCATCCGCGCCGACACTATAGAGGTCATATTGGGTGTTCAATGGGTTGAGATTCTTGTCCTTTCTCATCTTTCCCTTGCCGTTGAGACCCGTGAAGGAGAGATAGACGTACGGTCGGCCCCAGGGATCGAGCAAGGTGTCGAACCCAATGGTTGCCAGGTCTGGCGGCGGCGAATTGTTGATTGTGTCGTAGCGGCTGATCGCAGTGGCGATCGTCATGATGTCCATCGTTGCGGCCGCCACATAGGCCTTCTGCTTGTGGGACACGTAAGAGGGGAATCCGATGGCCGCGACCACTGCCGCGATGCCAATCGTCATCATCAATTACAATAGCGTAAACCCCCGAATCAAGCACGGAGGATTTACAGCCTGGTTCTCTCCCCGAATTGACAAGTATCCCCCTCCATTGACAGGCGGCCCACCCAGACGAATCGCATTTTGCTGTTATCGGCCAATCGTGGGCCCCGCTTGAATATTTGCGGGAATTCCAAGACGCGAACGTCGGATGTCAGTTGCAGCTGGGGCAGGCATCTGTGACGCGTATCACGGTCGTATTGGGGTCGCTCTCGCCCCCGTGATGGGCAGGCTGGCACGCCACGACCGCCGGGACGTGCCGGAACAGACCTTGGAAATTGGTCGGGGCGACAAGATTCGAACTTGCGACCCCTTGCACCCCATGGATTTTAGAGCGAAACGCGATGCGACGCGTTGTTACGGATTGCATCGGCTCACTGTTCGAGAACTGCCTTATTTTATAGGCCTTCACACGCTAATCATGTCGCGTGTTGTTTCACAGCATCGTAGCGCGTATCCTCCGCAAAGTGTACCTAAGGTGTACCTAAAACGGCGATTTTCACGACTATGTCCCGACCCCTTGTCAGGCTCACCAGCGCCGCGGTCGAAAAGCGCGGCGTAGGTACACTTACGGACCCGGCCGTCACCGGCCTCATGCTGCGGGTCAGGAAAACCAGCACCCGCGGCATCGTCCGCGAGTTTCGGTTTAGGTACAAGTTCAAGCGCCGGACCGGCGTTATCACGCTTGGCAACTTCCCCGGCTTGTCGCTCGCCGACGCCCGCGCCAGGGCGCAGCGGTTTCGCGATCTGCTGCAGGAAGGGATCGACCCCCGCAGTGCCATGAACCGTCCGGGACCGAAAGCCGCCGTCGAGGTGCCTGCCGCAGGCAATTCCCACAACGTGGCGGCATTGATCAAAGATTTCACCGAGCGGCACTTGCGCCAGCGCCGCAAACACCCGGAGTACGCGGAACGAATCCTGCAAAAGGAGCTCGCCGATTGGGCGCACCGCGATGCGCGCACGATCAAGCCGCGGGAAGTGATCGAGCTCTTGGACGCGATTGTCGACCGCCCTGCCCCGGTCATGGCCAATCGCGTGGCCGGATTGCTGTCGCAGTTGTTCCGGTACGGCATCCACCGGCAGATTGTCGAATCCTCGCCCGTGCAGCTGCTATTTCGCCCGGGAGGCACCGAACGGCCGCGACAGCGCGCCCTCGTCGACGAAGAGCTCGCCGCCCTCCGCGCCAACGTCGATGAGGTTACCAAGCGAGCGAGGCGCACGGGTATCGCGATTCGGCTGATTCTCCTGACCGCTGTCAGGCGATCGGAACTCACCGGAGCCCGCTGGTCCGAGCTGGATCTCGAGGCCAAGGCGCCGGTCTGGGAAATCCCCGCCGAGCGGACAAAGACCGGTATCGGATTCGCCGTCCCGTTGACACCGCCGGCGGTGGAACAATTCAAACGCCTAAAGCGCCTGGCCGGCCGAAGCCCCTGGGTATACCCAGCAGAGACCGGTGACGGAGCCGTGGATCCGAGGCTGTTGACGCGCAGCATCGCACGGCACCTCGAGACCTTTGCCGAACACAAGGTGGGAGCGTTCACACTGCATGACCTTCGGCGAACGGTACGCACCGGCCTCGCCAAGCTCGGCATCCGGCCGGACATCGCCGAGCGCTGCCTGAATCATGCGCAGCCGGGAATCATCGCGACGTACGACACTCACCAATATCTCGATGAGAAGCGCGACGCGTTAACTCGATGGGCGGATCACCTGCAGGGGCTCCACGATGGCAAGTAACCCAGGGCTCGCTGTGCTGAATACGCGCGGCCATAGTGCTTTTGCTGCAAACGGCTGCCGCTAGGCTATCCTGCAACGCGTGCGATCTGACAGCTAATTGCTTCAAGAATCGCGGCAGCGGCAAGCAAATAATTGTGGCGGTGACGTAAATTCTGATGATGAGCCACCGTTGAACAATTCATGGTTAGGTGCCGGGGCCAACCAGATTTATACTGACCACGGAGTAAGGAGAAGCTGCCATGACCACACTTGTCAATATTACGCACCGAGACCCCGATATCCTCAGCGGCAGCCTGGTGTTTGTCGGTACTCGTGTTCCAGTCCGCTCCCTTTTCGATTACTTGGAAGGTGGTGAGAGCCTTGATGAATTTCTGCACCAGTTTCCATCTGTAAAGCGTGAATTCGCCATTGCGGTGCTTGATGCAGCCTACGAAACTGTCGCGGCAGATGCGAATATTGTTTGACGAGAATTTTCCCGCAGACTTCGCCGCACTGCTGGTCGGGCATGAGGCGTCAAACGTACATAGTCACGGCTGGGCAGGAATCAAAAACGGCGAGCTACTGCGCCGCGCACATGGCGTGTGCGATGTATTTGTAACGCTCGACAGGAATCTAGAATTTCAGCAAAACATTAAAGTACTGCCGTATGGGATCGTGGTAGTGCGTTCCCGCTCCAATCGCATGATTGACCTCACGCCACACATTCCAGCCATACTTCTGGCGGCCAGCCAAGTCGGCCCAGGCCGCGCGGTGACGGTGGGTGCCTAGCCACTGGTTCGAGCGGTCGCCGATTAATTATGTACTGAGGAGTCCGGTCATTTGCGGGCTGCAGCCGGTCAACTTGGACGGCCCGACCGGCGTTCTCGGTTGATTTGCCACTACTCGCGGGGCCGAATGGCGGCTTCGGAGCAGATAATCGGACAGCAGACGGCCCGAAGCAGGCTCGTTCGGATGCCTAAATGCTTGCTCCAAAGCCGCCGTTCGTGCATCGTTTGTTCGCCAGTACTGCATTTCCCATTTGGCGTGCCGCACGCCCACCTCATCGACGTCCTATACCTCAGTTTTATGAAGGAGATCGTTCATGAGGCAAACCTGGATACGCACTATCGCCGGCTCCTTCGCAGCTTTATTCGTGTCTGCACATAGTGCGCCATCTCCAGCGCAGTCAAACGAGACTCACGATCAGACGAGTGCGATGGCCATGGGAGTCCCCCTGCCAACGACGCTGGGGGATTGGGCCACGGGTGCACGCCTCTTTGATGGCCTCGGGGATTATCACCGCCCAGTGAGTACCAAGTCAGCGGAGGCGCAGCGCTATTTTGACCAGGGAATGCGGCTTCTTTGGGGGTTCAATCACGATGAATCGACGCGATCCTTTGCGCGTGCACTAGAGCTCGACCCATCCTGTGCCATGTGCGCGTGGGGCGTTGCGCTGACGGTGGGTCCGAATTACAACGTACCCATGCTCGCGGAAGCCCGGGCGAAAATCGCATTCGAAGCGACGAAGCGCGCTCAGAGTCTGGCCGGTTCCGCTGCGCCGGTCGAACAGGCGCTCATATCTACTCTTGCCCAGCGCTACCCGAACGCCCAGCCGCTTGATTCTCAGAGTACCGCTCCGATTCTGACGGCACACGCCGCCGCCATGCGTGCCGTCGCCCGTCGTTATCCCGACGACCTTGACGTGCAGACGTTGTATGCCGAGTCCATGATGAACGTGCATGCATGGAAACTCTGGAGCCCCGACGGAACGCCGGCCGACGGAACTACGGAGATCATCGGCACGTTGGAGAGCGTGCTCAAGCGTGATCCAATGCACATGGGTGCGCTCCACTATTACGTTCACGCGGTGGAAGCATCACCACATCCGGAAAAAGGGCTTGCGGCAGCGGCTCGGCTTCGCACCCTTGCGCCGGCAGCGGGCCATCTCGTACACATGCCTGCCCACATTTTCCATCGCGTTGGCCGGTACGAAGAATCCGCAGAGGCGAACCGCAAGGGCGCTGCCGCCGATGTGGCCTACCTTGCAAAGGCGAATCCAATCGACTACTACCCGGCTATGTACGTGAGCCACAACTATCAGTTCCTGGCCTACTCGGCGGCGGCTGAGGGCCGCGAAGCGGAGACGCTCGATGCGGTACGTCGCTCGAAAGTCAGTGTGTCGGACGCGCAGCTACAGGAGATGCCGGGCACCGACTGGTATGTTGCAGAGCTCTACACCGCACCGGTACGTTTTGGACGATGGGATATGCTCCTCGCGGAAGCACCCCCAGCCCCGGGTTCGGCAAGCCTCACTGGTGGCTACTTGTACGCAACGTCAGTCGCGCTTGCGGCGAAGAATCGGCCGGCGGACGCCCGCGAACGACTGGCGCAGCTCGACGCGCTTATCGCTGGCCTACCCGCGGATGTGCCGGCCGGGCAAAACACGCTGCGCGACGTGCTCGCGGTCGCCCGCCGAGTTGCCGCCGCGCGCATCAGCTCCGCCGAGGGTCGCGGCGAGGATGCGATTCGGGAGTTGCGTGAGGCGGTCGTGCTCGAGGACGGTTTGGCATACGACGAACCCGCGGGTTGGTTCTTCCCAGTGCGCCATCTGCTCGGTGTGGAACTTCTTCGCGCGGGAAAGTCGTACGACGCCGAGAGGATCTACCGCGACGATCTGGCCCGGCATCCGGGCAACGGCTGGGCCCTGTATGGTCTCGAGCAGGCTCTAAAGGCTGAGGGACGCGGTGCTGAAGCGAGTGCTACCGAGGCGGAGTTTCGCACAGCGTGGCGGCAGGCCACGATTTCCATCAGCGCGTCTGCGTTCTGAGGCGGTAAACCTGCCGTTCGTCTCGGGGCTGCTTCGGGTCAGACTTGCCCGTTCGCCTCGCGGCCTCGTCCAATTTTCCAATAACCGCACTCAACGGCCGCGTTCGAGTGATGATCTACGTGAACGATCATCGTCCCGCTCATGTTCTCGCTTGGCAAGCGCGGCGGTCGCCCTAAACACCGAGTCGCCGCCTAGTATCGAATGGACGAATTACGTACCGCCGCGAGAAGTTGCATATCCCGCAAAATTAGACTGCCCTCGAACGGACGTTCGCCACCGGTTGCTCCGGGTGGAGACGGCGGACAATCCGGAAGAAACGCCCCCTAGACCTCAAGGCGAAGGTGTACCCAAGGGTGTACCCAAGCCAAAATCTCAACACGCGTAAGTAATTGGTCGGGGCGACAAGATTCGAACTTGCGACCCCTTGCACCCCATGCTGGTATTGCGTTCCTGTCCATTCCGATGTATTCCTAGTGCATGGTCCTGCCATATTGCCGAAATCGCTGCAATTCCCGGTATATTACCCCGGAATGCATAGGACCCGCTAGGAACTCACAAGAACACCTCTATTGGCCCCCCGGCTGGCCCCCCAGGGCGGCTCTGTGAAGATTACTGCCACATGGCTGGCCAGCCGCCAGGAACCCCGCGGCCGCCCCAAGGTGCGCCTGGACGTCAATGTCGACGGAAGGCAAGGACTTGTGGTTCGCCTCCACCCGAGTGGCGTCATCAGCTTCCGGTTTCGCTATACGTTCTGGGACCCGGTCAAACGAGCGCGCACCAGGCAATGGCTTGTCCTTGGCGAATACGGCAAGGAGGGGCTATCCCTCGCTGAGGCCTTCGAGATGCACGCCCAGGCTCAACGGGAGATTGAGCTAAACCTCGACCCGGCCGAGGAGCGCAGAAAGCGGTTGGAGGCCGGGCGGCGGGCACAAGAGGAGCGCGCCGGGGCCGGGACGGTGTCCGACCTGGTCGAACAATTCGTCCATCGGAAACTCCGTGCTGAGCGCTGGGACGAGACTCGAGCGGCATGGATCCGGGATGACAAGAACAAGACCAAGGCGCGAAAGCGCCCGGATGCCGCCGCCGCACTCCTCGGCTATGTCGACCGAGCGGTGATGGATCAGAGACCCCGCAAGACGACCTCGAAAGCCACTCTGATCTCAGAGTACGGGAAGCTGAACGCACGCGATCTGACCAAGCGGCAGCTGATTACCCTGCTCGATGCCATCGTCGACCGGGGGGCTCCGGTGTCGGCAAACCGCACTTACGCACTCTTAAAGCAGCTCTTCGACTGGGCGGCGGCGAAAGACCTTGTACCCGCCTCGCCGATGGCAGGCATTGAACGTCCGGGCGGCGATGAGAGCCCACGCGAGCGAGTCCTAAGCACCGATGAGATCAAGGCGTTTTGGGCCAAGCTACCGGACGCGGAGATGGCCGAACCGACGCAGATTGCCCTCAAGTTCCTACTCGTCACCGCCCAACGTCGCGGGGAATTGACCTTCGCGAAATGGTCGCACTTCGACCTGGACGAGAAGCTCTGGACTATTCCGGTCGAATTACTGAAAACGAGTCACGCCAGGCGGCGGATGAAGCCAGAACCCCACGCGGTACCCCTCTCCTCTCTTGCCCTCGATCTTCTCAGGCAGATGAAGGAATTGACCGGGGGCGGTGTCTACGTTTTGCCTGCTCACGTCGACAAGAAGAAAAACCGCTCTTACTCCGAGCGCGTTTTATCGCGAGCTGTGCGCGAAAACGAAGATCATTTCGGCATTGAACATTTTACGCCGCACGACTTACGGCGAACGGCCGCGAGCTTCATGACCAAGCTCGGTGTGCCAAGGCTGCATGTCGAGAAAGTTCTTAACCATTCCACGGGCGACATCGCAGAGATCTACGACAGGCACGACTACCTGGATGAGAAAAAAGTGGCGCTAGAAAAGTGGGCGACTCACCTACAGGCCACGGTCCAGGAAGACAAGTCGCAATCGAACTCTCTATCGCCGGAATCATCACGTGGGTAATTCATCGACTGAAATTGCGAAAGCAGCAATTGCCCAGGTGAGGCGCAGCAAGAAAGGCAACGTCCTTGCCGCGCACGACGTTCTGCGAGGTGCTATTTACGGACTTCGAGAAGTTTGCGCTGGACGCTTGCCCGACCTTGAGAGGCGCGTATATCTAAAATTCTTACTTCGGGCTATGGAGAAAATTGACACAGGAATCGAACCGTCCAAAGCGCTCTGTCTTTTACCTAGCAATCGGCCAACCTCGGTACCTGACGCCCGGGATTTGATGTTGTTCATCAAGGTTGGTCAGGAGCTTGATCGGCCTGTCGCCAGAGGCGCACCTATAATCAACATAGGGGCGGCAATCGCGAACGTCGCACGGGCACAGCGAGCGGGAAAGGACACAGTCCGGAAGGCCTGGCAAAAATTTGGAGGTAAAAGGGCCTGGCGCGATTTGTGACCGAAAAGGGGAAATATCCCCCCTTCTCATAATTCCCAAACATTATCCATACGATTGCTCCTAACGGTTCCGCACTTCAGCGGTACTACAGGAGCTGTAGATGACTCAGACCACCCAATCTGCCGACCAAAAATTGTGGGCTGCAGACATTCGCCGCCCCGAAAACATTGGTGATCGCGGATTCCGCAAATGGATTGCCACTGGCCGCTTCCCTCCGCCTGACGGCAATCTGAACGGCCGTAATTTCTGGCTGAAATCCACCTACGAGCACTGGAAATCCGAAGTGCTCGCCGGCCGTTACGCGAAATACCGCCGCCCGGGCGCCGTTCCAACGAGCGCAGCAGCTTGAATTTCGCCCTTTCGCAAAAAGCGACGCCCGAATCCGTGGCAACGGAACGGGCGTCTTGGATCACTTTTGACTCAGCGCAGGAAACAACAACGTGCCCAACAATATTATGCGTGGGCGCCATTTGGCGCAAATTTCTGATTCACAGTTAGAGCAGGTCATCCATCGTTGCCATCGCCGACTGGTGACGGCACAGGACTTGCCCAGCAAGGCAGCCGCCTGGCGGGTTCTCTGTCGACTTATCAAGAGCCGCAGCCCCGCGGCGATCGCGCGCCTCGAAGTGCAGCGCGGCCTGACGAAGCCGTCATGAAGACGCCAACGCTCGCCCCGGTCATAGGGACCATCAATCCGGCCGGTACCGACTCAAATCGTGCTCCGCAGATGGCAAAAATGCCGTGGTATCCACGCGATTTCGCAAGCGCGACCCGAGGCTGGCCGCTCGTTGCGCGCGGAGCCTATCGTGAGCTGCTCGACGCCCAATGGGACATGGGCTCGCTCCCCGAAGATCCCCGCGAGTTGCGCTTGATTGTCGCGGCCACTCCGAAGGAATGGAGCATTTGTTGGGCGCTGCTCGAATCGAAAATACCTATATTTCCCGATGGACGGAGGCGCAATCCAAGACTCGAAACCCATCGCGTCAAGGCCGTGGAGTTAATCACGAAGCAGCGCAACGGCGCCGCGACGACCAATGAGAAGTTGGGGAGGAGCCACTGATGCGCGCCTCACCCATAGGAACGCTAACCGATACGCTCACCGTATCGCTGACCGAGACGGACACCGTATCGGTAGTGTACCGACACGCTTCCTTATCCGTTGCCTTTGCCTTGCTTCCGGATGCTAGCCAAGGTGACCTATGCATACCTGATAGCTTTCTACCTGGTGCTCTAGGGTTCCCTTTTCAAAATCGCGCCGCATTTCAAAAACGAGAAATGCTATGAGCGCCCGGCCGCAGGAGGCTCTCGCCTTTGGCAAGCCGGCTTGGCTCGCGCCGGCCAGCAAGATGCCGGATGGCTGGCTGGACGAACTCCCGATTACGGCGGATTGCCTGCGGGACTATCAGCGGCAATTGATCTCGGATATCGCCGCGGCGCTCGATACCGTCCACTCACGGGTCTTGGGGCAAGCGCCGACCGGCGCCGGCAAGACGCACATCATTGCCGCGATCGTGATGGCTGCGCAGGCGGCCGATCGACGAGTGCTGATTCTCGCGACCCGGACGCGCCTGGTGCGACAGATCCACGATCGGCTCGTCGCCTTTGGCGCGCTTCACGGTGTCATCGCGGCATCGCTTCCGGAGCTGCGCAATTATTCGTCGCGGATCCAGATCGCCTCGATCGACACGCTACATCGCCGGGCACTCGTCAATGAACACATTCCGCTGCCGCCGGCGGACGTCGTGATATTCGACGAGGCGCATTTGGCAACCGCGGCGACACGCCTGCAGATCCTCGATAGCTATCCGAGCGCGATTCGGATCGGCTTCAGCGCGACGCCGGCCCGCAAGTCTGGCAAGTCACTGGCCGCGGCATTCGACTGCCTGGTACTCGGTCCGACGGTGAAAACACTCACCCAGGCGGGCGTTCTGGTACCGACTCGCATATTCAACACGCCAAGCGTCACTGCCGCGGAGCTGCGCGCCCTGCCGAAGGACAATGACAACGATTTTAGTCCCGCGGCGCTGGCTGAAGTCTTGAGCCGTCCGAAACTGATCGGCGATGTGGTCTCCAATTGGCTGCGGATCGCAAACCGCAAGAAGACGCTCTGCTTTGCGGTCAACAAGGCGCACGGCGCCGCGCTCTGCGATGCGTTTCGGCAGCAAGGCATCGCTGCGGAGCTCGTGACCGATGCGGATGACGAACAGATCCGCGATGAGGTGATCGGCCGCCTCGAGGCGGGAACCACCAGCGTTGTGATCAACTGCTTCCTGATGAGCTATGGCGTCGATGTACCGAGCGTGGAATGCATCGTGCTCGCGCGCCCTACTCGATCGCTGACCATGTACCTGCAGATGGTCGGCCGAGGCCTGCGGGCATCGCCGGGCAAAACTCACTGCATCGTCATCGATCACGGCCACGTCGTCGAATCGCTCGGACTGCCGCAGAGCGATTTCGATTGGACGCTCGACGAAAAGCGCAACGTCAATGCGGAAACCTTGAAGGCAAACGCCAGCAAGCGCAATTCGAAACAGGAGGCGCTGCGTACCTGTCGCGAATGCTCCGAAATCTGGCTGACGTCCGAGCAAGGTCACGCCTGCCCCTCATGTGGTTGGGCACCGGTGCCGAAGTCTAAGCCGATCGCCGTGCAGGAAGCCGACCTCGAGGAGCTCGCCGATGCCACCGGTCCGACGTCTGCCGACGATCCGAGGGTGTTCCAGTTCTATTGCCAAGCCGTTGGATGGCGCGCACGCCATAAACCGGAAATCTGGAGAGACAAGCCAAATACGGTCCGGGCGTGGGCGTGGTATCGAACTCAAGATCGGTTCGCCGAAATTCCGAAAGTTGGCATGCGCAGATGGCATTGGAAGGCAACTCCGATCGATCCATCCCCCGGTGTAGCGGGATGGCTGAAGTCTCGAAATATCGCCTATAGCCATGCAAGGCCAAAAACGGTGGCGGCATGATCCGCGCTGACGAGATCCATGCTCGCCTTGGCTCCTCCTGGCCGCAGATCCTGGTGCAACTCGGCATTCCTGAGGCCTCGCTGCGCAACAAGCACGGCCCGTGCCCTGCCTGCGGTGGCAAAGATCGGTTCAGGTTCGACAACAAGCGCGGCCGCGGTGATTTCATCTGCAATCAATGCGGCGCCGGGGATGGGTTCAAACTCCTCGAGCGCACCTTCGGCTGGACGTTCTCGATGGCCCGCAGGCAGGTGATCGCCGCCGCAGGCCTTGAGAGCGGCACGGAGTTCGATCGCTCACGACTGCCAGCGCCCGCTGTCGCGAGATTCGAGCCGAGCAGAAACCCGGATGTGGCGCAACCGCCGGCGCGGATTCACCGTCTGCGCCGCGACAGATGCGCGATCGAGAATTGCGACGATGCGGTCGACTACCTTGCCAGTCGATACCTCTGGCCACTGCCCACAGGGTGCACGCTCAGGGCACACGCCACCGTCGAGTATTGGGATGGTGATACGCGGGTGGGTCGATACCCGGCCCTGGTGGCGGACGTGCTCGACACCGCCGGCGAGCTCGTCACCGTCCACACCACCTACCTCCAGGCTGGAAAGAAGCTCGCCGGATACGAACCCCGCAAAATCTGGAGCCCAATGATCGGCCGGCATGGGTGCGCCGTGCAATTGATGCCCGCCGCCGACGTCATAGGGATCGCCGAGGGTATCGAAACCGCGCTGTCCGCCGCGCTGCTCGACGACGTTCCGGTCTGGGCCGCCCTTAACACGTCCCTACTGGCCCGCTTCGAGCCGCCGGCAAACGTAACGCGGTTGCGCGTATACGGCGATCGTGACGAAGCCGGGCTCTCGGCAGCCCTCAAGCTCTTGGAGCGGCTCCAGGGCCGTATACGCGTCGAGATTCGCACGGCGCCGGCGCCAGCGAAGGACTGGAACGACGTTCTGATTTCCCGAAACGGCCGCTTGGGCGGCGAAGGACTCCCGAGTGGATAACCTAGCGGCATCCGCTGAGACTCTTCCAGCAATCACGGATGCAACATTACCCGCGACATACGAGGCAGCTCGGAACGCGATCGCCGAGTGCGAGAGAGTCGACGAGTGCAAGGAATGGAAGGACAAAGCCGCCGCAATGAAAGCCTACGCGATCATGAGAGACGATCGGACGCTGCACAATCTGGCACTTCGCATCCAGCTACGCGCTGAACGTCGCTGCGGTGAACTGCTGAAGCAGATCGAGCCGGCGAATGGGGCGCGCACTGACCTAGGGAGGGCGACCACCCGAGGTTCTATAGCAGAAGACGCCGGACTTTCTGAGCATCAGCGCAAGACTGCGCTCCGCGTCGCCTCCGTACCCGACGCGGAATTTAACTCGGCAGTCGAATCCGATTCGCCCCCCACTGTCACGCAGCTCGCAAATCAGGGGAAGCTGACGCGAGTTCGGACCGAGACAATTGATGCTGTGCAGGCCGCCGAGTGCCAGACTCCGGACATCTGCGAAATCCTCGCGCAGTTCGTGCAATTTTGCGAAGCGCATGAGCCAATCGCCCTGGCGCGCGCCTGCAGCATGGATGACGCCGCCGCGCTTCGCCGATGTGTCGATAAGGCGGATCTCTGGCTTTATCGCTTCGAAATGAACTTGCCGAAATCAGAGAGGTATGATGAATCGCAGTTCAGGAATAGCGAGGTGCCAGTTGCCCGGCGCTGACCCCGGCGTTCCACGTAACCGTTCCCTATTTGCGCAAGGTCAAGCCCTGCGGGGCGAAATTCATGCCATGCTCATCGAGCATTCACCCCTGCAACCGCCGATAACCGCAAAACATATCAGGGCGCGATTGACTCGTAGACCACTGCCGTCGCTGCGCACAATTCAATGGCACGTTAACGCCATTCGATTTCGTTCTGCGACACCGTAGCGCCTTGTTTCGCGCCGAATTGCATAGTCCTCTCAGGAGCTTGATTGATTGCGTCTTCGTAGGCGCGCAATCACGAAGACGATAAGGGTTGTTAGATCCTGCAATATCATTCCCACGATACCAAGTAAAAGCACGAAAACCACTAAATCGACTTTGCCCGGGCTTGGGATCAAACAATCCTCCGCGCAATTTCTTATGACGGAGATAACGGCTTCTCTGCAATCCTGTTCGGCGCATCGGCTTGGCAAAGCTATTAAATACTCGATGGTCATGCTCCACCCGATAGACACAGTCAGAAATGCGGTGATTGCCAGGTATTGAAGCCATCTTGGCCAAGAGTATCTCATTGAATTCCACGAATTTGGCTCAGCTGTGCTGACGGCTGTAGGTGTTTTCTTGCCCGCAATTGTTGGCTGCCTCTCTCCAGCCAATTTCTTGCTACGCCACTCAGCAAAGGCAGTGAGTAAGGTAAAGAGACCGCCAACGGCCACAAATGCCTCTCCGATAGCTTTTATGATCTCCACTGAAACTCTCCCTGTTGCGCTCACCGCAATTCATCTTCTGCCTTTCCTGGTTCATTCTGACACGTATGGACACCCAGACTGTAGTGCCGACTTCCTCGTTGCCCAGACTCGCTTTCAGCATCGCGGAGAGTGAAATCATGAGCGGACTTTCCCGCAGTTCGCTCTACCGACTGATCGCCGCGGGGAAGTTGCAAACGGTGCAGCGCGGCCGGCGCCGACTCGTGCCAAGCGCGGAGCTGGAAAAGCTCTGCCGTCCGGATCAGGCAGCGTAATGGACGAGGACAGCGACGTGACGGTCACTCTGCCCCTGAGGCAATGGCGCGCGATCGCGGTCCATGTGGAAGGGGGTGTCTATCGCGAAGTGCAGCCGATCCTTGCCGCAATTTACGAGCAAGTGAATGCCCAGATCGCCGCTGCGAATGAGCACGCGGCGGCCGTAGCTGTAGCGGCGGAGATCCAGGCCGCAGAAGCCGAGCGCGACGCCAGCCATCCGGAAAACGGCGTCGACGACCCATCGGAATCCCACTCCAATATCCAACGCACAGGACTTCACTGAACATGGCCACCGATCCAGACATGATGCAGCAGATGCTGATGCAACAATTGATGCAGCCGGCGCAAGGCGGAAGTTTCGGCGGCGGTGCTGCCGGCCCGCAGATGCAAGGCAATATCAGCCCCCTCAATGCGGCGGCGACGCTTGCGCAAAAGGCCATGCTCATTCGTGCCCTACAGGCACCACAGATCCAGCAGCAACAGGCCAACGCCATGCTGCCGAAAACCAATGCGATGATCTCGCAAGATCCCAGCATGCAGGCGCTTCAGCGACCGCCACAAATGCCGCCGATGCAAATGCCTGATCCCACCATAGCGGCGCCGTTCGCCCAACCCACGCCAGGATTTTCATAACATGGCAGATCCCAACGGTTTGACGCCGCCGATCCTCGACCCTTCGCAGTACCCGGCGTATCTCGAGGCGCAGCGCAAGCAACAGATCGCGCAGATGCTGATGGGAGCCTTCCAGCAGTCGAATCAGACGCCCGAGAATTGGAATTCTATGCGGGTGGTCCCAAGGCGCGGCGCACTCGGCAATGTCGCAACGCTCGCGACCGCGCTTCTCGCCGGCAAGGCGAACAAGGATGCGCTGACTTCGCAGCAGAACTATTTTCGGGGCCTCTACGGTGACGGCCAACAGCCGCAAGCCGCGCCAACTGGTCCAGGCGCCGGCGTCATTTCTCCCGACGCCCCGCCTGATAGCCAAGCCGCAGCCCAGTCGGTCACCGATACCCCGCCGCGATCGGGAAACGTGCAGCAGCCGCAAAACCCAATGATCCCGCCCAATATGACGCGCGCTCAAGCGCAGTCCTACTTGTCGGCGTTCGGTCCCGAGGCCTATTCAAAGATGCTCCAGGGAGCTCCGGAATGGCAGACGGCGCTTCGTGCGAACGGTGGCAATATACAGGCGGCCATGGCGCAATTGCAGGCCGAGGCCCGCGTCAGGGGCACGATGCATATGCGCCAGGGCGAGGACATCGTTCTGCCCAATGGCCAGACGATCCGCAATCCGGTGCTGGGCCCGGGTGAGACGCTTGCTCGTGATGCGCAGGGCAACCCATCCAGTGTTTCGTTGATCCCCGGATCCGCTGATGCCGCCGGGGCGATGAAAGGCGCCATGACAGCCGCCGAAGTAGCCAATACGCCTCGGATGATCCCGATGGGCGGCGGTTCGGAAGCGCTCCGCTATCCCGGCGATGTGTCCGGCCTGGGCATGCCGCCCGCGCTACGATCGCCGCAGATGCCGCAGGCGCCGCGAATGAGTCAATCGGGGGCTGGTCCAAATACGGGAGCGAACGCCTTTCAGCGGCCATCGCTAGCGACGCCAAATGGACCGCCCGCAAGCATCGCGCTTCCGCAGAAGGATACCAGCGGGATACTGAGCAACAATCTGTGGCCCGATATTCCGAAAATGGTTGTCCCTTCCTCGCCCGGGCAGACGAGCAACGACTACCAAAAGACGGTCACTACCTCCGCTGCCAAAAAGCATCAGGAGCTCGTCGATAAATTCGGTGAGCAATCGGCCGCCGGCGTCCAGCAACTCGAATATTTGACGGAAGCGGAAAGGGCTCTACCCAAGGCCGAAACTGGGCCGATGACCGAATGGCTGACGCACAACCGCGGCGTACTCGTGCAGCAATTTCCGTCGCTGGCCGGAGCCCTGGGTGGGGAGAAGGTAACGCCGACATTGGAGCTCAACAAGCAATTGACCAACGCCGCACTCCAAGGTGCTCGCACCACATTCGGTTCGCGGATGACGCAGAACGAAGTGAAGTTGCAAACCGATGAAATGAGCCCGAGCGTGGAGATGACGCACGATGCGCTTGTCTCTTTGATTCATCAGGCCAAGATGAAAGCGGCTTACGGCATTCAGCAGGACAAGGACTATTCCGACTATCACGCACAGAACGGCGACCCGAATCGTTTTGAATCGCAGTACAACGTGCGTCGGCCGATCACGCGTTTCTCTGCGCAATACGACACACCGCCGACTGCGCTCGAGCGATTGAGGCAAAACCCGTCATTGCTGCCGGATTTCAAAGCTCGGTATGGTTGGGATCCGAGTAAGTAAGGCTCTCTAATGACCACGTTCAACCCCTTAAATCGCGGCAACTTCGTCGGCAACTCCAATCCCCCCTTGGGGCAACTGCAGCTCAATGCACTACGGGCCGTGAATATCGCCGCCTACCTCCAAGGCCCTGCTGTCATTGCGCCCTTATGGGTGACGCTCACGCCCTATGTGGCGGGGAATGTCGTCACCATTACCGGTGGCCAGCATCTCGTATGTGGGGTGGGTGGTGGAGGCACTTCGGGTGCTTCCATGCCGGTCTATACCGCCGCAGTCTTGACAGGACGGCCGCTGGTCGATGGCTCGGTGACCTGGTATGGCCTGCCCTTCATCAAATCAGCCAATGACGTCAATGCGCCCACCATCACCTCCGGGGCCAATGCAGCGGCCGTTGGTTTGACGGAGACCAAGTTCGTCTCAGGCACTTCCACGGTTCTCTCCCAAGCCCTTGCGGGCTCTTTCGGAGCCGTACCGGTCAATCACCTCTCGGGAACCTATCTCGGCCGCTACACCTTCGCCAATGCGCCGCTTGCGGGTTCGGGCAATGCCACGACTGCAGCAGTGACGGATGGTGGCCAGAATGCGAACTTTCAATATCAGTGCAATTCGTGCGAGCTGGAACTGTACGTGACGGATTCGAAGTTCGGCATTGTCATCTCAAGTTCCACCAATCCCACCGTGATTGAAATCGATGGCCAATTGGTCTCAGGAAACCCACTTCCCGCCACGGGTGTGGGTTGGTGCGTCGCCTTCGATTATGCGGGAGTCGTGAAGAGGCGCCGGGTGCGGCTGTCGAATAACTCCAACATTGATAATGTTCGCGGGGTCGCACTTTCCACCATTGGGTTTATCGAGCTCACCGATTCCCCCTCCACCGATACGATGTTGCTGTTGGGCGATTCGATCAACAATACCGTGGTCCCTGCAGCAACTGCCGGCAATGGTTTGGCCGGTCCCATGGGCGGCTGGATCGCGAAGCTTCTCGGCATGACCGCTGTCATCAACTGCGGCATCGGCGGTTCCGGATATTCGATTGCGGGTGCCAACAGTTTCACCGTCCAGCAGATGCTCCTGGCAACTCCGAATCTCTCGATTCTGCCCGCCTATGCGCCATCGCACATTCTATGCAGTGCTGGCTTCAACGACCGCAATACCTCGTTTTCCATTGTGGGGCCAGCGGCCTTGTCGACCTGGATCACGATTCGCACCGTGTTTCCCAACGCCAAGATCACTATCACGGATGGCTTCAGCGAAGCCGGGGGGCCGGATGCGGCCGCTCTTTCTCAGGCTATCAGCCTCGCGGCCCTTTTCAATCAGTGGAATGATGGCAATTCGCAGTTCGTGAAGTCGACGGGAACTGCAACTTCCGCCTGGATGCAGGGCACGAACAATGCGGGTGGTGCTTTGCAGGCTGGCAATACCTGCAACTTCGTCGGCACGGACGGCACGCACCCAACTCCTGCGGGTGCCTATTACCTTGCGCAGCGAATGGCCGCTGCCATCAAGACTGCTTGGAACAATCAATACTAAATGGCACAGAAGTACCTCAACGATGCGACGATCGGCGCCGAGTAAGTAGGCATGGCGACCCAGACCAATGCCTTCGACGATCTGCCGCCCCTGAGCATGATGCCGGTGCCGCCAGTCGCTGCCCCCCTGGGGCCCAATGCGTTCGATGACATCACGCCGCCACCCCGAGCTGCGGAAAGGCAATTGCCGCCGGCGACCGCTGCCGATCGTACACAGGCCTTCGAGTCTGGCGTTTGGCGGGGCGGCTCATATCTTGCCGGCATGGTTCCCGACGCCGCGGCAAATATCTGGAACTTGGGCAAGGCAGTGATGGGGATGGAGTCGTCTTCTCCAGCTTCGGCAGCCGCACGAGCTGCAGTAGCGCGAGCAAAATACCGGGGAGGGCAACTTCCGGAGAGCACTGCGGCGCCGGTTCCCTCTGCGCTCGAGGTGAATTCTGGCCCTTCGCCGATCGGCGCCAAACTGGCCGAAGCGCTCGACCGATATCACGACTACACGCCGACAACGATTGATCGGCCGGATGATGCAGCAAGCCGATATCTGTCGGCCGCTGGCAGCGTTCTCCCGGGCGCAGCGGTCGGGAGTGGGGGAACGATTGGGGGAACGCTCACCGCCGCGCTTTCGGCGACTCCTTCGGCTCTCGCTGGTCAGGCCGTCACTGATGCGCACCCGTTCAAAAGCGATTGGGCGAATACGCTGGCGTCCGCCGGCACGCAGATGGGCGTCAGCGCCGGAGTTCCAATGCTGACGAAGGCACTGCTGCGCGGACCCAGTGGCGATCAAATGCAAGCCAACGCTGCTGCATTTCGCGAGGCCGGCGCGGAGCCTTCTGTTGGACAGGCCTCTGGTGTCCGGCGCACGCAGTTTCTTGAATCAATGCTTGCGAAGATCCCCGGCGGCGCCGGTGTCTTCCACAAGTTCGCCGGCCAACAGGCATCTGATCTCGGCGAGGGCGCGCAGAGCACCGTGGCGGGTTTGTCATCGAACGTCAGTCCAGAGGCCGCCGGAGAGGCCATCACGCAAGGGGTCAAGGGCCCGGGCGGCGCCGTCGATCAGTTTCGCCAACAGTCGCAGGACCTCTTCAACGCGGTCGATCGGCATGTGCCCGGAAATCAACCGGTGCCAGTGGCGAATACGTTGGCGGCGCTCGATAAGCTCACCGCCACAATCCCGGGTGCAGAGAGCGTTTCGGCAACCCTGGTCAATCCAAAGATCGCGGGTATTCGAGACGCGGTATTGAACGATCTGACGAAACCCGGCGCGACCGGTCAAGGCGATGTTTTGCCCTACACCGCACTCTCGCGAGTTCGCTCCCAGGTCGGCGACATGATCGGCGGCAATGAATTGATATCCGGTATTCCCCGGGCGCAGCTCAAGCAGTTGTACGGCGCACTATCTGAGGATATGAAGGGCGCGGCCCAGAGCGCTGGACCACAAGCGGCGGCAGCTTGGAACAAGGCCCAGGACCACTACCGAACGAATATCGATCGAATGGACCAACTGTCGAATTTGATCGACAAGCAGGGCGGCCCCGAGGCGATCTACCGCTCGGCGCTGGCGGGCACGAATTTTGGTGCGAGCCGATTGCGGACGATCCTCAATAGTGTCGGGCCCGATCAGCGAAATACGGTCGCGGCAACGGTGCTCGATCGCATGGGGAAGGCCACGGCCGGGGCTCAGAACGCGGAAGGCTCGGCGTATTCGCCGCAGACCTTCCTCACGAACTGGAACAAGATGGCCCCGGAGGCCAAAGACGCATTATTCGGCGCTCAAGGTTCGGCGCTGCGCAATCATTTGGAAAATACTGCGAGGGTCGCCGAGAGCATCAAATCCGGTTCCAAGGTATTTGCCAATCCCAGTGGTACCGCGGCGGCGGAGAATCAGACGGAGATGTTCAAGCACGCTGTGAGCCTCGCGGCCGGCGCCTTACTCGGCCATGGGGGCGGAAGCCCTGGCACGATTGCCGGCGCCGGTGCCGCACTCGTCGGCGTTCCATCGACCGCCTACCTGCTATCGAAAGCCCTCACCAGCCCGACTGCCGTCAATTGGGCCGGACGCCCGGCGATCGGCTCAAGTGCTCAGGCAGCTTCATTGAGCGCTGCGCCGGCCAACCTGACTGAGCAGGAAAGAAACCGTCAGCGGCTCATGAACGCACTCAATCACATCAATTCCCGTGAGTAGCCCGACGAGCAACATTGTGAAGCTCATGGGCGCGGCCCCCGACGAACCTGACAGCCGCAGCCGTGTAGCCGCGCGGCTTGAGCTGCTGGCGGCGGGGCATCGTAAGGACGCGTCCTGCGGCGGGTCTAATGCCGCCGGTAGCGTGGAAGAAGCGGACCGCCTGGACGTCCAAGTGGCTGCGCTGCATATCCCCGAAGCCCCCCCGACCCTCAAATGTGGCGAGGTGGCGAGGAGCGCGGACGAAAACTCCCCTCCCTGGGAAATAACAAACACGCTGCACAAGCCTGACCAGATCGCCATTGACGCATCAGCCACCCGGACCGCGTTGTTGTATGACCAGCCCGCCGACCTGGTCGCGATCGCCATCGACGCCGCGGCCAGTGTGAAGGCCGGCAACTCGCTGGAGAAAATGCTCGCGCATCAGTTGGGCGGCCTACACGTCCTGATGATGAAATCGATGAAGCGGGCCCTGCAGTTCGAAAAGCGGGAAGGAGCCTATGGCGAGGGCTTTAAACGTGACGATGCTATCGAATTTGGCAGGCTGTGCAATTCAGCCAGCCGCTTAAGCTCCGCCTTCCAGGAAGGGCTGCTCACCCTCCAGAGAATCAAGAGCGGCGCCTCGCAGACCGTCACCGTTCGGCACGTCACGATCGCGCCAGGTGGTCAGGCAGTGTTTGGCAACGTCAAGACCGGGGCCAAGCGCAAATCGAAGGCCGCCGGGGGGAAGCGGCCGGAATGACCGGAAACCCCATGCACAGGGCATTCGCCGCCCTGGCCTTGCATCCCCGCTGTGGAGCGCACTGCCGCACGACCGGGCAGTCCTGCAGGAACCCTGAGATGGCAAACGGCCGCTGTCGGATGCATGGCGGCAAAAGCACGGGAGCGCCCCGCGGGGAGAAGCATTACAGATACCGGCATGGCGGCCGCACCGTAGAAGCGCGGCAGCATCGGCGACAAGTGCGGGCACAGATCAGGGTGCTGCGCGAATTGATGCGAGGTGGATGGGTCTAGATTCGTGATACGGTGTCGATACAGGAATAGCCGCCTATCGCGGCAGCAAGGAGACGCTGATGCGATACACGATTCTGGCAGCGACAACACTCATATTGACGGGATGCGCGACGGAGCCACCGCCTGCGCCGATGCCCAACAACTGGGACGTCATCAATGCCGGAATCCAGCGCTATCGTGGGCGGGACGTCCGTGAGCTTGCGGCAGTTCTCGGATATCCCGACAGCCAGCGCGCAGTCATGGGAGATTTGGTTTTTGTTTGGCATACGGACATGAATGCACCGGTGCCGAACTTCAATACTCAAACCACGACTGGCATGGTCGGCACGACCCCCTATTTTGAAAATACGACCCAGTCGCAACCACTTCTTGTACATCTTCAATGCACCATTGAGGTCGCCACCGACGAGAATGGTGCGGTGAAGACTTATCATCTCGATGGACAGAGCGGAGCCTGCTGGCGCTATGCAAATGCCCTCAGGTAATTAACGGGGGAAGGCGAGCGGGGTCAGCTAGGCGAGCAGGGAATGCAGGCCCGCAAATCACTCGAACATACCGACATGATGTCGCGCCAAATCATGGCAATCTCGATCTTCAAGAATTGCGATTCCAATTCCGTTAGTTGGCTTCAGCATTCGTTTAACGCGATCAATTTCTTGGCCGACCAAGCCCATTACGCTTGCGACCACCTTTCGCTTTTCATAAATCCAGTCGTCCACCCGCAGGCGCCGCATATTCTCCGGATGAAAGCCGAAGCCGAGAAACATCACTTGATCTGCTTTGCCGAGAAAATGGCGGGCTGTAGAAAATTCGGGTGAATTGTCCTCGCCCTGATGAAGCGTGATTATTTGGTCGGCGTAGGTCGTGACGGCCTCGCTAGTCAACTCTATTGGCTCGACAAATCGTCCGGCTAACTTGTACGGGATTTTCCCATGTACGTGGATGACAGTAATTGCTTCGAAGGCCGAGCTGGCTGCGTCCAAGGTAACGTCATAAGAAGCGCGAATGGAGTTGATCATGTAGCGCTCAAACGAAGTGTCGTAGTTGAAATTAACTACCTGCAGATCGTTTCTTTTGAAAGCATCGATGGTCGGTGCGTCCCGCGTCAGTTGCTGCCAAAGGTATTCGTACCAATTGCCGGTCCAGGTTTTGGACACATGGCCTCGCTCGATGATTACGCCGGCAATTAGAGCCCTGCCCAAAGTGGCAAGATTGGGGCGCCGCTCCAAGAACACGTCGATTGAAGCCAGATTCGAGAATCTAAATTCTTCCGCAAAATGATCGATGGCTGTTCTGTCATGTCCAGCAGCCGCTAGAAGACTTGCCAGTTCAGGCGAAGGTGAGCACAGCAGTTTGCGTAACTCGCTACCCAATGGATAGCCATATGGCTGACTGGCGCCTGCGCCCAGGACGAGAACTACCGGCTTTGTGATCATCTTGAACCGCGCAGTTTCGAGGCGTACTTTTTCAGTAGATCATCGAGTGCCTCCCGCAGGTAGACAGCCTGGGGAACACGCGTCGTTTCACTTAACGCCTTCAGCCGCTGCACTGCGGCGGCTTCGTAATAGCTCGTGATGGGCGTCTGGTTCCCCTTCGATTTGCTCACCATAGTACGCGACTCGCTGTAGACAATACACTACCAGTAGGCTACAGTAGACGGGCAGTGTAAGCAAGCGGCGTCCGCCGGTACTGGTAATACCGACAGACGCCTAACCACCCCAACCTAATCGGAGATTGAAATGGCTGACGACATTATAGGACCCAAGCCCCCTTCCAATGGGCTCGTACAGGACACCCCAGCAGGCACTATCGAGCACTGCCGGCGAATTATTAGCTGGCTTGCGCACATCGAGCAGCCATTTGGTGAGGGTGCGGACGGCGAACTCGGCGCGGCCCAGTCAGATATCTTGCACCTCGTCGGCGATGCCCTCGAGCACGCAGAGACGACGTTCCGCAGCCGCTACCGACTGGACAATGATCCGGAGACGCATGAATTGGCTCGGAAGCGGGAGGTGGCCAGTGGCTAACAGCATCGAAAACGCCCTGAGAGGCAAGGCACGCGTGGTGCTGGCCGACGAGAGCGCGATTGGCGTGCTGTCGACCGGCGAGCGGATCGCCGTCGCGCTCATTCTCGACCGTCCCGACTTGTTCCCCCACGGCTACACCATGCTCGATGCATTCAACCGCCTCGAGTCGGAATGGACCGAGGCGGCGTTGCGCGTGCAGCGTGCAGGGTTGGTGTGCGAGGAGGTGGCGCATGGATGACCACACGGTTACGCCCATCCGCCGCAAGGGAACGCCAAAGGCATCCACGCGGCTTCTGCTCACGGAGCTACCGGAAGAAACGGTCCACCGCGTCGCCTGTGTCTTGAAGTACCTCTCAAACCATCCGCGTGCCAAAGGGGGCGAGGCCGACAGCGACGAGGAGTTCGGCGGCTTCATCCTGCTGCGGGATCTGGCGGCCGCGCTGGATTACGCACAAGACGCGGGCTACGGCCTCGGGGGAGGCGCCCATGGCTAAGCCAAAGGAGGGAACGATTCTGCTGCGCGCCTCCGCCGAAGGTGAGAGTTTCAGCACGCTCGATGTGGTGGCCGGTCTTCACGGCGTCTGTGAGGCCCTCGACGATACCGTGGGTACCGGCTGCATGGCTAGAAATACGATTCAGCGCCTGTCGATGGCGGCGCGCGTGCTCTCGTCAATCCTGAACGACCGCGTCGAAATACCGTGACCCACAACGCCGGCAGGCGCTCGCCTGCCGGCTTTTCGCCCCCTTTGAGAAAAACCACTTATGGCAATCCAAGTCGGAAACTCCGGAGAACTCAAGCGCGTAATAGAAGCGTTGGCGCTGGAACTCGTGGACGCCAATATCGCGTTCAAAATGCACACGCACCTTGTCTCGGCTTATGAAGGTGAGTACGGCGATGCTATGAGGGAGGCCTGGACGTTCTGGAGTCTCACGATGCAAGGGCATCTCGATTCGGCTGTGTTCCGTTTGTGCCGGATCTACGATCAGGATGACAAGAACCTCGGTCTGCGGGGGCTACTCGACACCATAAGATCGAATCAGCACCTTTTCTCGCTCGAGCAGTTTTCGGCTCGAATGCAAAGTCGGCCGCAGCCAGATTTGCTGATCGCAAATTTTGAGCTCTTGAACTCAGCCCAAATCGGCGTCGACATGGACTACGCCACGCGAGCGACTAACCCTGTGGTCGATCGGCTGATGGCAGTCCGCCATAACTACTACTCGCATCGGAATGCACGGGACGTGGTGGCAGAGCGTGCTGTCGCGGAAACTTACCCGCACATGCGCCATGAAGTGGGCGATCTGCTCGACGGAGGCCTGGCGATCGTCAATCGATATAGCACGCTGTTCGATCTGAACACTTGGTCGAACAGCATTGTTGGAGGCAGTGATTACCACTACGTTCTGCGAGCTATGAAAGAGCGGCTCGATCGACATTACGCCGAGCGAGACCTTTAAGCGCCGGCGGGCGCGGGCTCGCCGACCACTTCGATAACTGGGAGAAATGATGAGAAATCGATGGTTGGCGTCAATCTTATATTGCGGCGTTGTCGTGCTTGGATCATGTGCCACGATTCCGCCGGTAACAGTGCGCTCGACACTGCCTCGGGGTAGCGAGGTCGCCGTCGTGATGTTCCGCGACTGCGTCATCGCGGGCCAGGAGGATTGCGATGGCTCTGGTTTATCTGCGGGATCAATATTTGCGCGTGTGTTCTCCGAAAGGCCGGGTTGGCGCGCCGTGCCCATTTCCCGCCCTGTTTCACCGCGGGAGCCATTGGACGACGGCGCGGCGGTTGCGTTCGCGAAGGGGAAAGGTTTCAGGTATGTGCTTAACGGTGACGTCGAGGATTACTATCGCGTTGCGCCGATGACGTTCAGAACAGAGCGGGCCGGCGTCTCGGTTCGCCTCTTAAACACCGAGAACGGCGATATCTTGGCGTTCTTCAGCCACCGCATGAATTCGCAGTCGAATCTAACCACTCCGGACGCGATGATCGAGAAATTCGCATCCCGCGTGCGTGACGCAGCTATCCCAGTAGTCGAGTCTCAGAACTCGTCGAAGTAGCGAGGGGCGGTCGCGATTTTCTGCGATGCCTTCGAGGTTCCTCTATACAGTATTTGGGCCCGCACAAGGCTGTACGAGTTATCCCGTGGATATGCACAGGCGTGCGAGGCTATCGTGCCGCCCATGGAGTACGCCCGCCTCGAAACTGCAGTCCTCGCGCATGTGGACGATTCGTACTACTACGGTGCCTACTGCCGCAAGTGCAAGCACTCGGCGCGGCTGTCGCTGTCGAAGCTGCGGGCGCACCTGGGGGACACCTGCCCCCTTGGCGAAAATCAGAGCCAAACTACGAGCGAGCGCTGCAGTTCGAGGCAGATCGTCATCACGTTCCTGGCGCCGGACCAGCGTACGGGGAATCTTTGTGGAATTGTTCGGCCGCAAGGCCGGCGAGTGGCTGGCGCGGGGATGTCGGCGCTTCAGGTTCTATGGCGCTTGACTTGCCGGCGTAAATTGGGGCTATCATTTCTCCCCACCTCTCAGATATGGAGATCTGAACCATGGCAATAAGCCCAGATGAGCAGAAGCTAAAAGCACTTGAATGGTTCAAGGACTGGAGCAACTACATGTTGGTAACTACAGTAGCTGCAATCGGCTGGATTGCCGCTTCTAAAAGCCTATCACTTTGGCATTGGGGCGCGCTTATTGCGTTTGGCCTGTCGGCCATATTCGCTGTACTCACCTTGGCAGCGATTCCGTTGATCGCTGAACAAGTGAGCATAAGCACCACGTCAATCTACGACGTCACGGCCAGATATAGGTGGCGCTACATGTCGGGAGCGGCTACATGTCCAATTAAAATAAAGGCCGTGTGCTTTCCTCAGCACCTGTTCTTCATTCTTGGTGTGATTGCTTACGTTGTAAGCGAGATGGATTTAGGAGCTTCTTGCGTGCACTGCACCCTGTGACGGTATATGTGACACGGACGCGTGAAGCCCCTGGGGCTCCCGCTTCCGCAGTGCCCGAACCATGGCTAGGTGCTTGGCCCGGTCGATCCCCATCGCGGTGATGAACTCGCCGCTCGGCCGCACCCGCCAGGCGATGTAGCCGTGCCAGCAATATCCGAGAGCCGCTCGCGGCCGAGTATTGAGCCAAGCGCGCCAGCAAGTAGCGCAGGCGCGTTCAGGTTGGACGAGTATTTCCACGAGCTCTAGATTACTCGACAAACGCACCAGATTTGAATCTTGCCGCGGCGACCTCGAGGAGCCAGGCTGCCGATCTGGCAAAGAAGCGCAAACCGATTGACGATCTCATCGACGCGTTGGTGTGGATGCGTCGAGAAAAACGAGACAAACCGTCACAAGGCGCGGGGGCACCGGTGACGGTTCAGGCGGCAAGCGCTCGCAAATTGGTTAGCTGGCGCCCGCGACGTCGGCCTGACACCGGGTGAGCACGACCGATAACCGGCCCGACGCCATCTCTAGAAGTCGCGCAACCTTGCGCAAGTATTCGGACTCCCGCTGTAACCAATCCGCCGCCTCGGCATAGGTCTTCGCGGATTTTGCGCTCTCGCATACTCGACTCTCGAGCTCGATGTCATCGTGCCGGAGCAGGACGCTAGTCATACGGACCGCGGCTCCCCGCTTGCGATCCCAAGCGGTATCGAAGCGCGCCGGATTCAATTTGATCGGCTTGAATTTGCGATTCGGTTCGGGCTTCGGTTTGGTATTGGCGAGCTGCCGAAATTCGCGGTCAGCAAGAGCAAGCAGGCGGACACGATTGCCGGGGGACATGAGATTCTCCATTGGATAAACGCACGTTGACGAACTCGCCGAATAAATGGCGGCGAGGAAAAAACGAGAGGCAGGCTCGAATGCGCAGAATTAGCGCGTGGAAGCAATTATTGGCCCCCTGCGTGGCCCCCGGATTAAGGGAGGACGAAGGGAACGACAGGATAACTAGTTGATTTAATTGGTCGGGGCGACAAGATTCGAACTTGCGACCCCTTGCACCCCATGCAAGTGCGCTACCAGGCTGCGCCACGCCCCGACCGAGGGACCGAATGATAGCCCAAAAGGGCTTCGAGAACTTGGGTTACGCCGAACGTCAGCGGCGAAGAATCTTGATCAGCTCTTCCAGCTCGAGCCGCATCTGATGAATGAGCTGCTGGCTTTGATTCAGATCCACCTGAGCATCGTCGCCGGTGAGACGGTTGCGCGCTCCGCCGATCGTAAACCCCTGCTCATACAGCAGGCTGCGAATCTGGCGAATGATGAGCACATCCTGCCGCTGATAGTAGCGGCGATTGCCGCGCCGCTTGACAGGTTTGAGCTGGGGAAATTCCTGCTCCCAATAGCGCAATACGTGGGGTTTCACCCCGCACAAATCGCTCACTTCACCGATCGTGAAATACCGCTTGCCGGGAATCGGCGGCAGTTCGCTATTGTTGCTTGGTTCCAGCATACGCCTCGACGCGGGCCTTCAACTTCTGACCAGGACGAAATGTAACCACGCGCCGCGCGCTGATGGGAATCTCTTCTCCGGTCTTGGGATTGCGTCCCGGTCGCCGGTTCTTATCGCGCAAATCGAAATTGCCGAATCCCGACAGCTTCACCTGTTCGCCGGACGAAAGCGCAGCCCTGATTTCTTCAAAAAACAGGTCGACGAGTTCCCGTGCTTCACGTTTATTAAGACCCAATTGATCGAAAAGGGCCTCGGCCATTTCGGCCTTGGTCAGGGCTGCCATGCTTATTGATCTCTTATGGAGGCGCTCAATACATCCCGTAACCGAGCGACCACCGCGGTCACAACGGAGTCTGCGTCGACGTCGGTTAGAGTGCGGGAAGAGTCCTGTAAAATCAAGCCTAAAGCGATACTTTTTCGTCCAAAATCTACGCCCGGTCCTCGATAGACATCGAACACGCGGAGCTCACTCAACAGGCCTGATGCGCTAACAGTAACATTTTCCTGCAAAACTGCGAGAGGGACGCTCTCATCAACAACGATGGCTAAATCGCGGCGCACGCTGGGAAACTTTGAAATCTTGACAAATTTCGATGGGTTAGCTCTAAAAGCTAATTCTATTTCTAGTTCGAAGATTACAGTGTTTACCCCAATGCTCAGCGATTTGACCAGTTGCGGATGCACCTCCCCCAGCCAGCCGATCGGATCGGAACCGCGAAAGATCCGCGCCGTTCGGCCCGGACGCAAGCAGCCGAGGGAACCAGACTCGAAGCGAAACTCGGAAATATTTCCGGTCAGCGCAAACAGGTTCATGAGATCGCCTTTGACGTCGTAGAAATCCAAGGGCGCGCGTGCGCTGCCCCACTGCTCCGGCCATCGCGCACCGGTCGCCACACCCGCGAGCATTTTCACCTCCCGCAAGACGGATTCTTTCACGTCGAACTTCTTGCCGATTTCGAACAGCCGCACCCGCGACTGCTGCCGGCGCAAATTCTCCTGCGCGGCTTGCACCAGCCCGGGCCACAGCGAGACCCGCATCTCGCTCAATTCCGCGGAGATTGCATTTGCCAATGCCAGCGTCTGCGCCTCCGGAAACAACTGGCGCTGCAACGCCGGGTCCACAAAGCTGTACGTGATGACTTCGCGGTATCCCGCATCGGTCATCCCGGTCAGCAATCGTTCATCGGAGACGCTCGACTCGGTGTCATGGCCCGCTATTTGCGGCGCAACGGCATGGCATTCCGCAATGCTGTCGAACCCGCGCAGGCGCGCGACTTCTTCGATCAGATCCGCTTCGATTCGGATGTCGAAGCGGTGTGGCGGGCGGCGCGTCCGCCAGCCTTCCGCGGTGGCCTCGACGCCGCCTGTCACCGCACCCAGCAGCGCCTCGACCTCCGCGTCCGGCACCGCCACGCCCAGCAAGCTCGCGAGACGGCTGCGGCGTAAGGTCACCCACTCCGGTGGCCCGCCCTGCCCGGCCGCTGCTTCGGCGCGGGTCACGTGCACGGGGCCCGCTTCTCCGCCGGCAATCTCCAGCAGCAGCGCGGCGGCCCGCTCCAGCGCAAGCGCCGGCAGGGTGGGATCCACGCCGCGCTCGAAGCGCTGCGCTGCGTCCGTAAACAGGCCCAAACGCCGCGCGCGGCCCGCAACGGCATCCGGCGCAAAATGCGCCGCTTCCAGCAACACATCGCGGGTCGACTCCGCTATCGCCGTGCGGCGGCCTCCCATGATGCCCGCCAGCCCGATCGCCCCGCTGTCGTCGGCGATCACCATGAACTCCGGATCCAGCGAATACTCCTTGTCGTCCAGCAACATCAATCGCTCACCGGCCTTCGCCATGCGCACCGTGATGCCGCCCGACAGGAGACCGAGATCGTAGGCATGCATGGGTTGCCCCAATTCAATCATCACGTAATTGGTGACATCGACGATGGGCGAAATGCTGTTGAGGCCGACCCTGCGCAGCCGCTCGCGGAGCCACGCCGGAGACTGTCCTCCAACTTTCACACCCTTGATGACGCGTGATCCGAATACCGGACAGGCGGCCGGCGCCGCGATCCGGGTCGGAAACACGGCCGAGTGCTGCGCCACCACCGACCGGACGCCGTACGTGAGATAGCGGCCTTGGTGCGCGGCCGCATAGTCGCGTGCGAGCCCGAAGACGCTCATGCAGTCGCCGCGGTTGGGCGTGGCGTTGACTTCGAGCGCCGTGTCATCGAGATCCAACGCCTCGCGCACATCGATCCCCAGCGGCAATCCCACGGCAAGCTCCATGATTCCGTCCTGCTCCTGCCCCAAGCCCAACTCGCGCGCCGAGCACAGCATACCGTTGGACTCGATGCCGCGCAGCTTCGCCCGCTTGATGGTGATGCCGCCCGGCAGCAGGGCTCCCACCGTCGCCACCGCGACCTTGAGCCCGCCGCGCACATTGGGGGCGCCGCAAACGATCTGCAGCCGGTTCGACCCGTCCGTCGTGACCTCGCACAACGCGAGCTTCTCCGCATTTGGATGACGGCTCACGCCAAGCACTTCGCCGACCACGACGCCGGAAAAGGGCGGCGCCACCGGCGTCACCGCTTCCACCTCGAGGCCGGCCAGCGTCAACCGCTGCGCAAGCTCCGCAGACGTGAGCTCCAGCGGCACGAATTCCCGCATCCAGTGATGAGTGACTTTCACTGGAACTGCTTCAAGAACTGCAAATCGTTTTCGAAGAACAGGCGCAGATCATCGACGCCATAGCGCAGCATCGCGAGCCGCTCGATACCCATACCGAACGCATAGCCCTGCCAGTGCTCGCTGTCGATGCCGGCCGCGCCCAGTACATTGGGATGGATCATGCCGCAGCCCAGGATCTCGAGCCAACCGGTCTGCTTGCACACCCGGCAGCCCGCGCCGCGACAGAACACGCATTCGATGTCCACTTCCGCCGACGGCTCCGTGAACGGAAAGTACGAAGGCCGCAGGCGCATGCCCAAGGGCTGTTCGAAGAAATGCTCGACAAAGGTATGCAGCATGGCCTTCAAGTTCGCGAAGCTGACCGCCTCCCCCACCACGATGCCTTCGACCTGGTGGAACATCGGCGTGTGCGTCATATCCGAGTCGTTGCGATAGACGCGCCCGGGCGCGATCACCGCCAGCGGCGGCTTCATCTCGCGCATGGCGCGAATCTGCACGGGCGAGGTATGCGTGCGCAGCAGCCTCCCATCCGGAAAATAAAACGTATCGTGCATGGCGCGCGCCGGATGATTCTTCGGAATGTTCAGCGCCTCGAAATTATGGAAGTCGTCCTCGACCTCCGGGCCGGTCGCGACCTGAAATCCGGCCTGCATGAATATGCGCTCGATGCGCAGGCGCGTGCGCGTGACGGGATGAATGCTGCCCGGCTCCTGTCCGCGACCCGGCAGCGTGACGTCGATCGCGCCCTTGGCAAGTTCCGCGTCGAGCGCGGCCGCCTCGAGCGCCTCGCGGCGCGATTCGATGGCGCCTTGAATGACCGCCTTCGCTTCGTTGATTTTCTGCCCCGCCGCGGGACGTTCGGCGGCGGGCAGCGCTCCCAAGCTTTTGAGTTGCTCGGTAAGTTGTCCCTTCTTGCCGAGCAGGCGCACCCGCACCTCGTCGAGAAGTTCCAAGTTCGCGGACGCGTCGACGTCAGCGAGTGCTCGCTCCGTGAGTATCGAGAGTGCGTCAGCAAGGGCCATTGTCGAGTCCAAAGGGTGACGCGGGGCATCGGGCGATACGAGGCCCGACCCCCCTCGCCAACCTAAGCCTTCAGGCGGCTTGGCTCGCAGCTGCCGGAAGGGCGGCCTTGGCTTTCTCCGCAATCGCCGTAAAGGCCGGCATGTCATGCACCGCGAGGTCGGCGAGCACCTTGCGATCGATGGCCAACTCCGCCTTGTTCAACCCGTCGATCAAGGTGCTGTACGTCATGCCGCACAGGCGCGCCGCCGCGTTGATACGGGTGATCCACAGCGCCCGGAACTCGCGCTTTTTCTCGCGCCGGCCGCGATAGGCATACTGACCCGCCTTGATGACGGCCTGCTTGGCCGTGCGGAATACCTTGCGCCGGGCATTGAAATAACCCTTCGCTTTCTTGAGAATTTTCTTGTGGCGTCGACCAGCGACGACACCGCGTTTGACTCGTGCCATATTCTTATAACTCCAGAGCTCTTAAGCGAAGGGAAGCATTGCTTTCACGCGACCGATATCGGTCTCGTGCACGCCCATTTCGCGGCGCAGCTGACGTTTACGCTTGCTGGGTTTCTTCGTCAGAATATGACGACGGTGGGACTGACCGCGCTTGAAGCCATTCGCTGTTTTGCGAAAACGCTTCGACGCGGCCTTCTTTGTTTTCATCTTAGGCACGTTCGACTCCTGATTTTTTTAGCCCTGTTCACAAACGTGCGAGGAATCCCGCGATTCCTTTCGAACGCCGCTACAGGCGGGACGGTGAGACTGTTTAAGGTCCGCCGCTCACTTCTTTTTGGGCCCGAACACCATGATCATCTGTTTGCCTTCCATCAACGGATTCTGCTCGACCACCGAATACGGGGCGAGATCCTCAGAAATCCGCGTCAAGAGACGCCGACCGATGTCTTGATGCACGAGCTCACGGCCACGGTAACGCAATGTCACCTTGGCCTTATCACCCTCGGTCAGGAATCGGACGATGTTACGCAGTTTGACCTGGTAATCCGCCTCTTCCGTCCCGGGACGAAATTTCACTTCCTTGACCTGAATCTGCTTCTGCTTTCGCTTCGCCGCGTGGGCTTTCTTGTTCTGTTCGAACAGGAATTTGCCGAAATCCATCACTCTGACCACCGGCGGTTCCGCCATCGGTGAGACCTCTACCAGGTCCAGAGTCTGCGAGCTGGCCAGTTGCAGCGCCTCGGCGCGCGTCATGACCCCTGCTTGGCTTCCATCCGCTGCGATCACGCGCACCGACGGTGCGGAGATCTCCTCATTGCGCCTTACGCGCTTCGACGTTGCGATAAACGATCCTCCAAAACAAGACGGCCGCGGCTCGCGACTTCGTCGCAAAGCAAGGCGGTGAGCTCCTCGAGCTGCAGATTACCTAGATCTTTGCCACTGCGCGTGCGTACGGCCAGGGTGCGTGCCTCCACTTCCCGGTCGCCGGCGACCAAGAGGAAAGGCACACGCTTAATTGTATGCTCGCGAATTTTAAAGCCAACCTTCTCATACCTCAAGTCCGTTTCTACCCGAAGCCCATGATTTCTCAGGTTTTCCGCAACTTGCGTGCAATATTCATCCTGCGCGTTGGTAATTCCCATCACCACGATTTGCACCGGCGCAAGCCAGGTGGGCAGTTTTCCCGCATGGTGTTCCAACAAAATGCCGATAAACCGCTCCAGCGAACCGAACATGGCGCGGTGCAACATGACCGGCGTGTGCTTGTGGCCATCTTCCCCGACATAAGTCGCGCCCAGGCGAACGGGCATGTTGAAGTCCACCTGTAAGGTGCCGCACTGCCAATCGCGTCCGATCGCGTCGCGGAGCACGAACTCCAGCTTGGGCCCATAGAAGGCACCCTCGCCAGGGTTCAAGGTGGTTTCGATGCCGGCGGCAGCCGCTGCCTCTTTCAGTGCCGCCTCGGCCTTGTCCCACACCTCGTCCGACCCTACCCGTTTTGGCGGCCGATCCGAAAACTTGATGCGCACGTCGGTGAAGCCGAAGTCGCGGTAAATGCTCAAAATGAGTTCGGTGATCTTCACCGCTTCGGAAGTGAGCTGGTCCGGGGTGCAAAACACGTGCGCGTCATCCTGGGTAAACGCCCTCACACGCATGAGCCCGTGCAAAGCTCCTGAGGGCTCGTACCGATGCACCTTCCCGAACTCCGCCAGGCGCAGCGGCAGTTCGCGATAGCTGCGCAAACCCTGCTTGAATACCTGAATATGACCCGGGCAGTTCATCGGCTTGATCGCGAAGGTGCGCTCATCCGGCGTCTGCGTCAGGTACATGTTTTCGCCGAAGGTCTCGATATGGCCCGACTTGATCCACAGCTCGCGGTCCATGATTTCCGGCGTATTGACTTCCAGATAGCCCGCCGCACTCTGGCGCTCACGCATGTAGGCGATGAGCTGCTGAAACAGCGCCCAGCCTTTCGGATGCCAGAAAACCGCGCCCGGCGCCTCTTCCTGCAAGTGGAACAGGTCGAGATCCTTGCCGATGCGCCGATGGTCGCGCTTCTCGGCCTCTTCCAGACGGGTGAGGTATTCCTTGAGCTGCTTCTCGTTGGCCCAGGCGGTGCCATAGATCCGCTGCAGCATTTCATTGCGTGAATCGCCGCGCCAGTAGGCGCCGGCCACCTTCATCAGCTTGAACGCCTTGAGCTTCCCCGTGCTCGGGACGTGCGGGCCGCGGCACAAGTCCTCCCAATCGCCCTGCCCATAAAGACTGATCGGTTCGTTGGATGGGATCGCCGCGATGATCTCCGCTTTGTAGTGCTCGCCGATCTTCTTGAAATGCTCGACTGCAGCATCGCGCGGCAGAACCCGCCGACGCACCGGCAAGTCCTTGGCGGCGATCTCCGCCATGCGCCTTTCGATCGCCGCCAAGTCATCGGTCGAAAAAGGCCGCTTGTAAGCGAAATCGTAGTAAAAGCCGTCCTCGATGACGGGACCGATGGTCACCTGGGCATCCGGATACAGATCCTGAACCGCGTTGGCCAGCAGGTGCGCCGTGGAGTGCCGGATGATCTCCAGCCCCTCCGGATCGCGCTCGGTGACGATACTGAGCGCAACGTCGTGGTCGATCAGCGAGGAGGTGTCGACCAGCACCCCGTCCGCCTTGCCCGCGAGTGCCGCTTTGGCAAGCCCTGGGCCGATCGCGGCCGCGACCTGTGCCACCGACACCGCGTCATCGAAGCGCTTCTGGGTACCGTCGGGAAGAGTAATTACGGGCATGCGACCATCTTAAGCTTATGAGCAGATTACGAACCGCGGCCAGGCATCCCCGCCCGGCTCCCGCCGCAAAACGGCGAAGCTACGCGTCCCCGGACTGCGCGCGCCGGTTCCGCGCCCCGGCTCAGCGCCCCCGGACACTCCCACGAGGATGTGGTGCGCGCTAGTGGGATCGAACCACTGACCCCCACCATGTCAAGGTGATGCTCTACCGCTGAGCTAAGCGCGCTCGGAGGGCGCGAAAGATACCGGATTCGACGGCGCCGATAAAGGGCAAGTCGCTGAAAATGCGCAAAATCGCCGGAGGGCGTCGCCTTGGGCACCGGCCGATGGGCGGAATCCGCCCTCTTACTGGGCACCGGGCGGTGCGCCGGGTTCCTTGGCCTCCGGCTCCCGCGGGCCGGGTTTGACACGCAAACGGAACTGCGCCTCGCCGATGGTCAAGATGTCGCCATCCGTCAAAAGCTGGCGTGCGACCTTGCGCCCGTTCACGAGCACGCCATTCGTGCTGTGCAGATCCTCGATGATGACGTCGCGCGCGTTCGTCTGCACCAGAGCGTGATGCCGGCTCACGGACGAGGATTCGATGTGCAGCTCGCAACCCGGCGCCCGGCCGATGCGAGTGCGCCGGCCCAACGCATGAGCCGTGTTGTGGCTGCCGTCGATTCGGATCAGATCGACGGCGCATTCCGACGCAGGCGCCGCGCCGGCGGCCTCGGGCTGAGTGCGTCCCGCGGCGCTGGCATCGGTGCTCTCGCCTCGCTCCAGCCGCCGGAGAATGAATTCACGCTCCTCGAGGGCACCGCGCGTGCGGTCCAATGCCGCTCGCAGGGACCGGTTCTCCTCGCTGAGCTGCTCCATCGCCCGCGACCTCGCGGTCGGCTCAGCGGCCGGCTGTTTGACCTCCGCATTGCCCTGTCCGATCAAACGGCGCGCCTCTCGCAAGTGGGCCAGCAGCACCTCCATCTGTCCCTCGCGTTCCTGCGCCTCGGCCCGCAGGCGCAGTACCTCCAGCGCGAGGTCGGCACGGGACTGCTCCGCTGCGGACAGCATATCCTTGCCGCGTTGCGCATCGAGATTGCCTACGCGGAACTTTTCAGAAAGGTCGGCACACCTGCGCTCCAGCTCCTGCACCTGCAGTTCGCGTTTGAGGCGCATCGCCTGCTCCGTGGCCTCCGCCGACTGGAATCGCGCGAGAGTCTCGTCCTGTGCCGCCAACTGTGCCCCAAGATCGGCAACCCGCCGGCGCAGCTCATCGCGCTCGGACAGCAGGGCCCGTTGGTCAAGCGGCGTGGCGCTGCTCTCGGCTAGTGCGCGGCGGAACTCGCGTGTTCTCAATCGTTCGAGGTACGCAGCCGCCTGCGCCTTGAGGCCGTTCAGCTCGCGGCGCGCCGCCTGAAGCTCGGCGTCGCCGCCTTTGAGTCGCGCGGTCAGCGTCGCCACCGCCTCCCGGGTGCCGCCAAGTTCGCCCGTCGCGGATTCGAGCCGCGCCCGCACTTCCCGCAAGTCGGCTTCGAGCCGAACGGCTGCCGTGGAACGCTCCTCGAGCGAAGGGACGATCTGCGCGTGCTCACGTTGCAGAGCGCTGAGTTGTGCGTCCCGTCCGGCCAGCGCGTGCTGCGCCTGGGCAAGGGCTGCATCGCGCGCAGCCACCGTATCCCGAAGCGTACGCAATTCATCGAGATGCCGCTCCGCCTCGCCGAACGCCTCTTCCAAACGGGTCTGTGCGAGATCCGCGGCCGCGCGCGCTGCGGCAAGGTCGGAGGTCAAACCCGCCGCGCGTGACGCTGCCTCGGCTTCGGCCGCTCTGGCTTTGTCGTGCGATCGGGTCAGTGCGTCGTATTCGGCGTTGCGGCGCGCAATCCGCTCCTCGACCGAGCGCACGCTCTCGGCGAGCGAGGGCAGATCGGCCGCAGCCGCGCGGCGAAACTCCGATTTGACGCTTTTCGCGACGGGCGAATAGTCCAGGCGGACCGCATCATCCGCCACATCGTCATCGATGCTCGTGCCTTCCAGAATAGGCAGCTTATCCGTTCGGTCTAGATCAACGTCCTCAGATTGGCTGTTGTCCGGCACCACCGTTTCACCGCCTTGGGTTCGCTCGAGAGTCGATGCGCTAACCCGCCATGGAGTTCGGAACGCCGAGCGCAACCTGGCGCAGCTTTTGAATCTCGTCGCGCACGCGCGCTGCCTGCTCGAACTCGAGATTGCGCGCGAGCTTCATCATTTCCGCGTCCAATTTCTTGATCCGCTTCAAGGCCTGCTCGGGCGCCATCGAGGCGTAATCGGCGCCCGCATCCCGTACGTGGCTCTCCTGGACGGAGCGCGCGCCTTCCATCACATCGCCGACCGCCTTGACGATGGTTCGGGGCGTGATGCCGTGCTCGGCATTGAATTCGATCTGCTTGCTGCGGCGCCGGTCGGTCTCCGCTATGGCGCGCTCGATCGAGCCGGTTCTCACGTCCGCATACAGAATCGCCTTGCCGCGGATGTTGCGCGCCGCCCGGCCGATGGTCTGAATCAGAGAACCCTCGGAGCGTAGGAATCCTTCCTTGTCCGCATCGAGGATCGCGACCAGGGACACCTCGGGCATGTCGAGGCCCTCGCGCAGCAAATTGATGCCGACGATCACGTCGAACTTTCCCAGCCGAAGGTCGCGAATGATCTCAGAACGCTCGACGGTCTCGATATCCGAGTGCAGGTAGCGGACCTTCACACCGTGCTCGTTGAGATATTCGGTCAAGTCCTCCGCCATCCGCTTGGTGAGGGTGGTCACCAACACGCGCTCGCTGACTTGGGCACGCAGCCGAATTTCGGACAGCAGATCGTCGACCTGGGCACGCACCGGACGAATCTCGACAACGGGGTCGATCAGGCCGGTCGGACGCACCACCTGCTCGATCACCTGACCCGACAAGCGCTTCTCATAGGCCGATGGCGTCGCCGACACGTAGATGGTCTGCGGCGACAGATGCTCGAATTCCTCGAATCGCAGCGGCCGGTTATCGAGCGCCGACGGCAATCGAAATCCGTACTCCACCAGCGTCTCTTTCCGGGAGCGGTCGCCCTTGTACATGGCACCCAGCTGCGGAACGGTCTGATGGCTCTCGTCGATCACCAGCAGCGAGTTCTTCGGCAAATAGTCGAACAGGCAGGGCGGCGGTTCTCCGGGAGATCGGCCCGACAGATAGCGGGAGTAGTTTTCGATGCCTGCGCAATATCCGACTTCGTTCATCATTTCGAGATCGAAGAGCGTGCGCTGTTGCAGGCGCTGGGCTTCCACCAATTTATTCGCGGCATTAAGTTCGAGCAGGCGCGCCCGCAATTCGCCGCGTATTTCCTCGACCGCCGACTGCACCCGCTCCTTCGGCGTCACGTAATGGGTGGAAGGATACACCGTGAGGCGCGGCAACTTTCGCAGCACTTCGCCGGTGAGCGGATCGAACAAGCTCAATGCCTCGATCTGGTCGTCGAACAATTCGACCCGCACCGCTTCGCGCTCCGATTCCGCCGGAAAGATGTCGATCACATCGCCGCGCACGCGATAGGTACCCTGGTGCAGATCGATCTCATTGCGGGTGTACTGCATGTCGGCAAGCCGGCGCAGCAGCTTGCGCTGCTCGAGACGATCTCCGCGCGACATGTGCAGCACCATGGACAGGTAGGCCTCGGGGTCGCCCAGCCCGTAGATCGCCGAAACCGTCGCAACGATGATGGAATCCGGCCGCTCCAATAGCGCCTTCGTGGCCGACAGGCGCATTTGCTCGATGTGCTCGTTGATCGAGGCATCCTTCTCGATGAACGTATCGGAAGCGGGCACGTAAGCCTCGGGCTGGTAGTAATCGTAGTACGAAACGAAATACTCGACCGAGTTCTTCGGAAAGAAGACCTTGAACTCTCCATACAGCTGCGCCGCGAGAGTTTTGTTGTGGGCAAGGACCAGCGTGGGGCGCTGCACCTGCTGAATGACGTTTGCGATGGTGAAAGTCTTGCCGGACCCGGTGACGCCGAGCAAGGTCTGGTGAGCCAGGCCGGAGGTAAGGCCATCGACGAGCTTTTCGATCGCCTGCGGTTGATCGCCCGCCGGGGAATAGTCCGCGTATAGCTCAAAGTTCATGGTTCATTCTCTCACGTTGGCGGTCTTGCGCCACCGCCGGGGTCGACGTACGGCGGCCGCGCCGCCGCTCCGCGGCCGCAGGGCGCCGGCCGACGGTTCAGTGGCGCCCGACGGCTATTTTTCGTACACTTTGCCGCCCTTTTTACACAGGAACCTTCCCTTGGCCGTATCCCTCTCAAAGCGCGTACAGAAGGTCAAGCCATCGCCCACGCTGGCAGTCACCGCCCGAGCGGCCAAGCTCAAAGCGGAAGGCAAGGACATCATCGGTCTCGGAGCCGGCGAGCCGGACTTTGATACGCCCCTTCATATCGCAGATGCGGGCGTCGATGCAATTCGCAAGGGTGTCACGCGCTATACGGCGGTCGATGGGACCGCCGAGCTGAAGGACGCCATCATCGCCAAGTTCAAAAGGGACAACGAACTGACGTATGAGCGCGGTCAAATCCTCGTCTCCTCGGGGGCCAAGCAGACCTGTTTCAACCTCTGCGCCGCCCTGCTCGATCCGGGCGACGAATGCGTGATTCCCGCACCCTACTGGGTGTCGTATCCGGACATGGTGTTACTCGCGGACGGCGTTCCCGTGTGCGTCTACGGAGGCGCCGACCAGGGCTACAAGATCACGCCCGCGCAATTGGCCGCGGCCATCACGCCGCGCACCAAGATGCTGTTTCTCAACAGCCCGAGCAATCCGACGGGCGCCGCTTACACGCGAGCCGAGCTCCAGGCGCTGGGCGCGGTGCTCGAGCGGCATCCGCAGATCATCGTCGCCTCGGATGAAATGTACGAGCACATCTACTGGGCGGCCGAACCCTTCACGAGCTTCGCGCAGGCGAATCCGCAGCTCTATGACCGCACCGTCACCATCAACGGCGTCTCCAAGGCCTATGCAATGACCGGCTGGCGCATCGGCTATTGCGGCGGTCCCAAGGACCTCGTCGCTGCCATGAGCACGATCCAAGGCCAGTCGACCTCGAATGCCTCGAGCATTTCGCAGCGGGCGGCCACGGTCGGCCTGAACAGCGATCAGGCCTGCGTATCCGAGATGAACAAAGCGTTCAAGGAGCGGCACGATTTCGTCGTGGCTGGACTCAACGCCATCCCCGGAATTTCGTGTCGGGCGGGTGCCGGAACTTTTTATGCCTTTGCCGATGTGACGGGCGCGATGCAGGCGCTTGGGATCAAGGACGACGGTGCGTTCGCCGAATATCTGCTGATCGAAGCCGGCGTCGCGGTTGTCCCCGGTTCCGGATTCGGGGCACCTGGACACATGCGGATCTCCTTCGCCTGCAGCATGCAGATGCTTGAAGATGCGCTGCGGCGCATCGCTCGTGCCCTGTCGCAGCCATTGGCGAAGCGCGCCTGAAACCGCGCGTCGCCGGCGTTCCTGCGAAATGGGCGTTCCTGGACCCTCCTGCGAAATGGGCGTTTCCGCGGAAACGCATCGTACGGTCGTTTATGAAGTTATTTCTGTAACCGTATGAAATACGTCAACTTAGGCTCCACGGGGTTAAAAGTCTCCAAGCTCTGCCTGGGTTGCATGACATTCGGAGTACCCGAGCGGGGCGATCACCCTTGGACCCTCCCTGAGGAGGAGAGTCGTTCCATCATCAGGCAGGCGCTCGCTGCCGGCATTAATTTCTTCGACACGGCGAACGCATATTCCGACGGCACCTCGGAGGAAATCGTAGGCCGCGCCTTGACGGACTTCGCGCGCCGCGACGAGGTCGTGATTGCGACCAAAGTGTTCTTCCCGATGACCAAGGCCGCCAACAGCGGCGGGCTGTCGCGAAAGGCGATTTTCGCCGCCATCGACGCCAGCCTGCGGCGGCTCGGCACGGATTATGTCGACCTGTATCAGATTCATCGCTGGGACTACAAGACGCCGATCGAGGAGACGCTCGAGGCCCTGCATGATGTGGTGAAGGCGGGAAAGGCTCGTTACCTCGGCGCTTCGTCGATGTACGCCTGGCAGTTCAGCAAGGCCCTGCACCTCGCGCGCGAGCACCGATGGACACGCTTCGTCTCCATGCAGGACCACTACAATTTGCTGTACCGCGAGGAAGAACGCGAAATGATGCCGCTCTGCGCCGACGCCGGAATCGGCGTTCTTCCCTGGAGCCCGCTTGCCCGCGGGCGGCTGACCCGTGAATGGGACGCCAAGACTCCGCGCACCGAATCGGACGAGTATGGAGGCAAGTTGTACGCTTCCGCGATCGACTCCGATCGACGCATCGTCGGCGCAGTCGCCGCCGTCGCCGCTGCGCGAGGTGTGCCGAAGGCGCAGGTCGCCCTCGCCTGGGTGGCGCAACATGCCGTCGTCACCGCCCCCATAATCGGTGCCTCGAAGCCGCATCATCTCGAGGATGCCGTCGCAGCGCTGTCCCTTGACTTGACGGCGAGCGAAATGAAACAGCTGGAGACTCCCTACGTCCCTCGTACCGTCGCGGGACACTCGTAAGATACGACCTGGTTTCTTGACTTAAGGGCCTGGCTTCCCGACAATCCGCGCCTCTTCTGCATTCCCCGGTAGCTCAGTGGTAGAGCGACGGACTGTTAATCCGTTGGTCGGCGGTTCGAATCCGTCCCGGGGAGCCAAAATTAAACGAAAATCTATTCTCTTCCCACCCACCGCCCTCTCTGAGGGAGACGAAAAAGACGGATAACGCCCGAAGGGCGGCCCCGCAGGGGTGAGGCACGCAGCGCCGAATAATCCGTCCCGGGGAGCCAAAATTAAACGAAAATCTATTCTCTTCCCACCCCACCGCCCTCTCTGAGGGAGACGAAAGGGCTTAAATTGAACGACGGTACTGAAGGGGATCGCAAATATGTGCTTGCCATGGAAAGCCGGGAGTTGCGCAAGCAGGCACAAAGGTTGCGGAAGCAGCGTGCCGAATCGCTGATCGGCGAACTCGGCAACCGGATCGACTCACAAGTCTTCGTACGGTTCATGGGCAGTCCAACAGCGGGATAGACGCCACCGGCCGACCGCTCCGCGCCTCACCCGACGGGGCCGCCCTGCGGGCGCATCGGGGTCACCGGGCAGCGACCCGCCGCCAAGTTGGCGTCATGCGGCCACGACGTGGCCGCATGGTTCGGGACGGAAAAGGGCCGGTGCTACCCGGCCCTTTTGGCTATTGGCAGTCCTGCCATGCCTGCCATGCCTGCAGTGCCTCTCCTCGTCCTATTCGTTGACGAGTGGACCACAAGGAGGCGATGACATCTGTACGGTAGCCCACAGATGCAAGCGTACTGCGGCAAGCGAACAAACCTGCCCCCGATGTCGAAATGCACCCGGTCCGAGCGTCATTAGTATTGTCGGTTGGCGGGATTGACCCGCGACACCATTGCGGAGAACGTAAATGCAATATGCCCTGCTGATCTATGAATCACCTGAAGACTTTGCGAGCCGCAGCGACGATCGGGACGATCAGCCGTATATCGGTGCGTGGCGGGCGTATTACCGCTCGATGGCGGAGGCCGGTGTATACGCCGGGGGACAGCCTCTGGACATTCCGGAAACGGGCACGACCGTACTGCAAACGGGCGACAAGCGCCAGATCCAAGACGGGCCATACGCAAACACGAAAGAACAGCTCGGCGGGTTCATCTTGATGGAGCTGCCGTCGCTCGATGCGGCGCTGGAGTGGGCTTCGCGCTGTCCAGCCGCTATGCGCGGCGCGGTCGAAGTCCGGCCGCTCGCCCCCAGCGTTCACCTGCGCGTGACGAGCACGCGTGCCGACGGTTGAACCCGTACAGCGCGCCGTAGAGTCCATCGCGCGCGAATCGTACGGGAGACTCGTCGCCTATCTTTCGTCGCGCACGCGCGATCCGGCCGCCGCCGAAGACGCTCTGGGAGACGCATTGTTGGCGGCGCTTGCGACCTGGCCACGAGATGGAATTCCCAAGAACCCGCAGGGCTGGCTGCTGACTGCGGCGCGCAATCGACTGACGGACAACGCGCGCAAAAGTCTGGTGCGCGCGCAGAGCGCGCCCACCATTCAAATCATCCTCGAGGAAGCGGATGGATGCGAGGACCGCAACGTCCTGCCGGACCAGCGGCTCAATCTCATGCTCGTTTGCGCGCACCCGGCGATCGATCCCGACATGCATACGCCGTTGATGCTACAGGCGGTGCTGGGCCTCGACGCTGCGGCCATCGGGCGTGCCTTCCTGGTTTCGCCGCAGGCGATGAGTCAGCGATTGGTTCGCGCGAAGACGAAGATCCGTCAGGCGCGGATTGCGTTCGAGATCCCGGACGCGTCCGTGCTCCAACAGCGCCTGAGCGCCGTTCTGAATGCCATTTATGCCGCCTACGGCGACGGCTGGGAGGATGCAGCCGGCGCCGATGCATATCGCGTGGGACTTGCAGACGAGGCCGTCTGGCTCGCGCGCGTGCTGCGCGAACTGCTGCCGGAGGAGCCGGAGGTTCGAGGCCTTCTGGCGCTGATGCTGCATTGCGAGGCCCGCAGGCCCGCGCGCCGCGACGCCGCTGGCCGGTATGCTCCGCTGGCCGACCAGGACTGCCGGCAGTGGCGTTCGTCGTTGATCGCAGAAGCGGAACGGGAGCTTGCGGCCGCTGCTCCTCGTTCTCCTGGTTCTCCAGTTTCTCGCGTCGGGCGCTTTCAGCTGGAAGCCGCCATTCAGTCAGTGCATGCCGAGCGCGCCCACAGCGGTCGAACGGACTGGGCGGCGATTGCCGTTTTCTATGATCGCCTTGCGCTGCTCACAGGTGCCGTCGGCGCTGAGGTGGGCCGAGCGGCGGCCCATGCAGAAGTAGGAGGAGCCACCGCCGGCTTGAGCATGCTCGACCGGATCGACCCGGCGTGCGCATCCAGCTATCAGCCGTACTGGGCAGTGCGCGCTCATCTGCTGGGGCGGTCGGGACAGCAGGCAGCCGCGGCCGCAGCCTACGACCGGGCGATTGAGCTTACAACCGACGAGGCGGTCCGGGGATTCCTGCGGGAGCGGCGCGACGCGGTGCCGGAATTCAGCGATCGGCTGTCGAAATGACCGGGACTCACGCGTCTTTACCTTGAGAACAGCAGTGGAGGCGCACCATGTGTCCGATATGTGTAACCACGACGGTATTGATGTCGGCGACGGCAACGTCGGGTGTCGGCGTGATCGGACTGATTGCCGCGTGCAGACGGGCGCTCCATCGGTGGCTTGTGTGGAACTTGGATCGAATCCCAACGAGGAGCGCGCAATGAGCATCGATCAATCTCGGGGGCATGCCCCCCACATCGTTTCTAGAGAGGAATGGCTTGCGGCGCGGATCGCGTTGCTTGCGGCGGAGAAGGAACTGACGGCCATGAAGGACCGTCTGGCGGCAGAGCGGCGGCGTCTGCCATGGGTCCGAGTCGAGAAAGACTACGTATTCGACGGACCGGCGGGTGCGGTGACGCTGTCGCAGCTTTTCGACGGGCGCGGCCAGTTGTTCATCAAGCACTTCATGATGGGTCCCGGTCAGGCATCACAGTGCGTGGGATGTTCGTTGGAGGTGGACCACCTTGCCGGAATCCGCGTGCATCTCGAGCACCACGATCTGTCCTATGCGGCGGTGGCCCGTGCGCCGATCGAGGAAATCGAGAAATTGAGAAAGCGCATGGGTTGGGACTTCAGGTGGGTGTCGTCTTTCAACAATGACTTCAACTTCGATTTCAACGTTTCATTCACGGATGAACAGCTCGCCGCGGGCCGCGGCTTTTACAACTTTCGCGAGGGGAACCCCGGTATGGCAGACCTGTCCGGCGACAGCGTTTTTATCAAAGACGCCGAAGGGAGGATCTATCACACCTATTCCACTTATGGCCGCGGCGGAGAGCAATTTCTCGGCGTATACGCCTATCTCGATGCAACGCCCAATGGCCGCGCCGAAAACGGCCCATATCACTCGCTTGCGGACTGGGTCCGACCCCACGACATGTACGGGCGGGAAGGTACCGTCGAGGGCACCGGCCGATTTCATGCCGCCAATTGCAGTTGCGCGGCTCACGACACTCGCACCATGGCGGAGAGTTGAATGAAAATCTACTGGATCAAGGCACAAGCGCCCCGGCGGGTGCTGGCGCTGGTCAAGCACCTCGGCATCGATGCGGAATTGGTGGAAGTCGATCTAAAGGGGGGAGAGCTCAAGGCGCCGGACTATGCAGCCCTCAATCCGAATCTGAAGGCGCCGACCTTGGTGGATGGCGACCAGGTGTTGTGGGAGTCCTCCGCCATCATGGCCTATCTGTGCACCAAGGCCGGATCGGACATGTGGCCCGCGCATCACCCCGCTGAGCAAGTAGAGATATTGCGCTGGCTCTCGTGGAACGATTGCCACTGGTCGCCCGCCGTCGGACCGTTCTACTTCGAGCACGTGGTCAAAGCGACCTTCGGATTCGGTACGCCGGACAGAGAGGCGCTGCAGCCGAAGGTTGGGGATCTGAAGAAGTATGCAACCGTTTTGGACGGTCACCTCGCCGGCCGAACACACGTGGCGTGCGCACGCCTCACCATCGCAGACTTCCAGTTGGGATCGATGGCAACCTACTGGCGAGAATCGGAGATGCCGCTGGAGGCATTCCCCAACGTCGTGCGCTGGATCGATGGGCTTATGCGCATTCCGGCATGGGCGGAGCCGTGGCCGGCTAAGCTTGCATAAGGAGACGCCCTCGTAGCGAGGGCGTCTCTCTGCCAACACCATGCCTTTGTAAGGCACGTCGACTTCGTAGGTCACTGAGAATGCGATGCACTCCCGGACGCCTCGCCCGAGACGGCAACCGAGTTGTCGCCGCGCGAGTGTTGCGCATCGACGCTGCCGGCCCCCGCCGCGCTGGTCATCGCGGAGGCGGACGGACTCGGTGACGCGGCGGTGGACGAAGGAGTCTTCGACGCGGGTGCCGGCGTAGTCGCGGCAGGCGCACTCGCGGCCGGCATCGACGCCGATCCCGCCGCAGATCCCGCGGTCGAGAGAGCGGTCGATGCTGCGCGCGGCGGCATCTGACCCGCGGCGTTGGCCGTGGAAGAAGACTGCCCCGAGGCTTGACCCAGAGCAGTGACGACCGAGCCGTCGGCTTCATGGGCAGCGCTGCCACGCAGCGCATTGGCCGTGCCGCTCGATCGCTGCGCCGACTCGGCGCCGGTGGTCGCAGCGCCGGTCGTCGCGGGTTTTACGCGCGGCGTCGAGCGTTCGGGGAACCTGTCGAATGACGTGCTCGCGGCGCCACGGCCGTCGAACGCGCCCTGGCCCGTCATGCCGCCGATTCCGCTCGTCATGGATCCGCCCAAAGCACCCGCCCCTCCGCCGAGCAAGCCACCGGCATACGCGGGGGTCCCCATGGCGAACACTGCGGCGGCGCTGATGCCTGCAATGATTTGTTTGGTCTTCATCGTCGATCTCCTTGAGTGACCCTCGCACATCGCGTGGTCTTCGCTAGTGATACGACGGGCGGCGCCGGTTTCTTCCCGGTCGGCGCGAAAAAATTTCGGTGCGCCGCGCGGTCTCCACGCTGCGGCGCTTCAATGATGTGCAATCAGGGGCTTAGGGTCGATCGCAAATTCTGCGCCCAACAGACCATAACCATATGTCAAATCCTTGCCCGGCGGCCCCAGGTCGATCGCACCTTGCGCCAGGGCCTGCAGCGCCGCATCGGCCTGGGCAGCGTCGGGCTGCGCCAGGCGCTGCGCCAGCAACGCAGCAATGATAGGCGCCGCGAATGAGGTGCCGCGTACGGCCACGTAGGTTCCCGCGGGCCCGCCGGCCGCCATGTCCGCGCCGGGCGCGGCGAACATCACCTGTGCGCCGCGAGCCGCCTCCAGCAGGACGCGATGCCGTGCATCCACCCCGGTGACGCCGACAACGTGCGGATATGAGGCGGGATACAGGGGCGGCGCGGCCGGGCCATCGTTGCCGACGGCGGCGACGATCACATAGCCTCGCGCCGTGAGCGCGGCGACGATGCGTGCCAGCACGGCATTGTCGGGACCCACCAGGCTTACGTTGATGACCGCTATTCGTTCGCGGACCATCCAGCCGAACGCGCCCGCCAGCGCGTCCACTGCACCGCCAGTGGGCGCGCCGCAGTACACATCCGCAGAGTAGAGTTCGGCACTTGGGAGGACGCCATGAAATCCGGAGGCTCGTCCCACCAGCAGCGAGGCGACCGAGGTACCGTGCGCCCCCGGAATCACTCGGTCCTCGCAGCCCCATCGGTGGGCCGCCGTGCCGTCAAATGCCGGATGCGTCAGATCCACGCCGGTGTCGATCAGGCCCACCCGCGCGGCCGGCATCGAGGACGAAGCGTCGGGCCGGGCATCCTCGCGCGGGACGGCGGCACCCTGCGTCCCACTGCCCATGTACAGGTGATTGAATTCGTACGTACCTGTCGGATCGGCCGCCCGCAGCTTGCGCAATGCCTTGTCGCTCGATAGGTTCTGCGGTTTGCGCAACACCACCAACCGCCACTCGAGTTCGGCTTCGGTTTGTTCGCGCAGTACATCGAAACCCAGCGCACGCGCCGCCGCCAGTCCCGCCTCGGACGGCGCGTAGGCGAGGATCTCATCGCGTACGATTGCCTCCCCGTGAGGATCGGCGGCGACGGTTTGCGGGTTCGATCGAATCAGGGCTGCGATCGCGAGATGGCGGACGCTGCGGAGCTCATCGACCGCCGTCAAATCGGCTTGGCCGATCCCTCGCTGCAGCGATTGCAGAGGATCCGGGAGTTGTACCCCGGGCAGCCGCACTTGCCCCGGCGCCGGACCCGCCAGCACCAGCATCGCCACCATCATCCACCCGACCTCTCGCATGGCACCCTCCTGCCGGAAAGACCCGCTGCCCGGGTTCACCCGCGCCGCCTGTCGGGCGCCGCACCCGGCGACACAGACTGTTAGCATGCGGGATTAAAAGGGCATGCTCAAACGTCTACTTCATGAGTACGACTGAAACGACCGAAAACATCCAGGCGCGGATCATCGAATTGCTGCCTCGGTTACGGCGCTTTGCGCGCAATCTCACGCGCAATCCGCACGATGCCGACGACGTGGTGCAGATTGCGATCGAACGGGCGCTGACTCGCCTCGATCAATGGCATCGCGATGCGCGCCTGGATAGCTGGTTGTTCAGGATCGTTCGAAATGCTTGGATCGACGAAGTGCGCTCACGGGCACGACGCGACGCGCTGTTTGCACCCGAGGAGGCCGGCGAGGCCGTTGGGGTCGCCGCCATGGATCGGGAAGCGGATCGGCTATCCGTGGAGGCCGCGATGGCGCGGCTGCCCGAAGAGCAGCGCGCGGCGGTGAGCCTCGTCTTGGTGGAGGGGCTGCCTTATAAGGAGGCGGCTCTGGTGCTCGACGTGCCCATCGGCACCTTGACCAGCCGTCTCGCCCGCGGACGCGAGGCTTTGCAGGTCATGTTGCAGAGGGCGGAAGGAGAAACCGCGTGACCATTCCCGACGACATCTTGATGGCCTTCGCCGACGGCGAACTGGACGAAGCCACCCGGCAGATGGTGGAAGCTGCCGAACGCGACGATCCCGACGTGCGCCGGCGACTCGCGGCGCATCGTCAATTGCGCGCGCGGCTGCAGACCGCCTTTGCCGCGACGCTCGACGAACCCGTGCCCGAGCGGCTCCTGGCTGCCGTGCGCAAGCCCGCCGTCCCCGTTGCAGCCGTCACTCGTTTGGCCGACCGGCGAGCGGCGAAGTCCGGGGCGACGGCGCGCAAAATATCGATGAGTGCCTGGCCGGCGTTCGGGTCGCTGGCCGCGAGCATTCTGCTGGGGCTGGGCGTGGGATATGCGGTATGGCATGCGCCCGATGATGAGCCGTTGAGAGCCTCGGCGGACGGCGTCGTGGCGGGTGGGAGTCTGGCCAAGGCGTTATCCACTCAGCTCGCGGCGGAGCGGCCTCCCGATCGAGTCGCCACGATTGGGTTGAGCTTTCTCGCCAAATCCGGCGCGTACTGCCGGACATTTTCGCTGTCGAGCGGCGGCCATGCCGACGCGGGACTGGCCTGTCGCGACGGGGAACGCTGGCGCGTCCACCTGCTCGCACCTGATGCCAATGACGGGTCTGCCAGATCCGACTACCGCACGGCGGGATCCAGCGACTCGCCGCAACTGCGCAGCCTCATCGAGAGTGAAATTCAGGGTGAGCCGTTGACTCGAGAGGGCGAGGAAGCGGCGCGCCGTGACGGGTGGCGCTTACGCTAGCCTGCGTGCTTGCTAGCCTACGCGCTTGGCCTTGATGCCTAAGCGTCGCTGCCTGATCGTCTCCGCTTCCGCCGACGTGATGAGCCACGGCGTGTTGAAGGAGATGAACCACTCCGCACGGTCCGCCGATTGCTTCGCCTGTGTTGAAAGCGAGGCGTAATCCTCCACGGTGGCGGACTGACCCTTGATCACGAAGCCGATTGAATTGAACTTGGGCGTCATGCCGGTCGCGTTAATATACGGAAACATGAGATAGGTGTGGCCGCCGTGGCTAATCAGGCGCGTCAGCGACTCGTCGATATCCATTGGATTGAAAGGTTTTCGATTTTCCATTTCCCTGCCCTGACGGTCTCCCTCGGCCGGCAAGTCTAGCAATATTGTGTTGTGTTCAGGGGCCGGAGAACACCGTCACCCGGTTTCTGCCCCCTTCCTTCGAAGAATATAGGGCTGCGTCCGCGCGTTCCAGAGCCTGGAGTTGACTTTCCTGAGCCGCCCGCTGGGCGACCCCGAAGGAAGCGGTGACGCGGATCACCTGTCCGTCGACTTCGGTCGAGAGCGCCTCGATTACCAGCCGGAGACGTTCCGCTATGCGTACCGCCAGCTCGGCGCTGGTATCGGGAAGCACCAACACGAACTCCTCACCGCCAAACCGCGCGACGATGTCGGCCCCGCGCGCGGTGGATCGCAGCGCCTCCGCCACGGCCTTCAGTACCTCGTCGCCGGCTTCATGCCCGTAAGTATCGTTGACACGCTTGAAGTGGTCGATGTCGACCATGATCCACACCTGGGTGACCGGAGCGCCCGCGGGCCGAAAATGAATCGCCTCCGCGCGGCCCTCGAGTCCGCGGCGGTTGTGCAGTCCCGTGAGGGGATCCGTCAAGGCAGCGTCGATCAGCTCTCGGGTGTTGATATGCTCGACGCTGACATCGCGAATGACGGCGACATAGCCGCCGGTGGAACCGTCGGGATCGACCACCGGCGCGATCACACAGTCGCCCCACATTTCCTGTCCGTGGCCCTTCTTCCAGGAGGCATCGACTCGACACGAGCCCATCTTGGCAATCACGTTCTTCACGTCGATGAAATTGGATGACGATGTCGGTGCCTCCAGATGCACGGAAACCCGGTTCAACAGCGGCTGGCCCACGATGGCATCGGCCGTGAGGCCGAAAAGCCTTTCGATGGAGGGATTCCACTCGGCCACCGTTCCGGCAGCATCGAGCATGGCGACGCAGTACCCGTGGATGGACTCGAACACGAGCCCCATGCGTCGCCGTTGGCGCTCGAGTTCGCGTTCTTTCTCCACCGTGACGGTCACGTCGTCAAGAGTAATCACGGTGCATCGCGCGTCGGGCCGGAACACGCGCAACAGCAGATGGACCGTGGGGCCCTTGGCAGGCACCACGGTACATTGCTGCGCCGGTAGGACCGCGCCCCCTCGTCCGGCCGATGTCCTCCACGCTTCCGACAATCCTGACGCGAGGCGGTCGAGAATCGTCGGAAGATCGGTGCCCGCCGCATCGATGTCGAGATTACGCAGCAGCCTTGCGGCCGCGGGATTGAGCATTTCCAGCGCACCGGCCTCGCCGAATCGCGCGACCGCCACGGGCATCAGATACAAGACCTGCGTGAGGTCTTCCGGCTGGCTCTCGGTTGTTGTCTGTGCGCTCATGGGCTGTTCGATAGTGCCCGCGTGCGGACGCAGTAGCAATGCCGCGATGCCGCGACGCCGCACCGGGAAACCCCTAAGATTAATTTCAGCCGGGTCGGCGACCAGTGCTCGGTCGCCCGGTCAAAGAT
>Ga0307516_10000287_pt1 | contig 65322 bp, 92 predicted proteins | sample 19_EM_MG_FD_203310 | JGI IMG/M metagenome (GOLD analysis project Ga0307516, IMG submission 203310) | Populus trichocarpa ectomycorrhiza microbial communities from riparian zone in the Pacific Northwest, United States - 19_EM | ecosystem: Host-associated > Plants > Roots > Unclassified | place... | reverse complement strand
TTGCACGCTGCATGGAGGGCACCTCTCTCGTTGACATTGACGCCTGCCGCGAGTAGGCGCTCGACAATAGAATCGTGTCCGTTCTCGCACGCTGCACGGAGGGCACCTCTCTCGTTGACATTGACGCCTGCCGCGAGTAGGCGCTCGACAATAGAATCGTGTCCGTTCTCGCACGCCACATAGAGGGCACCTCTCTCGCTGATATTGACGCCTGCCGCGAGTAGGCGCTCGAAAATAGAATCGTGTCCGTTCTTGCACGCTGCATGGAGGGCACCTCTCTCGTTGACATTGACGCCTGCCGCGAGTAGGCGCTCGACAATAGAATCGTGTCCGTTCTCGCACGCTGCACGGAGGGCACCTCTCTCGTTGACATTGACGCTTGCCGCGAGTAGGCGCTCGACAATAGAATCGTGTCCGTTCTCGCACGCTACCTGGAGGGCAGCACTTTCGTTGGCATTGACATTGGCGCCCGCCGCTATTAGGAGTTCAACGACGAGATGTTTTCCGTTCTTGCAGGCCGCTTGAAGGGCGGTAAGCTCTTCCTGTATGCCGGCCACACCGTTGGTGCTGATACCAGCTTGTAATAAACGCACAACAATGGCATCTTTCCCTTGAAGATCACACGCCGCTCGGAGGGCGCTAGACCGCCCGGTTTCCACTTGATTGATAATATCTTCGTCCCCCAGAAGTTTCGCAACGATTCGTTGGTTCCCCTTCCGGCAAGCAATCCGTAGGGCCATTCTCCCTCCTGCAATCGGCAGGTCCTCGACGTCAGCGCCAGCATGTAGCAGTTTATCGACAATAGCTTCGGTTTGTACTGTGCAGGCGATTTGCAGGGCAGTTCCTCCATTCATCGCCGAGGTATTGGGATTAGCACCAGAGCGGAGAAGACACTCGACGATCGCATCATGTCCGCCTAGACAGGCAAATAGAAGAGGAGTTATTTCTGACTCCGACGGACCGACCCCCTCTGCTGCCACCCGCATACCGTCTTCGGTGGTGCTATCTCCATCTAGCAGTCGTTGAACAGCTGAAAGATCGCCCTTTGCACAGGCAGAGATAAGAGGCGATGGATCACCGATACCCATAGATAGCAGTAGCTGGAGCAAGGTCTCCTCACCTTGCAAATATGCCTGGAGCAGAGCGCTGTAGTGCACACTACTGCCTTAGCTCGGGCAGTGACTACTTCGCGGAGATGGATACGTACCTCGGGTGTCTCCGGACAGGATCTGAGGAAACCGACCCAATAATGTTCTCGCCAATGACTCGCTCCGCAATACCGATTGCTTGAATCGTAGCCTCACATGGAAATTCGTCGTCGTCGTCGATTGGATTTGGATGAACCCAGGCTAGATGAGATTTCAGCTGCTGATCTGAAGCGAAACCAACAACCGCCATGTGACAGCCTGTGTGAGGACATTCAAAAAGCCGCTGGTGCTTGTCCGAGTGCTGGACTCGCGATTGAGCGGAGGTGAATCCTTCGTGGAAATGGACGCAGTAGGGTAACTCGCATTTGAAAAGCCGGTCGCCGTAGAAGGATAATAGACAACTTCTCCCGTCGTCCGTGGAGGCCAATTCTTCATGGATGCGCCTCATTCGCAAGATGAAGGGACCGAGCTTGAGACTTCCTTCCCTCCCTAACCCACAAGCCTTAGAAGATGCCAGTTTTCGGATCTGCCCAATAGCGGGAAACCGCTGTAAGGCACGGAATCGACTGTTTGTGGCGGTCGATCCCGTTCTACTTCCGTCTCTCCAGTTTTGATTGAGAAATCCCCCGAGAATATGGGCAAGGTGGTTGATATCCATTTCAGTATACTCTTTGAAAAAACTGCAGCAGGCCTCCAGGTGGCCAAGCCAGTGAACCGCAGCGTAAGGCAGGAAAGAATAATGACCGTCCATGACATAGGCTTGAATGTGGTGATCCGTCAAATTATCCTTGAAACAGTCGAGCGACAGATACTGGATGCAGAGAAGAGCGAGTTTCAGCTCTTCACGAGCAACATTGATGAGTTTTTGCGCCGTCAAATGACTATTAGACACCATACTATCAGCATCCTAATATCTTCGACAGGGAAAGTGACATACTATTTTGCGGTTGTGTGAACAAGTTCCAGTTTACCATCTCGGACGACCACAAGACATCCACATAACTCCTCAATGTCATCGCGCAGCCGTCTGCCATCGAAGTCCACTGTTTTTCCAACTAGGTCAATGGATACCACTCCCTGGATCTCGTGCATTCCGAGGGGTCGCTTCGCACACACTACCCATCCCAAGATGCACATCGCTTGCGTCTTTTGGGCCGGGATTGGATTATGACATATCCGGTTGACGATCCGGTCGTATCTGTGCGGGTGGCCCGTGGTTCAGCTCCGTGGATATCTGCTCAGGAATGAATCACTCACGCTTGTCCAAGACCATCCGGGAACACATTGGGCTCGAGCTCGTGACGGAACAACACTTTTGTTGGCTGGGATTTCAGTATCTCCATCACTAAATGAGCAAATAGAAACATTCCTATCAACTCAGGTTAGAATGCACTGCAGAAATCTGGAGCACATGAGCTTACCTTTCGCTCGTTGTAGAACGATTTGAACAATGCCCGCGGATTCCGCGTCTGAGAGACTAAACTTCTGCTGCAGCTCAAGAATCCGCAAGGCTAGGTAAGATTGAAGAGCGCTATCCATATCTGTGGGTTGTATCTCTTTTCGCAAGAATTTCGAAAGTGCTTTCTTAATGTCCAACTCGTCTGTGCTCACCACCATTGCTTTCATGGGTGATGTGCCATCTGGGAGATGGGCCCCTCCAATTGTAGACTTCAACCACGCGAGGATTTTAGTCCTCTCTGGTTTCTCGCATTCGTCCAATCCATCAATGATGATTTTGGTATTCCCGGAGTTCTTGAGTCCCTCACACAAAAGAGCTTCCAGGGTAGTTCCCCCACTCAACGTAACCTCACAACTTTGTACCTGGCTGTCGTAGATGTACGGCAGAAGATCCTGGTTTTGGCGCAGCAGCTGAAGCAAGAAGGTTCGAGCCATCGAATGAAAAGTACTCTTGGCTGGCTCCCCGTACTTGCAGAAAAAGAAGCAGACTGAGACATCCTTTTGTTTCTGCGCATCTCCCACGATTGTCGATGCCAAAATTGTCTTTCCTAAGGAGATGCAAGTTCAATTAGTTCCATCAAGCCCAAGGAATAGCAAGTCACATACCGGCTCCAGGAATTCCATAGATCCACATGCCCGAATCCTTTGCTAAGTTGGAATTCTGCCATGCTTTGACGGTTCTTTCGGTGAGTATCCAGTCAGCAGTTCCCGGATACTGCCGCCGCACCTCTGCGTATCGCTCTTGGTCACTGTTTGTATCCACTGGGGCGAGCCATTCGACTACGGATATCATGCGCCGCCTTCTTTCGTTGTCACGGTGTTCGTTGAAGCGTTCCTCTGCCTGTTCACGTGCCATTTGAGCGTATCCGATCTCCACCAGCGATACTTCAAACTCCATCAGATCTCTGTGGCGCTCGAGATTGCCAAGAATCTTTCGGAACCTGCTGTCGAAGTCCTTCCATAACGACACAAAAAAGATCCGCCATGCTGAGGGTTATCAGCAGCCGTGAGATATGGGATTCCCGGGATGAGAGGTTCTTGCCTCGACCTCTAAAGAGCTTCATAGCCTCTCGGTGGAACTCCGATATGTCTTGAAAGATTTGGCCCAACACCTTCGTCATGGGCGCTTGATCGAGTATTTTGTGGTGCCGCGCTAGTAACGGCATACTCTCTCCCATGCTTTCGTAAGCGTCCAAGATGATGTCGAAGACATCTGTCGCATTGCCGGCAGCCTTGAATTTAGGTTAGTTATTTGATAGCGTTTGTGGCATCGGAGTTCAATTGGCGTACCAGCAAGAGAAACTTGATCGGACCCTTTGCACATGGCCACCGGTCAGTCATCCTGGCATTGAGTTCCATAGGCACGATGTACGTACCCATACAAAAGCCACCAAATCAGAAGCATTCACGAATACTTCTATCACCTTTCCCCACTGCTTCACTGCCTTAAGAAATGGCTTGATTCGATTGAGATTCCTATTCGCTCTGTCGAGAATGTGTTTTGTTTGAAGACCGGAAATTGTTTCTTGGAGGTCTTCAAATGTTGTGAACCTGAAGTCTCTCGCTTGTTCGGCGGTAAGGCTCTGCTTCAAGTCCGCCATGGTCTGTTTGAAGATGCCCGGGAGCGGTCTCTGGTGATTTTGCGCCATGTTGGTGGTAGGTGTGATGAAGTCGCGCTGAATATCGACTGCGAGCGCATATCTAGTTTATTTAATAATTCCGTTCTCCTTGCACAGATGAATTGGAGCCTCACGGCATATATCCAAGCTCCGCCCGGTACTGTGCCTTGCGAATAGAGGTGCTGGATGCAGGCAAGGACGGCATACTGTACGTATGTATCGCTGCGCCACATATCATACTTCTATTGGACTAGTCATTTGGCGATGAACCTCGCTGAATCCTTCTTGGCAGCTGCGCCCCTTCAGGCCAAAAGCAAAACCATACATATCTTCGGATCATTTTTGGTGTGCGGTTGCCTGGTATGTTGGCAGTTCAGATTCTCTCCGTTTGAAATAGAAGTCGTCCGAAACCCTCTACACCCCTCTACACCGCAAGTGAACAACCGAGATGGATTGGAGTCCAAGTTTTGAAGTGCGTACACCACTGGAACTTTCCAGTTGCCAGTCCTCCGATGCTTTCCGCCCTTCGAAGAAACAGCGGCTTGGCCATCCGTTGGTAACCGAGGACGTGGGTTCTCCCTTTGATCCGAGTTCTCATGGCCTCTACGACACTACCGAGCCCCCGGAAACTGCTATCGACGATGGACTGTGTCGGCCCCACGCGGCGCAACAGAAAGTTTGCTTCGGAATGGTGCGTGTCATGGACTTATGATGCGAGTGAGAATGGTCGTTGACTTTGAGTTACGCGCATCTAGATCTACGGCGTTTGTGCCTCTATTTTCAAAGAGGGGCAAGACTTAGTTCCGAACGGCTTGTCCCTCTCGAGCCAAAGCAAGGCCGGCCGCCTATCGCTATTTCTCTGGCGGGGAGATTTGTGCTGTATCACCTCCACTCTTCGCAACAACACGAGAACGCGGATCGGTGTGCTCGACGTTCGAACTGCTCGCAGCCTCAACTCCCTCTCCACGATCGAACCAGTGAGCTTCGATGTATTCCTGCTCCCGGATGACGTACCGGCTCAGGCATCGGCCTCTGGGGATGTGAAGCGAAAGGTGGCCATCAATGTGTACGGCTTTGTCGACGCGGCGGTAGAAGTCGGACGGCTTCTCTCGAAAGGCAAACTCTACCTGCAACAACCCGATGCACTGGACGATAGCATAGGCTACGAGAACCCTCACTTCTTTAAATCGGACTCCCAAACAAGTACTCCTCGGATCGCTCAACCTGCCTCGGTAGTGAGCAGGAAACTGGAGGACGAGATCGATAATATCCTCGACTCATTGAGCGTCGGGCCGTGGGGTACGCTGCCTGAGTGCGACATTGACGGTCGAATTACGACACAGCTGCTCGGGTGCGCGTCCTTCCCACGGTGTGGCTCGTGATGTTTATCTACCCGCTAACAGTGCCGAGTTGAAGGCATCAGAAGCAAGCGGTTGCGTTCATGACCCGCCTGGAGACCGATGTGCCCAGTTTGTGGGAACGGGGGAGTTCATCGATGTGAGTCCCGCATGCCTTTCGAGCTTGGTGTAGCTGTTAACGGCACCATCAGCTACCAGCACACCATTACGGGGTCGAGAACCAAAACACTCCCAGACGTGACTCGAGGCGGGATACTGGCAGATACCATGGGCCTGGGGAAGTCGTTGACAACTCTTGCCACCATATTGAGATCATTGGATTACGCAAGGGCCTGGGTCAAGCCACAGATCAGCGCTGATGTTGATGGGCTCGGGCAACGGTATCCGACGAAGACCACTTTGATCGTTGTTCCTTTATCCTGCAAGTTCATGTTCCATGATAAGTGGCGCCTTGAGGTTGCAAAGCTGACAATGGATAGTACTGTCAAGTTGGGCCGCTGAGATTGAAAAGTACGCGGTAATCCCGATGCGATATTCCTGCGGAATCTAACGATTGAAATGCAGGCATGTTTCCAAAGGCTCAGTATTGGTACACCGGTACCATGGCCCAGGCCGAATAAGGGATCCTATGATGTTGAGGGAATTCGACATCATACTTACCAGTTATCAAACGGTAACTTACGAGCACTCGAAAGGAAATAATGTACTTGGGCGCCTAAATTTCTTCAGGGTGGTACTTGACGAAGGTATGGACACCGTCATCCAGTGTCGCTTCTGATGAATACTAAAGATATCAAAAAAGCGCATATCATTCGGAATCGGAAATCGAGACAATTCCTAGCCATTCACCAGTTGTCCTCGAACCGCCGTTGGTGCTTAACCGGTACCCCACTGCAAAACAAGCTGGAAGACTTGGAGTCGCTCATAAGGTTCATCCGTGTGTCTCCCTTCGACAGTGGTAAGGATTTCCAGAAATATATCACGGGCCCTCTGAAAACTGGAGCGTCGAGCGGTCCGAAGAACCTTGGCACTTTACTCCGCTCGATATGCTTGCGACGGACCATGCATGTTCTGGAGACACTCCCCGGAGTCACCGAGACGATTCGAACGTTGGAGCTTTCTCCTCAGGAGAGAATGCAGTACGCGAGCATCAACCAAGAATCAAGAGATAAAATCGATGCCCTTACATGTTCCGGCAATACGAGGAACGTGTATCAGTCCTTCCTGAACGCTATTCTACGGCTTCGTCTATTGTGCAATCACGGCGCATCCGGAGCCTCTTCGAGCGAAACTTCCTGCGACATATCAGCTTTGGAGTCCCAGTTTTGGTCGCAGCCGTCGGTAGTGTGTTCCCAGTGCGGCTGTGCGGTCGAGGTCTCTTCCAGGAACCCGAATCAAGAGGACTCGAAGACTTGTTTCCATCAATGGTGCCAAGACTGCTTCTCGCTCCAAAAGAATGAAGATGATATCACGGGTGGGAAGAGAAAAAGAAAGACAGTGATCTGTCCTTTTTGTGACTGTACGGTGACATCGGCCGCCTGCACATCCGCCGTTTCTGCTGCTGTTGCTGGGGCCAGCACACCGGACCACGGCTCGATGACGGAAATGGATTTTTTTTTCGACAATGCCTTCTCGACCAAGATCACGGCAGTGGTCGACGATATCGAAAACAGTGAAGATAAGGGGTGAGTGCCATCTACTCGGAAACGTCTCCTCGTTGGGCAATACCTGATCGACCATAGGATTGTGTTTTCCTTCTGGACTAAGACGCTGGACCAGATTGGGGACGCACTCAAAGCTCGTGGGATCAGCTTCATGCGCTTGGACGGATCATGCAACGCAGTTGCCAGAAAAAACGTTATCCACGCATTCCACAACGACCCTGCGGTCAAGACCTTGCTCATGACTACTGGCGTGGGGGCTGTAGGGTAGAAAAAATCCTCTGAATTGCCTATTCCAAGTCCAGACGCTGACAGCATCCATCAAGTCTTAATCTCACCGTGGCGAACCGGATCCACCTGGTCGAACCGCAGTGGAATCCGATGGTGGAACTCCAAGCAATTGGGCGTGCCCATCGACTGGGACAGAAGAAGACGGTAAATGTCTTTCGGTACATAATGAAAGATACTATAGAAGAGGTTGGTATCTTCCAGCCACAAGATGCACCGGCAAGACTGACGCTCTATCCGCTCCAGAGGGTTCAAACTTGTCGCTCGAGGAAATTGCAATTGGCGGTGCTCACTTTGGGTTCCCCTGAAGGAGATAAGGAGGCTCAGATGAAAGACCGATTCCAGGTATGCTACCCATTTCTCCCTGTCGTCAGTTTGGTACGGCACCAGATTAATTTTTTTACAGAGTCTTCGTGCTCTGTTGTAAGGCGGCGGGCTTTCACGGGAATGGTATGCTCCGAGAGTCAGAGAAGAGACTGCGGGTATCAAAGCTAGTACCTGATGGCTCTTCGTAGCCAGTCGGGATTGCGGCTATAGTAGAAGGGCTTGTTATGCGTATGCTGGTGTCTGCCGTCTGCTAGCAGCCCCCATAGAAAATTTCAATGTGATGCTTTCTTCATGACCGATCATGCTCTATCCCCCCGATTCGGCTAGAACTCTACCATGTTCTCACTCATTCCACAGGGATGCATTAGTGTACAGCGGATACATATCATCGGTCGCAGACAAGCTGCGCTAATGACGTATGGGCTAGTACTCAAGAGTACATGCCCAGCCAACCCCACTCTGAATGCCGTGGGTTCCATTCACTTGCCCAACCAGCAACCCCTTCAATTGTGCTCGTGCCCCGTCTCACTCAACCGTAAACGGCTATGCCTCTCCACTACCTTGCGCACCGGCGAACCTGGTATGCGTCTGCTCGTGCATAGTTTTCATTTCGGCCCGCTAACCGTTCCCAAGTAAAGGAAAACAGGACTCTCGAGCTGCCGTGATCGCGGATCTACCTGCACAGTACCATGCTCCGCTCGCTGCTGCCGAGGTCGAAATCCTCAATACTCCCGTTTCCCTCACGGCATCGTCCGTCCGCAATCACGAATGCAAGCCTCTCGACATCCTCCTCGCGTACGGCAAGCGCGCAATCTGGGCGCACCAGCGCACCAACTGCTTGACTGAGATCGCCATACCTTCGGCGGAGGAGTGGCTCCACCTCTCTCTCGCGTCACCGCACTCTCCCGAGCTCGGCGGCGTCAATCTCCGCGGCCCGCTCGCTGGCGTGCCGGTCAGTCTCAAAGACACGGTCGGCCTTGCGGGATACGAGAGCTGCATCGGGTACTCCCGGTTCGTCGGGGACAAAATTCCGGCGGACGCAGCGATAGTCAGGCTGCTCAAGGACGCTGGCAGTGTGCCGTTCGTGAAGACGAATGTCCCCGTCACGCTGCTCAGCTTCGAGAGCACGAACGAGGTCTTTGGTCGTACGGATAATCCGCATGTTCCAGGATTCTCGCCGGGCGGTAGTACGGGCGGCGAGGCTGCGTTGCTTGCCCTCGGGGGGAGCAGAATCGGAGTCGGTACGGACGTGGCTGGGAGTGTTCGCGTGCCTGCCGCTTGGAGTGGCGTCTATGCACTGCGATGCTCAGTCGGACGGTTCCCAAAAGCAGGCTGTCGTACCAGCATGCCTGGCCAGGAGGGTGTAGTGGCGGTCTACTCTCCCATGGCCAAGTCGATGGAAGATCTCAGGTATTTCATGAAGAGCATTGTCGAGATGAAGCCGTGGGAATACGACTACACCGTTCACCCAATCCCATGGCGCGAGCCGGAAGGAAAAGAGAAAATCCGCTGGGGAGTCCTGCGAGACGACGGCGTCGTCCCTCCCACTCCCGCGATCGAACGCGCTCTCAACACGACGGCCGAGGCGCTCCTCGAGGCAGGCGATGAGGTCTTCGAGCTCGAGGATACCCCCAGCTGCTACGATGCACTCCGGCTGGCCTCCCGTCTCCTCAACTCCGACGCCGGGGCAACGTACAACAGCCACTTCACCAGCATCTTCGAATCCAACGACGCAGGCGTCAGCATCCTCAACACACTCTTTTACCTTCCCCGCTTCGCCAAGACCCTCTACGCCGCTTACCACCGCTACATCCGCCGCGACCCCATAACCGCAGGCCTTATCGAAGACTTCCACTCGCGCTCCGTCGCCAGCCAGTGGCAGCTCGTCACGCAACGCGAAGACATGAGGCGCTCGTGGTTTGAGTACCTCAAGGAGAACCACGTCGACTTCATCCTCACGCCTGCCAACGCACTTCCCGCCGTCCCAGCGGGCGGCATGAAAGATACTGTCGCCAGTTGCGGGTACACATTCATATGGAACCTGCTGGACTACTCCGCGGGTGTCGTCCCCGTCGGCCGTGTCGACCCCGTGCTCGACGCAGCGCGGAAAATTAACAGATCCTGCTACGGGGTCGGTCCAGCGGTTGCCATCGTTGGCGGCGAGGAGAAGGGTGGACGCGAAGTCAGGCTCACGAACCTCGTCGCGAGCAAGGCATGGGGTGTGTACGACGCGGCGAAGATGGCCGGGTTGCCGACGGCCGTCCAGATCGTGGGCGGAAGGCTCGAGGAGGAGCGCGTGCTCGGCGCCATGGAACGGGTTGTCGACGCTCTGCGGAAGAAGGGCGTGCGCTACCAAGAGGTCGTCGTCGAGATCGACTAGGGAAGAAAGGGAACATCGATGTTGTGGGAGAATAAGAGATACCCGGTGTACTGTACTGTAGTCACGTGAACCATGATGTACGAACTCAACCACCAATCGGCGTAGCACTACTCGTTTCACGTCCGCACACACATGCAGTGGCCAAACGAAGACCTTCAGTAGGGTCGAGTAGAAAAATGACATACTCTGTAGGGGGAATCCAGATCATGGCATCATCAGCTACCCCCAGTCTCCTACTCGGCCGAACTGGGGGGTCTCTTTTACCAACGGTGTTCACTCTACGGAGGACTCAAGAGGACACACAAAGTTAGATATCACGAGACAGACCACATATCGCCGTTTTCTGGGCTCCGAATACGAGGGACCACCTACTCTATATTCAGCAGCCAGCGGACGATTCTGAATTCCAAGCAGGGTGGGGATCGGTTTACATATAACCCCACCGCGGTCCGGTCCTCCCCGCTACAACAAAAGACGAAAACACACGGACACATAGACGGTGCACTTAGCCCCGACGTCCTCCTTCCTCCTTCTCTCCCTCCTTCTCCTACTCGCCATGGCCGCGGCCGCACCGCTTCCGGCGCCACAGCCCGCAGCTGCCGTCGGGCTGGCACCGTTCACAACGCGGGAATGTGCTGGAGTCGTTAGATTTGGTACAGCTATATGGGGCGGGGTGGTGGTGAGTGGGCGGTGGGCGGTGGGCGGCAGGGAGTAGGCAGTGAAGAGTGGGCAGTGAGGGGATGTGGAATGGAGCCATTCTGTTCGCATATGTAGGCACCATGCACTCGTACCCAGCGCAGGACACTGCTTCAGACCCGATTTACGTACTGCTAGTGCGCTGAGCTGGAACAGGCTGTGCGCGTGGGAGGACGGTGCCCATAGGCAGCAGTCGGGACTGGGGCAGAGCTCGTCGAATCCATCGCTTCATATCTACTTGCGGCTCGGTGGGCTGTGCTACCACGTAGAATGGTGCACAGCCTTCCAAACGCTGCGAGCCTGGTTGCGGCCGTGCAGCTGCTTAACGATTTGTTCTCCTTTTCTTTTTTTTTCTCTTTTTGCGTTTTCTCCGAGCAGTGACTGCATATGTAGATGGCATCCAACTGGTTGCTTGCTGGATAGCGCCGCTTCGACCGGTCCCAGCCGCCCGCCCTCCCCGCGTCCTGCGTTTGGCCACGACGATTGCCTTCGTTTGTCACCAGCCATGCACAACCCAGTGTTAGTCCAGCTCCAAACCACTCGCCGCCCATCTGCTCGACACTAGCGATTGGCAGCACCACGCCGATCGCGACTGCCGCAGGAAACACACCAATGGTTTGCTTTTGGCCTGAACTGGTGCAGCCGCTAAGAATGCATTCTCTCCCAGTGCTCGCAGTCGATATTCAGCGCGACTTCATCACACCTACCACCAACATGGCGCAGAATTACCAGAGACCGCTCCCGGGCATCTTCAAACAGACCATCGCGGACTTGAAGCAGAGCCTTACTGCCGAACAAGCGAGAGACTTCAGGTTCACAACATTTGAAGACCTTCAAGAAACAATTTCCGGTCTTCAAACAAAGCACATTCTCGACAGAGCGAATAGGAATCTCAATCGAGTCAAGCCATTTCTTGAGGCGGTGAAGCAGTGGGGAAAGGTGATAGAAGTATTCGTGAATGCTTCTGATATGGTAGCTTTTGTATGGGTACGTACATCGTGTCTATGGAACTCAATGGCAGGATGACTGACCGGTGGCCGCGTGCAAAGGGTCCGATCAAGTTTCTCCTGCTGGTACGCCAATTGAACTCCGATGCCACGATCACGATCGAATAACTAACCTAAAAATCAAGGCTGCCGGCAATGCGACAGATGTTTTCGACATCATCCTGGACGCTTACGAAAGCCTGGGAGAGAGTATGCCGCTTCTAGTGCGGCACCACAAAATACTCGATCAAGCGCCCATGACGAAGGTGTTGGGCCAAATCTTTCAAGACATTTCCGAGTTCCACCGAGAGGCTATGAAGCTCTTCAAAGGCCGAGGCAAGAACCCCTCATCCCGGGAATCCCATATCTCACGGCTGCTGATAACCCTCAGCATGGCGGATCTTTTTTGTGTCGTTATGGAAGGACTTCGGCAGCAGGTTCCGAAAGATTCTTGGCAATCTCGAGCGCCACAGAGATCTGATGGAGTTTGAAGTATCGCTGGTGGAGATCGGAAACGCTCAAATGGCGCGTGAACAGGCAGAGCAACGCTTCAACGAACACCGCGACAACGAAAGGAGGCGGCGCATGATTTCCGTAGTCGAATGGCTCGCCCCAGTGGATACAAACAGTGACCAAGACCGATTCGCAGAGGTGCGGCGGCAGTATCCGGGAACTGCTGACTGGATACTCACCGAAAGAACCGTCGAAGCATGGCAGAATTCCAACTTAGCAAAGGATTCGGGCATGTGGATCTACGGAATTCCTGGAGCCGGTATGTGAATTGCTATTCCTTGGGCTTGATGGAACTAATTGAACTTGGATCTCTTTAGGAAAGACGATTTTAGCATCGACAATCGTGGAAGGTGCCCAGAAACAAAAGGATGTCTCGGTCTGCTTCTTTTTCTGCAAGTACGGGGAGCCAGCCAAGAGTACTTTTCATTCGATGGCTCGAACCTTCTTGCTTCAGCTGCTGCAGCAAAACCAGGATCTTCTGCCGTACATCTATGACCGCCAGGTAGAAAGTGGCGCGGTTACGTTGAGGGGGGGAACTACCCTGGAAGCTCTTTTGTGTGAGGGACTCAAAAACTCGGGGAATACCAAAATCATCATCGACGGATTGGACGAATGCGAGAAACCAGAGAGGACTAAAATCCTTGCGTGGTTGAAGTCTACAATTGGAGGGGCCCATCTCCCAGACGACACATCACCCATGAAAGCAATGGTGGTGAGCACAAACGAGTTAGACATTAAGAAAGCACTTTCAAAATTCTTGCGAAAAGAGATACAACCTACAGATGTGGACGACGCTCTTCAGTCTTACCTAGCCTTGCGGATTCTTGAGCTGCAGCAGAAGTTTGGTCTCTCAGAGGCGGAATCTGCTGACATTGTTCAAATCATTCTACAACGGGCGAATGGTAATCTCCTGTTCTCAGGGTTTTCTGCAGAGCTTTCTAATTCGAGTTGATAGGAATGTTTCTATTTGCTCATTTAGTGATGGAGATACTGAAATCCCAGCCAACAAAAGTGTCGTTCCGTCATGAGCTCGAGCCCGATGTGTTCCCGAATGGTCTTGGACAAGCGTGAGTGATTCATTCCTGACCAGATATCCAGGAGCTGAATTACAGGTTACCTGCGCAGATATGACCGGATCGTCAACCGGATATGTCATAATCCAATCCCGGCTCGGAAGACGCAAGCGATGTGCATCTTGGGATGGGTAGTGTGTGCGAAGCGACCCCTCAAAATGTACGAGATCCAGGGAGCGGTATCCATTGATCTAGCTGGAAAAACAGTGGACTTCGATGGCAGACGGCTGCGCGATGACATTAAGGAGCTATGTGGATGTCTAGTGGACGTCCGGGATGGTAAACTGGAACTTGTTCACACAACCGCAAAATAGTATGTCACTTTCCCTGTCGATGATATCTGGATGCTGATAGTATGGCGTCTAATAGTCATTTGACGGCGCAAAAACTCATCAATGTTGCTCGTGAAGAGCTGAAACTCACTCTTCTCTGCATCCATTATCTGTCGTTCGACTGTTTCAAGGATAATTTGACGGATCACCACATTGAATCCTATGTCATGGACGGTCACTACTCGTTTCTGCCCTACGCTGCGGTTCATTGGCTTGGCCACCTGGAGGCCTGCTGCAGTTTTTTCAAAGAGTATACTGAAGCGGATATCAACCACCTTACCCATATCCTCGGGGGATTTGTCAATCAAAACTGGAGAGACGGAAGTAGAACGGGATCGACCGTCACGAACAGTCGATTCCGTGCCTTACAGCGGTTTCCCGCTATTGGGCAGATCCGAAAACTGGCAACTTCTAAGGCTTATGGGTTAGGGAGGGAAGGAAGTCTCAAGCTCGGCCCCTTCATCTTGCGCATGAGGTGCAACATTGAAGAGGTGGCCTCCACGGAAAACGGGAAAAGTAGTCTAGTATCCTTCTACGGCGACCGGCTTTTCAAATGCGAGCTACCTTACTGCGTCCATTTCCACGAAGGATTCACCTCCGCTCATTCGCGAGACCAGCACTCGGACAAGCACCAGCGACTTTTTGAATGTCCTCACGCGGGCTGTCACATGGCGGTTGTTGGTTTTGCTTCAGATCAACAGCTGAAATCTCATCTGGCCAGCATTCACCCTAATCCAATCGGCGACGATGAGGAATTCCCGTCAGTGGCTACGTTTCAATCAATCAGTATTGTGGAGCGAGTCATTGACGAGAACATTATTGGGTCGGTTTCGTTAGATTCTGTCCTGAGGCATCCGAGGTACGTATCCATCTCCTCGAAGTGTCACTGTCAGAGCTAAGGTGGTACTGTGCACTACAGTGCTCTCCTCCAGGCATATTTGCAAGGCGAGGAGACCTTGCTGCAGCTATTGCTATCTATGGGTGTCGATGACTCATCGCCTCTTGTTTCTGCATGTGCAAAAGGCGATCTTTCAGCTGTTCGACAACTGCTAGATGGAGATAGCACCACCGGAGACGGTATGCGGGTGGCAGCAGAGGGTGTCGGTACATCGGAGTCAGAAATAACTCCTCTTCTATTTGCCTGTCTAGGCGGACATGATGCGATCGTCGAGTGTCTTCTCCGCTCTGGTGCTAATCCCAATACCTCGGCGATAGGTGGAGGGACTGCCCTGCAAATCGCCTGTACAGTTCAAACCGAAGCGATCGTCGGCCACCTTCTACATGCTGGCGCCGAGGTTGAGGCCCTGCCATTTGCAGGAGGGAAAACGGCGATAGAGATTGCTTGTCGGAAGGGAAACCAACGGATCATTACGAAACTGCTGGGGGACGAGGATATTATCAATCAAGTGGAAACTGGGCGGGCTAGTGCCCTCAGAGCGGCGTGCGACCAAGGGAAAGAAGCCATTGTTGCACGTTTATTACAAGCTGGTATCAACACCGACGGTGCGGCGGGGATTCGGGAGGAGCTTACCGCCCTTCAAGCAGCCTGCAAAAATGGACACGATTCTATTGTCGAGCGCCTACTCACGGCAGGCGTCAATGTCAACCAGTATGGTGCCCTCCATGCAGCGTGCGAGAACGGACACGATTCTATTGTCGGGCGCCTACTCGCGGCAGGCGTCAATGTCAACGCCACAGGTTACTACGGCATGACTGTCCTTTATGGTGCCTGCAAAAACGGACACGATTCTATTGTCGAGCGCCTACTCACGGCAGGCGTCAATGTCAACCAGTATGGTGCCCTCCATGCAGCGTGCAAGAACGGACACGATTCTATTGTCGGGCGCCTACTCGCGGCAGGCGTCAATGTCAACCAGGATGGTGCCCTCCATGCAGCGTGCGAGAACGGACACGACTCTATTGTCGAGCGCCTACTCGCGGCAGGCGTCAATGTCAACGAGAGAGGTGCCCTCCGTGCAGCGTGCAAGAACGGACACGATTCTATTGTCGAGCGCCTACTCGCGGCAGGCGTCAATGTCAAGAGCGGTGCCCTCCATGCAGCGCGTGGGAACGGACACGATTCTATTGTTGAGCGCCTGCTTGCAGCAGGCGTAGATGTCAACACCCCAACAATGAATGGAAAAACCACCCTTGAGTACGCCCGTCAGCACAAACATGATACAATCGCCCAGCAGCTTCTCGCCGCGGGTGCGAACGAATAATCCGCTCGAGCCGGCCACTATTGGAGGGCGAGCTCGTGTTATGGACCTCCACCGGAGGCTCCCCTGGACTGGGCGCAAAAAGGTTGAAATACGCGTTTCCTTAATTCTCCTTCTCTGCTTCTCTAATGTTTGATCATCTTTTGTCGTTTTGTGCTGGGTGTGCGGTGAAGATCTGGATTCTGGATTCTACAACTTGCAACTAGTCGGGCGCGTGGGTCGGGTGGAGGCTTGTAGTAATTGGATGTTTCCCATTACGTATGGTACCGTACGGTGATGCTTTGCTTGCACCTGACCCACGAAGACCACAGTGATGCAAATCCCGCCCGCACGCCATCCGCCGCCTCCACCTTACTCCTGTGCACCTCTTGTCGCTCGAGTGGTCCTCCTCCAACCCAGCCATTAGTCCTGCCCTCCATACCAAATCACGGTACCTCTTTCTCCTCATCTGCCGTCGCCTAACTCTCATCCCATCCTTCGGGATCATGCTCCCCCACCGGAGATGGGGATATGCAAAGGGAGGAGGCTATTGTGGCTGCGGTACAGCACTCGATTCGTAGCTCAGCCGCAGCTAGAGGCCACCCGCACTGGGGGTCCTTTGGTCTCAGTGTCTCGAAGTCTGTTTCTTGGGGTGTTCAAACGGCTGGTCACACTCCGGCACATCTCTGATCACTTTCCCCGCCCGACCTAAAAACTCCAACCCCGGTAATCCTCCGCCCGCATGGCGTCTACGTATCCGACTCAACTCCTCCAACTCGTTTCCGCGCCCCCTTTGTCACCCACCAACCTTCCCCCTCCATTTGAGTCAGTCACCCCTTCGACCTCCGCCACCAACGAGTATTCCAGGAACTTCTTGGTTGGGATCAGCGCTCACCGGCTACTGGACCCCGGATTCTTGAAATGATCATTCCCACAGGCCGGTAACCACAGTGGCTTCTACGATACCTCTACGTAGGCATACGAGGTCTCCATTACGATCACATCCAGTGCCAATCGGTAGGACCAGACAGAAGTGCTGCCACCGCCCGCCCGGTGTTTTCTCAGTACATACCAGACCTGATGTCCCTTCCACGCTCTTCCCCATTCCGGAGCTGCTATTGCCGGTTATACCGGGTGGGTGGAGGTTGGTAATCACGTAGGCACATACATAAAAACGTATGTGATTCGCTGCAATATTCTATTGTCTACTCCACATCCAGTGGAAAGACATGATGGTATATGCACCACTCACATTCAGTTCCGTTCACCTACACTATCACACCTATATACAATCATCCGATTCCATCACGCCAGCTCCAAAAAAAGAACAGAAACAAAAGCCAACCGTACGCTGGCCCTCCCAACAGATTAAAAATATTCCCCGAAAAAAATGATCCCTAGTAGCTAATATAGAGCTCAAAAAAAAGAAGGAAAGAAAGAAAGTGCAAACAATCCATGCCTGAATTAAGAAACACCAATTTTGAACCACCGCCCCAACACAAACACACACACACCCCTCGGACAGAAAAGAAAAAAAGAAAACGGCTACCGTTCCGACCTTCCAACATCCTCAGTCCCCTTCCTCCCACTAGCAGCGCTGCTACCGCTACCACCTCTAACGAGTTCCGCCTGGGTACCCCGAACCTCCCCACGTTCATCTCGGACGACGGCACCGACACGTCCGGCGCTGACGCGACCAAGCGATCCGCCACTACCCGGACGGCCTTCCATTACCAGCTGTGGTGGTTCGAGAGGGCTGCTGCTCCTCGAGCTGGTGGTAAAGCTGTGGTATCTATTCCCTTCTCCGGGAGCAGCGAGGCGATCATTGTCGTCCTCGAACGGCAGGCGCGGGATCGGTGGGTCGTACAGCTGTGTGGACGGTTGACAAGCGCTGCTGCTACGGCGTTTAGAGGACCTGCGGGGGACCGTGGGCTTGAGTTCGATATTTGCTCCCCCGCCGGATGGGCCGAGCATGTGTGTGCTTGGTCCTGGCTCGCCGGGCTCCTCGTCGGATGAGTATTCGCTCGAGGCGTCGGTCTCGGTGGTTTCACGGCGAGTTGTAGGGGCAACTGCCTCTTGCTGCTCATCGGGCTCGCGTTCGGGTTTCGGCTCTTCGTCGCTGGTGATGGTCATTCCAACGGGAGCGGAGGTCTCGGACTGCGGTACACGTTGCATCGGCGCCTTGGCGGAGCGCACAACACTGAATCCTTTCTCTTTCTCCCCGCGTGCAAGGCCAAGTTTCTGTTTGATCCATGATTTGGCATTGCTGACTGGCCCCGTTGGATCCGCCGGTCCGGTACCAAGTCGTCTCTGTGGCTGGGCGGATAATGCGGGACCGCGCACACCATAGTAGAAGTCCACCTCTCGCACCGCGTAGTCCGTATTCCCGCCACCGCGGGTGCTACCCACCGTTACCGCCGAGTCCGTATATCTGTGGCCGTACTGTGCCGCGGAAGCGGGGGTTCCCCGCTCACGTTGCTCATCCCAGCCGTGTTCTTCCGCCTGCTGCTGCTGCAAAAGGACGTGTGCCGGTATTGATCCTTGCGATGACTGTTGCTTTCCGAAACCTGTCTCACTCCAGCTACCTGGTGATTGTTCAGTGGGCGAGTACGTATCTCCCAACCCACCATCAATGCGCCGAGTGCGCGGAGGACGATAATACGGCCCCGCAACATTTTCAACAGGCGGGATGTACCCGTACCCAGCCATCACTGGCGTGGTGGCCGCAGAGGTGTTGGAGTTGGAGTGGGTGTGGCCGTGCTGCGAGCTGTCTGCGACGAGTGGGGGTCGCTCGATGGCAGGAGAGCCTAGAAGACGCGCGGCAGAAGAATTAGTCCGGCTGTGCGGATGGCGGGCATTGAGTAAATAGTGCCTACGTTCGGTGGCAACGACCGGCGTGGGCGAGAGAGTCGACGAGCGGTGGGTTTTGCTCGAATGTCGTTTGCGGCGGGAGAGCTGGCGAACTCCAAAGACCTACAGATGAAGACGGTTAGCGTACAAGTTCCACGGGCCGTGTATACCACGACGGAATGGCGCGGTCGAGAATATGTCAGGCTTGAATCACGGATGATGGATGGGTGATAGTGATGATAATGATGATGGTGAACAACGATGGATTCTCAGTACTCCTGTCCCCCTCTTCAAAGTCAAAAGAACAGTTATCAATCATTTCAGGGCCAATCTTTACCATACGAAAGGTGCATCAAGCTCCCGATCATTCGAACAAACAGGCTCCAAAACCCATCCCACAACACAAAGAACCCGAGCAAACTCTTTTAGCGACGAATCAATGATCACCACCATCATTATCATCAATATCAACACCAATATCACATATCAAGCCTGAGCCTATTCGAGTACCCGCTCGCCGGCAACCCGTGCATGGGCAACGGAGGCGGGGGCGAGGGCGGCATAGGCGGGTCACGCGGAGGGCACCCCCAGAGCACACGACAGTGGAAACAGCAACCAGACCGACTAACCTTAGCAAAGCCACCCCTGGCAGCCTCTTCATCGGACCTGCAGCCCCTAACTGCAACCTCGAGAATCGTCTGCAAAGCCTTAAGCACGAAGCTGAATAGCATCACCGCGGCATGGATTCCCAGAATGACCCAGCCTGTCCACCCCTTGACTGCGTCCGACGAATTAATCGATGGGACGAATGCCATCATCAGTAGGATCGTTAGTAGTCGTACGCAGGAAAAAATGAAGTGCCACAGATTCATGGACGTGGCCGGCGCAAACGGCTTGATGGCATAGATCGACAGGATCATTGCGATTTCACAGGCTGCGAGGATGGTAATCTGTGCGATTCCCGATGGCTGTAGCCCACCAAACGCTATCGCACGGAGAATGTTAATGTAGAGGTGGCACATGAAGAAGCGCAAACTCTTTTCGCGGTAAGTGTTGTAGAACGTCCCGTAAACGAGAAGTGTCGGCAAGGTGTCGTAGAGCTCAGAGCGGGGGTATTTGCCCATGATATAGTATGTGAGCCAGGCCGAAACCGCGACGATGAGGACCAGGACGACGCAAGCACCAGCCGTGATCGGCAACGAGCGAGAAGCCACGGTGAGTTGAAATGCACAGGCGGTCAGTACCGGTATCAGGAAGTACGTGTATGTGAAACGATAGAGGATCCCTAAGACGTCGCCCAGCTATTAGCAACCTCCGTCATCGGCCAGAGCGGGAACCACCAACCAGCGGTAAAAGGCAAATTCTTGCGCGTCAGGTCCTCCTCCTCGACTCCAGTACACTTCCAGAGGGCCCACCTGCCCCAGAACCAAATCTGAAAGACGACGATGGTACCCACAAGGAGAAGGGCAAAGTATCCCATCACCGAAACCCAGACATCATTAGTAGTCAACAATCCTACCGCCTGCGACATCCGCTCGTAGCCGTACACCCAAGCCTCGAACGCATAGATGCCATCGCCCTTCCAAGATTCCGCGCTGATGGGGTCGTGCGTGAAATACGACGTGTTCATGAGGAGAGTACTCCAGGCGGCTCTGGAGATTATCGGCTGGTAGAAACCCGGATAACTTAGCGACAAACTCCCGGTCAGGACGAAGAATTGCAGCCATTGCAGACAGTCCGCAAATCCGGGCGTAACCAAGCGAAGCATGTCATCGTCCATCCCATAGTTGCTACTGAAACGAAACACATCAGTCGTCCCGTTCCACGGATTGAACATTGCGGCAGCGATCGACGCGATGCCTACAAGCACCAGGACCGAAGCAAAAAGCCAGGTCAGCATGGACTTATTCTCCTGCCGAAGCTCGGGCGTGACCTCCACGTGGACGCATCCCACATGAGTGGCGGCACCGTCGCCTGCCACGATCCTCAGCGTAACGCCAAGAGTGGCAAACTGGTATTCAGAACCTAGTTCTCTGGTCACCGTGAAAGTCGGGAGCTCTCTGGTTAGGAAAGCGATATTGTTCCGCTGGTCCTCGGGCACAACACGATAGGAGTCCATCACGGCGGGATCTTGTGACGTATTGTTGCCGGCAGACAAGAGGTTTCCCATCGGACAGGTAGCATTGATGGCCGTGTTTCCAGTCAGATCGCGATTGGGATCATAGCAGAAGAACGCATCCACGCTGTCGACCATGAAACTTGACACCTGGATTCTACTCTTCAATGTGGTTGCCTTATTTCCCCATTCCGCATCCACAATCGATCCCGAATAATTCCAGTCTCTCTCGTCGCTTGGAAACCGATAGGAAGCCCTGAATTCGTCGCCGAAATATGTAGCAGGCGCCTGTACCGAGCTCGCAAGACCGGTGCCGTTAAGAAACTGACGTTTGACCAATCCCGCGTGGGCCGGCGATTCCACACCCTGCTCCTCCGCCCAGTCGGCAACCCACGGTTCTTCCTCCAACCCACGCCTCCTCTTCGTCCCTCGGGGATTCGTGCTGGAAGCACCCGTGACCACACCCCACACCGTAATCCTCAACGTATTGTCCAACTCTCCCAGGTTTCCGAATGCCGCCGATACGAGGATGGGGTGGAACTGCATGTGAACATCCGAATTCCTGATGTTATCCGGTAGACAGTTATCGAAGGCAGAAACCAATACCGCTGCCGACCGGCACACGAACAGGGCGACCATGCAGAAGAACAGCATCAGCGGCGACGGCGGTACGGATCGTCTTGGTCCTCGTGGCCGGTGTGGGAAGACGACGGCGCCAGATGAGAGGCTCGAACATATTCGATCGCGCCACATATCCGACGACAGTATTGGGCTCGAAGTGGAGCGACGCGGCGGCGGGGAAGCTAACGGCGGGACCATCTCTGTCGACCGCGACGCACGAACGCGACGATGACGACTCGGACGGGACGAGACTAGGAAAACGATCGCACGACCGTTCGTTTCCACACGGCGTGGAATAATCTGTGTTTGATCGCCAGTCGGACGGTACTTCGAGCGGTGAGCGAATGTGGAGGATGCAGATGGTGCTGGCGATGATGATGGTGCTGGGACCTAGAGTGAGCCTTATTGCAGCCGGGGATAGTAGCTGATCGATTGTTCAGCTAAAAATAGTCTTTAGCCTTTGCGGAAAGCGACAACGATGGTGATAATCCAGATGGACGATGCTTATGGGGAGTGAATAGGATCGAAAATGGCACCGAGCTAAGAGGCCACGCACGGAACAGAGACACGAGCAAATAGGAGGGAAGGACATGAAGAGAAGGAACAAAAGACATACACGATGCATGTCCTCCGACCAGGCCACATAAGGGACTCGGGCCATACATACCGTGGGTGAGAGAGCTAGATTAACTAGTGGGACGAGAGACGCATGCAATTGCTGACCGTGTGAATGGTTGGCCGATCTATAGTATGGGAACTGTTATACGAACGATGCCGGCAGTCTGGGTGGAAATTGCTGCGCTGTGTCCGTGTTTGTCAGTATTTCGGGATCGCCAACACGGCGCAACGCGGAGCAAGGGAAAGAAAAGGCCGGAGGTAAGAACAGAGATGGAGGGGAAGGAGACTACACGTACTTTTTCGACTAGTATGTGTATGATGTGCGAAAGATCATAAAGCTCAGTCCTTTCTTCGTAATCTGTTTCATCAACAGCAAACACAAGTTGAAGGGCCGTAATGCATATCCACGATATCGATTGCCAGGAACCAAAAACCCGAGTATTTATGCAACAGGCGGCGAATGAGGGCGGGAGGAAGGTGGCAGCAATAGAATTGGACCGCTGGCGGAAAAAAAAGTATGGCAAACGAATAAGCGAGCGAGCGACGCGAAACAAGACAGACTGCGAGACGAGACAGAGGAGAAAGAGGAAGGAGGGCGGGATGGTGATGGCGGCGGCGGTGAGAGCGGATGCCGATGGGGCGGAGAACGGCCGAGGGCTGTGCGGAGAGCCAGCTTGAAATGGTGTCTCGTCGTGTCGTGCGTCGTGTCAGCTCGCCGCCGGTCGTGGTTCCTATCTAAGTTTGGTGCCCCCTTCGCTCATCGTTCATTCGTTCCGCGGCTGGTGCATCGCCATCTAACCACTGTGTCTTGCTCTGACACAAGACACAGGGACGGGCGGGCGGTGGTAAGTGGAGAACAATTTCAATACCCCACACGAAGTGCTTCTTTGTCGCTCCGCTGTCATCTCGATCCGCTTCGAGCCTTCGACCAAATCTCCTGTTACCCTATCTGCCATGTGTTGGCAGCCAGCCAGCGCCGATGCAATGGCGTCTGCCGACATCGAACGCGTCTCGCTCTCGCGAATCTTTTCTTCAATCCCTCCGCAAGCACTCTACTCTACGTCAGTCAGCTACTCGGCGTGTCACGATCCCGGCGCGGGCTCTCGCTAGAGCTGCACCGTGTGAGGAATCTGAAGAGTTTGAGAATTGCTCGAGAAACCGACCGGGCACCTCCAAGGCGAGATAGGTAATGTGGACAGCTCTCCTCCGGTACCGAGGACACTGCGCGGAACAATGCTGACATGAGCCTTGTAGGTAGAACGACTACGAGCAGACGAAACGGAAGCGCCGGACTCTATCTATCCAGACGCGACCCCCCGCACCGAAACCGACCGCGGTAGAACCTTTATTCTTCCTGCACCCCGACTGCCCCCACACACGACATCGTATCGATATCTGTCAACAATCCCCCATTGCCATCGCCCTATCCGTCCCTTCCAACCACACATCAGCGCGTTACCTCGGTTCACCAGTGTCAACGCCGACATCGCGACTACTCCGAACCACCAGCCGACACAAACACGGCCTCCACCGTTTCTCTGCTCCAGGATCAACCCCCTTGCTGCCGGCGTGGAAGTCAGTGATGTGGGAGTCGCAGTGGCCGTCCGCGGGATGGTGACCGTCATCACCACCCTACTGACATGCTCGCGGTCGCGTCCTGACCGCTGTCCGGTACAATCTCGATGACGGATTTCATCGCCTCTGTAGCTGTTGCTGTTACTGATGGTGTCGATACTCCCAGCAGCACGACGACGATGGTGGTCGTTGCTTCTTCCTGTCCACATCAGCAACAGCCCGCTCCGTCACACGCTTCAACGAAGACCCACCCTTATCGCCTCCAGATCGCACCCCTCGCGTATTGTCCCTTCGCACGTATTTTCACGGTACGCTTCGCACGACAGCCTTATGGCCTCTTCTTCCGCGGCGCTGCTCAGACATTTCCGAAGCTGGGACACGCAAGCGCCGTAGATGCCTCGACATGCTGGCTTGGTGCTATCGGTGGCGGAAGGGAGACGTGGAAATGTGAATTGTGCCTGTGTTTGCGCGAGGAACAACGGCAAGCCGGCGAGGAGCGGTGTTCTAGTAGCCCGACGTTTTGAAAAGTGCTGCTTTCGTTATACGTTAAGCCCAGCAGATGGTCACAGAGGGAATGGGAGATGAGAAGAGTCTTGAGTCACCCCATCATCCCCCACTCTCCTCCGTCTTCTCCTTGTCTCCTCCCCCTTCTCTTTCCCTCAACTTCACGGTCAGAATGCGCCGGAAGCGGTTCGGAGCCAGGACCGTGATACATGAAGTAGAAGCCACATATATCCATCATGCTCGTACCATGGATGGGATACCTCGCTACATAGCCATCGGGTTAGATTGACAGCTCAGCCGACATATAGGCTGCGGCATGGAGGGGCGGGAGGTTCGGCAGTGTCAAGTATCGGTCTCGTTTCTCAACCGTGGAAGGTTTTGGATTCTCTGGGATTTATGCAAAGCAAGTAACCGTCACACGGCTCAATGGTAATCATGATATGCTAGATACAGAGCATTGTTAAACCAACAACACCGTTGGTGTAGGGGTAACATATTACTTTCCCATTCATTTCGAATAGGACGTCAGGTAATGCCGTGGGTTCGATTCCCGCACGGTGTACATCTTTTTATTTCGCTGCGCCAATTTTCTTCGGCGGAGTTACCACCAAGTACTCTGGACCCTCTTAGGTGGAGCCGCAAGGAAAAGACAGCCACTGCAAAGGAGGTCGCCATCATCGTCAACCCGCTCTAAGCAGCGGTGGTGAATAAGGATTATGTAGCTGCCGCAGGTCACGAACCCAGATAAGGTTTGGGAGAGCTTGATCGCCTAGTAGTCTAGAAGGATTGCACGATGAAGAAGGCAGAATAATCTCGGAGTTCGCGACACCAGGTGACTGACTCCCGACACTCTGCCACCAAGTGATGCTGCCAGCAGCTCCGCCCACACCCCAACAAAGGCCCATCCCACGCCGCTGCACGCAAGTACATCTGTCACCCTTGGAGTTACATACCCCCTCCTCTTGCCCACGCAATGATTAGTGGCTTTGGCTTTCGGCCTAGCCGGCTCAGACACCGCCGTTACTGTGGAAACCCGATTGATAGCGCCCGATAAAATTGCAACATCAATAAGTCAAGCGCCAAGGCGCTAAGTGGGCGCTAGTGTACTAGCGTACTCTGTGTTACGGGTGTATTATGATGTTTCTTTTACTCTGTGCCTGTACACTACAATTGAGTGTCGGGCGCAGCCAGCCACCTACACGAGACCGTGACAATTTTCCCGTGCCAATTCTATCCCTAAAACGGCAATCGTTCCCAGGAGGTTGTCGGACAAATGGCTTCGATTTCCTGACCTCACGTTAACCCATCGCTGCCTGGTACTCACATATACTTTGTTTGCAGGGTTTGTGGATCCGGGGTGTGTCAACACATCCCAAAAATACTGTCAGAGCTTTGGAATCGGCCACCAGAAGAAGAGCCGAGACAAGGTTCGACTTATGTTCTTTTCGATCGGAGCCCGCCCTTCGTCAAAATAACCACGTTCGTTTTGTCTCGAAAACTATATTTGTACGGCCGCCATTGGGTGCGGTGACTTTAAGCCGGCTCCACAATGGCGAGCCAATCCATGTCAATTTCAGGTGCCAATCGATGCATGCGGAGTCATGTGGTGCTGACCATGAAGTCTTTGCAGGTCTCTATCTATCTATGCTCGTTTTTGTTCCTTTCTAAATCAAGTTAGGTATCTAGCAGCACGACTAGTTATCCGGCAATCGCCGCGGGCCTGCACGAAACTTTATTTGCATGGAAGCCTTTTTCCGGGTTGATACTTGTGCTTCTTTCTACAGCAAAGGGTTCTCCCACAGCAAGCAGCCATGCCATTACCACGCTCGGCGGGTCTGCGTGTCCTCCGACCACGGGCCTTGCCCAGCGTCCGCGTCCGCACGCTCTCCACGACCTCTGCCTGCCACGCCACCCCCACCGGCACCAGCACCACCGGCACCACCACTGATGGCACCTGGAAATTCGTTGCGGGCAAGCGCATCTTCATCGGCACGGGCTCGATCCGCAATCAGATGGAGGGCAAAGAACGGCAGCTCCTGGCTGACCGTGATCTCGCCACCGCACCGGATCCGGACGTCGACGTCCCGAGGGTCTCCAGCGCCATTGTGGCCGAGTCGGGCATGGGCGAGGACATGGACGACGGCATCAGCATGGCAGGGTTGGATTCGAGCGGTGAGGGCGCCGAACCGTTCGCGGGGTACCAGAAGCTGCAGAAGGGGGATCTCTGCGAACTGAGGTATGTCCACAGGGGGGCGGGGGGCGTGGCGGATAGCTGGGCCGAAAGGCTGATGTGGGGCGACAGAACGTCGAGTGGGATCGATATGGGCATATTCCTCCGCGAAACGCCGGGATCGTCCACCGGAGACTTTCTTACGCCGCAGGGGATGGTGAAGCAGACGCACACGGCGCGCATCGCCTTTGCGCTCCAGAACTTCCTTCCCACCGAAGCGGTAGACAACTTCGTCGCGTACTACGAGAGAGTGGAGAAATTCGAGGCCTCGCGTGGCACTGCCGACCACTCCCAAGGTATCGTGAGCTCGCGCAGTGTCTCGATGCCGCTGGTGGAACCGGTTAGAAAGTTCTTGCTCGAGGCAAAGTACATGCAAGGCGAGCGCTACCGTGAGTTCGAGGGGCTGTACCAGAAGCTGGCGCACGAGACGGAGATCAGGAAGGTCACCGCAGGCGAGGCGGCGGCGATGGTGTTCGGCGAGGATCCGAGGCCTGCGGAGATCTATGCGACGCACATGGCGCTGATGGGGGATGGGCTGAGGTACGTCGGTGATAAGGGTTTCCACCGCATCACGTCGCGGTTCAGAGTCCGGAGCAAGCGGGATCTCGAGATGGTTGACAGCGTCACCGAGTGGGTCAGGAAGAGCGCGGTTGTGACTGACGAACGCGGGGTGGGGAAGAAGGCGGAGGGGCCGATGAAGGACTTCATCCAGAGGGCAAAATACTTGATCGACTTGAGCAGGAGTCTGAGGAAGGCGAAGCCGGAGCAGCCCGGCGTGCAGGTGGAGAGGGTGGAGCTGCCGGAGATGCGATGGACTGCAAGCGATCGGAAGTTTATCGACTTCATGAAAGCGCGGATGAAGTCCTGGGGACTGCAACACACGCCGATCGATGGGCTCGTGCCGTATGTGCTCCGCGAGACTCGCCGGTACCAGGGCAAAAGGATGGATGGCAGTTGCACGTACGACTTCCTTGCCGAGATCGGCGCGTTCTCTCCGTGGGAGAACATGACGCTCCACCAGGACAACCAGGACCTCCCCGGGTACGGAATTTCGCAGCAGGCGGACACCGATGAGGCGTGCGTTGCGAGTGACAGTGCCTCCGAGTTCAGCGACTTCAATCTGACCGACTGCCTGGCGGGCATCCGGAAGGACTGGGGGCACACGAAGGTGTTCTGTGTCGACGACGCCTCCGCCCTCGAGATTGACGATGGAATGTCCGTCGAAAGGGTGTCGGATACGGAGACGTGGATCCACGTGCACATCGCCAATCCCACGGCGTTCCTGCCGCCGGACCATTGGATCTCGCAGATCGCTGAGCACAGGGCCACCACGAAGTACTTCGATCCGCACGTCTTCCGCATGCTGCCGAAACCGGTCTCGGATGCTCTCGGCGTGCGGCCTGGGGGAGCCGTGCTCACGTTCAGCACGAAGATCAATACCGACACCGGTGAGATCATCGACTACGGGATCGGGCCCGGGACTGTGCACAATGTACAGCGAGTGACCTACGAGGAGCTGGGGCAGCTGCTGTCACTCAAGCCAGGACCCAAACGCATCTTGACCGTCGGCGATATTCCCGCACCGAAGCCCAAAGGCAAGAGCGCACTTGCCCTGTCGAAGCAAGACGGTAACGACCTCCGCCACCTCCACAAATGCTTCCTCGCCCTCACTCGCCGTCGTGTCCGAGATGGCATGATCTCCCTCCGCAACGTCAACTACTCCTACAGCATCTCCCCGGAAGCAGTCACGGTTTCCACCAGCGCCGACCTCCGCGCTCCCATCCCGATCCTCTACCGTGGATACCCTTCGATCCAGGTGACCATCGACAAGCAGCCCGAACTCCACGGACCGGGCGACATGGTCGCGGAATTCATGATCCTCGCGAATAGCGTCCTCGCCAAGTTCTCTCGGAAGCACCAACTTCCCATGCCCTACCGCACCCTCCAATACAACCCCATGCGGCCAGACCTGGTGCACAGATTCATTCACGAGATCATGCCCACCCGCGACGAGTACGGAGTCGCGTCCCGTGGTGTCCTCGACGACCTCAGCACCTACATGTCCGTCGGCTTTTCCCGTCTCACCGCCGAGCCGGGCCCCCACAAGCTGCTCGGGCTCCCTTCTGGCTACGTGAAGGGCACGTCCCCGCTCCGTCGGTACACCGACATGATTGCGCATTGGAACATCCAGGCGCACCTTCTGTCGAAACCGCTCCCCTTCCCGCTGTCCGGCCTCTCCGCCGCGCTCCAGACCGTCGACCTCAAAGAGCGGATGGCAAACTTCGGCTCCATCGAAACCCGCCGCTTCTGGGGGACCGCGTGCATCAACCGCCTCCTCATGAACCGTGCGGAGATGAAGCGGCAGCTACCCAAAGTCATGACGATGACGCTGACCGAACAGAAGCTGTGGCCCAACCCGTCCGTGGGCTTCGTCGAAGAGCTCGCATGCATGGCGAAGGTCACGTTCGGGACCAACAAAGAGAGCAGCCAGATCAATGTGGGCGACAAGATCGCCGTGGTCGTGGAAGAGGCGAGGCTGGGAGAGAGGGCGGTGCTGTTCAAGAGCCATGGGCTCGCGAACAAGTATAAGGGGCAGTAAGCAGCGAGGAGAGTGTCCTGTACGAAAGCGATCGAATGGTGGGAGAGGTGGCCCGGCTGGCGTTTTTCCTTTGGACCTACTACGATACCATAGAACGGAGGTGTATGATTTGATTGTGTGTACGATAGGGCTTGTACAGTACGGTTTAAAAGAAAGTCGTGCATGCACCCATGTATGTATCTACGCGGGATAAGATGTGTTCCATCCTCGACCGCGCCTCCATCAGGCACCATGTGCACGCCACAATCACAGCTGTTTTTCCTCCCTGCTCGTCCGAATAGTGGCCTTCAAGGCCGAGAGCGAAATCACGTGACCCTATGTTCTCGGACGGTGTGTATGAGAAGTAAGCTCCATTCCACGGCGCCGGCCGCCGCTTTCCTTGGCTATCCCCACCCCGCTGCCCGTCCGCCCTCACGGGCACATCCCGCAAGCCCCCCGTGGTCGCCGCCTCCGAGTCCTTATCGAACCTTCCGTAGACGACGGCGGCGGCGAGCGCGAGGGGCTCAATGCGTGTAGTCCTGAGTCGAGCAGCGTTTTTGGTATTTCCTTTGGAGGTGGGATGGATGGTTTGCTGGCTGGATGGATGGTGGGTGTGTATAAATAATGTGCTGTTGTTGATGCATACTGAAGAGTGCCAAGACGGGGATAAATATAGTTAGCCGCTGGTGCTCGACGGGCTCATGTTCGTGATCCGTGGTTTGCTCATCATCGTGCAGACAGAGCAAACAGGTTCCGCCGCCGCCGCCACTGCTGGTACGCAAACCTGCAAGACGAGCCGGTTGCTTGCCGGCGCTTCTGCTGGAGTGGGCCCAGGGACGGCTGGACAACTCGGACGGGCGGCTTGGGCCCTCCCACGGAAGATCCCCAAAGCGGTGTCGCGCTTAACTACTCTTCAGCCCGGCCTCTCCGCACGGAACGCGACCCGCTCAAAACAGCCCGCCAAGACAACGGGAAAACCAGGGGACTTTCAGTGCGGCTTGGAGCGGACCCGTGGCGGCGCCCGAAGAGGCAGCTGCACATGCTCGTGCCTTTGCGCCCCCCCCCCCCCGCCGATCGCAGCAGCGGTGGCCCCTCCCAATCCGCGTGCCCCTCGCTCGGCTCGCTTCGTAAGTCTCAGCCGCGGATTCGAAACCAGATAAACCCATTCACAACCCCGTCTCCCCCCATCCGTCCTCCCCTCCCCTCCCTCTCCCCCCCTCTTCACCGCAAACCGCCTATGGCCACCACCACGAGCAGCCGTCTCCCCCCGCGTCTCCCCGTCTGGCAACCCGACCACTCCGCCAAGAGCTGTCCGCTCTGCCACACGCCGTTCACGTTCTTCAACCGCCGCCACCACTGCCGCCGCTGCGGACGCGTCGTGTGCGCGAGCTGTTCGCCGCATCGCATCAGCATCCCGCGCGCGTTCGTAGTGCGTCCGCCGAAGGCCATCGACATCACCCGCCACGGCGGCGAGGACGACGACGACGAGGAGGACGAGGACGACGACGAGGGAGACGACGACGACGACGACGAGGAGGAGGAGGAGGAAGAGGAGGGTGACGTCCGGATTTGCCAGGAGTGCTTAGTCGGCGGAGCGGGGATATCAGCAGTGGACGGAGGAGGAGGAGGAGGTGGTGGTGGTGGTGGCGGTGGGGGCGGCTTTGGCGCGAGCGGCAGCAGACCCGTAGAGATGCCTCCGCAGAGGCGGAGGAGGAGACAGAGTGTACGTCTCTCCGCGCTTCCCCCGTTCCCGAAAAGCGGATGGACTGATGCGAGGGGGCGCGGCGCGCCGTGCGTGTACAGTCTCAGGGCGGACGATCGAACCTTCCGACCGCGGCGACTCCGCGCCACTCACGCCACCCACACCCGCACCCGCACCCGCACCCGCACCCGCACCCGCACTCGCACCCGCACCCGCACTCGCACTCGGTCCCGCAGCTCGCCGAGGAAGACTACTGTCCCATCTGCCACCGCGCGCTGCCGTACCTGCGCGACCCGTCCGACGCCGGCCGCGAAGCCCACATCGCGTCGTGCATCGCCGCCGCGACGTCGCCGTCTCCGCCGTTCTCGGCCGTCGGCCGCTCCCGCAGCTACACTAACGGCGGCAGGATGGTGGTCTGGAACGCCGACCCGAAGGACTGCCGCGACCCCGCCACGGGCGACCCCGTCGAGTGCGTCATCTGCTTCGAGGAGTTCGACGTCGGCTGCGAAATCGCCAGACTGGAGTGTCTGTGTCGCTACCACAAGGTACGCACCCCCCCTTCCCCCCCGCCTCCTTACGGGTCGGTGCCGGGCGCGCTAGCTAACGCGCCGCAGAAATGTATACGCGATTGGTTCGACAGGAAGGGCAGCGGCGAGTGTCCGACGCACGCCATACACGAGTAAGATCTACGACGGTGCGCGCGATTCCAGCCTACGGCTCTTGTCGCATCCGCACGGCAGCGGTGAAATGGTCATGTGGGAAACTTTTTTTTCATTGCATCTTTGTTTCTTGGAGCAATATGTCTTTTACTTTATATTCTTTGAAACTCCTTTTTTTCTTTTCTCTTTCTTTCTCGGGGGGGGGAGGGAATGGTATGTTAACTTGGAAAATGGAGTATTGGAGTGTATGGGAGCGAAGATATTCTTCCTTTCTTTCTTGGTCCCGTTTTCATTCTCTTCGCTCTTGGGTCTGTCCGTCAAGTCTTGTCTGTGTCCTCTGGCATTGCTGATTTTTGCGATGGCTGTTTTTGAAATTCCAACTGCATGTATCTATCCTTCCGGATGCCAAAGAAGGTACACGGGTGTAAGGGTAAGTGCTGCCCATTACGGGCGCTTAATAGTGGACTGGGGGGGGGTTGGTATAGCGAGGGGCTGTGAACAGAGGCGGACATCGAACATCATCACCATCATCAACCGCCCGCCGCCCGTCCGCCGTCAAAAGTCATCGTTAAGTTACGCGAAGTCGTCGTTGCACGAAATATTCGGCCATGAAGCAGAAGGGAGTCCGTGATCCGGTGGACCTCCGATATTCAACGGTGAAGAGAAAGCGCGTCTCGCTGCCTGTATTACCCGCGACTCCCGCGCTCGACGTCTGGGCTGGGAGGGCAACCTACATAGAGGCGGACTTACGCCTGTGATCCGAAGACTGTGCGAAATGCCATGACTTCACCGGGATATCACAAACGTAAGTTCACCGTACGTAAGACCGGACAACAACCCGAAACGTGTTGCTTGGTGTCAAGTCAGACTGCATTGGGCCAAGGACGAGTGGAACAGAGTTATCGATCTGTATCCTACATATCTACGTACGAATGGCCCTTGAGCCCGCCCTTGCGCCGTTTTGGCATCAGTGTTGCGAGGAATATGGATGGGCTGTTGTGCGAGAGGATAACGCTCCTGGGCATAAAGGGTATACCAAAGCCTACGGACAGTCGAACGGGATGGAGACTCTGGAATGGGCAGCTGAGTCTCGAGATCTCAATCCAATAGAGGCTTGCTGGAGAGATATAGAGAGACATGTATAGGGATCGAGCGGCGGATGTTGAAGCATTGCAATTGTATGTACATAGCTGCGTGGTAGGCTCGGGTTACTACAGAGGAAATGTTAGATGCATTGGTAGAGAGCATGCCTGCGAGGCTGCAAGCTGTCACCGGTGCTGGAGGAGCGGAGGGTGAGGCACGACTTTTTCCCCCATTATGTACGAATTACTCTATATATAAGCGCAGATAAGCACTAGTTCGTCTATATTAGGAGCGCACTAAGCCAGATGCAATTGAATGGGTGAGTGGTCATGACTTGTATGCACCTACTTTGTAGCAGTGTGGTGTACCGTGGCGGGGAGGTCTTGTAATCGAAGCAATCGAGTCTCCCGGTCTGCGTACGGGAAGGGAACACAAGAGGAATCGACGCTGCGTGGGCGCTTGCGTTCGGTCGGGACGACTCGTACTGGCAGTGTCACGTCGGTCGGCCCGGGAAGAGATGGAGCGGGCCGGAGCAAGAGAAGAGAGAAAGAGGCGTATGGATGTCCCTCCGCTCGCGCCGCCATTGTACACCATACGTACTTTGTCGGGGGGTGAGACTGGGGCTTCCGTACGTGGAGCCGGCTGGCTGCGACGAGCTGCGACGGCGGCTTCTCTCTTTTGTTCATTCATCACTCGCATGCGGCCTAGATTGATCGTGACGAGGACCGTACAGAGCCCGCCTCCCGTCCGCTGGCGGCACGTTGCAAGCTGCGCTTTGCCCTCCGCCCAGGCCTGAACCAACAAGATGAGATGTGCACCAAAGAGACCACACAGGAGACAGAGATAAGACAGAACAAAGGAAATCGGGACCTGCCCCGTGTCCTCTTTCGCGGATGCCACGAACAAGGGCGTGGGAAGAACAGAGGCTGTTCCTCACCCTCCGCCCTCCGCTCCTCTTCCCGCTCCCTCCGCTCGCGGAGCTCACACTCTGACGCCTCGCTCCCTGCGTCTTCCTCAGCGGGCACCAGCCTTCCATATCCGCGGTGGAGAGGATGTCCTGTACCGCCTAGATGACGGCGTTGTCCGCGGCGGTCGCTCGGTCTGTGCACGGCGTGGACGCATTCTGGCCACGCAACGGAAGGCTGGGGCGGTCGCGGAGTGGGCTTCTGCGTGCTGGTGTTGATGGGTCCCGCGGAGGGGGACCTGTCGTTGCGGAGAGGGCGCGCCAGGAGGCGTGGAGCGTGAGGAGCGAGAGAAGACAGCTGGCCGGCGGAGAGTGCTCGTCCACAGCCGACGCAGATAACTGTAGAGAAAAAATCCCGCCCGCCCGCTGGCATTCTCCCCTTCAGGCCAAAGGGAGGCAGGGCTCGCTCGCTCCTGCGTGCTGCCTCCACGCGGGCGACGGACATCGTATCATTCCGTCCCCAAACCCTCATCAGCTCCGCCTGTTCGGAGCGGATACGTGTCGTCGCATCACAACGGGCGGACCAAGGCGCGCTGGGCTTGGCCGGCAGTGGCAGCAGCTGCCCCTCCCCCAGCGAAGCACAGCAAGACAAAACAGGCGTGACGATGCGTAGGCCATGTGTCTTCCGCCGCTGCTCTTGGCTCCTCGCCCTTCACCCGGATGTGGATGGCGGCAGCGGCGGTGTTGCACAAAAGGCGCAGACAGAGGCGTGTCAATCCGCGCACCGCAGAAACTCAGCTGGCAGGGCCGTTAGCGAGGGGGTAGCGGGGTATCCAGAGCGCCGTCATCGGCGACGGAACATACGACTTGTGCTATTCGTGGCGGCAGCTCAGAGAGCACCAGAGAAAGGCCCTCACCAGCGCCAATCGACGAGCTCCCGGCTCAGTCCCGCCACACATCCACCGAGCCCGGCGGTCGCGAGTGGCACGAGCCTGGGCGAGGTTCTCGCTCTCGTTCTCCCTCGCCGTCCGGCATATCCACAGACGCCCAGTCGGCCGGCCGGCCGGTCGCTCGTCCGGAAGACCGACCAGACGATGGCGGTCCGGGCCGGTCCAGTCCAGTCCTCCGGGGCTGGCGATCGGCGGAGAGTGGAGATGGGGCGGCGACAGCTGGGTGTGTGTGTGGTTGTGTGCGGCGTACGGCGGTTGGGGGTGGGTATCGTGCAAACCGCACAAGGCCAGAGGCGAGGTATCGATTTTCTCACCCGAGCCCACTGGATCGTCAGCCTGTCGGTTCTACTAACAGTCAGCCCCAGGCTCCGTCAGCACCGTGCACCCACATGACCGCGGGATCACCGCGCGCCGAGCACCGCCGGTCGATCACGTTCGCTCCTCCCTTCCATTCTCCCCAGCCAGCGGCCTCCGCAGTCCGCAAGAGGAACGGAAGTGTGTTGGCGGCGCGGCTGGAGGACAGCGAGGTGGATGGAGTAACTGTTGGTCCAGTTCGCCATGGGATCCGTCCATTCGTCCGAGGCAGCAAGCGACGCTTCGGCCGTGTGCAGCTGCGGACTGCATATACGGATCGGCGGCTGTGGCCGCGGAGAAGCCAAAAAGCTGCATTCCGGCCGTCGATAGGAGTGTGGGAATTGTGTGGGGCACTCACGCAATCGAGCAACGAGTGAGACGCCATGACGAATACTATGCACAGCACCTGTCAGCACCGCAGCGCGCACAAATCACCGTTCGCAACCACGAGAGAGTGGCAGAGAGCATGCAGGAAAGCAGGGCGCGCCCCGCACAGTCCACCCCGTGTTCAGCCATCCGTCGGAATAATTGCGAATACGGTGGAAAAAGCGACAAGGAACCGTCTGCTCTCGGACGGACTGGTTTTAGCAGCCCCGCGAAGCGATCGTATCTGTCTGGCCAGATGGGAAGTGATCTTCCGGCAATGGCGTGTGCGCTCGTGTCTGGTGCCGCTCTGCCGATTCGACGCTTGGCTCCGGCCCGCTAGACCGGAGGCATATCGCGGATGGTGCTGGCGATATATTTAGCGGACACGAATGCGAGAGAGGGAAAGAGAGCATCGGGATGCGAATAGAAACAGTTGTTTTTTGGACGAGGTTTGCGAATGGCAATGTTTCTGCGCGATGCCCGCGTTTGGCTGGCCAGCCGGCGGGCGATGCATCGTCGCATGCAGCTATGCACTCCTCTATACGGAGTGCTGACATAATCCTCCAATCCCCACCGCGCGGAACGCAAATATAGATAGAGTGCAGTGGTCGGGTGCAGTTCTGGCAGGGCTGATCCCGGCACAACGTCTGTGCGGAGTCCGGAAGCGAGCCAACGAAACGACTCGCTGGCTGCCTGCTCGCCAACCCGGTCCCGGCTGGTGGGTAACAATAGACCACACTGCCTAGTGCCCACGTCCACGTCCACGACCCCAGTGGAACCGGCTACGGCGATCACCATCAGCCTCACGCTCGGCGCTGGCGGCCATCGTCAGTGTCTATGTTTGGCGACACCGATAGCCAACCTCCATCGCGACCACCGGCACCACCACCACGTTCGTGCGTCGTGTGAGCGCTGCTTGGTGGCAGGTAAGCCTAATCCTGGAGCAGTCTTCCCGGAAAAGACTCATGCACTTGGGAATCACGGCTGACTACCAGAGGTGGCGACGATGGAGATGGCATGGCCTGGCTATGTTCGGTGGGCTTGCAAACACAGTCCCGAACGAACGAACGGATGCCATCCGCCTGCAACGTCGTGATGGGCGAGACGCTGCCTGCGGTGCAGCCGGGAAACGCGGATAAATACCAGCCCACGCCCGCCCCTCCTCAGGCTTCTTCTTCCTCCCCACAATCCTCATCCACCTCCAGCCTCGGGCTCTCTCCCTTCCGCCTCCTCCGCCTCTGCATCTTTCTCCCAGCCTCACCACCGTCTCGGCCTGGTCTCCGGGCTCGGCATCCACCTGGTTGACATCGAACCACGAACCAACCGGCAGAATGCGGTCTATCCTCTCACTCATAACGGTCCTCTCCGCGGCCGCAGCCTCGGCGCTGCCGGGCGACTTCAAGCGGGACGGCGCGGTGCACCATGTCGTGGTCGGCGGCCCCGGCCTGCTCGCGTTCACGCCGCCAACGGTGTCCGCGCGCGCCGGCGACACGATCGTGTTCGAGTTCCTGCAGCTGAACCACACGCTGACGGAGAGCGACTTCGCGACGCCGTGCACGTCCAACGGCGGCTTCGACTCCGGCTTCGTGCCGAACCCCCAAAATGTGCCCGGCATCACACGCGAGCTCGCCGTTCTCGGCGACCAGCCACAGTGGTTCTACTGTGGCCAGGTGAACCACTGCGCCCAGGGAATGGTCTTCGCTATCAACCCGAACGAGGAGAACACCTTCGAGGAGTTCCAGGCGGCTGCCAGAAAGACCGCCACTTCTCCCGTCGGGGGCAAGCTGCCCGGGTACAAGTCGGAGTACAAGGACGAGCACGAGCACGAGCACGAGCACCAGCACAAGTACAAGGACGAGCACAAGCCCGAGTATAAGCACGAACTCAAGCGTGACGACAAGAAGGACGACGACAAGAAGGACGACGACAAGAAGGACGACGACAAGAAGGACGACTACAAGAAGGACGACTACAAGAAGGACGACTACAAGAAGGACGACTACAAGGACGACTACGACTACGACCACAAGTACGACTACAAGAAGTACGACTACAAGAAGTACGACTACAAGGACGACTACGACTACGACCACAAGTACGACTACAAGAAGTACGACTACAAGAAGTACGACTACAAGAAGTACGACTACAAGCACGACGACAAACACGACTACAAGGTCGACTACAAGAAGTACGACTACGACTACGACCACAAGAAGTACGACTATGACTACGACTACAAGAAGTACGACCACTACGACTACAAGAGGGACAACCACGACTACAAGAAGGACGACTACAAGAAGGACGACTACAAGAAGTACGACTACAAGAAGTACGACCACAAGAAGTACGACTACAAGAAGTACGACTACAAGGACGACTACGACTACGACCACAAGTACGACTACAAGCACGACGACAAACACGACTACAAGAAACACGACTACAAGGTCGACTACAAGAAGGACGACTACAAGAAGGACGACTACAAGAAGTACGACCACTACGACTACAAGAGGGACAACCACGACTACAAGAAGGACGACTACAAGAAGGACGACTACAAGAAGGACGACTACAAGAAGGACGACTACAAGAAGGACGACTACAAGAAGTACGACTACAAGAAGTACGACTACAAGCACGACGACAAACACGACTACAAGAAGCACGACTACAAGGTCGACCACAAGAAGTACGACTACGACTACGACCACAAGAAGTACGACTACGACTACGGCCACAAGAAGTACGACCACTACGACTACAAGAGGGACAACCACGACTACGAGAAGTACGACTACAAGAAGTACGACTACAAGAAGTACGACTACAAGCACGACGACAAACACGACTACAAGAAGCACGACTACAAGGTCGACTACAAGAAGTACGACTACGACTACGACCACAAGAAGTACGACTACGACTACAACCACAAGAAGTACGACCACAAGAAGTACGACCACAAGTACGACCACTACGACTACAAGAGGGACAACCACGACTACAAGAAGGACGACTACAGGAAGTACGACTACAAGAAGTACGACTACAAGGACGACTACGACTACGACTACAAGAAGTACGACCACAAGAAGTACGACTACAAGAAGTACGACTACAAGGACGACTATGACTACGACCACAAGAAGTACGACTACGATTACGACCACAAGAAGTACGACTACAAGAAGTACGACTACGACTACGATCACAAGAAGTACGACTACAAGAAGTACGACTACGACTACGACCACAAGAAGTACGACTACAAGAAGTACGACTACAAGGACGACTACAAGCACTAGCACAAGCACGAGCATAAGCCTAAGTGAGAAGCGTGCCCGGTTTCCTAGCGGTAGTAGTGGGGACGGGTGCGGTCTGATGAGGGTTTCCTTTTGCTTTCTTTTCTTTTGTAATGCACTGGGATTTTTTTCTTGGGGTAATACTCGGTGTCGAGATTGTAATCATTTCTTCCCATTTTTTTTTCTACTCATTTTCTGGGTACTAATTCTTGTGGGGCGGGTGACTATTTGGATGGATATTTGGACTAGCATTGGACAGGGTGATGGGAGGGACGGCATGGTTTATCGGTTTTCTTTTTTGCTCCTTAACGAGATAATGGATTCTTTTCTGATATTATTTTCGGAGCGATGCACAGTGATCGCGACCGTGACGGGAAACAAAGGGGAGAATGGGAGTATCGGTGGCTAGCCCCATGGGTCGCCGGAGACAGCTCTCGCTGCTGTTTCGAGATCTATCCACTGTCACAAGCCTCGCCCAAAGCGTTGAGCCCGATCGGTCGTAGCAGGTCCTGCGGATCCAGCGCGTCCTTCCAGTTGCAGGCTTGCAGCCGCCCTAATTGGCACATCCAGGCTTACTCGCCAAGCTCGCCTCCACAGCCACCTGCGCTCGCGGTAGCCCACTCTGTCTAGATAAACTACACCACCACCCGTAGCAGGCGAAACCCGACGACGCACTGCTGTCTATCTACCGCAGTGGGGCGGCCACTAGGGGCTTGGCCGGGTCGGGCTTTTGCTCTCCCGTGGGGTGCGGCGGAATGCGCGGTTGAGTGGAGCCAACCGGCTGTCGTCCACGGACTAGACGCGTCAGCGAACGGTCCGCTGTGAGATGGCAGGCCAGTACTCCCGCTGCCGTTCCGATGCGGCTCCACATCGACCGGGTGGAGCCTGCCGGACTCCCCGCCTCTCGTTCGCGAGATTCGGCCCATCCGCCAGCATTCCAGCGGCTCGGCTTCGGCAAGTGACGAGCAGCACCGGCCCGTCGGCTGTGGCTGCTTCCCGGGGCAGCCGTGCCGGCGGAGCGGGGCGACGGACAGGTTCTGTTCCCAGGGGGGGCATGTATAAGTATCTCGTGCCCAGACAGTCGTCGGTTTAGCGATCCGGCCAGACAGGCGTCCCGTTCACCTGGGTGAGTTGGTGAGCTAATCTGGGGCAGGTGGTAGGTGACGTAAAGTGGGCCTCGTATTGGCGCACGTCTCGTATAAATGGTCGCACCGTTTGTCCTCTCGCCTCTCGTGTATAAAACAACCGCGCCCTTCCTTTCGCCATACCGCCCACCAACGACACGACACCACACCATTCCACAGCCAAAATGCGCCCCACACCCACGATCCTGCTGCCGGCGCTCGCGCTGGCTGCCGCCGCCGCCGCCAAACCGCAGGCGTGCACGGAGCCGTCGTTGGAGGACCGAACGTTCTGCGAGAGGGGCGTCGCGCTGTGCGATATCGCTCAGAGCTGGGACGACTGCTCGGAGCTGTACATCGCCAGCATGAAGGCGTGAGTTGCTCTCCTGTTCGTGCACATCTGTAGGGGCGCGCGGCTGATGGATACGGCGCGCACAGCTGTATTCTTACCGGATGTCTGCAGTGGGTCATCGATCCGCTTCAGCACTGCAAGTAAGCAGGAGAGGGTGGAGGGCAACGGAATTCATACATTGTCCGAGGCGATTGATGCGTTCGTGTGATGCTTGCGCCGTGATGTAACCGCTCGACGCCACGCTTCAGCCACCCGTCCACGTGGCGCTGCGCCACAGACAACACATGACTCTAAACAGGTCAGCCGGATCACGTGGTGCTACCATAGATATGCATAGGCTGTATGCGAGTATGAACAAAAAAAAACGTGGTGCTACTACCGATCAAGCCCAATGCCGCTGCTCGGGACGGGGAAGTGAGAGCATAGATGAAGCGGCCGATTACTCATCCCGTCTCGTCTGGACTACGAGATCTCATGTCGGCGGGATCGCACTCCGCCAGCAGATCGTGGGCGAAGAGCTTGCAGCCGGAGTTCTTGCAGCTATCCGTCCGTCAGTGCCGTACCACACTTAGGAGGCAGGGTGTTTTTACCCAAGCATAGGTCCGACGTACTCACGCGAGCAGACGGGGTAGGTCAGTGCGAGCTGGCGGATCTTGTCAACGCAGGTCACAGAGCAGCTGCAGAGCTTCCTCGTCGGTGGGGGGGAGAACGCCTCCGAAGCGGTGGGACAGCACGGGCGGCGGCGGTGGCGAACGTGAGCGGCTGCGTCTCGGTCGTCGTCTCAATTTGTCATGTAGCAGTGGTCGAGAACACTGTCGGGCACTTCATCCTTGCAGCCCTTGGAGTTGATGGTGCAGCTGTTTCGGCGAGCAGCGAGGAAGAATGAGGGAGGAGGGGGGACGTGCTAGGCCATGAACCAGATGTACTCCTTCGAGCAGTCGCTGTAGTGCAAAGCCATCGCGCACATGTTCCAGGCGTGGAAACAGGCGTGCGGGTCTGGAGGCGGCGAGGGCGGGCACGCCACCGCCGTCTTGGGAACGGACATGGTCGCTGTGGGAGACGAGGTAGTCTTGGTTGTAAGCGTCTCGGCGGCGTTCATGGACATGGCGCCAGCCGTGTTGATGAACGCCATGGTGAGGAGGGTCACGGGATGCTTGAAGACGTACATTTCGTGCTTGGTGGTTGTTTGGTGTCGGGGTTGCGGGGCTGGAGGTTTAGTTCTGAGGTGGTGTAGAAAAAAGATGGGAGGCCGAAAGAAGGAGGAGGAGAATTTATACCGTATTGCCTACCAATCCAGTCTCGAACCGCCACGACGGGCCACGACAGATCAATGTACATCAGGGGAGAGGAATGAACTCACGCCTGGTGAGCAGCTACTGGATGCCCTGCGAATACTTTTACAGAGGTATTAGAGTTTTGCAGGGCAGGAGAAGCCGAGTGATTGGCTGTGTTACGTCACCAGTGATTTTGTTGTCATAATGCGCATATCGTCACCGGTGATGCGCAGCTGCAACGCACGACGGAAGGCTTTTTCTGTTTCTTCATTTCTTGACATACTGTACCTCGTTGACGTGAACCTCAATGTCAACAAAACCAGACCACGTGACTGCAGACCTGCCGCACTAGCAGTGTCCCTTTCCTCCGTTCCGCTACTGCGGATTATTCCTGAGCCCCCGCTGTGCAGTCTGCAACTTAACCGCTATTTGCATTACCCCTCCATTTTTATAGATATCGCGGGCCTACGCTTGTTTGTATCTACAGTGACAGCTTATTGCTCGTGCGTGTTGCAGGGCTGCCCTTGTCTGTATTGATGACGTTCGCTACGTTGAGATATTCGAGAATTGTCCCGAGTAGAAGGGGTAGCAAAAGATCCCATCGGTGTAGGTTAGGAAGGGGTAAGGATCGGTTCAGGATCCGAAACCCCTTCACCGATGAAACAACCAATCACAATTCGTATCCCATCCAGACTTGAGGCCGGCGCGGTGAACCGCTCCGTTCCCCCGCGTACAATCAAAGAGGCCCAGGAGGGCATGTGGAGAGTGTTGCCTGGTAGATAGTAAATCTGCTCACACATTTGTCTGATCCCCATGAACCCTCCGGCACAACCCGTCGGGATAGTAGCGATCTTGAATGCTAACTCTAGGGCTAGTTCGCGAGTGATGGTTTGTGGAGCGCAGTAATCCGGTTTCGCCGATTGCGGCTCTTTTGAAGGGTCAGTTGGCGGCTTTTCTTAGCGTATGCTCTCTCCTTTAAATACCCGCCAGCTCTCCTCCTTCCTGGTCTCCTTCTCTCGTCTACATTTCACTGCCCCCTATTCCTCCACTTCCTCAATCACCCGCTCGGCCAATCAATCGCTTTATCGATCAACCTCTTTGTCAGGCCGGCTCATCATCGGACGAGAAGATGAGGGCAATACTTCCTGCTTTAGCTTTTAGACTGAGTGTAGCGGTGCATCTTAGGATTCCCGAGATCTTTGGTGCTTTGGTAGTCGCACGCAGACAACAGTTTACAGCAAATGCGGACCAATTCGCCGACGATCTTCTTTACTACATGCTTCTGAGGAAAGATGCATTGGAGTTTCCACTCACGGCAGTGGAGCTGTTGAGCGAGTAAGTTTCCACTGGACCCCTAAATATCCAGAGAGGAGGTTTTCTAACTTACAGTTAGTATCATTGACCACTTTGCACAGTTGCGAGACTTCGACGGGATCTACATCCCAAGAAAACTCACGGCTGACGTAATCAGTGATTGCTTCAGGGCACTCAATAGCCTTTTCGCGGATGACAGCGTCTTCAGGATCAAGATGGGAGAGAGGAATCGTGTGGTGGTCCAAGATATCAGATGGCAGTCAGTTCGCCCGTATGCTATTGAGATTCGCCGAGCGAATCCCGGTGACTACGCGGTTCTCATGACCGGAGCCCCCGATACAAGGAACGGCGGACAGGTCGTACCGCGTCCGGTGAGACCTTCGGACATCGCCGCGGTCGCTTTGGACCAGCCGATATCAGCCATTCCAGTCTTGAGGATCGACAGTACCATGGAATTCCCTGCGAGCACTCCACCGGATTTCAGGTTTCATCGGGGACAGCATCGTTTGATAGTCGAATGCAGGCCAGACCATATGCTCACACTGGAGGATTTCGTTGGGACTCTCCCGGCCCAGCCGGAGACTTTCGAGGCATTCGGAGGTGTTGTTTCCAGAACGGACATTCTGCTGCGACGTTTCATAGCCTTCGTGAAGAAGGTCGATCTTCAAGCTGTCGCTTTGCTTCCGTGTCCCCACGTCACGGCGGTTGGATGCCTGCACCAACACGGGCTGACTTGCGCTGACCGATACCACTTCAACCGCCTTTCCAATGCTTGCACGAAGCGGGAGGATGGCGACTGCACCTTCCTGTCACCTTGCTTCAACAAAGCGATCAGCGAGTTCATTCATTACGAGTGGGTGCGGCCGGCCAATCCCCTCACATTCGAGAGGATAATTCAGCTGCCATTTGACCTAGAGCTGGAAGTCCGCCGCAGATGGGGCGGTGGGAGCAGTACCTTAACGGAGGCCGTCAGAAACCTCGCGGCAGAGGTCAAAGACAACGTGGAGTATCCTGCGCAGTGGATCCGAGCCGATCTGGAAGACTTCAACTTCCGAGTGATTGGAAGGTACGACGTGGTCATGATCGATCGTAAGCACTCCCCGCCGCCCATCTGGAGGGTTTGCAGCCGCTGACAGTCCAAAGCCCCATGGACATCGACATGGAACTCCCGTACCCTGTCATGTCCGATGTCAGCATCAGCAAGTTGGCAGTGGATAAGTTGCAGGACAGCGGGCTGCTCTTCTTGTGGGTTACCGCACGCAATTACTCCGCTGGGGTCAAACTGCTTAAGCACTGGGGGTAAGTTTCGCTCGCCTTTATTCGCTCCATGGCCCCAAATAACGTACTAACCCCTTTTAGGTACAAGTTCGTGGATGAGATAACCTGGATTAAGGTTAACCGGATCAACGCTACCGTCGCATCTGGCAGAACCAGCCGTTGGCCGAATCACGCTAAAGAGTCTTGTCTTATTGGGGTCAAAGGAGAACCCAAGCTACAACCATTGATGGATCTTGACATCATCGTTGAAGCTGCCCGGGGAGCCAGCCAGAAGCCAGACGCGGTATGTTTCTTTCTCCCTTACTTTGCCTCCATATGATAGCTGAGAATGACAGATATATGGAATTATTGAGCGATTGGCCGGTGAGACGGCGAGAAAGTTGGAGTTGTTCGGAGGGGAGAGAAATCTCCGTCCTGGATGGCTCAGTGAGTTCCCCCGCCTCCCGCCATTCAAACCACGCGAACTAATACTGCAAACAGCGATCGGCAATCAGCTTCCGGGAGTGAACCTCGTGGAGCCGGTTCTTAAGCGCAGATACCAGAGGTATCTGTGGCTGCAGGCTAATCCTACGGATGCCGCAGCCCGCCGTCGCTCCCGGACTGACCCCACCGCTGAGGGGCGCGACCATCCTGCGTCGGTCGCGGTTTGGCCTGCGTCTCCGGTGTGCGTGGATCACCAAGGTACTGCTACGGTGACATTCAGAGATCCGGTCAGGCAGGCTGCGTACTTGGCCAGCCAGGCTGGTCGTTCTTCGACCGGTGCTCGTCCTCCTCCGCGGGTGCAGCAAGGTGGGCAGCAGTCTCTCCCTGGAGACCGTGACGCCAGGATCCGTCAAGGTATGCGGAGCCCGGTAGACGAAGGCCGAAGGGGCAGCAACCGTGGAAACGCGAATCCTGCGCCGCAGCAGGTTCGTCGCCGCCAGGAGTCCCGGCTCGGAAACCAACTCTTTCCTCCCAGTGACGGAAACTATCGGAATCCCCCACTCGGCCCACGCGGGTACCAGCAGCGTCCCAACGAGCCGGACGAGCTGTACGGAGCTCTGCTAGACGGGCCGCCCTACGAATCACCTATGTCTTGAAGTATAGAACGAGTAAAAAAACCATCGGCTATTTTTTTCTGATATGTTTTTTTGCCTTCCCCCCACACAGCATAGTATACGAAAAAAATAAATAGGGGTTCATGAAAGAGCTCTTTTCCTTTCTTTCTTTCTTTCTTTACCCCAAAGTTCTTTCTTTCTTTCTTTTTCTTTTTCCGCACGGTAAAATGCACATACATAAATGCATACATACTTATTTACCTTAATAGATATTACATAGATGGCGGTAGTTATGTGGTTGCAGAGCTGTTCCCTAAATCACTGATAATGAAGATGCTGGTGCGGAATTCTGTTGAAGGAAGGTCAGAGACCGCATGTAGAGTATATCACAGGATTTTTGTGCTAGTGAATTTGATACTGACTAAGCGCAGTGCGCGCTACGGGCGCCCCGAGACTGCCAAGCGCGGCGCTAACCAATTTCAAAAGTAGGACTCTTATGATCTGGGTTTATACGCTACTCACGTATACATAACCAATCCGGCCTACAATGTCAAGTGTCGCCCATGGCTAAGAAACCGCCCGGATCCAGGACCAGCAAAGACAAGGAAGACCACAGCGTCCCGGTACTACCAACTGAAGACGGGACATGCGCTTATCGGTCAGTATCTGAAATGGATTGACAGTAGGGAAGATATATGTATATGTTGGTGGTGCTGCAAACCTGGAGCAACTCAGATCCGTGAGCATCTGTTTAAGGTGTATACCACCTGGAAGAAGCAGCAGAAAATCCTCTGGAAGCCAGTACGAGCACAAACGAAGTGTGGAAGGGATCGGTTCCGTATAGCAGATCTCTTTGCAGATGAGCGCTACACTAAGGCAATACTTGAGTTTCTGGAATCAACTGATGTCGGAAGAAAGGCTAGAGAAGAGGAGTGGGAGCAAGCAAGCAATGGCACTGTGGAAGAGCAGGAGAAGGTAGTGGAAGGGAAGGAGGAGTCAATGGAGGTGCGGGATGATGGTAATGTGTGTAAGATATGTATTGAGTAGGCCAAGGGGGCCAAAGGGAGAGACACAGACAAGTTCCTGATGAGCCGAAAACATATATGCAAGCGATGAAGAGTGTGGATGCAGAATTATGGACAAAGGCAATGGATGAAGAGATGGAAAGTCTGAAGAAGAACGGTACTTAGGAAGAGGTGGAATTACCACAAGAAAGACTGTCAACAGCAAATGGGTTTTCAAAGTGAAGCAAAAGGCAGATGGGCCAATGGAATAGTATAAGGTACAAGTAGTAGCGAAAGGCTTTTCACAACAGTACGGAACCGACTATGATGAGATATACATACCAGTAGCACGATATGACTCCTTTCGGCTACTTATTGCGATCGCTTCATATCACCGATGGACCCCTCAACAAATGGATGTGAGATCAACCTTCTTCTATGGTGTCCTGAAAGAAGAATTCTATATGCGCCTACCCAAAGGTTATAGGACAACTGGAAAAGTTGTCCGGCTCCACAAATATATCTATGGACTCAAACAATCTGCTCGCGAGTGGTACGTATGCCTCTCTGCCCTACTTCGAGAAATTGGATTTGTTATATCACATTTCGACCCCTGTATATTCATTCACAAATCTGAATCAACTTTCATTTCAGTATATATGGGTGACATCACAATCATCAGCCCCAGTTCCCCCTTTGTCAAAGAAATCAAACAGCAACTCAACTTGAAATTTGACTGTAAGGACCTCAGCGATGCAAAATACATACTAGGTCTTGAACTTACCTACACCAAGGCTGAAATTAGTATATCCCAGTATGGCTAAATTGGAAAGATCCTACTACGATTTGGAATGTCCGACTCCTGACCTGTCGCCACACCACTTGACCTGAATATGCCACTACGGAAAGCGGAACCAGGCACGGAAATCGAGGATATCGGTATCTATCAAAGTATCATCGGATCCCTTATGTATGCTGTTACTGGAACTCGACCAGATCTCACCCACACTGTTATGCTCCTATCACAATTTGCCTTCCTACTGAACAAAGCACACCTACAAGTAGCAAAACGGGTATTACGATACCTAAGAGGCACTACCAACTAGAATCTCCACTACCCTAAAAAGGCCAACGATACACCCCTACGACTTCTCTGCTACAGTGATGCCTCCTACACTAGCAACCTCGACAATCGAAGATCTTTCTCAGGATACGTTACCATGCTAGGGGAAGTCACTGTCAGCTGGTACTCGAAGAAACAGAAGTCAGTAGCGGTATCAACAACAGAAGCCGAATATATGCCGATGTCCTTAGCAAGCCGACACTTCGTATAGTTACAACATGGACTTCAACAGCTCTGGCAACATATCACCTACAGTGTCACAACCGACAACCATGAAGTAGACTACCTTCTTGGCAACAACCAAGGAGCATTAGAACTGGCCAAGAATCATCAGATCAACAATCGATTAAAACATATCGATACTCACTATCATCATGTATGCGAGCAACTCGAAGCCGGCACCTTTGACCTGATGTACATACCGACCGATGATAACCTTGTTGACCTGTTCACCAAAATCCTTCCCAAACCTCAGCATCACAAACTCGTGGAAAAGATACACTGTGCCTAGCGAGGGGAAGTGTTAAAAATAGCACTGTCACACCCATTTCCTATGTTCAGTGGGATAGATTGTATATGTGGTGGCGCGGAGGAACTCATTTCGGCGGTGGTGGCAGCGCAGCGGGGCGGCGCGGTGGCACGACGGAATCCATTGTGGTGCTGCACCGATGAAACCCACAGCAGTGCTGCACCAGTGCAACCTGGAATGGATATTGGAGGAATAATTACACCGACTGTCTCCTTTGTACTAATTTTGTCACTCTCTCAGATGGGTATATATAGCCTAGCACATTTCTTTATTCTGATGTACGGCCAAGAAAAAAAGTCTTCAAGCAATAGCTAGCTCAGTCACGTGTCAAATCCCCGTATCGAATCTTCTAGTTTCCAAACGACCCCACTTCCGCAATTAGCTCAACTTCACTATCCCCATCTAGCAGTCGTTGAACAGCTGAAAGATCGCCCTTTGCACAGGCAGAAACAAGAGGTGATGAGTCATCGACACCTACAGTTAGCAGTAGCTGCAGCAAGGTCTCCTCGCCTTGCAAATACTCCTGGAGGAGAGCACTGTAGTGCGCAGTGCTACCTCAGCTCTGACAGCGACAACTTCGCGGAGATGAATACGTACCGTATTAACTCACGTAAGAGGCACTGTTTTTTAGTGGTAAGCGCACACTAACGAGCGCTAGAGCGCTTCGAGACTAGCGCAATATCAAAATCGTGCCAGGTTCGGTGTTTCGGATTTGAAGATATTCTATCTATCACCGTTCCAAAGAGGGCCGCCCCTCGGCGGGAGAAACAAGCTACTAAAGATCCCCTTTCTGCCATCGAAAGTCATACTTAACACCGTCATCCTCGTCAGATTCCTCCGCATCAGTGATTTGTAGGAACTCCAACACATATTTCTGAGTAGGTTTTGCAGTCAACCTCGCACTCCTTCTTGTACCGGTACTAGTAGCAGCCGCTACACTACTACTAGTAGTAGCTTTTCCCTTCCCCCGTCCTTTCTTAACTTCCCCACCTCCCCTTCCATTCTTTGCTTTCGGGTTCGGTGCCGAGACTGACGGCCTTGCTTTGTTTCCGTGTTTTGGATATTACCCGTGTGTGATGAGCCCATGCAAGGACCCCCAGCTTGAATTCGACTGTGCGTGCGCGCTTTTCTTGGGAAGGTGTTACTGTGGGGCGTGGAATCCAGTGTGGAGCTTCAGCGATTCCCTTTGTACGAGGACCTGGCCGCTGCTTGAACTTCAGAGGGAAACGCATATCTGGTGTGCGAGCCGGCTCATCATCGGCGGTGGACTGTATGCTGACAGCAGAGAATATTCTTGAGAGTTCGTGAACAGGTGCAGGTGGTGCCGGGGAGTCAAACGGAGGTGCGATGAATACGGGGTGTCGGCGATGGTGGGAGGTCCGCACAGCAGGGGCGCGTCGACAAGGAGCCATGCCCTGCGGTACACGAGCCGCATACAAAATGCATAAGTTATACCGTTTCTCACCAAATACTTATAACAAAAACTGCATAAATATCACTCGTTGCATAGGATACCATGCATTGCATATCTTTACACCGCGATGCATATGTCTAGTCGTACAGCAGTCTGACTAAAAGTAGTCTCAAGTCACTTACACGTCGCGGATGGAATAAATCTCACGCTGCATAAACACCCGGTCAGGATATTGAGAAATATGTTACCACACGACATATATATTCTCGAGTCGGCTGTGACGGGACCGGGCAAGCTAGGCTGCAGGTAGAAAGGAATCGGACTGTGCGTACCGAGAACGGGCAGCAGTGGTGTATACGGAGATTGGAAGAGAGTGGCAAGCGGACAGACGGGAAAGAGTAGAAATGAGAAGTCACAGAAGCAGTCCGGAAAGGACAGGAAAGAAGAGAGACTCCTATGGCTAGAACAAAACATGTCAAAACAGAGAAGTTGTTGCGTAAGAAAGAAATGATGAAGAGAAGTGAACGATGTCTCCTTATAAGGATATCCATCACCCATCATGCTAGTGGTGCTATTCACGGCATCCTATCTACATCCCACATCCTGTCACTGGTATCCTGTCTCCCATCCTGTCTCCCATCCTGTCTCCCACATCCCGTTTCCCATTACTAATCCAGTCCGGCACTCGTCCTGTCCAGCAGTCATCTGTCTCATCCCTGTCCCACATGCGTCCTGTCCAGCGCTCCTTCTATCCAGCCCTTGCACTATCTGGCACTCCTTCTGTCCGGCACTCCTTCTGCCCGGCCCATGCCCTGTCCGGCGCTCCTCTTGTCCATCCCTTGCCCTGTCCGACACTCCTTCTGTCCATCCCTTGCCCTGTCCAGCACTCCTCCGGTCCGGCACTCCTTCTGTCCAGCTCTCCTTTGTCTAGCCCTTGCCCTGTCCGCCACTCCTTTCATCCTGCACTCCCTCTGACTGCCACTCCCTCTGTCCAGCCCACACCATCTCCAGGCCTCACCCTCTCCGGCATTCCCTCATCGGTGAAGTATTTTGCCATTTTCTCCTTTTTCCATTTTCTGATTTTCTTGTTAGCACAGCCCACGGCGAGCAATCCAGCCAGAACTGTCTCCGCGCGATGGCCGCCGTGCGACGGGCAGCGGGCCGCAAATAGGTGATATGCGTGTTTTTCATAGGAGTCCTGGTATGAAGTGATGGATCCGACGAGCTCAGCCCCAGTCCTGGCTGCTGCCTGTCCTCCATGCGCACAGCTGCGCGCGACGTCTATTGCAGTCAGAAGTGTTCCAGCTCAGCGCACTAGCAGTACGTAAAGCGGGACCTCTGCAGCAGTGTCCCGCGCACCTATCACAACGCTTATGTATATCGCGGCTGGGGACGAGTGCACGGTGCATACATATGCGAACAGAATGTCCATTGGCTCCATTCCACATCCCCCCACCGACCATTCTTCACTGCCCGCCCTTCACTGCCCACTCCCCACCGCCCACCGCACACTCACCACCACCCATATAGCTGTACCAAATCTAGCGACTCCAGCGCATTCCCATGTCGCGAACGGTGCCAGCGCCCGGCTCGACGGCCGCCGCGGGCTGTGACGCCGGAAGCGGTGCGGCCGCGGCAATGGCGAGTAGGAGAAAAATGGAGAGAAGGAGGAAGGAGGACGTCGCGGCTAAGTGCATCGCCTATGTGTCGTGTGTTTGTCTATTGTAGCGTGTGATGACCGGACCGCGGTGGGGTTGTATGTAAACCGATCCCCACCCCAGTTGGAATTCAGAATCGTCCGCTGGCTGCTGAATATAGAGTAGGTGGTCCCTCGTATTCGGAGCCCAGAAAACGGCGATATGTGGTCTGTCTCGTGGTATCTAACTTTGTGTGTCCTCTTGAGTCCTCCGTAGAGTGAACACCGTTGGTAAAAGGGTAACATGTTACCCCATTCGGCCGAGTAGGAGACTGGGGGTAGCTGGTGATGCCATGGGCTGGATTCCCCCTACAGTGTATGTCATTTTTCCACTCGACCCTACTGAAGTTCTTCGTTTGGCCACTGCATGTACGTACGGACGTGAAATGAGTAGTGCTACGCCGATTGGTGGTTGAGTTCGTACATCATGGTTCACGTGACTACAGTACAGTACAGTACACACGGGTCCCGTATTCTCCCGCAACATCGATGTTCCCTTTCTTAGTCGATCTCGGCGACGATCTCTCGCTAGCTCACACCCTTCTCCCGCAGGGCGTCGACAACCCGTTCCATGGCGCCGAGCACGCACTCCTCCTCGAGCCTTCCACCCACGATCTGGACGGCCGTCGGTAACCCGGCCATCTTCGCCGCGTCGTACACACCCCATGCCTTGCTCGCGATGAGGTTCGTGAGCCTGACTTCGTGTCCGCCCTTCTCCTCGCCGCCGACGATGGCATCCGCTGGACCGACCCCGTAGCAGGATCTGTTAATTTTCCGCGCTGTGTCGAGCACGGGGTCGACACGGCCGACTGGGACGACACCCGCGGAGCAGTCCAGCAGGCTCCATATGAATATGTACCCGCAACTAGCGACAGTGTCCTTCATTCCGCCCGCTAGGACGGCGGGAAGCGCGTTAGCCGGCGTGAGGATGAAGTCGACGTGGTTCTCCTTGAGGTGCTCAAACCACGCGCGCCTCATGTCTTCGCGCTGCGTGACGAGCTGCCACTGGTTGGCGACGGAGCGCGAGTGGAAACCTTCGATAAGGCCCGCGGCTATGGGGTCGCGGCGGATGTAGCGGTGGTAAGCGGCGTAGAGGGTCTGGACGAAGCGGGGAGGCAAAAGAGTGTGTTGAGGATGCTGACGCCTGCGTCGTTGGATTCGAAGATGCTGGTGAAGTGGCTGTTGTACGTTGCCCCGGCGTCGGAGTTCAGGGGACCGGAGGCTAGCCGGAGTGCATCTTAGCAGCTGGGGGTACCCTCGAACTCGAAGACCTCATCGCCTGCGGCCTGCCTCGAGGAGTGCCTCGGCCGTCGTGCTGAGAGCGCGTTCGATCGCGGGAGTGGGAGGGACAACGCCGTCATGTCTTACCGCTGGATGTGGGTAGACAATAGAATATTGCAGCGAATCACGTACGTTTTTATGTATGTGCCTATGTGCTTACCAACCTCCACCCGCCCGGTACAACTAGTTGTTTAGGGACCTGCAGCAATAGCAGCTCCGGAATGGGGAAAAGCGTGAAAGGGACATCAGGTCTGGTATGTACTGAGGAAACACCGGGCGGGAGGTGGCAGCACTTCCGTCTAGTCCTACCGATTAACACTAGATATAATCTTAATAGAGACCTCGTATGCCTACATACGTAGAGGTACCGTAGAAGTCACTGTGGTGGCTGGCCCGTGGGAACGATCATTTCAAGAATTCGAGGTCAATTAGCCGGTGAGCGCTGATCTCAACCAAGAGGTTCTTAGAATACCCGCTGGCGGCGGGTGTTGAAGGGCTGACTGGCTCCAATGGAAGGGGAGAGTCGGTGGGTGAGGCTTCCGGACGGGGGGTGGCAAAGGGGACGCGGAAACGGGTTGGAGGAGTTGAGTCGGATACATAGACACCATGCGGACGGAGGATTACCTGGGTTGGAGCTTTCGGGTCGGGCGGAGATTGTGATTGGAGCGTGACCAGCCGTTTAAACTCCCAAGAAACAGACTTCGAGACACTGAGACCAAAGGACCTCCAGTCCGGGTGGCCTCTGGCTACGACATAGCTACGAATCGAGTGCTGTACCGCAGCCACAACCACCTCCTCTCTTTGCATATCCCCATCTCCGATGGGGGAGCATGATCTCGGAGGATGGGGTGAGAGCTAGGTGACGGCAAGTGAGGAAAAAGAGGTACGGTGATATGGTATGGATGATAGGACTAATGGCTGGGTTGGAGGAGGGCCACTCGAGCGGCAAGAGGTGCACAGGAGTAATGGGGAGGCGGGAGATTGCGTGCGGGCGGAATTTACATCACTATGTTCTTCGTGAGTCGGGTGCAAGCAAAGTATCATAGTACGGAGTCAAACCCAGACTCCTACTTTTGAAACCGGGTTAGCGCGCCTTAGCGCGCTAGTCCGACTCGTCATTTAATTAGGCTCGCAGGCGCCCTTAAACCGGCATCGTGAGAATGTTAGATGTAGACCTTTACGAAATACCCACGAAAACCAAAACAACGGGAATCACAGAGGCAATAATGGGAAGCAGCAAAGTCAATTTACTACACCAAACGCGCTCGACACAGCCAATTGCAATTCACCGCTCTCGTTCTTACACCATACTTCAAGAAGCTGACGGCGAAACTTTAGACGACTAATATGAAGATGATGATCTTTCGAAGCTGGTTGTCCCTCCACTTCTATCACTTCGCAAACCGAAACCGAAAAGTTTACTTGCTGTTTCCTGCCCGCTGTACCTGACCAACTCTATGGATAACCAACTCCTTATATTATAGCCTACCCTTCCTCGGCATCCACGGCGTGTGTTCAACAGGCTCGGTGGGTTCAGTGCACACACATTCTCGGCGGACGCGTCCTCGGCAGGCTCGGCGTGCGCGGTTTCGGCAGACTCGGTCACTCGGCGGAGGCCCCCCTCGACAGGCTCAGTGTACACGGTCTCGGCAGGCTCGAGGTTCGGTGCATGGGCTCTCTGCAGGCACGTTCTCGACAAGCTTGGTATCGGCAGGCTCAGTGGGCACTGGGCGCAGGCAAGGAAAAACTTCTGTTGAACCGGTGGGTTTAGCATGAAGAAGTAAGTGACTGGGAGTAGTGCGCAGGCAGTAACTAAAAGTCCATATGGAAAATTTAGTGTCAACGTGGCTTATCTAGCAGCACAGTGCCTGGGTCGGTTGGTTGAGAATGTGAGACCGGGTCGTCCGGTCCCCGTTGGAGTCAAAAGTAATGTCGAACAGGTCGGGCTCTCCGATAATTCACAATGGTGAGGCCAAGACGCACGGTCATCGCTGGAGTCCAAACTATGTATCATACAAAAGATAAAGCCTCACACGAAAACCTCCTTCCGATACCTCACAACGATATGAAGTTCCAGTTCGATATCTATTCGGCTTTCCCCACGGCTCGCTCGATATTCCGCTCGCGAAGAGCTTGATGCTCGGCTTACGACGTACTAATAATCACAAACAAGTACACAAACTGCAAGGATCAGTTTCCGCACGATGCTTCCGTTCTCGCGCTGCTCCGCCGCGATCCGCAACTGGGGGACGCGGCAACGCCAAGAAGTGCACCCCGTCGTAGCTATTGATACGTACATATCTAGATCGAACAATTGGCTAGCGAAGGGCATCGTGAAGTGTGCTCTGAAGAGCGTCATGGAGTGCGAGTGCGTCGCAATCAAGCGAAGTTCCTGATGTCTGCCACCCGATTGGCTGACAGCTCTACGCCCTGTACAGAGTGGGCTGCTGTCTGCCATCGTCAGCATCAACTGAAAATGTCCGGAAGAAAGCCGGCCTCCGCCCGCCCTCCCTTCCTTTGGCTCTTCTCTTGCTTGCGATACCTCAATTATCTTCGTTCGGCAGCTCTTTGCTGCGAGGCATGTTGTGTCGTCGTTTTTTAGATTTTGACAAACCCCTGTCTGCCAAGAGCCTGTGCACACCCTTGCCCACATGCGCCAGCAAAACCTACGGCAGATGGGGCTGTATCAGCATCGTGTGTGACATATCCTAAGCGGTGGGAAGCTTCAGATAGTGGATTGTTTGTGACTGTTATTGGAGAGCAGTGCCCTTAAATTCTCCTCATCCGCGATGATAGTTTGTATTGCTGCTCGCAGGTTCATGATACATACATACATACATACATACATGTTACATACAAAATAAGATGCATCTTCTCAAGTGCCAGAGCTTTCGTCCCACCGTCTTCCCTCCTCTCTTCCACACTCTCCTCTTCTGCTCGCCCAGCAACCAGCCACATTGTCCACCTTCAGCCCTCCGTGGCATTTTTTTCTATTTTCATTTTACCCTCAGCTCCTAGGGGCCTCTCTCCCTTCCCCTTCTCACGAGATACTTCTAATCCTCCCGTTTCGATACCGCGCAACCTACAGCGAAATCCGGTGCGCCGACGTTGGCAATCATACTGTGTGGGCATTACCTTGTTTCCTCTCCCTTCGCTCGCTAGTGGGTCGTTCCGAATCTGCTGATGATGTAGATAGCTAACGATGACGATCCTGCTCAGGCCGGCCCCGCCGCGGAGGTCTTCGCTTGCCAGGTGTCATTAAAACCAAGCTCCAAGCCGACGGGGTGTGGTCGAGCCCGCGTGATTCGGTTGTGGGAGAGGTGAAATACCGAGAATTGGTGGGAACAGCCAAAGCCAACCTCCAAGAGGAATGGTATACGCGGAATGTACAGGGCATTCGCTCCCATCCCCTTCGCACGAGGAAATGTTTTCGCCTCTCCCGGTTTCGACACCACGCAAACCTACAGCGAAGCAGGGCCGCGCAACTGCGCCGACGTTAGTAACGATGCCGCGTAGGTGTCACCTGTTTCCATCCCCCCCCGCTCGGTAGCAAATCGTTCCGGCTCTACTGGTGATGATTGCTAATGGCGATGATTCTACTCAGGCCAGCCCCATCGGAGACGAATTCTCCAGTCCACTTGGCGTCATAAGAACCAAACTTCAAGCACAGATGAGGGGTGGCCGAGCCTGTGTGGTTGTGGACTGGTGTGAGCAGCTCAACCCCTCCTCCAAGAGGATGGTGTGCACGGGACGTATAAGGGCCTTGGTTCTCGGCTATTTTCCCACCTGGATGGTGTACTTCACCGTCTACGAAGCCAACAAGCCGTGGAAGCATCACGAGACCACGGCGCCGCAGAAGATGTTTTACCCCGAGATGTGTGGGGGCTCCTCGGATTGGTGAGAACGGGCAAAGGAAAGAAAACTGGGTGGATGACTTCATTTCTTGAAGAGACTGCAAACAATTGCACTACTACCCTCACTTCTGTTTTTGTTCGTCTTTTTTTTTTCCTCCCCTAATTTTCTATTGTCCGTTGCTTTTCCTCACATTTTGTTTCCTATTATCTTTTTCTGTTTTCTTTTCTCTTTTGTTTCCTTTTCTTTGCAATGATCACTAGATCCGGAATTGAGATCGGAACCGGACGGAGTTTCGAGGGCACTTGCCATCTTTGACTGGATTCCTTGTATGGATGGGAAATACGTCTACAGGCATATGAATGTCAGGAACAGAAGTGAACCAACAAATGTACGCCCAGCAATCTCTCCAGCGCCTCGCACAGTGCCCTGCACCCTCTTCCTCCAATTTTTGCTCGCAGTTGCGAGTAGCCGCTTCGGAACGGAGGTGGAGTTACGCGACAGAGCAGCGTTGGGTCAGAGAGCACCAAAGCGGGCGAGTAATCTCAACACCCACACAGAAGGGCAGACCGCAGGCCGAGACCCCCGTGCCGCCGCCATTCAGTGGCCGTTCCACGTGTTGATACAGTAAAAGGCTGCTGTGCTGCTGCAATACCGGGGCTTGGTGATGTTGGCCGCGGGTGCTTCCCGGTAACGGTCTGGGCGGGTTCAGCTCTCGGTGGGTACTCCTCCGATCTGATCGCGGACCGGGTTCGTGCCCCGAATTCCGCTCCTTCCGTACGGCATCGCCCGGCACTTCATCACGTGTCGGCACTCGCATGCTGTCCTTCTGGCTGATGATTGGGAGGTATTGTTATTTCCGCTACCATCTCGGCGACTCCTTTGCCATCAACGTAGCTCGCTGTGTGGCGATTCACCTCGCACCAGAACCCATCCCACCGAGCCTTGACACCACTAAGCAGACCGGTGTGGGGAGCGGATGTCGGATGCAGAGTGAGCCCCAAGCAAAGCAGATGATGGAAATCCCCCCCATAAGCGTACACGTGGCGCAGGTGATCACATTGGAGTAGCCTTCCCCCTTGGGTATTTGCTGTGTGGTGAGTCTATAGTGGCACGGCGCTGTAGTATAATCGTGGCCGGGTGGTATGCAGTGCGGCTTTGTCGTGAGATAGGGTTATACTCCAGAGGGGGATTGAGGGACTGCTGTTTAACTGTGGGTCGAGCTGTCGGTGAATCCCACCACAAATGTAGTGAGATTACCGCCACAGCGGTGATGGTCTAGCGCGGTTTGTATGTACTACTGCCTACTGTGAGCCCAAAGCGATATTTACTGCGCAGCCGGCTCGGTACACGATACGCGTGATATCCACTACCTACATGGCTGATCCCAATACTACTGCGCGGTTGACGTGATATCTGGCCAACTTAGTAATGGCCTCAGGGCATAAGCTCGCATGAGACATCACTCGCAATGCGTGAAAGCGTGAGTATCAAAAGGTTACGGCATAGATATGTAGGTAGAGATGGTAGATGGTAGATTCGATGATACTCTCTTGCCAGGCGGCAGAAATACCTCTATATACATGCTCGTCCCTGCCTCCCTCCGTGTCCACTTTCACTGCCACCTCCGCGTCGGGTGCCCTCGCAGGTTCGAGACCGCATCCGCATGAACTGCGCGTCTCCGCATGGACGCCACCCTCTTATGCATAGGTTCTCCGCATGGACACCGCCCCTATGTGTTGATGGCATCGTCTCATCTTCTCATCTTGACAGTGAGAACTACTCGCACAGTTCAGTCGGTCGCACGAGGACCAACAGCGGGGCGGCGGGATACGCGGACGGAGAGCAGTAGGTGGGCATCAAAACCCACATGGGATACAACCAGGGGGCCTTCGATGCGGTGTGCGTGGCGCTGGCCAGGGGCCTTAGGGACAGCGGCGAGGCCACAGACCACCCCGGAGAGGGCTACGATCTTTACGGATGCGCAGGCGAGCAAGACCGGACATCTGCATAAAGATCCATTGGTGCGGCCGATGCGCCTAACCAGATCTCTAGCGATTGTCAGACGAGAGATTACAGAGGAGAAGTGGGCCGAAGCCCGGAGCTGGGTGGAAGGCCGGATCGACGCAGAGAATACCGAAGACGCAGCGCCCGAACAGAGTGGTGACCGGATGCTCGAAGCGGCTGGCCGGGCGAGCGGTATCAGCAGTTGAAGGCGGGGCCACTGCATCGCTGGACAATACCTCCGGTGGATGAAGAACCGGACCACCGCAAAGGGTGGGTGGTGCCAGGACAAGGTGCAGACACTGGAGCACTTGCTCAAGAACTGCCCGCGCTGGAAGCCGCAACAGAAGTCCCTGTAGGCTGAGGTTCAGAAAGAGGCTAGAAGGGGGGAAGGTGAGAAGGGAACGGGGAGGTTTTCTTTCCTTTTCTTTCCTTTTGTCCGTCCTTTCAGTTCCCTATGTCTCCACTTTATCTTTTCTTATGTCTGTCGAAGCGGGGATAGGTAAGGCGGGGACAGGGAGTTACCGCGTACCGCCTGCAGACTGCTTGAGGCCGGGACGGAAGGTGAACAGGAACGGACTGTACATAATATCACCACGATCCGACGTGGTCTCATGCTATCAATGAGACTCTCTCTCTCTCTTTTTTGGTCAGTCGCACCCGACTACCACGGGGTGGGTGGAAGCAATATGCAGACCGGGACGAAAGACTACATAGCACCGCCGGCGAGGAACGGCGTGCCGGAAGGCGGACCCGGTTCAAGGACCAACAAGCGGCTGGCAGCGAGGTTCTACCGGCTGAAGACGGGCCAATGTCCTACCGGCCAATACCTCAAGTGGACGAAGTACAGACCCGCAACCATATGCCGGTGATGCCAGTACAAGATACAGACGCGGGGAACATCTTTTCAAGAATTATCCGCAGTGGAAGCGCCACAAGAGGGCGGCAGTAAGGGGGGTGACTAGCAGCGGCAAGGGTCGGTTCGGGATCTGCAACCACTTTGCCGACGAGCGGTGCATCTACGTAGCCAGGCGATCCTGGACTTTCTCGCCACGGCTGATGTGGGGAGGCGAGCTCCGGACCCCGCTGGAGAAGACACTCAGAGCGGGGGCGTCTGAGGAGGCGATCAGGAAACGGGAGAGATCACCGCAGGACAGGGATGAGGCTAAGGAGGTGGCAGTGTAGTATCTAGATATCTTCACCGGGACCCGCTGACTGATCGACGTTGGGGTTGACAACTGGTGCGAGTACATCGCCATGATCTACATAGAAGGGCCACATGCGATTAATGAATGAATAAATAAATAAATTATGCTCGGTGCGGAGCTCTGGTGGGAACGGTGACGACAACCACCGGACACAGCTTAGTCAACCAGGAAGCTCGGGCGATCACGGGCTGCTTCCGGACAACCGACCTGGGAGTGCTGGCGATGGGAGTCTGGGCTCAGAACAGGCAGCGGCCAGGCCAGGAAGTCGTGGGCGCCGCATCTGGTATCGGCAAAAAAACGGCTGGAGTGCGCACTTGGGTGGGTACATGCTCAGCCAGGACGGAGAGCACAGCCTTGCTGGAGGAGCCAGCGACCCCTCGACGCCGATATCCTACAGCAGGAGGAAGAGGCTGAGGCCAAGGCTGATGCTGAACGCTCTCCGCCTGGGCTCACCATATGTATCCACGGACGGGTCACGGCTGCTGCCGGATATCTACTCGGTCGCATCAACCCACATGAGCTATGTACATACACCAGGGAGCCTACGACGCGGAGTGCGCCGCTCTCGCCAGGGCACTGGAAACCGCCGCAAGGCGACAGACAGCTCCGGAGAAGGCCACGATCGCCACCAACGCCCAGGCCGCCGTCGGGCGCACCGCCTCGGAGGGAGGAACCTGGCCCCACTGCAATGTAAACGCCGTCGACGGTCGAAGCCGGGTGTTGACTCGCGACTCACAGGCGCAGAATACCAATGTACGGTCCGGCTCGGTTTCTGCAGACGGAACTGCTGCCTTGGCGTTCGAGATGGACGGGGCCAGGACGCTCCGCTCCAGGCAACAACAGCCAATGCAAGGCAGGACACATATAGCACATGCCCTGCCGGAAAGCTGACATCGCGGCTTGGTGGCTGGCGATCTCGACTGCTATCCGTCTATGTATGCACACAATGCGGACGCCGAGAGCGGTAATCGGCACGACGAGCACTCCGTTGACAGCGGGCCGACACCGTGCGCGAGGCAGCAGGTCCCACGGCAGACCACAGCGCCTCGAAGCCGATCACGTTCGCTGGCCAGATAACCAACTATGTGCGGATATGGACGGAATACTGAGCACGGAGCCGGCGACAACGGAACTCCGCGCGCACGGCCACCCCTCGCGCCCGCCACACTCCACCAGTGATATCAGCGCACCAAATAGTTGATGCGAGCAGATGTCCTCCTGCATATGTATGTACGCAGTTGGGCTCACAGCTGACCGCGCTAGCGTGTTGCGAATGCTGCCCGACACACTAAGGGAACCCAAGGTTGGGTTGGTTGAGAACCATCCAGCATCGTTTCTGCGTGGTGGAAATAAATGGTGATTGGCTGACGTATCAAATTAGCCATCGACTGGTTTTCGACCAGAAGGTCTTGGAGCCATGTAGATACATACATAGCCTCGCTTGACGTAAATTTAGATTTCAGTCCATTCAAGAAGGTTGCCGAGCCTCAAGCCGCGACTGCGTTGAAGATTCTCGGCTTCAAGTGACGGCGAGGACAAGCAGATCCATACACAAGACTTATCAGCAGTTCGCTCCAATTGCAAAACAAGTGGTGGATGCCGGCCGGATGCCACGACCTTCCCTTGAGCACTCTGCCCCAGTGGGTTTGTTCCCCCGCACGATCTGAGTAGAGTATGTAGATACATATGTAGCCCCATCTCCGGCCTCGTAAACAGTTTGATGCTAGCTACGGGCTTTTGATTGGTTCCCGTGTTCCCCCAACTTCGCACTAATGGCCAACCCTCCAAACTCACCCTGAGGACCCACTATGTATCTGACTGGGAAGGTCGACTCTGCCTTGTGCGATGACGCTTGCCAACCACCCACAGTGCGAGCACTTGTGCCCGCAACGAAGATTCCGCACGGCTGTCTGAGGCGACAGCGATCGAGCGGCGTGACTGCTGTGCGGGCTTCACCAGGCAGCAGACCTGCAGTTCGCTGTTGGTGTCAAACGGACCAGCCTCCTCGGCGGAACTTGGCCGGGAGGCTTCTGCCTGGCGTCCGGTGAGAGCGATTGATAATGTGTCGCTTCGCTCCGCCACAGCCACACTCGCTTCGAGCGCTGTCCGGCTGCTGAGTGCCCTCGCTCCGTGCGGCTGAACTCTGCCCCGGAGAAGGTGGTTGGTTGCGCACTATGTAGCCTTTGCGGAGTTGATGTGACATTCCCTAGGTAGTTAGCGCCGGTGTCGCTCCCGGGCGCAGTCCGCGTGCGTGCACAGCCTCTCGGGCGCGCCGGGCGTTGAGCATCCTGACGATTCTCGTAAACATATAAGCCGCCGGCGTCCGCCCCTCCTTCTTCCTCTCTCCATCACATCGATAGTCAACAGCTTCTTGTCCTCAACTGGGATAACACCACTACCACCACTCCCATCAACCCTAAATCACACCCACACTCGCACTCACACCTCCACTTTATCTCTTCCCCGCAATGTTGGAGGTTGATCCGCCGAGCGGCGGCAATGGGAACGGCGTCCATTGTCCTGTACCCGCTGCTGCGAAGAGCAGCAGTGGTGTGTACAACCAAATCCTGCGGTCATACAACCAAACTCCCATGACCTGTGCAAGCTCGCACTACGGTGATCGGCTCCGTCGATCGGAACCCGCCCGCTTAATGGAAACGCCCCCGGCAATTTTCGGCCCTTAAAAAAATAAATACCCATCTATACGACTCGTTGATCCGGCAACCCTGCGACCTCTTCTCCTCCTCCTCCTCCTCCTCCCGCCGCCCTCCCACCGCTTCCTCCTCCGATCCGCACACAATCAGGTCTGCATCCCAGGGACGATCACGAACGAATGGAAGAAAGAAAAAAATCCAAACAAAAAACGAAATCCGGCGATGGCGAAGTACAGAAATAGCGTGGAAATGGGCGCAATCTTTTCTCTTCTTTCCTTCTTGCTTTCATGTCTGTCGTTGCAGCAGCCGCATAACAGGGGCAGCTCCGTCGGATTGGGAGGGGGGAAAAGAGAAACGATTGGTTTTTTTTTTCCTTTCAAATTACAAAACGCATCAAAAAAAAGGGGAGGGGGGGTTTCTTTCCTAGGTGCCGAGATTTTTCGGACGTTGTTGGTCGTAGGAAACTGAATGTGGACGAGTTGTTATTCGCCTGTTTTTTTTTTTGTTTTTTTTTGTGATTTTCTGTCTTGCTTTCGCTTTGGATATTCACTCTGTTTTTTTATCGGATGACGGGTGGCAGTCAGAGCGCACTCTTAATCGAATTCATCGTGTCCACTCCAAATGCACATTTACCGTGACAACCGCGACGGCTCGAAACGAACAGAGGAACGGCCGATCGCCGGAGGAATCACCGCAACCTACCGCCGCCGTCAGCTCTGTCCCACCCGCTACACAGACCCCATCGCACAACTTACTTGAACTTCCGCGCCTCCGCGGCCCCGGCCATGGCTCTGGCCGACCGCCACCCGAGGACGGCGGGCACGAGCAGCCACGGCAGGTTGCAGCCGACATAGTAGCCCCAGAAATACAGCGGCTCGGGGCGGCAGTGGATGTTGTGCTGCAGAGATGCGGTGACGAAGTACAGGAGCACGCCGTAGACGTGGCAGCAGCAGGCGAGCAGGCGGGCGGGATGCATCCAGGGGCTGTCTCTGACGATGGCGAGGAACGTGAGCAGACACAGCGGGCCGAGGAACAACTATCCCCCATCAGCGTCTCGCTCTCGCCGGCGGGGAGGGGAGAACGCACGACGGTGAGCGCCTCGATTGCGACGACGAAGTCGTCCTGCGCCAGGTAGCGCGAGTCGCTGAGCGCGTACTCCTTCCACAGCTCGGCGACGACGTCGGTGCGGCCCGCGAGAGCGCGCCGGTGCTTGACGAAATAGCCCTCGAAGTGCACGTGCAGCAGTCCGCAGAACAGGAACCACGCCGCCGCCGCCTTCGCGCGCGCCGTCAGACTCGCGTTCATGCGCGACATCGACTGCCACGCCGCCGCCAGCAGCGCGCCGCTCGTGCCGCAGAACATGATCAGTAGCGTTGCTCGACTGCGCGTCGGCGGCGCGTACTGCGGCAGCTCGAGCGTCGGCGGGTGGTACGGGTGTGGGTGCGGGTGCGGAGGCGTCATTGGAGGTCTGCTGGTGAGGGTGATGTTGCCCGTCGCTATGTAACTAACTGCGTGCAGTCGGCTCCTATATATGCTGCTTCAGCCACACCAGCCACATCAGCCATCTCGGCCATCTCTTCGATCTCTCCCGTCCAAAATCAGCAGCACTTGCCGGGTGCAACTGCCTCCCTGGCGTGGCACAGCTTCTGGCGTCTCGCTCGGACATGTCCGACATCGGACTGTGCCGGAATGTGGTGGATACTTCCGGCTACTCACTTCACTCGTGCCGCAAGACGTAATCACCAGCATCCTTCCGCGGCCGGCATCTTCTACATTCGTTCGAACAGCGGCTGTGTATTCGCAATGTGTAAGGCCAGCGGCACTAGCGTCTGCGTCCCAAGGTTCTGCTTCGGGTTTGGTCCGACTGTACCGTCCCCGGAGGACCCATCGCCACGTGCTCGTAGCGAACGAGGGCGAGTGAGACGCTGTGGACCGGTTGGGGCGCGGGAAGGGTGTCGGTGATGTGGGGGATATACGGGTAGCCTAGTGCAGAAGTCGGAGCGGGCGGAAGGAGCCATCCGCTGGGTTTCCGAGCGCTAAGCTATGTACCCACGGGGCTCCCTGTGGTGGGAATTCCGCGTTCGAAGCTGGTGGATTGAACACGATGGTGACAGCTCTGGGAATACCCACGCACACACATAGGGTATGCGATGGCGGCCGAGAGGAGCCTTGAAGATCACCCAGTGAGTATGAGTGCAGCAGCAAAAAGACAACCGAGTTGCTTTCTGGCGCCGACACATATCTGAGCAGTACTATGGGGGGGTACGGTATCCGCAAGTCCGCTGGAGATCCGCATGGCGTCAGTTTGCCCCCCCATCTTTGAATTCACCGTCCGCCAGCATGCCGCCCGAAAGTGACCACCCGAGCCACGCCGAGCGCATCCGAGAGGGAGAGCGCCATGAGTTCCCAATCCGATAGAGCAGCTCCCCAACGATTTCGCAGGCCATGTCTCTGTATGTATGTATGTATGTACATATGTAGCCAGCTCTCGTCGTGCAGTTGGTTGCGTGTTTCTGGTTGGCGGTTGTCACGCGCCAACCAGTCTGCGAGCGAACCGATGCATCCACCTCCTCCACATACTCTACGTAATGCAGGCGCGTCGCCGTGCCATCGCACAAATAGCAATGCGAGGCCTTCTCCACCACCACCTCCTCCACTATCCCCACTCCTTTTCCCTCCATCCCATTCGTCGTCACTGTGCAGCTCTTAGGTAGTTACAGGTTTCGTCCCAAGTGCGAGATTTCTTTTCCGCGTGGCCCCCGCTTGCAATTCCTTCGCGAGATATCTACATGTGCTTCGCTGACCGACTTGTCCAGTCTACGCAGCCCCCGGTCCGGAGACTCGGCAGCCTGTTTATACCAAGGCACAACTATCGCGGCGGATGGGCGGCGGCGATGGACGGACGCCGGGCGTTGGTACCTCCCTCGCACACAGTTAGTTACCGCTCAGCCAGGCATGTAACTACTCTGCTGTACATACGCCGGAGCGAACTCGCAGCCCCACGAGGACAACGACGGGGCTGATGGTCGTGGCCCCAATCACATCCTCCAACCATCTTCGCGAACCAATCGAACTTGCTCCGTTACGGCCTAGACTGTTTTGTGGCTTCGGCGGGCCGTGCGAATCGACAGCCGCCCTGAATCTCCACCCCAGCAACCCACTCCCCAACCTCCTCTGTTCTTCGCCCTGCGACCACCGAATCACACTCGCTCACGAGCCACCGGCCGGAACAGCGGCCAACCGCGTTCAATCCAGCAAGCCGATCGCTCCCTGCCCTCTCCTCCTCCCTCTCGCTCGCAGGTTCGTGCGGAGTAGAGCAAGTATCCGGTACATAATACTGTTGTTCCTCCCACCCCCCCCCCCCCGGCGTTCCCTCGCGCACCTCTCACACCTCCTCCTGCCTCGTCTGCCGCTCCCGCTTGCGGTCGGACAGTCCGGTCGCCTTCGCTCTCTGCTCCCTGACCGCTTTTGTTAGCGACAAACGGCCAGGTTAGGACTCTGCCGGTGCGGTGCTACTCCTCTCCTAGCGACGGGTCCAGCGGAAAGAAAGAAGCTACCGTTCCGGTTCGTGCTCTAACTACATACCTGACGTGGTCGTCTGCTGGACTGGGAACCGCTCGGCCCACATCGTTCTTTTATTTATCTGCTCCTCCCACGAATCCCCTCCGCCCGGAATCTCACTTCCCTCGCCAATCTCGAGTGTTGCCGTGATCATCGCCCCCT